>Ga0055584_100001144_pt1 | contig 25980 bp, 25 predicted proteins | sample OSDHelmetaG_FD_58716 | JGI IMG/M metagenome (GOLD analysis project Ga0055584, IMG submission 58716) | Pelagic marine sediment microbial communities from the LTER site Helgoland, North Sea, for post-phytoplankton bloom and carbon turnover... | ecosystem: Environmental > Aquatic > Marine >...
CACAGGTACTAAAAATTTTAAGCGCCCATTGGTTATCGCTGGGCCTTGCTCTGCTGAAAGCAGAGAACAAGTTCTTAGTACTGCTAACGAGCTTAAGGGAATTGAAGAGGTTCAATTTTTTAGAGCTGGTTTATGGAAACCTCGAACGAGACCTGAAACTTTTGAAGGTGTCGGAGAGATCGGACTATCTTGGCTCAAAGAAGTAAAAGAGCAAACTTCTCTTAAAGTTGGAACGGAAGTAGCTAACTCTCACCATGTTGAGCTTTGCTTAAAAAATGGTATTGATGTTTTATGGATTGGAGCAAGAACAACAACAAACCCATTTGCTGTTCAAGAAATTGCTGACTCACTTAGAGGCGTTGATATACCAGTATTAATCAAAAACCCTATTAATGCAGATATTTCACTCTGGATAGGAGCTATTGAAAGAATGAGTAAAGCGGGACTCAAAGACCTTATGGCGATCCATAGAGGTTTTTCATCCTCTCTTGATTCTAAATATAGAAACAGACCATTGTGGAAAATTCCAATCGAATTAAAACATCACTACCCTGAGCTTCCTATCATATGTGACCCTAGCCATATATGTGGCCAAAGATCGACCATAGAAGATGTCTGTCAAAAGGCGATGGATATTCATATGGATGGCCTTATGATTGAAACCCATATCAAGCCTGAACAAGCACTCTCAGATGCAAAACAACAAATCACTCCTGGACGTCTATTTGAAATTCTTAAAACGCTTTCATATAAAAATGAATCTAGTCATGATGTGGACTTTGAAAGAACACTCGAGATTTTAAGAGATAAAATTGATATTATTGACCTTGATATTATTGAAGCTCTTGCACAAAGAATGGAAGTGGTTGAACAGATTGCAAAAATCAAACATGAAAAAAACGTTTCTGCTTTTCAACAAAAAAGAATGGATGAAATCCTCAAGCAAAGAGTTCAAAAGGGTATCCAGTTTGGTCTAATGAAAGACTATATTCAAGAGTTATTTAATATAGTTCACGCTGAATCTGTAAAAAAACAAACTGACTTCTTTAAGAATAAAAACCAATAAATAGCTAGGCGCTATTTTTCAAAGACGGTACTTTTCGATTTAAATAGTCCTCATAACTACTCTTTAAACTTTTAGGCTCTAATATCTCAAATGAATCTGAGTGTTCATGATACCAATTAAAAAACTCATCACAAACCTCAACTGTTGCTGCATAAATCTTTTGACCTTCATAGTTCGTAATAAGACAGGGGTTTTCCATTAAATGAAAAGGCGGGTTAAACTCAATTTCATTACTTGAAAGAATTCTTAAAATAATTCTGCTTTCATTACCACTTAGCTTTCTAATCTGAGATATAAAGTCATTCACCTGAATATTAGTATAGATCTTTTCATGGGATTTACCTGTCATAACCATAAATGAGCGAACATCATTTAACGAAAAATAAGTAAGACAGTTCTCACTCACGTCTTCTCCTACGACAGATAATTGATCTTCAATAAATAACATTCTTCTTGGGCAAATTTCTGTTTTGTAGTGATCATGAAGCTCAATAGAAATGTTCTCACCTTTAAGTATCGACGTCTCTAACCTTTGAATAAAATCCTCACCAAGCAAGTTCACAAGATCCGGAAAGCTATCCTCATGATTGGCCCCTGCTGGAAAATTAAAGAGGTTATAACCTGGAAACCGTATTTTGATTTCATTCACTTTATTCTGAACAAAGTTTTGAAAGTATTCAAAAGCTTCCCTTTCCTCTTTGAGAAAAGTGTACTGGAGAGAAAGCCAATCAGAGAAACTAAAGATAAACTGAGTAAGTTCTTCTTTTTTAGGTATAACGATATATTTGTTATGCTTTGGACCTTTGATTTTTACTTCAAAGTTAAAGTGTTTAATAAACTCAAAAATTTTATTTAGATTTTGCTCGGATACTGGAATTTCATGAAATACTTTCTCTAGGCCCTCATCATCATCCATTCTAGCTATTAACGCTAAAACTTCCCAAAAATTATTATCAAACAAAAGTGATTTTTTTAGCATGAATATTCAAGCCTTTATAATTCCCACTATTTTGATCGGGTTTTTATTTCTTGGCCTTAGTCATTTTTCCCCGAAGTATGTAATAATAGAGGTATATGCTATCAAAAAAATTATTTAACAAACCCTTCATCGCTATTGGTATTTTGTTTGCCTATATCTTCGTTCACCAGCTTTACACCAAAGGCTATTTCTCTAAAAGAGCACAGCTACTAAAAGCAACCAGTTGTGTGGCCCTTAATGTAAAATTAACGAGAAACTTGCCTAAGGGGTGGCTAAGTAAATGTGATAACAATAATCTTACTGTATCTGCTAAATCAAAATTATTTAAACAGAACCTTAAAGACCCCAAAAAGTATAAAGAATTCGTGTTTGGAGAGCTCGCTAATAATCTTGTTTTAGTGGCCAGGCAATCCCCAAGTGATAACTTAGAGCGAACATTTCTTATTAAGTTTGTTCTTGATGCTCCACAGGGTGTGATCTCTGCAATTACCGAAGGTAAAGACCTTGTAAAACTCCAAACTCTTACTGATAAGGACCTTATCCTTAAGCACTTTGAAAGAACAATTCAAGTCATAGAAAAGAAAGCTGAAAAAGAATCAGAGCAAAAGACTAAATAAGTCTAATCCAGATTCGAAACTTTGTTCAATATCATCAAATTGAAGCTCATATTTTTTCGCATGAAGCATTAAGCGCTCCCCTTCTTTGCCATAGAGAGGATCCCCTACAATAGAATGCCCTAAGTGTGACATTTGTACTCTAATTTGATGTCTTACACCGGTAAGAAGTTTAACTGTTACTAAGCTAATATTTTTTGTTGGTAAATACTCGCTTTCTAAAATCTCTAATCTGGCCAACAAACCATCATGGTGAGGCAAGACTTTCATTTTCGCCCCTTTTTTACCACTTGGAGCAAGAAAGTTTTCCACAGGCCCCATGACATCCAACTCCCCTTCCACGGCCAATTGATAAATTTTGGTTTTAAAACTTTTCTCAAAGTTATTTCTTAAACCTAAAAATAAGTTTTCATTTTTACAATAAATGAGCACTCCAGAGGTTTCGTAGTCTAATCGATAAAGCAATCCCCTTTCAGAGTTTTCTCTACCGACTTCAAAAATTTTATTATCAGAATATTTATTTCTCAAAAAGCTAAGACAATTATACTGATCACTATAAAAATGTGGGTGGCCGTGAACTCTACACGGCTTATCCATTACTATAAAATTTTCATCTTCATGTAGAACCACAATCTCAGGGCCTAAATAGTTGGGATTTATCATGTTTGAATTCACAAGATCAATAGGAAGCTCTATGGCCATATTTTTATTGGCCTCTTTGGAGAGAAAGTCTTTAGAAATCCCCATTTTCTTTAATCTACTTTTAGATACGCCTAGGATATCTAATATCGCATTTTCAACTGTAGTATAATGTTTTAATAGACCAACCTTAATCATGGCTGTGATGGTACTGCTCGCCCCTCGGCCCTTAAGTCTGTTTTTCTAAGAATAAACTCTACTCTTCGACTTAATTCTTGATTTTCTACTTCACTTTTCCCAGGGATTCTCTCAGGCCTTGAGTCTCCGTAGAATACAGAAGACAATCGAGAAGATTGAATTCCACGACGAATTATCGTTTTGGCCACGGCCGCTGCTCTTAAAGAAGAGAGAATAAAAGCATCACGTCTTCCATCATCCGAAGTTTCACCTTTACTAGCATGACCTTCAATAAAAAGCGTCCAGCCCTTATTACCAAGTAACTTGATAACCTTTTCAAATACTTCTACGGAAATATCCTCTATTTGAACGGAACCTTTCTTAAAATATATTTTGTCATTAATTCTTACTTTAATACCTTCAGGCATTTCATAAATGGTGACATTTTCTTGTAAATCAAACTCTTTTAAATCACTTTTCATTTGATCAAGATCTTCAGCACTCTCTCTATTTATTTCATGTTTATCAAACATCCCTTCCATTGTTAGAAAATCAATAGGAAAAGGTTTAATGATCTCTGCACTTTCCATCATCACAGGTTGATTGTCAGGTGACTTACCAGGTTGTAAAACTTCACCCTGCTTTAAAACGTTACCACCAAAGGCATTTCTTATAGAGCCTAAGGCCGCTTCATACTTAGCAGATTCTGTCTTAGCAAATGAGAGAAGGAGAACAAAGAAAGTCAGTAATAAGGTGATAAGGTCGGAGAATGTGGCCATCCACCCTGGGAGCCCGGGAGGAGGACATACAGGACATTTTGGACAGTTATTCTCTTCAGACATTTAACTATTCCCCCCCCTCAGACTCATCAGTTTTTCTTTGAGCTGGAGCAAGAAAGGAGTTTAGCTTTTCACGTATTAATCTAGGGTTCTCACCAGCAACAATGCCAAGAACCCCAGCTATAATAATATTCATTTTAACGGACTCTTCATTTGATCTAAACTTTAGTTTATTAGCAAATGGCCCACAAAAAACGTTCGCAATAATCGCACCATAGAATGTTGTTAAAAGTGCAACGGCCATAGCAGGACCAATTGCTGCTTGATCTGAAAGGTTCCCAAGCATGATAACGAGACCAATTAGAGTACCAATCATACCCATCGCAGGTCCGTCATCTTTCATATTTGAAAGAACATCGATACCTAGCTTATGTCTCTCTTCCATAGAATCAATTTCTAACTGAAGAACAGCACTAATGACTTCAGGTGGTCTGTTATCGGCGGCCAATGTACAAGCTTTTTTCAAGAAAATATCATCAATTGGAACTTTCTCAAGCGCAAAGACAGACTCTCTACGGGCCGTTTCGGCCAAAGAGCACACTTCATCAATAGTACTTTTCGGATTAGCCGAAGTTCCAAAGAAAACCTTCGTACCAAACTTTGTTAACCCAAGGACGGTTTCAAGTGGCCACTTAACTAAAGTAACACCAATTACACCCATACCAACAACAATGACAGAAGGAATATCAATAAAGGCACCAAGATCACCTGCACTTAAAATTGCACCAAGAATGGCACCAACAGCAACAACTAATCCAATGACCGATCCAATATCCATACAAAACTTCCTTTTAGTTTCATGGAATTAATCGGATTAAACTAAATAGAAATTAAGAGAATATGTCAGATAGAAGGTCTAAGAATTTTTTTCCTTCTCTATGAATTCAGTCAGCTTTTTTAATTTCAGAAAAAGTCTTATCAAGGTACTTCAACATGGATAGTCTCAGATCATTCATTGTCATGTTATCTACATCAACCGACAATTCCTGTTTGATTAAATCTTCTGATAAACCTGACAGGTTTGATAATGAATCTAATCTTACATTTTGAGTTTTACAATGCCCTTCCTTGGATACCATAAAATACTCTCCTAGTATTGCGTTCTCTTTGTGCTGGGTCAATAATATCTATCCATCATGATTAATGTCAACATTATGCGACCTAAAACAAAGAGCTGTAAGATTTTATCAGACAAAAAGCTGAGTAAAACTTTCTAGTTTTTTATACATCTCTTTGTATTCTAAGCTGGATTTACTCAGTAAAGTGATCCCTCCTCCACTTGAGTAACTCATTATATTACTTTCTAAATCTATTTCAGCAGAGCGAATATTAATAGAGGCCGCGATGGCATTTTTGTATAGAAGAATAGTTGAGCCGCAGTAAAAACCTCTGTCTCTACTTTCTAGTTGCCTTAAAATATCAAGTACTCTTTTTTTGGGTGCACCTGTTACACTCCCCCCAGGGAATAATGATTTAATAACTTGATACAAATCCACAGTAGTATCAAGTATGGCCTCAATTAATGAATATTGATGAATGAGTCCGGGAACAAGAAGCTTACTCCTTTTTTTAATAACCTTGGCGTTTGGTTTTTGAATTCGCGACAGATCATTTCTCATAAGATCAGTAATCATATAGAGCTCTGCTCGATCTTTTTCACTATCTAATAAAAGCCTCCAACTTTTTTCTATACTCTCTTCTCTTGAGATTGTTCCTTTTATAGGTCTTGTTGTTATAGATAGGCTTTGCTTTTTTTTAGTAATCTCAAACAAAGACTCAGGTGAATTACTGATTAATAACTTATTTAGTGAAGGAAGAAAACTGGCATGCCCATAAGGTGCTCTTGCTTGTTTATTTTTCCAAAGAGTTCCAATAATATCATAGGGGTTATGTGTGTTAATATGAAAATCAAATTTTTCTGTTAAATTAAATTGATAACAGTTCCCCTTTAGTAACTCTTGATATCCTTTCTTAAATTTGGTTTTATAACCCTCGAATTCAACTTTATTTATACTTTTAATTTTACAATGATCTGCTTTAATATCTTTAAGGTAATCAACATGATCATAGCAAAGGTCAATCGCCAAAAGACAATTCTCACTAATATTGGTGTTATAAAGTATATGCTGTAGTTCATAGAAAAGATGAAATACTCTAGGTTTTTTAAAATTATTATCACATTTTATTGATTCACATTCTTTTAGAAAATCACTAATCGATGTAACTTCTTTTTCTTGGGAAATTAAGTTAATCCTATAATTTTTGTAATAGGCATATCCCGATAATAATTTACTAAAGCGAACGAAGGGAAATTTCGAGTTCTGAGTAACAAAGATAGAAAACGAATTTTTCATAGGGTCATATAATATCTGGTTTATAAGTAAGGTTCTCGAATGAGGTATATTTACCAACCCAAGATACTTTTGCCGTACCTATCTCACCACCCCGGTTTTTACCGACAATGATTTCTGCAACACCTTTATCTTTGGTATCAGGGTTATAAACCTCATCCCTATAAATCATCATAACAATATCCGCATCCTGCTCAATGGCACCAGATTCTCTCAAGTCAGACACATTTGGTCTTTTGTTACCAGGCCTTGTTTCAACACCTCTATTGAGCTGAGATAAACAAAGTACCGGACAAGCAAGCTCTTTTGCCATCTGCTTTAGTCCCCTTGAGATTTCAGAAATTTGTTGTTCTCTGGAAGCAATGGTGGCATTGGCCTTCATCAGCTGGAGGTAGTCAATAACGACAAGCCCTAACCCTTCATCAGTTTTTATTTTACGGCACTGAGATTGGATTTCATTAAGAGAAACTCCACTATCATTTATATAAATAGGAAGATGAGAGAGCTCTTGAACGGCCATCGAGATATTTCTAAGGTCAGTATCAAGAAAATCTTTAGTTCTCAGCTTTCTTGAATCAACCTTGGCCTTACCTGATAGTAGTCTCATACTTAATTCTTGCGAAATCATCTCCAGAGAGAAAAATGCGACCGGAAGCTGGGATTGTTCTACGGCATTAATAACAATATTCATCGCTAGTGATGTCTTACCCATTGCAGGTCTTGCTGCTAAGATTATTAACTGCCCAGGCTGCATACCAAGAAGCATTTTATCTAATTCTTTAAAACCAGTTGGTAGCCCAGATATTTCACCAGCACTTCTTGAGGTATCTTCAAGGTCAATAAGATTTTGTTTTAGGGCCGCATTGAGTTTAATTAAGTTTTTATTCTTTGCTTGATTTGTCAGTTTAAAAAAACTGGCCTCTACCTCTTGAATAAATTCCTGAGGGTTTCCTTCGAAACTTTTACCTTTCTCAGCAACGACTTGTGCGGTTTTCACAATGCTTCTAAGGCTACTTTTATCTTTAACGATTTTAGCATAATGATATGCATTTGCTGTCGAAGCGTGGTCTTCTACTATTTCTAAAATCGCTTTTTCTCCACCAATGGCCTCTAATTTTCCTTTATCATTAAGCTTTGAACTTAGAGTTACATAATCGATGGGTTGACGGGAGTTAAATAGATCATTGATGGCCTCAAAAATAATTCCATATTGAGGGTGAAAGAAATCATCTTTAATAAGTTCTAGGTCAGAAACTTCATCAAAGACAGTTCCATCGACAATCAAACAACCTAGAAGAGATTTTTCTGAGAGGATATCGCGAGGCATTTCATTTATATCTTTCATAAAAGAAAGTTAACCTCAAAATATTCATTTTCCAAGGGATGAGGTGCTAAAAAAAGGGACGCTTAGTTAAAGCGCCCCTTGCCAAATCATTAAGATCTGAGAATTTCGTCAGCTTTTTTCTTGAGCATTTGCTCTTCAGTGAGACTTTCTTCCGAAACGTCCTCTTTGTTTTCAGCTTTCGCGTCATTCTTGGCCTTTTCGGCCTTGGCCTTTTTGGCCTCTAATTCTTTTTCTTTTAATTCTTTAGCTTGCTCTGGATCCATAATGACAGATACAGAAAAATTCGCATGTACGTTGCTAAAAACTTTAACATCAACGTCATACTCACCTATTGATTTAATAGGGTTCTTTAAAGTCATCATTTTTCTTTCAACATCAAGCCCTTTCTCAGCTAGAACTTTTGAAAGCTCAACAGTTGTCACAGAACCAAAAAGTTTTCCATTTGCTCCAACTTTTTTGATTAGCTCTAGCTTTAAACCATCTAGTTTTCCCTTAAGCTCAAGTGCATCTTTTTGGGCATCTTCAACTTTTTTGGCCAAAACTCTTTGTTGATTTTCTAGTGTTTTTTGATGTGCTTTATCTGCTACTACGGCCACTTTTTGTGGAATTAGGTAATTTCTAGCATACCCTTGAGAGACATTTACAATCTCTCCAACATTTCCAAGTGATGGTACTCTTTCAGTTAGAATAACCTTCATACGTTATCTCCTTTATCATCATTTTCTTTTTTCTTAAAAAACTTTCTAAAATCCACCCAAAGATCAAAAACTCCTACGATTACTAATGCTCTCCATGCAAGCATAAGCCCCATCCCCACCATAAGTGTTCGGAAAAAACCAAAAACTTTTAGATGAGTTAGGAAATCGAGAAAAATTCCAAACCCTTGGAAAAAATAAAATACTCCCATCATATAAAGGAGATTACTTCCAATAACTGTTCCAACATCCCCAAACAAGTATTCACCTGTTAACATAAGAATGAGTCCGGCAATCAAAGGCCAAACAAATAAATCCGGAACCTTAAAGTGAGTAAGCTCAGCTATAGAGTGAGGGTAATCAACCTTCATTCTCCATATAGGCCAATTTCTTAAAACTAAGAAAAAGCTTGCCCAAAGCGAGATGAAGATACTAATAAAAATTGTTGCTGGTAACCAAGAGACAATATTGTTAACCAAGCTGCTAGGGTCTTTTACGATATCCTGTAGATACCTTACTTCCTCCCCTTTACCTGCTTTTAATAGCTCAGCGTTTTTACCTGTCTTTAATGTTTGGATCATTTGATCCACATTATTTTGAACAACCTGCTTAATTGAAAAATCACCTAATAACTTGGCCATTAGCCAAATTAAGGTAATCACCCCAATAATAAGAAACCCTGATTTCATAAGGCCTCTAACAGGAGGAATCTTACGATTAATAGTTTCAGAGATTAAAAAAGCATAGAAGACAGTCATAATAGCGCTAACACCACCAAGGGAGAAGGTATTAGGTACGCTTTGCCCTAATCCAAAAAGTATAACGGTCATAATAGCACCAAGGATTAGCCCTCTTGATTTTCCAAAAAGAAGAAAAGCAATAGTAAGGGGCACCGGCGCTAAAACCGTAAACGGTGGAAAGGAACAAAGAGCTAGCGTCATGATTCCCAAGAAAATGAGCTTTGGAACAGGTTGAGAGTCTGCGAACATCTCGAGTTCCACCTTTTCATCTTTATTTTCTTGGTTATCTTTTTGAGAATCCATCAACAACTAAACCCTTATCTTTCAGAAGCGATTCTATTTGTGAAAACGCTAGCGAGACCAATGTTTCTGGCCCTTTTAATTGCAGCGTTTGCAAATCTTTGGTGCTTTCTTGAAATAGAACTTACTCTTGCAGGAGAAATCTTACCAAATTCATTTAAAAGCCATTGGTATGTTTTAGGATCTTTCCAATCAGCAGTTACAGATTTGGCCTTAAACCAACAAGCCTTACTTTTAGAAAATCTTTTTCTGTCTTTTTCAAGAGTACTTTCGCCTTCTGATTCAATATGATCAGTTACGCTACCCTTATACTTTTTACTAAAAGGTGTTTTGTAGGCCTTAGAAATTTTATCAAGATCAGAGTCATCCCCTAATCTAACGATAAGATATCTAAGAATACCTTCACTAATTTTAATTCTTCTTGCAATTTCAACGTTTGCTAAATTGTTAGCTTTGTATTGAAAATACAAATAACGTCCTCTTTCCTTTCCATTTGAAGTAGGTTGAGCAAGTTTAAGTGATCCCCAATCATCTTCGATAGTCACTTCACCATCGTAGCTTTTGGCCACTTCATGGATCATAGTTGAAACATCTTTGAGTTGAGATTCATTTAGGTCGTCTTTCGCAACTATGGCGATTTCGTAAATCATAGACACTCCTGGTTTTGTAGCTAAGTCCGTTATTGGCCTAGCGAGCGTTAGTAAATGTTAGGGGGCAAACTATCACCTTAGCTACAAGATTTAAAGGATTTAATGCGTCGTCACTAAAAATATATTCAAGGCCTTAATCTCTATGCCGAATAGGAATTATGAAAAGATTTTTGGCCCTATACTTTATTGTAATTTCAACAACTTACGGACAAAGCTTTAATAAAGTTTTGGATAATGTCCAAGATCTCATGCTTGGACCAAGAGGGGTTGAGTTATTCTTATCAAATTTAGGCAGTCTTTATGGTCTAGATTTACAGGGAAATTGGAGAATAAAAGAAGAAAGAATCACTAAACTGGCCCAAGGCGCCGCAATTGATAATGAAGGGGTCATGTATAGTGTTAATGAAGGTGCTGTTCTATTTAGAACATATCAACAGGTTAAATTGGCCTCGATTGGTCATGATGGAACTGAGTTTAAATTAAGTAAAAATGGTACTCTTCAATTTGCTAATAAATCCTTTGAACAAAGTTTTATCCAACTAATCGCACATCAAAAAAACCTTGCAGCAGCACTATCTTTATCAGGATATTATTACCTTAAAAAAGAAAAAGGCTTTCAAAAAGTTGGAGATCAAAAGTTCAAACAAATCGCACTTGGAAGAGATGGTACTATGGCCGCAGTTGGAGCAGATCATTTTATATACGTCAAAATGGGCGGCGCCTACAAACAAGGTCAATGGCAAAAAACACCACATAAAGCAAATAAGGTCTATATTAAAGACTTAAAAAACTTTTATAAAATCAATTCTAATGATGAACTTTACGTTTCACAAGACTTCATGCTTATCGATCATAATTTTACAGAGTTTCAAATTCAAAACCTTCATACCAAGCTTTGTCTTGAAAATATAAATGGTCGAGAAGTACAAGTACAAAGCTGTGATAGAGAAAGGCCACAATTTTGGCAAAGGGTTGATCGTAAGCAAGGTTATATAATTAAAAGTACGAAAACGAAAAATTGCCTCTTTCCTTTTGGTAATCAACAGGGATCTCCTATTGGTTTATGGGCCTGTACTGAACAGGCCGTTGTTAACAATGCACCTGGTATGGGAATTATACAATTTCAAAAAGGCTGTCTTGACATTGAAAAAATGAAGGAAGTTGGAGATAGCTCTATATTATGGAAACAATGCCCAGAAGGTAATTTTCAAAGATGGGCCTTTACAAATTTTCGTTATAAAGCGCCTTAAAGTCTTTATTCGTCAGCAAAAATCTCATACTGCTCAATATGGTAATTATTTTCTGAGCGAATAACCAAGTTAGTATCATATGTTGCCTCAAGGCTATCAATAATATCTAACTCTTCTCCGCAAAGTCTTGCTGTAACTTCGGGATGTGCATAAATAAAAACCTTTCTTGCCCCAATATTTTTCTTAAGAACTTTAATCAACTCTCGAACAAGCTCATAAGTAACGGTGATGGAGCTTTTAACCCTTCCAATACCTTCACAATAAGAACAAGGCTCACACAGAATTCTTGTTAGAGTATCCCTCGTTCTTTTCCTAGTCATCTCTACAAGACCAAGGCCAGAAATGGGAAGCACATTTGTCTTAGCACGATCTTTTTTAAGGCCATCAAGTAACGCTTGATAAACCATTTCTTTAGATTCATTTTTTTGCATATCAATGAAATCTATAATGATAATTCCACCACAATTTCTTAAGCGAAGTTGATAACAGATTTCTTTAACTGCTTCTAAGTTTGTTCTTAATATCGTGTCTTCGAGATTTTTTCTTCCAACAAACTTCCCCGTATTAACATCAATAGAAACTAGAGCTTCTGTTTGATCTATATTAAGTGATCCTCCAGAACGTAAGAAAACCTTATCGCTAATCCCTCTTTCTATTTCGTAATCAACACCATATTGTTCGAATATAGGTAATTCACCATCATAATAACTTGATTTACCTTTCATCCGAGGAAGATACTTCGTAACAAACTTTTCAACTTCCTTAAGGTTTTGACGGGAATCAACAACAATTCCTTCTACTGCTTCATCGGTGATATCCCTAAGCACTCGTTGTACAAAAGTAAGGTCTTTATAAATAGTTGAAGGGGCCTTAACCTTTTTGCTTCTTTTATGAACATCTTTCCAAATTTTATTAAGCATTTGATAATCATTTTTTAAAATTTGTTTTGATTGTCCTTCAGCAACTGTTCTTGCGATTATTCCCTGACCTTCATTTCTAATATTATCTAATTTTTCTTTTAGTCTTGTTCTTTCTTCTTCATTATCAATCCGACGAGAGACACCTGTATGTTCAATATAAGGCATAAAAACAACATATCGACCTGCTAATGTAATATGACGAGTGACTCGTGGACCTTTAGAAGAGATTGGCTCTTTAGCAACCTGAACGATGATCTCCATTCCTTCCTTAAGAAAATCCTCAATATTGGCCTCTGGCCTTAAACTCATATCCATTGTTTCGGCCAAGGTGCTCATCTCATCAGGAATAATTTCTCCAACTTGCGCTGCTTTTTTAGCATCTTCCCGAGTCTTTTTGGCCACCATTTCACGCTGTTCTTCTAACGTTGGTATGTAGGCATCATCTACATAGAGAAAAGCCGCTTTTTCATAACCAATATCTACAAAAGCGGATTGCATACCAGGTAAAACTCTTAAAACTTTGGCCTTATATATGTTCCCGACAGAAGGGTGACCTGTATTTTCATCAGTACTTCTATCCATGACAAAATCAATGATTTCCCCATTTTCTATAAGCGCGGCCCGACATTCATTGAGTGTTTGATTGATTATTAGATCTTTGGCCATTGAGTTTAATCCTTTATATAAAAATCCCTGCTATGGCCCCAGTCATAAGGCAAGCAAGTGTGCCACCGATGAGGCATTTAACCCCAAGCTTAGCAAAATCTTCTCTTCTTTCGGGGGCCAATCCACCAATACCGCCTACTTGTATCGCGATTGAGCCAAAATTAGCAAAACCACACAGTGCGTATGTCGAAATTGCTATCGCCCTAGGTGAGAGTGTACCTTCTCTGATGTGTTGCTGTAAGTCCTTATAGGCCACAAACTCATTAAGCACTAACTTTTTTCCTAGCAATTGTCCAACGGCCGTACTTTCGGACCAGTCTATACCTAATAAAAAAGCGATAGGAGAAAAGAGAAAACCAAAGATTCTTTCAAAGCTCAGGGCTTTCTCGAGTCCAATAACTTGTCCAAACCAGCCAAGGATTCCATTAAACATGGCCACAAATGCAATAAATACGAGAAGCATGGCCCCCACATTAAGTGCCAATTTAAGTCCCTCGGCAGCACCATGAGTGGCAGCATCTATAATATTAAATGACTTTTTTTCGATTTCCATATTTACACTCCCTCTTGTTAAAGGAGTAGATGTTTCAGGCACCATGAGTTTGGCACAGACTAATGCTGCGGGAGCAGACATAACTGAAGCAGCAAGTAAGTGCCCAGCATCAATACCCATTCCCACATAGGCCGCAAAAACCCCTCCGGCCACGGTCGCCATACCACCAGTCATGAGTGCCATAATTTCAGAGTGTGTCATCTTGTTTAAATAAGGCCTCACAACTAGAGGAGCTTCTGTTTGGCCTGAAAATATATTGGCCGCTGCAGCTAAGGATTCTGCACCACTCGTTCCCATCACTCGCACCATAATCCATGCAAATGCCCTTATTATAAGTTGCATAAACCCAATATGATAAAGAACTGACATTAAAGCACTCATAAATATGATGCTTGGTAGTACCATTGTAAAAATAATGAATCCCATCTCCTTAGGATTATTTAATTTTCCAAAAACGAAATCTGTACCAATGTGAGTAAAGCTTAAAATCTCGGTAAATAGGTTATTTAAAAAATTAAATATATATAGGCCTAAATCAGATTTTAAAATTAAAACTCCAAAAAGAATCTGTAGACCTACTCCTGTAATGATGGTTTTCCATTTAATATCTTTTCTGGATTCACTCAATGCGTAAGCTATAAGTAAAAAGCACACTAGTCCGGCAACAGAGATTAGCCTATCCATTCGGTTCTCCTATTATGTAGCGATATTCATTTTTTTTTGCCACATTAACTAAAGTTAAAGAATATCCTTTTTTAATATATTTTTTAAAGTAATAATAAGTGAAAGGAGAGCTGAATGAAGGAAAAACTACTCGTATCTGCAAGGTTAATTTATGGCCTTATGTTTTTTGTTTTTGGTTTAAATGGATTCTTTTACTTTATCCCATTACCTACTCCTACTCCGGAAGCTGGTGCATTTATGCAGGCCTTGATGGCGACAGGTTTTATTTTTCCAATGATCAAATGCATTGAGATATTAGTTGGGATTTCACTCCTAACGGGACGATATACTACTTTGGCCTTAGTCGTAATAACACCTATTCTTATAGTGATTACAAGTTTTCACCTTTTCCTTGATCATAGTGGGTTATCAAATGCCATCTTTATGGTTTTTCTCCATATTTTTCTTACGAATGGGCATTGGAAATACTATAAGGAGCTTTTCACTAAAAAGGCCGAGCTTAGGTAAGCTGTAAGGAGTGTATAATGGATATCTCAATAATAGTTGCAAGTCAGGGGAAAAACTTAGAGTTGGCCAATAGACTTCAGGAAATTATTAGAGATAAGGGCAAGCTTTCACAAATTATCGACTTATGTGAAACTCAACTGCCTTTATACACTCCAAAAGAAGAAGAAAAAGAAATTCCTACTCAGGCCCATAAACTAAATAAAACCCTCAAAGAATCTAAAAGTTTTATCATTCTTGCACCTGAGTATAATGGAGGAGTTCCTCCTGTTATGATTAATGCCTTAACCTGGGTAAGTCGATGTGGAAAAGACTGGAGAGATGCATTTAATGATAAGCATGCGCTACTTGGCACCCATAGTGGTGGAGGTGGTTCTCATGTGTTGGGTGCAATGAGAATGCAGTATTCCTTTATCGGAGTGAATATTTTAGGGCGCACTCTTCTTACAAATTATAATAAACCTTTAAACGAAGAGTCGGCCAACAGTTGTATAGACTCATTACTAAAACTTATTGAAGCTTAATGGGATAGGATTCATCCATTTTACTTGTTTTGAGATCTATTCTGATAAGTTGTTCATCTTTTAAAAAATAAGCTTTCCCATTAGACCAGTTTACACAAGCATCCAAATCATTGGCACCACCATCAAACTTACTTAAATCACTAAAAACATCTTTTATAGGACGTGGAAAGCCCTGAACAACTTTATTTGTTTTTCCATCGATGGCCAATATCTTGTCAGATTTAAAGAAATAAATGATATCATTACCAAAATAAAAGGCACAATCTAGTCCATCTCCCATGAACCTTTTTAGCCCTTTGAAATCTCTATCAGATACTCTTTTAGGATAACCAAAAGAGACTTTATTATTTTTTATATTGAAGCGTATAAGACCTTTTCCTTTTGTAAAGTAGACGAAACCGTCACCTCCATAAAATGAGGAGTCAATATTATTAGGGCCATCCTTAAGTCCACTAAGGCCCACGAAATTCCAATTGGAGTTTGGGCCAGAAAGGTATTTTGAGTTATTAAGACTAAAACGTGTAAAACTTCCTTCCTTAAAAAAATAAACATTCCCATTACCAAAATTAAGTGCAGCTTTTGAAGTGGGGAAAGACTCTTTTTCACCAGGAGTATTAAAATAGGAAACTTCATTATTATAAGGATTCTCAAAAATCTCATCTAATACTTTACCACTCCAATGTTTATTAAAATCTATTCCTAGTAAGGCCGCGGCCGTTGGAGCTATGTCATAGTTAAAAGCGGACATTTTAATTTCGTGATTTTTCTTTATTCCCTCACCTTTAATAATAAGGGGTACAAACTCATCTTCATATTCTTCTCTAGAGCGGTGTCTTTTCCCGATTCCTCCTCTATCAGAAAGAACCATGACTATCGTTTGTTTATTTTTACTACTTTGATTAATTTTTGTTAATAGATGGCCAATTTGACGATCTAAATACTCTAAGGTTTTCATATATCTTTTTGAACCAAACCCGCTTCTATGTCCGGCAACATCGAGTTGTCCAAAATAGGAAAACACAAAGGAAGCATTTTCAGAGCTAATATGCTTACCAGCGGACAAGGTCACCCCTTTAGCCGTTAATTTAAATATATTTTTATCAAGGTAAGATTTTTCAAAGAGCTCACTCACTCTTTTCCAATCATAAAATGCTCCAATTTCCTGTGATGGTCTTTGCAGTTTTAATGTTTTAAAAAGTGTTGAAAGCCAATGGAAGTCTCTAGGTCTTTTATTAAAGTCCTCTAGACCATGCTCTTTCATTCCACTAAAGACAGAGTACCAATTCGGAGAACTCTCAAAGGGAAGAATTGGCCTCATACGATACGTATAAGATCCCTCACTCATTAATTTTTTTAAATGTGGAGCATTTGCTTTTTTTAAATATTCTGATCCAAGACCATCTATTCCTATGACCACCAGATATCTCAAATCCTGTTCAGAGGTAGGAACTCTATAAGATGGTTTATAGTGGGAACAAGAAACCCATATAAAAATCATTAATGGCCATATTTTCATATAATTCTTATCGGCAATTATAGATTAAAATATTTGTAATAATTCAGGTGAATGCTCAGGAAGGTAACGAGGAGCAGTTGTACACAATGGTCCATCATTTAAAATCTTATTATAAACTTTCAGATAGTTAGAGGCCATTACTTCTGAGCTGAATTTAGTTTGAACATATTGTCGAATTTCTTCAGCATTAAATAAATTTTCTTGACGAGATAAGGCCTTTTCAAAATCATCATAGTTCTCACAAAGAATACCCGTTGATGGTGAAATAACTTCAGGTAAAGAGCCATAAGTAGAACCTATAACCGGAAGTCCCATCGCCATCGCCTCTATCATAGCGATCCCAAAAGGTTCATGCCATCTTACTGGCCACAATAAAGCATCATTTTTTAAAAACAGCTCTCTTTTTTTAATATCATCAACCATGCCATAGTATTTTATACGAGGGTTAAAGCTAAATCCCTTTCCACCAGCAACATCGAGATATCTTTTATTTTTCTTTACAGCTTTTATGCAGTCTTTAAGATTTTTAACCTTCCATCTGGCCTTGGCCAAAAACATAAAATGCTTCCAATTCATTTTTCTTTTAACAAAAGGGTACTCTTCAAGATCAAGTCCATTATAGACAAAAGACTCTCCTCCATGAATTTCCATATGTTTCTTAGAAATAAAAACTGTATTAGGGTGAAATACTTCACCAACTTGACCATTTCCTTCGATAGTTACAACGAAGGGAATATCGAGCTTAAAGCTAGGAGTGTAAAATAAGTGAATAATATCTATATTAGACGGAATTAATGATCTCCAATCACTTAAGTTCTCTCCGTTAGGAATAAGATGAACCCCGATACCGTCAACTTCAGATTGAGGATGTCCAATAAGATAAACATCATGGCCTTTTTTTACTAACTCTTTCATAAGCCAGTAAATTATTCTCTCGGTACCACCGTATTTCACAACGGGTAAAATGGCCGAGGTTTGAAAAAGAATTCTCATTAAAAATACCTTAAAAGGAAAACTGATAACCTATCTGAGTAGGTTTACTATCCATATTTTTATTAAAATGGTGTGAATGAAGAGCAAATCTATCCTTAGTAGAAAAGTCTCTCGAAGGTTTAAAAGAATACTCATTATAAACATTCTGCGTTTCTGTGGCATGTTTATAAGCAACTATACCAACACCAAGAATAATTCCTATGGCACCACCTATAACAATGTTTTTAAGATTATCTTTAGGATGTTCAGCAAACGATAACGTAGAAAGCCCAATTATGGCACCCCCTACACCAACTCCTACAACGGTATAGATATCCTGGACGGATTCTTGTAGTAAGTTACCGGCACCCCCTTCTTCCTGGGCCATGAGAGGGGTATTCAGAACCTGTAACAGTAGAGAAATCAAAATTAAGCGCTTCATCATATTTACCTTTTGGCAATATATTAAATAAAGATGATAATATAGGCCAACTCAAATGGAAACGGTACACTGTAATGAATCATAAAACATATTTAGCTGAAGAAATTATTCATAAAAAAAGAGATGGTCATATTCTTACTCAGGGCGAAATAGAGTTTTTTATTTCGCAGCACGCAGAAGATTATATTCCCGACTATCAAATGAGTGCCTTATTGATGAGTATATACTTTCAAGGTATGAACCGCGATGAAACCTTTTACCTCACCCGTGCCATGCTTAACTCAGGCAAAAAACTTGAGTTTGAGGACCCTTCAGTAATTGATAAACACTCCACGGGAGGAGTTGGCGATAAAACATCATTCATTGTTGGGCCCATCGCCAGTGCTTGTGGAGTAAAAGTTCCTATGATTGCAGGTCGAGGCCTTGGCCATACTGGAGGAACTATAGATAAAATAGAGGCCATACCCGGGTACAAAACAAATATTATATTAAATGATCTGCCTACTCTTTTGAAAAAAAATAAAATCTTTCTTATTGGACAAACAGAAGAAATCGCACCTAGTGATAAAAAAGTTTATGCCCTTAGAGATGTAACCGCCACAGTTGAGTCAATTCCACTTATTGCATCTTCCATAATGAGTAAGAAAATTGCAGGGGGGGCAAAAGGTCTTGTTATGGATATTAAAACAGGCTCTGGCTCCTTTTTAAAAACAAAAACTCGTGCTTTAAAGTTAGCAAAAAGTATGATGAGCATCTCTAAACAATTTAATCACCACTTCATGGCCATTGTCTCAGATATGGATCAACCTCTTGGGAAGGCCATTGGAAATACGAATGAAATTATTGAATCTGTTGAAACTCTTAAAGGCAATGGACCAAAAGATTTAACTGAGCTAAGCCTCTCACTCGCTGGTGCTATGATATACCTTGCTGGGTTAAGTAAATCTCATAAAAAGGGTACCGATATGGCCAAAGAGGCCCTTTTTAATGGTAGTGCTCTTGAGCAATTTAAAAAATTAGTTCAATCACAAGGTGGAGATACGAGCTATATCGATGATACTTCTAAACTAAAAATGGCCTCTAATAAAACTTACCTATTCGCACCAAAAGATGGTTATATTTCAAAAATGAAGGCCATTGATTTTGGACAGGCCATTGTACATCTTGGTGGAGGTAGGGCCCAAAAAGATGATGACGTTGATTTGTCCGTAGGTATTAACTTAATTAAGCAGGTTGGACAAAAAATTAAAAAAAATGAACCCATCTTAGAAATTTACCATCATGAACAACAACAAGAAATTGTCTCAAATACTCTAGATATTCTTCGCAAAGCGATTACGATATCTGCAAAAAAACAAAAACTATCTCCCCTTATTCAAGCTAAGGAGGTCCATTGGGCACACTAGGTATCAAAGAACTTAATGAAACATTAGAGTTTTTAAATAAAGAAAACTTCACACCTGAGATTGGTCTCGTTCTTGGCTCAGGCTTAGGAAAAGTCGTTGACTCACTTCATGTTTTTAAATCCATTCCTTATAAAATGATTCCTCATTTTCCTGAGACATCAGTGGAAGGACATGATGGCCTTCTTCACTTAGCTAATTTTGAAGGTAAAAAACTTGTTATTTTACAAGGAAGAGTTCATGCCTACGAAGGTAAAGGCCTTGATGAAGTTGTTTTTCCTGTAAGAGCACTTGGAATGTGGGGAGTAGATCGCTTTATAATGACAAATGCTTCTGGGGCGATAAACTTAGATTTTTCTCCAGGTGAAATTGTACTCATAAAAGACCATATAAACTTATTAGGAGATAATCCTCTGCGAGGCCCCAATATACCAAGCTTAGGCCCAAGGTTTCCAGATATGACCAAGGCCTACTGCCCTGATCTCCAAGATGCTTTCACTAAAGCAGCTAAGCAACACTCTATTGAGATTAAGTCAGGAGTCTACGCTGGTTTACTTGGACCGACATATGAAACTCCAGCAGAAATTAAAATGCTACGTACTATTGGTGCTGATATGGTTGGAATGAGTACAGTGGCAGAAGTTATTGCGGCCAATCATATGGGGATTCGTGTTGCAGGTTTAAGCTGTATAACAAATATGGCCGCAGGGATACAGCATGATAAACTTAGCCATGAAGAGGTAAAAGAGACGGCCTTAAACTCAATGGAGACCTTCTCTAACATCCTTTTAGACGGTATAAAGCAAATATAAGGACTCTTAATGAATTATGAAGATTTAGCAAAACAAGCATCAGAAAAGGCCTACAGCCCCTACTCAAAAATAAAAGTAGGAGCAGTGGTGTTAACCGATAATAATGAGCATTTTTTGGGATGTAATGTTGAAAATGCCAGTTTTGGTGCAACTGTTTGCGCTGAAAGAAATGCGATTTTTCAAGCGGTTGCTGCTGGCCATACCAGTATCAATCACGTTTATGTCTACTCAGATAAGGGATTTCCTCCCTGTGGATTATGTAGACAAGTCATTAAAGAGTTCTCTCATGAAAAAACAAAAGTCACTATCATAGATAGTAACTTCAATAAAAAAACGATAAACTTCTCTGAATTGCTTCCTCATAGCTTTAACAAGGACTTTTTAGATTAAAGAAATATTTACCCCTATAAGTCGGGAATAATCTCGTTTATAATGGAGTAACATTCACGAGTGAATACTCGGAGTTTTATATGACTGAAAATGCAAAACAAATTCTAGATGACCTTTCCTTTTGTGTATTTGACTTAGAAACAACTGGTGGTAATCACTCTGTTGATAAAATCATTGAGATTGGACTGGTTAAAATTGAACATAGAAAAATAAAAAAGAAAAAGAATTTTCTCATTAACCCAGAAATCCCAATCCCAGAATTTATTCAAAAACTTACTAATATTAAACAAACTGATGTTCAAAACTGTCCTACAATCAATGATGTTATAGACGAAATCCTTGAATTTATGGGTGATTCGGTTCTTGTGGCCCATAACACATCTTTTGACGTTCCTTTTTTTAATTCTGTTTTAAAAAGGTTAGATCTTCCTGAAATGACAAATAAGAGTATTTGTACAAACTTGATGACGAAATACCTCATACCGAACCTTCTGAATTCAAACCTCAATTATATGAGTAAGATTTTTGGTATTCCTCACCACAAGGCCCACCGTGCCCTCGATGACGCTGAAGCAAGTGCTCAATTATTATTAAAATACATTGATATATTTATTGAAAAAGGTATTACAAAAGTAAATAGCCTTTATTATCCGAGAAATAAATTTGAGCTCGACCGTAATAATTTTAAAAAGGGTGCTCCTAAAGAAAAAATCTTAGATTCAATAAAAAAGATAAAAACACCTTTTCTCATTACATTAAAAGGTCAAAATGGCATTATTCTATTCTCTATTCCCTGTAAAAACACCAAAGAAGAAGTTTCATATATTCAAAAAAAGATCGACTCCTGTGACTGGGAGCTTATTACTATAAAGCTATTTGGCCCTTATCTAGAAATCTTTGTTTATTACAATACTCTTTTTTCAAAAATGGATATTAATCAAAGAGAAGAGATTATAGATTTTTTATGGAAGACACATATACCTCAAGAGTCAATCATTGAAGCAAGTCCAAGCACTAAAAAGCAAGATCAAGTTGCTCTTGAAATAGACTCAAAAGAAGTTGGTGATTTTGTCGTCTGTTATCATCTTGTTCCTGAGCAGTACTTAATGATTCCCCTTAAGTCTTTTCATCCTAAATCACTTCTGGTTTTTAGATACCCTGCTCATAAGAAAAAACTCATACAAAATATATCGAGCAAGGTTAATAAAATTGCTCATCATAAACTGAAAAAAAATCACTACAACCCTCAGTTAAAAGAGTTTTTGAAAGCATTCATCATAAAAGAAAAAAATGAAGGCAACCCAGATTTACTCTTTTTTAGTTCTCCAAAAGATAAAAACTTCGGATCAATCCTTAAAGATCTCGAGCAGTTTATTGATAAAAAATCACATAAATACTTTTTTCCTAAAGAGTATATTTAAAGAAAAGGCAGTTCTTGCTGAGTTTTGAGATTAGGTGCAAAGTAGCTCTTATTTCTCACTTGTAGGTGCATACCTTGATCGCTTTGAGAGAGTTCAATGCCATCAATATTAAGTAGGTTCCGAATAAGGCCTAAAGATCCCATTTTATCAAAGATTTTTTTGGCCGAAATACCTTCAATATCAAGAATCATTTCGCCTTCTTTTTCTTGAAGTTTCCCTCTCAAGGAACTACTCCATTGGCCATTAATAAGTTTTTCTTTTGAATGAACTGTTAAAACCTCATTAAGAATAAGATAGAAAACCATTGTTATAACACTTGGATTTATAGAGTAATTGAACTTCTGTTTTCTGGATATTTGGCACTCTAAACAGATATTTGATTCAATCATCCTAAATCTTAAAAGATTAAGAGCTCTTTTAAAGGAATCTGTGATTTTTTCACTTTGATCTTGGTTCGTAAGCCTTCTTGAAAAGCCTAAAAAGACGCTCACAAGTTCAATACAACGTTTAGAGCACTCTTTCATTTCTTTCATAGTTTTATTATGTGAACGAGCAAACTGCTCATTAAGCTCAATTAATGAGATCGCTGCGTTTATACCCATTAATGGGTTATTAAGCTCGTGAGCTATTGAACTGGCCATAATTCCAAGTTCAGAAAATGAGGAGCCTTTAAGAATTTCATTTTGATTAAGACTATTCATCGTATTAAGTAAAAATAAGGAAAAGTTTTGATCTGCTTTTATCCAGTCAACTCTTTTGAGTTTAAAGGTTTGCCCTTTGGCACTAAAGGTCTGTCCGTCTTCTTTTCCTAATAGATCGTTAGGGAAGATATTAAGTTTTGAAAATTCTTGATTATGCAGCCAGATCTCTCCGTTGCCTGTTAAAACAATTAAAGGAAAAGGAAATTTTTGAAAAGCATCTTCAAAAAAGACAATTTCCGGCTTTTCATGCTTTATCTTATCCTTTAGATAATAGAATCGTTCAATGATTCTGAAGCTGAGGTGACAAATAAGTGACTCAAGCTCGCTAAAATTATCTTCTTGAAAACTTACCCCTATAATTTCTCCATCCCTAAGCTTAATCAGGGGAAATTGCTTATCAAAACCAATTTCTTTTATTGATAATTCATTATTTTGAAAAATTTTATTGAATCTACTTAAAAGGTCTGAAACTTCTTTGAATTGGAAAATATCGAGGTGGATATCGATTAATCCATCTACAATAGTATTATCAAAGTCTGTACCCTGAGATTTAGAAAACTGGAATGAGCTCATCTCAAAAAAGGACTGATTGAACTCTACCCTATCTCCTAGATCTGAAATACTAAATTTTTTCATCCGCTGTTTCTTTCACTAGGCTAGCGCCATCAACCCACTCTCCGTGAACTTTAACACCCCAATGAAGATGTGGACCCGTGGCCCTACCACTCATTCCAGCATGACCAACGACACTTCCTTTGGGAACAAACTCTCCCACTTCCGCTTTTCTTTTAGATAAATGACCATACACAGTAAAAAGACCTAAACCATGGTCAATAATAACAGTGTCGCCTGTAAAAAATAAATCTTGGCTTAAAACGACCTTTCCAGCATTAGAGCTCATAATAGGAGTCCCCACTTTGGCCCTGAAATCTGTGCCTAAATGCTGAGACTTCTTTTTATTATTAAATAATCTTCTTGCTCCATATATAGAAGTAATCTTGGAGTTTAAGGGTATCTTAAATCCCGTATTAAAAATCGGTCTACTTAATGAAGCCTTATAGATTTTATTTAACACCTTCTGCTCGGCCCTAATTCTTTTAAGATCCTTTTTAGAGTAAAAGACTTTTCTTTTATCAACATGAAGTCTTTCAGATGGAAATTCTTTTTGAGTTACTTTGACATCGAATATCTTATCTTCACCTAAAGAACAGCTATAAGGCGTTAATTTTGAAAAATAACTTTCAACAATAAAAGCAATGCCAATTTCTCCGTCTATAAAGTAAGGTATCTTTTTTCCCTTACATTTTAACTCTACATTTTTATCACTGACTCTAAAGTCGACTTTTAATAACTCACCTGGTCTTATCTCTAGATTTACAGGCTGTATTATTTTATCTTCTTGATCTGCTTTAATTTGCCAACGTGAACAGGAAATAAGTGTAAGCAAAAAAACAATAGTAAGAGCTCTATCCATTCTAACTCCCCCGTTTTAATTTTTTCTTACTTTACCATGTCCATCTGAAAAATGAAGGAGTAAGTCTTTATCTTGGTCTATTTTTTTAAATGACTTATAAGAGGCCACAACCTTTCCATCTTCTGTCGTAACAAATGTATAACCTCTAGCTAAAACTTGATATGGTCCTAAGGCACCTAAAAGATAGCCTGAGCGTTCAACTCTATTACCTAATTGATTTATTTGATCATTAACCACATTGGTTAATCTCTGAAAAAGATCATCAACTAGTAATTGTTTTTCATGTAAATTGGTTAATTCTCCCAGTCTTCTTCGAATATCACACCTGGTTAGTCTTTTTTGAAAATTATTAAAAAGTCCCCAGATTCTATCTAAATTAGCACTAGGATGAGCATTATTGAGACGGACTTTATTTTTTTGAATAAAGTCTCTTGCTTCTGAGTAGAGGTGTTTTTTCAAATGATTCATTTTCTCTATAATCTTAACTTGCTCGCCAGTTAAAATTTCAGCGGCCGCTGTAGGTGTTTCACAGCGCAGATCGGCCACAAAATCACTAATGGAGTAATCAACTTGATGTCCAACTGCACTAACCACTGGAATTGGACATTGGTAAATCTCCCATGCCAAGGCCTCATTATTAAAGGCCCAAAGATCTTCCAAGCTTCCACCACCTCGGGTTAAAACAATAACATCAATTTTTTTTGATTCAGGTGCTTGCATAGAGTATTTAATGACGCTTTGAAGAGCATTAACCAGTGACTTTGGTGCTGCTTCACCTTGAACAACAGATGGAACAACCATAACCTCCATCCAAAGGCTTCTTCTTTTAAATACATTTATAAAGTCTTGTAGGGCCGCACCAGACTCGGCCGTTATGACAGCAACTTTTTTAGGAAGCTTGGGGATTTTTTGCTTAATATCAATATCAAAAAGACCTTCACGAGCGAGTTTTTTCTTGAGCAGTTCAAACTGGGCCAAAAGATCGCCCTTACCACTTTTGGTAATTGTTTTAACAATTACTTGGAATGTGCCTCTTTTGGAGTAAACGCCAAGTCCTCCAACGATGAGGACCTTATCTCCATCTTTTATTTTTTTAACTTCGGGGTTTCTTAAGGCATCGCCCCGAAATAAAGCACAAGAGATCGATGAGTCTTTATCTGAAAGGGTAAAATATATATGTCCTGCAGAAGATGAGTTAAAGTTTGAGATTTCTCCTTCAACCTTTATAAATCTAAACTCACCCTCGAGGAGGTTTTTTATGCTATTGACGAGCTGAGAAACTGAAACTTGATCACTCATCTCATTAATATAGTAGAAAAAAGAAAAGCCTTTAAGGTGTGATGCCCCATTTAT
>Ga0055584_100001147_pt1 | contig 25961 bp, 21 predicted proteins | sample OSDHelmetaG_FD_58716 | JGI IMG/M metagenome (GOLD analysis project Ga0055584, IMG submission 58716) | Pelagic marine sediment microbial communities from the LTER site Helgoland, North Sea, for post-phytoplankton bloom and carbon turnover... | ecosystem: Environmental > Aquatic > Marine >...
AATACACCCCCCTTAAGGCTGTTGACGGTGTTAGCTTTGACCTCAACCCTGGCGAAACCCTTGGGGTGGTTGGGGAATCAGGGTGCGGGAAGTCGACGCTTGGCCGTGCGGTGTTGCAGTTGATTGGTGCGACTGACGGTGTGGTGTCTTGGCTCGGAACTGATCTCACCTCACTGAATAAAAAAGAACTGATTGCCGCGCGAGAGAATCTCCAAATTGTATTTCAGGATCCGCTGGCAAGCCTCGATCCTCGTATGACGGCAGGTGATATTATCGCCGAGCCGTTGCGCAATTATCGCCCAACTCTGTCTAAGGCCGAGCGACGCAAGATGGTTGAAGACATGATGGAGCGGGTCGGGCTGCTGCCGCGCATGATTAACCGATACCCCCATGAGTTTTCTGGTGGCCAATGTCAGCGTATTGGAATTGCTCGCGCAATGATCCTGCGCCCAAAGCTCGTTATCTGTGATGAGCCCGTGTCCGCGCTTGATGTTTCCATTCAGGCGCAGGTCGTCAATCTCCTGATGGATCTTCAGCGCGATTTTGGGTTGGCACTGCTTTTCATCAGCCACGACCTCGCGATTGTGCGCCACATTAGCCATCGTGTTTTGGTTCTCTATCTTGGCAAGGTGATGGAGTTGGCAGATAAGGCGGCGCTATATGCGACTCCGCGCCATCCCTACACACAAGCGCTCTTATCCGCTGTCCCAATTCCCGACCCGACTAAAGAACGCAATAAAGATCGTATTTTGCTGACGGGTGATCTCCCGTCCCCCTTAAATCCACCGACCGGGTGCGTGTTTCGCACCCGCTGCGGAAAAGCGACTGAGCTGTGTGCTAGCCAAACTCCAGAACTAGAACGTGCCGGAGATGGGCAGGACGTTGCCTGTCACCATTGGAAAGACTGAGTTAAATTTTCGTAGAGTGTTAAATGTCTGAAATCGAAGAGTCTTATTACCGCCTCCACGTATTCTGCTGCACGAATGCCCGTCCAGAATCCCACCCCCGGGGCTCATGCGCTCGTAGTAATTCTGTCGCACTGCGCGACTATATGAAGAAACAGGCGAAGACCATGGAAATTGGCCGTGTTCGCGTGAATGCTTCAGGATGCCTAGATCGTTGCGAAGTTGGCCCCGCGATGGTGGTCTATCCTGATGGTATTTGGTATCGCTACGAGACCGAAGCGGATGTTGACGAGATACTCGAAAGTCACATCAAGAATGGCGTCATTGTTGAGCGTCTTCGTTTACAAACAGAAGACGGCCCATAGCCGATATTACGGCGCGTTATCAGGAAACAGATCACTGGCTTTCTGAGAGTAGGCTTCACGAGCCATAGCCATCAGGTCGATTGGCCCTTCCATAAGATGGAAGAGGCGCCAGCCCTCGGGTTTCTTACGCAGCAAGGCAGTAACTCGGACATCTGCTGAAATTGGTTTTCTCGGCGCATCTTTTGGTCCCGCCAAGGTGGCGATCCACCGCATGTCGTAAGTTGCGAGTGCAATCCCATCTTCGATTTCTCGCGCATGGTGATTTGCTGTCTGACTCTTGAGTGATTCCATAATCACGCGGGACTTTGACCAATAGGCATTAATTGCATCCCAGCCAATCAGCGGTGCATGGGCTTCTTCTGGCATTAGTAACGGGGTCGAATCATCCGCATCCCACATGGCCTTCTTGCCTGCGAAGTCCATCCCTTCGGAGTAGGAGACGTACTGACGGATTAGCGTCGCTATGTCTTCTGTCAGAGTGCTCATGATGACTGAGCCCGCGTGGGCATGGCGTCTAACCCTTGGGCTGCGACGGATTCGTAGAAGGATTGAAGCTCAAGTAACGGTGCAAGTGGCGCTTCTGCATAATGAAAGAGTCGCCAGTGCCCCTTGTTCTTATGGCAGAGGGCAGTCACTCGACAGGTTCCGCCAATTGGCCCTCGTTGGTCGCGGGCCATCCAGGCCAGGGTGTAGAAGGCGAGCCCGATTTTATCAGACAAGAGTTTACAGATAGGTGTCTCGACACGATGCTGAACTTGGTCAAACCCAGTACACACCAAGTTTACGTAATCGGATACTGCGGTCAGGCCGATAAGCTGGTCATGGCGCTCGGCTGGCAAATATGTCGCTTCGACGTCATCACCATCCCATAAGTTCAGGATCGTGTCGGCATCTCGATTTGACCAAGCTTTCGCCCATTCTGATAGGAGGGCTTCAATAGACTCAGAGCCGTGGGTCACGGAACAAGGTCAATTTCGTCGTAGTTTAGCACCGTGTGGTCTTGACGAAAATTACGGACATGCGGACCTAGCGCTTTGAACATGATGACTTCGTGCATCCAGATGGCTGGGGCATCGTCGTGATACATCGCCATAATCTCTTCTGTGAGTTCGCGCCGCTTATCGAGATCCGCGATCGCAAAAGCCGCCCTTACTTTATCCGTCAGCTCTTCGTTGCAATACCAAGGTATACGTTGAATGCAGGAATGAAGTCGCGCGGGGCGAAGCGAATCAACTGTACGCTCTGCTGAATAGTTCATGCCAAAGGCTTCACCGCGCCATTCACCCTCTTGAATTCCTCTAATGAGCTGTTGGACGGGCATGGTGCGTAGCGTCATCACCACGCCGACCTCTAGCAGATCTGCAGCCACTTGCTGATACGCCGGTGCAAGCGAGGCGCCACCGCCGATTGTCACTTGCGCTGTAAATGGAAAGCCGTCTGGATACCCAGCTTCCGCTAAGAGCGCGCGTGCCCGTTCAGGGTCGTAGGGATAGGCTTTAATTGAGTCGTTATACCCAAACCCTGCTTGCGTTGATGGTTGGCTAGCTGCTTTGGTTAGCCCCCCAAACAGAGCTTCAATATAGGCGTCTTTATTGACGGCATAGTTCAGGGCCTGCCGAACGCGCTTATCTTGGATGGGGTGGTCTTCAGGTGTTTTTGTTAAGATGAAGCTGATTCCGAGAACGCTTATCGTCGTCCCGACATCACCGCGCGCGCCAACTGATTCGATGGATAGAATATTGTCTCGACTCATTGCCACACCGATATCGATGCGATCGGATAAGATGGCTTGTACGCGTGATGACGTATCGGGAAGTGCAAAAAGGTGAAGGGCGTCGACCTTTGGTGGCCGCCAGCCTTCACGATGAGCTTCTAGTGTTGCTTTTGCTTCTTCCCATTTAACCAGCTTGAACGGGCCGGTACCGATTGGCTCTAGTGCAAAGCCTTCTCGCCCTAGCCGTTGCCATTGGCCAGGCTCGACAATCATAAGCGCTTCTGTAAGCGCAGGCAGGAGTGGCGCCGGTATATTTGTGCGAATGAGAACTGTGTGATCATCGATTACCTCAGCGCTTTCGACTGCAGCAAGGTCACGGGCAATCGGCTCAACTCTTGCCTCAGGGCTTCTTAAGTATTCGATCGCAAAGACTACGGCATCGGCCGTGAACGGCACGCCATTGTGGAATACAACATCATCACGCAGGTTGAACTTCCATGTAAGGTCGTCAATGTTTTCCCAAGATGTGGCTAGGCGCGGTTCCACATCACCCTCTTCGGTAACAAAGGTTAGGCCTTCAAACATGGCTCTGTAGGTGTAGATCGTTGGCACGCCTGTACCGCGATACGGGTTGCCGAGCGCCGGCGGTAGACTCACAACACCTACGCGCAGCGTTTTTGACTCGGTTGATGGTGCGACGGATGTGGTATTGGCGGGGTCGAGTTCGGGCGCTTGTTTTTCAGATCCAAAAATCAATAGGCCGCCGAAAACGAGTCCTGCGCAAATGACTACAAGTGTAATAATTCGGGTCAACGCGATGAGCCTTTTTATAGGGAGCTATGGCTTTCAGAGTAGCTGGTGTTGCCACAAAAAGGGCAGACTTTTTATGTGCTGCTACAACACAGATGCTGCACCGCGCAATTCGGCAATTAAGGTTGAGCAATGGGGAAGTTGGGCACCTTCTGTTTCTAAAATGGCCAAGAAAGCCCGCGCCTTAACTTTTTGAACGTCTATATTTTCGCCAGCGCCTTCTAGGCGTGCGGCATCAACAACAATATCAATAAGGCGTTCTGCGGCATGCAATCGTCCCCATAGGTAATCGTTTTCACGGTAGGCGCGACTAAAGAACGCGCCAAAATGATTGAAATGTTGCCCTTTGAGGCATGCGGCTGTTCCCCCTGGCCGCAGAAATTGGGCGTCATCTGGGCTGACCCTGTCTACTCTAATTTCGTTAAACTCATCTAAGTCACGCCAATTTGTCACCGAAAATGTCAGCACATCCCATGCTGCGAAGCCAATGTAGGCTTGAAGAACTTCTAGTCGCACGACGGGCGGCATGTCTTTTGTGAGTGTGGCTAATATAGCTTCGGCATGCTCGGCGTGTGATTCAAAATCCAGGGATTCTCCGAGCACCGCAATGGCCTGATCGACGGTTTCAAAAATTGTCTCACTGCCTTTTTCGTGTTCTGCATGCACTCCATTTATCAGCGCTTTGATTTTGTCGACGACAGCGGTGGGAATTGAATTCTGTGTCTGATTAAGTGGCGCCATTAAATCGAGCGCGTCATAGAGACCAGCCTTAAGACAATCCAGATCGCTGGTATTCACAGTCTGAAGTTCGTCCCTATCAAGTCGTGGGTAAAGTTGATTCACCGCGCGTATAGCGAAGCGAAGCCTTCTTTGTCTGTACCCCGCATCGAAATTGAGCAAAAAGCGGATCCACTTAGGACTGTCGCCGTTCACGGGGTCAGCGTTTAGTGTTGCAGAGTTTGAGCCGATGCCAGACGCATTTGCCCAATCGTTTATGAGAGATTTAATCTGCTCCCTTTTCGGTCTTGATACATGGTGACCACATAAAGAGCTTACAAGATTCGCAACGTCGTCAATCACGCTGGCAAGTTTTAGCCGTAGATACCCTTCGTATGCGAAGCCGGTTTCTGCGCGGGCTTTTGCATTAGCGGCTAGACGCAAACGGCTGATCGTTGCGCCATCGACTGGGCTACTAAGTGCGCTTCCGGCGACGGCATCAACAATGGCTTTAATATGTGGGCGAGACGCTTCAATAACGGTCTGTAGGCGCCGAACCTCTGTGTTGTAGGCGTTAACCCAGGATAGATCTTCATGGATCGGTTCGTTGCGGGGGATGTCTGACAAGGACCCCTTTAGTGTTCTGAAGAAACCGGGTGCAGCGTCTTGGCTATTGTCACGTGGGCCGCGTGGATGTGGGTCAATATAGAGAAGGCGGCGATCAACTTGACGGTAAGCCGGGCGACCAGCTATCGCACCTATAGCCTGAGCAAAAGGTTTGTTGACCAGTACGCTTCCGTCGACGAACGCTGCATTTGCAGGGTTCAACCCGTTTGTTAAATAAGGGCGAAAGTTATCGTATAGGAAATCGACCCGCTTTTTCCAAACCACACCCTTACTCTGAATGAGTTGGTCGCATTCTCCCAACTGTGCCGGTGGAAACGCGCCTGGAAATGAAGAGGTTGCACGCGACGCAAAGGCCAGGGCCGGGATGTTGTCACGATCAAAATCCGAACTTACTTTTCCGGCTGCTGATTGCTTGTAATGGAACCGGATGACCTGGCGGTGCTCACGCTCGATGACAGAGGGTGGGTCGTGAATGGGTGTCTCTTTTGTGAAGCCGAAAAAGTCCGTTACCGTAACGAAAAGGTCTAGCGGCAATCCGTTTGGAAGAAGAGATGGATTCTCGGGCTTCGGGTCACCCATGGCTGACATGCCGTTGAATAGAACGTGAGTCAGCTTTGATCCATCGAAGGGTGGCTTGAACCAACGTGACCGTAAGAAAATAGAGAGTTTCTTTTTGAACTCACGGTCGCCAGAAAGAATTTTTCGGAACGTCCACATCAGTGCCCATATGAAGGGCCGGAAGAGGATCTTGTGCCAAGATTTTGCCTGCACCTCGTCAGACATCAGCTCCGTTACGTCCGTCTGAGTAAGCCAAAACGATCGCACCGGGTCTATGTCGAGATCGTGCGCTAATGCGCGGCCAAGAATGATGCCGTTGATCCCCCCGGCCGATGCGCCAGCGATGATGTCGACGACAACACGCAGGTCGAGGTCGGGTTCAAATGCGTTTAGTAATTCGGTGTAGGCATCTTCACTGTCGCGTACGTCGGCGCGCTGTCCTGGAGAACTGCTGCTCCGATCTCGAGACGCGCGGACTAATTTTAGGATCTCTTTGGTAACGCCATGCATATAAACGGCAAGTGAAACGCCGCCATAACACACCAATGCGAGCCTAAGCTCTTTCTCTTTCACTGAAATCGCACCCCTAAAAGCCTAAGGCCCAGCACATATTATATGCTGGGCCTTAGTTTACATGGAATTGAGGTTAGGTCTTAGTCAGAAGATCGCATTACTCCGCAGGAGTGCCATCGCCAATGATATCGTCCGTGATATTTTCTCGACCGGGGTGTTGTTTTTCCAGTTCGATCAAATCTGCTGCGACGGCGCCAGGTGATCGCGTGCCGCGGGTCAATAATTGGTAGAACACGGGGACGACCAACAGCGTAATAAAACTTGAGAAAGCAACGCCAGTAAAGATTACGACACCAATGGCCTCGCGTCCTTCGGCTCCAGCGCCGGAGGATAACATCAAAGGTACGGCACCCATGCAGGTTGCAAGCGCTGTCATGACGATGGGGCGAAGCCGAATGGTTGCGGCCTCAACGAGAGCTTCTCGGAACTCGTAGCCAGCGTCGCGAAGCTGGTTGGCAAACTCGACAATAAGAATGCCGTTTTTCGCCGCCAAGCCAATCAAGACGATGAGCCCGATCTGGGAATAGATATTGAAACTGATCCCAAACACCCACAGCCCTGCCAACGCGCCCACCACTGCGAGCGGCACTGTCATCATAATCACGAGGGGGTGGATGAAGCTCTCGAACTGCGCTGCAAGAACCAGGAATACAACGAGGAGGGACAGGGCGAAGAAGATGTACATCGCATTGCCTGATTCACGGTATTCCCGCGCTTGTCCATTCCAGCTGATGCGTGCGGCTTCAGGTAAGCGCTCCGCAGCCACTTGTTCCATCCATGCCATAGCCTCGCCCATCGTATATCCAGGGGCTGGCGTCGCCATGACTGTGATGGAGCGTAACCGGTCGTAGCGATTGCGTGTACCTGCGTCGGATATTTCTTCTACTGAAATCAAACTCGACAAGGGCACTAGTTCACCAGTGGTGTCAGACCGAACATGGATGTTGGTAACGTCGGTTGGTGTGCGACGGTCTTCATCTCGACCTTGCAGGATCACGTCGTACTCTTCGCCGTTGTCGACAAATGTTGTGGCGCGTCGAGAGCCAAGCATCACGGCTAGGGTTTGGCCGACTGTTCCGATGGAAACGCCAAGATCCGCCGCTCTGTTTTGATCTATCCGGATGCGCATCTGGGGACGCGTTTCGTTATAGTTTGAGCGTGTACCGAAGAGTCGGGAATTTTCGGACATCGCTTCCATCATGGTGTCGCGCCAGACGACCAGTTCTTCATACGTGCTACCGCCGAGAACCATACCTAAGCCACCGCCCATACGGCCTTGGCCGAAACTTGGTGCAGGGCTGGGGATGATTTGGGCGCCTGGGATGTCTCGCAGAAGTGGTCCGAGCTCGCGTAAAATTTCATGCACGCTCTTGTCGCGCTTCTCCCAGGGCTCCAACCGAATAATCACATTTCCCATGTTGGTTGCTTGGCCACTGACGCCTGCACCCATCGGCATAATCTGAAGAACACGGGCGGCAATACCGGGCTCCACATATTCTTTGAGAATGCGGCGGGTTACTTCCTGGCCTTGGCGATCGGTGTATTCCAGTGATGCCCCTTCCGGCGCACGGATCATAATATTCACGCTGCCCCGATCTTCAGGCGGTGTGAATTCTTGAGGTAAAACAAGGAAAATGCCGACAGAACTGGCAACGATAGCGAAAAACACTGCAAGGACAGCATATGGCTTATCTAGCCCTATGTTCAGGGTCCGCGCATAAAACACTTTCATCCACTCGAACGCTTTCATTGAGCTGCGTGCGACCAATGTTTCGTCGAGTTTATTTTCTAAAATTTTCGAGCACATCATCGGCGTGAGCGTCAGCGCGACAAACATGGAACATGCGACGGCCGCTGCCATAGTTACGGCGAACTCGGTGAAAAGTCGGCCGACGACGCCTTCAGTCAGTGTGATGGGCACAAAAACAGCGATCAGAACCAATGTTGTTGCAACGATGGCAACGCCCACTTGTCGTGCGCCACGATAGGCGGCCAACAACGGTGGCTCCCCTCGCTTGATCCTGCGGTGAATATTTTCGAGCATAATAATCGCGTCATCGACAACGAGCCCGATGGCAAGAACAAGCGCGAGTAGGGTTAGGATATTAAGAGAGTAGCCCAGCGGCCACAGCACGATGAAGGTCGCGGTCAATGAGATTGGCACCGTAACAGCGGGAATGATGACCGCGCGGATTGTGCCAAGAAACAGGTAGATCACCGCAATAACCAAAAGAGCTGCAATGCCCATGGCAAGTGCAACTTCACGAAGGGCAGCGCTGATGAAGACGGATGAGTCTTGGTTAACAACGAGAGACATACTGCTTGGCAGGGTGGGTTGCACTCGTTCGATTTCATCTCTGAGGGCCTGCGCCACAGCCAGCGTGCTTGCGCCTGGGCGTTTTACAACGCCGATGCCAACGGAATTTTTCCCATCTGTGCGAAAGCTGGTTGCTGTATTCGCCGGGCCAATTTCAACTTTTGCAATTTCGCCAAGGCGTACAAGGTAATTGTTCTCTCCGCGTGCGATCACAAGACGCGCGAAGTCTTCAGGTGTGTTGAAAGACCGCGCCGTGCGGAGATTAAAGTCACGGTTCTCAGATTCAAGGAGCCCAGCGCCCAATTCCACATTTTCGCGCCGTAATGTGTTTTCTACGTCGGCGACAGTTAGTCCGCGTGCAGCCATAGCGCGCCGATCAAACCATACACGTAAAGATTTTTTCCGCTCGCCACCAATCCAAGCCGATGCAACGCCTTCAATTGAGGTGAAGCGATCAATCAAATAGCGACTGACGTAATCCGAAAGCTCAAGGCGATCCATTTTCGGGCTTGAAATGTTCAGCCACATAATGGGCTGCGCATCTTGGTCCGCTTTTCGAATAGTTGGTGGGTCTGCATCGTTGGGTAGTGAGCGCGTTGCCCGACTTAACACATCGCGCAAGTCGTTGGCGGCACCATCAATGTCGCGTCCCAACTCAAATTCTACGGTTATCCAGCCCATGGCGTCGCGCGCCGATGAATTGATGGATTTGATGCCCTCGACGCCGCTGATCTGATCCTCGAGGACTTGAACAACTTTTGTTTCAACAATTGCTGCTGATGCTCCCGGGTATGTCACCATGATGCTAACAACAGGGCGTTCAATATCGGGCGCTTCTCTGATGGGAAGTTGAAACATGGCGACGATGCCAAACACAACAAGTAGGGTGCTGAGCACGGTCGCAACCACCGGGCGTTTGATCGAAAAATCAGAAAGCACCATGGCTAAGGTATCCTTGTCTCAAACGTTTGTACTGTGTGTTGCGTCTTAGCCTTGTGAAGGGCGAGTTGAGGCAGATGGTGTTCCGCCCCGTACATCTGCTTCGTTAAGCAAGCGTACCGAGTTGCCGGATGACAACGATGTGTTGCCTTCGGTCACCACCAGGTCACCCAAGGCGATACCTTCGAGCACTTCGACGCTGCCAGGGCGGCGTCTGCCAATGGTAACGGGAACCCGCTCAACAGTGTTGTCGTCTCCGACGACAAACACGAATTGCTGATTGTCGAAGGGGACCAGAGATTCTTCCGCAATCATTAGGCTTTCGCGTCGGCCTTTAATGAGGTCGACGACCATCAGCATGCCCGGACGCAATCGTTGATCTGTGTTTGAAATTTCTGCGCGAATTTCAATTGACCGCGTTGTTGGGTTTACCCGCGTATCAATCGAGATGACGACCCCGCGGAAAACCTCGTCTGGATACGCCGCTGTTGTTGCCTCAATGTCGAGGCCTTCCCGTAACGTCGCAAGGTAGGTTTCAGGAACGGAGAAATCCAACTTCACGAAGGACAGGTCATCAAGAGTTGTGATCTCGGTTCCAGGGGATACGAGTGCGCCAGTGCTAATGCGCCGTGTCCCTAGGCGCCCCGTAAAGGGTGCGCGGATTGTGAAATCTGAGAGACGCGCTCTCGCTGCTGCAACGTTCGCTTCAGCTTTTTTGACTGCGGCCTGCTGCTCGTCAAACCGGGCTTCCGACGTTGCGTTGGCGCGGGCTAGTCCGGTGATCCGCTCAAACTGCTTACGCTGCTCGTCTAAGTTAGCGAGTTCAACTTGAAGGCGTGCGCTTTCTTCATCTTCATCGAACTGAATAAGAGCAGTTCCAGCTTCGACGGTTTCGCCGTCTCGAAAGTTTATGCTTTCGACAATGCCCTGAACGCGAGCGGTTACCACGATAGACTCATTCGCCATCAAAGTGCCGATGGCTTCTAGGCGGTCTGCAAAGATCTCTTTGCGCGCAGGCATCGCAATAACGGCTTGCACGCGATTGCCAAACCCGCGACCACCAGAGCGATCAGCAGTTGCGGCATCTCCGCCCGGGGCGATATAGGTCGCGTAACCGAAATACAGCCCGATTGCCAACGCGACAGCAACCAGCAACCCAAGAAGGGGGCGCAACACGCTCATAGTTTAGAATCCCAGTCAGCGAAAAGGGCGCTGAATTTGAAAAGCACCCTTACAAATCAATGGTTTGTCGAGTTTATACAGGCATTGTGGCTGATATGCCAAGAAAACGGCGTGACAAATCGTAACAGCCGATCGTCTAAAAAAGAATAAAACCCTAATTTTTTCAATAGCTTATAAGAATACATCCGCGTCACGTTACTGTGAGGTCTAGTTCTTCACAGGGCTGACGTTCGACCGGTATGATCGAACCCATGACAAATCAATTTTCAAAGCTTTTGATGCCGAGCACGAAACCTATGGTTTTGTCGTTCGTTACCGCCGTAGTACTCGCTTGCTCTTTATTCGGCATTGATACGGCTATGGCGCAATCGGGTGGGGGGGCAAACCCCTTTGGGGCAGGGCCTTCGGCGATGCCTGGCCCTGACGCAGCGCCTGCAGAGCAGCGCCCCAGTCTTTTTGGTCAGAGAGCGAAGCCTTCAGATTCTGAATCAAAGTCTCAGGCAGCACCTAAATCTGCACCAGTGTTTGTTATGCCGTCCTCTGTTAGGGCGATTTTCCGTCAAATTGCTGATTGGCAGCGGAAAATCAATCGGTACCTCGGACAGCAACTACAAGCGACGACTGATCAGGGGGGCATGACCGCTGCCTTTACTGTCCTTTTCGCCAGCTTTATCTACGGCGTGCTTCATGCCGCAGGGCCGGGGCACGGCAAAATGGTCGTGGCGTCTTACTTCACTGCAAAGGAGGCGCCCTTAAAGACCGGTATTCTGATGGGGGGAGTTATCGCAACCACGCAGGCTGTTGTTGCGATACTGATGGTGGCAATACTGTCGCTTATGCTCAATGGCAGTCAGCTCGAAATTATTGACCAGACGACGCTGCTCGAAGTCGTTAGCTACGGTCTTATCCTGGCAATTGGACTTTACATGACTTACGGCGCACTAACCGGAAAGGCGACGTGTGGCCACGATCATGGCGATGCGGACGAGCATCATCACGAACACGATCACACGCACAGCGCAGAGCCAAAAGCTAAGGAAACGTGGCTTGCGCGCAAGGTGGGACATTGGCTTGGTCCGCGCGGTGAAGTCATTGCGGTTGGAATGACCTCAGGGATTCGTCCATGCACGGGATCTATTCTGGTGCTGTTATTTGCGGCAGCGAATGGCGTTTTTGTGCTGGGTATTGTCGCATCATTTATGATGGCGGCAGGTGTTGCCATAACCATATCAGCGCTTGGGATTGGTGCGATCGTATTGCGACGGTCAGTTTCCGGACAGGATGAAGAACCGAGCGCTACGCGGGCGTTCCTAAGTCGCTCATTGTCCGTCGTCGGTTCTTTGGCTGTCGCAGTTATGGGCGGTCTATTGTTTGGTGGCGCGCTTGAGCGCACGGGGTTTCTGACCTAACACCATGTGTCTTTGGCTAGATTTCTAACTGTTTCCAGCACAACTTAACCAAGCTTCTTGTGGCACGAAAAAAGCAGACTCATTCGTAAACTCATCGCCTTGGCGATACTCGATGGTGCACCCCAGATTGTCTGCCCCACTCAATGTTACCGGTTGATCGCCGTCCAGAATAAGGTCCACATATATCGTAGGGTCGAAAACGCTCAGGCCAACGTTTTGTGATACCGCGTCCACGGGATCAACCAAAACGAGATCAAACTTGAAGACTAGTTCTCCGGACTCTTTATCAACTGAGAAGTTTTCTACGGCTTCAAACTGTTGCTCGCCGTCGGTTTTTTCCGTTCGAAGATGGGTGAAATATCCGTAGTCTTTGAGGCTGGTGAAGACTTGATCCTTCATAGCCTTTGTCTCCGCTGTATCAAATGAGCCGTCACCGTTGGTGTCAAAATCGGCACCGAGCACCTGACTAAAGAACGCATCAAATTGCCAGCGCATACCGACGCGCGTGATCTTGGTGTCCTCAAAATGAAGCGATGCTGCTCCTGTAACCCAGACATGCGGATGAGCCGCAGTTTGTGTCGCAAAGAGGCAGAGGCTGAGTGATAGGGAGGCTAATAATGATCGCATGCCGGCACCGTACTGTTCTGAAAGGTTTTGCTCAAGGTTGAGTGGCCTGGCGGACTATCCGAATTCCGTTGATACACACCTACATTCATCTTATCTTTATAACAAATGAACATATGGTTGCGTTGCAAGAAAACGCCCCGCGAAAGGACCTAAAGACAATGACCGCTGACTTAAGCCGAGAGATCAATCTGCACCCCACGCAAGATGAACTGGCGCGCCAAGCGTTCATCGTGAACTTCAAACAGAAGGTCAATTTGGGTTTACAGGATGATATCAAAGCGCACGTCGCCAGTTCGATAGCGCCTGGGTTGGAATCGGAACTTGGTGAGCCGTTGGACGATTTAAATCGTGATCACCGAAAGGCACTCAAGCAAAGAATTTCTAACGAACATCTCTTCCAGACTTGGGAGACGCTAACCTGGATTAGTCAGGGCATGATGTGGAACTGCGTTGATGACACGCTAGATCGAGATCTAGCGCGCATTGATGCGGCAGCGGCTGAAGTCGTGTCGCGGAAAGATAAGGTTGGTTCACTTAAGTTGAATCCTGATCTCGATTTGCCACCCAACATAGCCAAGGTTGAAATTCACCGTCAGCCCGGCGGGTTCTGTTTGGAGCGCGAAGGTGTCGATTATGATTTGCTGTCTGGTGCCCGTATGACGGGCGGCGGCATGGTTTATGGAGCCGGCAAGGGCCGAACATCTAAGCCTGGATACTCGGCAGCACATTTCTTGATACAAGAAGCTGAAAAGCAGTTTGGAAAACTAAAACCAAAACGTATTTTGGACATTGGATGTGGGACCGGGTTCAACACGTCTACCTTTGCTAAGCTTTATCCCGAGGCTGAAGTTTATGGCATTGACGTTGCGGCTGGTCTCTTGCGCTGGGGTCATGCGCGTTGTGAAAGTGAAGGGGTGCCGGTCAATCTCATCCAAATGAACACCGCGGATATGGATTTCGAAGATGAGAGTTTTGACCTAGTCGCATCGACGATCTGGGGCCACGAAACGACACCACAGATTTTGCAGGATTCAATTTCTGAAATTTGGCGTGTGCTGAAACCGGGTGGTGTTTCTTTCCATATGGATGTGACCAACCAGCCCGGATATCAAGGCCTCGTTGATCAAGTGCTCAATGATTGGCAAATCCGTCATAATGGAGAGCCGTTCTGGATGGGGTGGGCTGAGGCTGATCTTCCAGCATTGATGACGGCGGCGGGATATCCTGAGGATTGCCAATTCACAGGGTACCGTGCTCGGACTCAGGGGGCTGGCGACTGGTTTGTCCATGGCGCCAAAAAGCCAGCCTGAGGCCTCCACGACAGACACAAAAAAAACCCCGCCACAAAGGACGGGGTTTAAAGTGAGGTTACTGGAACTTGTCAGCAGCAGTCGCGCCTAGAAAGGTGCGACACACAAGAAGGATAATGTCACGCCGCTCGCTTAGAGGTGCCTGTGTGTTCTGACAGGTAGGGCCCTAATGACCCTGTCAGGTCTGACAGGTTTTGCCGTCGTATGAGTCTCAAACGGCCCGATTTAGTGAAAATCGGGAGGTTTTTCTTATCTCAGGCTGCGAAAATCGTTAGTCGCTCTCATGAGGGCAGACCGCACGCCCGGCTCCATGGATGAATGCCCTGCATCTGGAATAATCTTGTAGGCGGCGCCGTCCCACGATTGTGCCAGTCGATCTGCCGTTCCGATCGGGCAGACCATGTCGTAACGGCCTTGGACAATGACGGCTGGGTGGTCTTTTAGGGCTGATATCCCATCTAACAATTGATTGGGCTCGAGAAACCCGCCGTTGACCATGTAGTGCGCTTCAATGCGCGCCATGGATAGGGCGCCTGCATAGTATGTGTCGTTGCGCCCGGATTTCCTGGTCGAGGGGATGAGACGCGAGCATGCATTTTCATAGGCGCACCATGCCGCCGCCGCAGGTCTATGGATTTCTGGGCTCGGGTCCATCAAGCGCACGTAATAGGCTGCCAATAAATCGCCACGCTCATGCGACGGAATATGGTTGGCAAAGGCACGCGCAGCTTCAGGGAAAAACCGGCCCATCCCAGATAAAAACCAATCGACTTCTTCACGAGAGAACAGGAAGACGCCACGAAGAATAAAGCCAATACAACGGTCTGGATGTGCTTGCCCGTAGGCCAGGGCGAGCGTTGATCCCCAGGACCCTCCAAATACAACCCACCGATCGATCTCTAAATGCTCCCGGACCAGTTCCAGGTCAGAGATTAAATGTGGCGTCGTATTATCCTGGGTTTCAGCCTCAGGCGTCGATCGGCCGGAGCCGCGTTGGTCAACCAAAATGATACGGTAGTGATCTGGGTCAAAGAACCGCCGATAGGTAGGGGCTGTTCCAGCGCCAGGCCCGCCGTGAAGAAATATTACCGGCACGCCATTTTTGTTTCCGCTTTCTTCCCAGTAAACGCGATGCACCTTATCGACGTTCAAGAACCCAGATTTTCTGGACTCTAGAGACGGATAAAGAGGAAGGTCGGAATTGTTCTTCGCGGAGTCTCTTTGCCCAGTGGCTTCAAGTTTGGGAATGGGAATCTTCTCCTAAGGGGCCCAAGCTGATTTCGATATCGTGCGTTGTCTCAGTCGGAGTAAGTCGCGCTTACCCTAAATTTGCCTCGTCGAGGTACGCTTCAATGAGTTGAAAGAGCGGTTCTGAGTGATCGCCCGGTGTAATTGCAAGGTTGCAATTCTCGCCATACACATTGAGTACGTAGCCGCGGGCATCGCACACTGTAACTAAGCTTTGAATAAATGGCGTGATGACTTGATCATTTAATGTCTCTGCGTTGCTGCAGTTTTCCATACGGGCCTGTAGGTCTCGCATAAAAGATGAGGGCCCTTTGCCGCCGCGCACTTTTTTATTTTTTGTTTTATTTTGGGCTTTTGGTTGTTTGGGCGCGGTCATGCCAACTTCCTTGCAGTGAATTAGAATACGGTATCACTTATATCATAGTGATTGACCTCGCTATGGGTCACGCAGCCTTTGATTTACTTTTCTTGTGGCCTTAATGAAGGTCTTCATTCTTATCTGATATTGAAAGTTTTGCCGTGGACCGACTACAGCAGCAACTCACAGACCTTTGGGGTGTCGTTCAGGATGTATGGATGACCGGGATCGCTGGCGCTGACTTTGGCCGCATTCTTATTGCTCTTGGGATCGTATTTTTCTTTTTGGTGATTCGGGGACTGTTCACCAAATTCGTTCTTGGCGCCATAAAGCGGGTCACGGATCGTACAGAAAGCGAAATCGACGACACTCTATTTGAGGCCCTGCAAGGGCCAGTTCGCCTTATCCCCATCATTGTCGGGGTGTTCATTGCCTTCGATTATCTCGCACTGTCGGATAATTATGCTGCCATTGGGGCGCTGTTGATTCGGACTCTTGTCGTCTTTGATTTGTTTTGGGCGCTTTATCAGGTCACGGGACCTGTGAGTTCTTCAATTAAGCGTCTAGAGGCGATTCTAACCCGCGAGATGGTCGATTGGCTCGTCAGTTTTCTTCACATTGCGGTCGTATTCATCGGCGCAGCGACAATTCTTGAAATTTGGGGAATTAGAGTCGGGCCGATTCTTGCTGGTCTAGGTCTATTTGGCGTGGCTGTTGCTCTCGGCGCACAAGACCTCTTCAAGAATCTCATCGCTGGTATCTTGGTTATTGCGGAAAAACGGATGCGCGTCGGCGACTGGATTATGGTCGATGGCATTGTCGAGGGCACTGTCGAACATATTGGTTTCCGTTCCACCCTCGTTCGTCGCTTTGATAAAGCGCCGGTCTATGTGCCGAACGCGAACCTTTCCGATAATGCGGTGACAAATTTCAGCGAAATGACTCATCGACGCATCAAATGGATGATTGGGATTGAGTATGGCGCGACGATAGAGCAACTGCGGGCCATTCGGGATGGGATAGAGGCTTATATTCTTAATGACGGTGCGTTTGCCTCACCAACCGAAGTTGCCACTTTTGTGCGCATTGATCGTTTCAGCGACTCATCAATCGATATTTTGCTCTATTGTTTTACGAACACGACAAACTGGGGTGAGTGGCTCAAGATAAAAGAAACACTCGCTTACAAAATTAAGGAAATTGTAGAAGGTGAGGGAACCGGGTTCGCGTTCCCAAGCCAATCACTTTATATCGAATCTGTTCCTGGCGATGCGGCGGAGCTGTTCGTTCCTCCTGCAAAGGGGTGATTGAACGCGGCGCACCAACAATTATTTTATCATCTAGTTTGGTATGACTTATGAAGCCGATGCTGATCTTATTTCTGATTGTTTTTGTCGATCTCGTTGGGTTCGGCATCATGATCCCTCTGTTGCCTTTTTACGTTGAGCGCGTCGGGGCTGGCCCAGAGATCATTACGATTACGCTCGGTCTCTATTCTCTTTTCCAATTCGTTGCGGCGCCCTTGTGGGGACGGTTGAGTGATAAATATGGCCGCAAGCCTATCCTCGCCTGGACTCTTTCTGGGTTTGCAATTTCCTATTTGATCCTTGGGTTTTCTGACAGTCTGTGGATGGTAATCCTGAGCCGTGTTTTCGGTGGGCTTATGGCTGGTAATATCTCAACAGCCTTCGCCTATGTTGCAGATGTCACGACACCTGAAACCCGTGCAAAAGGCATGGGCATGGTTGGGGCCGCGTTTGGTCTGGGGTTCATATTCGGGCCCGTTATTGGTGGCTTGCTTGCTGGTTCTGATGTGGAGACGGCAAATTTTCTGCTTCCAGCCTTAGTTGCGGCCAGCCTGACGGTGGTCGCATTGTTGGGCGTCATTTTTGTCCTCCCAGAATCATTAAGCCAAGACATCCGTGATCAAATTCGCGATCAGCCCAAGACAACGGCTGGGGAAAGACTCAAGGCGGCCTTTAATCGCCGAGCGCTAACGCTGCTTGTATTTATCGGGTTTGCGGTGACGATGGCTTGGGCATTGCTAGAGACGACGTTAGCGTTGTGGGCCAATGCAATACTGAGCTTCGGGCCGCGCGAGATTGGACTGCTGCTTACCTATGTCGGTGTTATAAGCGTCATTATTCAGGGCGGATTGATTGGCCCTCTGACCAAGCGATTTGGTGAGCGGGTGTTAATCGCAGCAGCGGCCTGTTTTTTGTTTGGCGGCTACGGAGTTCTTGCTGCGACACAAGGTTGGACATTGCTCATAGTGTCCATGACTCTTTTGGCAATTGGTAACGCCTTGGCCAACCCATCACTTTCCAGTCTGGTTTCGAAAGAAGCTGATGATACTGAGCGTGGTGCTGTTCTCGGCGTCTACCAGGGTGCTAGCAGTCTCGCGCGGGTCGCAGGCCCAATGTATGCCGGTGTGGTCTTTGTTCATATTGGTCCGGCCGTGCCATTTGAGATTGCGGCTCTCTGCATGGCCCCTGCTTTGGTGATGGTGCTAATGTTACCAAAGCGGTCGACGCCCCCCACTGAAGTTGGTGCGTCATAGAGTTGAATTATTGCGCAGTCGGAGCTTCTGCGAGAGCGGGTGCTTGTTTGATGCTGGCTGGTTCCAATTCATCATCAGGTACAATGCGGTCAATAATTTGATCGAAGCGGTCTAGCATCGCGTTCCAACCATCATCTGTATCCAGTTGCTCGCCCATGAATCGTGGCGCGCGGGCTGCTCTCATTGCGATGTAGTTGGCGGCGGCGAGAAGGATCATGGCAAGGGCGCGGTTATCGCTTTCTCGCATGGCATGTTGTGCAGCAAATATAGCCTGATGCTCTTGCCCGAGTTTTTTGCGGGCTTCAGTCAGGGTGTCAGTGATGTCGACAGGGCTCATCAATTCATCTGCGAGGACGTCCAGAGCGACAGGGTTGCCTTTCAAGGCTTGTAAGTGATTACGCATCACTGTTTTCATCTGCTGCGCAGGCGTAAGCCCAGAGAAGGCCTCATCAGAAACACCCATCAGTTCGCCAGAGTCCGGCCACAGCCTATTTTTTTCTGCCCACACTTTCGCCACGCCCGTTAGGCCGCCGAAATACTTATAAATTAGACCCTTACCGATTTTGGCTTCTTTAACGAGAGCGTTAACCCCAACCGCGCGCACGCCATGGATTTTCGCGAGTCTGTCAAAGGCGGCAACAATCGAGGCTTCTGTGGCCTCACGTTTCAGTCGTCCTTTGCCTTTGGCCTTGATTGGCATCTCAAAAAGCTTTCATCTGTGCATTCTGTAAAGTGTACTGATAATAAGTGACCATACGGTCAATTTTTGTTGATTCCAGTTTTAATCCAGATCAGTGTTGCTCTATGAGCAACTGAAAATGAATTTCAGGGAGGGCTAACCGTGCTCGAAGCGATCAATTTAAAAAAGACCTATGGCGATCATAACGCGTTGAAGGGTCTTAACCTGTCTATCAACGCAGGGGATATTTATTGCTTGCTTGGGGCCAACGGGGCTGGAAAAACGACGACGATTAATCTGTTTCTCAATTTTATCGATCCCAGTGGCGGTAGCGCCAAAGTGAATGGTATCGATGTGACTGAAGATCCGCTCGAGACTAAACGGTTTCTTGCCTACATCCCAGAACAGGTCATGCTTTATCCCAACCTCTCAGGCCTAGAGAATATTGAATACTTCGCCCGGCTTGGCGGTCACAACGAATACAGTGATGACGACCTACGCGGTTTTCTCGTCCGCTGTGGGTTACAGGCTGAAGCCGCTGACCGTCGGATTTCGACCTATTCAAAGGGGATGCGTCAGAAAGTGGGTGTTGCCATCGCATTGGCCAAACAAGCGAAAGCGCTTCTTTTGGATGAACCAACGTCGGGTCTTGATCCAAAGGCATCAAACGAATTTTCAGAACTGTTAAAGCACCTTCAGTCTGAAGGGGCGGCCATCCTGATGGCCACTCACGATCTTTTCCGTGCCAAGGAAACAGGCACCCGCATCGGCATCATGCGAGAAGGTAATTTGATGCAGGAACTCAACACCGGTGCAGTTTCGCACGCCGATATCGAACGCATCTATCTAGAACATATGCACTAATCTGTTCGAGTATCTGCGCTGCTTGGTTCTGGGGAGGTCCCGCTATGATTGGATATGTTGCGCGAAAAATTTATTGAAATCAGCTGCGGCGGATAAGCCCGCCGGGGGGCTACCATTATGCTGTTTCTGCTGATCACACCGCTTTCAAAAACGGAGAGCAAAGATGCTCAAATGGATTAAACGCCTTGCGATCACTTTAATCGTCTTCATCGTTGTGGTTGGCGGCGGTGGCTACGGCACCTTTAAGTATATGAACAGCACGCCGCCACAACTGGTGGAGCCGAACTATTTCCGCATCTATAAAGAGCAACTAGCCAGCGAAGAAGCGAGGACCCCCGAGGGTAACGTCGCAATCTTTATGTCCGGTCTGATTATGCCGGAAGATTTCCGTCTCGCGGATTTTCACAATCTTGCTCTAAAGCCGAGCCAGTACATTCCGTGGCCTATTCGCAGTCGGGCGATGGGTGACCCTGGTGTCGTCCTGCTTGATACGGAACGCTTTTATGAATTTGAAGAATTTGAGCCGACGAACTTAGTCGACGCGATGGGGTCCTCGATTGATTTTGATGGAACGCCTTGGGTTGAGCGCTATCACAATGGTGAGTTGCAATGGATTGATCCCAGCCCCACCCAACACCTCGATCATGGTTACTTTCTATATACAGGCCGCAAGGGTGGAATGGCCGGGCCAGCGCAGAAGCTCATCAACAAGGCGCGGGTCTACTACTATGGCAAAGGCAAAGGGTTCATGAATGGCAAGGTGCCCCATGAAGCCGGCAATTGGGCCATCGTCGAGGCGACGATGAAAAAGGTGAAAGCTAAGTATGGTGATGTTCCCTATCGTTGGGTGACGGCCGAAGATTTTCACCTCGCGCGCAAAGCTATGTTCGAGCTTCTTGATGGTGGTGCGGACACAATAATTTTTGCTGCCCCCCGGCCTGTGTATTCTCACCATGAAGAGTTCAACGGCTCAATCAAACACGGCATGCACTACATTCATGAGTGGGAAGAGGCTAACGGCAAGCACATTAAAACGATTATCACGCAGAATTTGGCGAACTTCCCGATCATCCACGAAACGTATGCCAACATGCTTCGCGATCGCCTTGATCAATTGCCAAGGGGGGCAGATGTCAAAGTTGTCGCGTCTGTCCATGGTATGGCTTGGGATGCGGTTCCACATGAAGCCTGGATTGAATTGGCGCCCGATTACATCGATCCGGTCATGGAGAAATTGAAAAGAACTCTAGCCGAGTACGATTTAGGCAGAACAGAGCTGGTGCAATCCCAAGATCATTTTGCTGATCCGCATAACGACCCGCTGGGAAAAACGTTGTCAACGAACAGGGCTTTCTGGGAAGGCATCGAGAATGATTATGACTACGTCATCAACTTGCCAGTAGAGTTCTTTGCCGAGAATACCGACACAATGTTCTCTCACGCGATGTTTAACTTCGAAGGGTTCCCCGGCTACAATATTTATGACCCGGTCGACTACAGTGATTGGTCGGTGCCTTATACCCGAACATTCGATATCGAAGGCACGCAAATCATCTACAACGGCCTGCCAATTGGCAAATACAACCAGCCGATTGTAGAGGCGTATTTTCAGGCCATGGACACAATTCTTTCACGCGCACTGACGGCAGTTGCGGGAAAGAGCGACGTCGCACTCGCCAACTAAAACCGATCCGCCGACGGTGTGAAGCGCCCAGCCTTTTGGTTGGGCGTTTTGCTTGTTGTCTTCTCGTCACCCCTATAGAACGAAGAAGAGAGAACTAAAGGATTAAGAGAATGAAACGGCAGTTTGTTTCCATCGGCGACACTCAACTTCATGTCCGGCGTGCCGGCGAAGGCCCCCCCGTTATTCTTTTGCATCCGTCTCCTCAGTCCAGCGCGTTTTCCATCCCTATGGCCAAGCGATTGGCAAAGAATTTTACGGCCATTGCGGTCGATACGCCTGGGTACGGTTTGTCTGATCCAATCCCTGGTGGCTACAAAGGGCCGGCGCTTGATGACTATCTGCCGCTCTTAGTTGCGTTGCTTGATTCCCTGGGAATCGAAAAAGCGGCCTTTTATGGCAACGCGACGGGCGCGGAGATTGCTCACATTTTTGCAGCAGCCCATCCGGAGCGCGTTGCCGTTTGTATGCTTGATACAGCTGGCGACGTGTCAGACGAATTTGTTGATACGTTAACCGGTGGCTATTTTCCCGATACGACACCACGCCGCGATGGCGGGCACCTCCTCACCCATTGGGATATGGTCCGGTCTCTAAATCTTTTTGCGCCGTGGCAGTTCACGAAGAAAGAGTCTCGTCTCCCGGTCGATATGCCGCCGCCGGAGAAAATACAGGCTAAGTTACTTGATTACTTACGCGCGGGCGCCAACTACGCCGATGCCTACAAGCCGGCATTTTATACAGCTAAGCATCATCTTATAAGCCGGGTGACCGTCCCCGCGACGCTTACCCGATGGGCGGCAAAGCCTGATCTCACGGAGGTCGACGATCTTATCGCTGCTGGTCTTCCGGATAATTTTACGGTGCTTGAGGCCGGGCCTACAATGGACGAGCGTCTTGCGGTGAGTGAGCAGTATCTCCTTGATCATTACTTACCTGCGGGGACTCCTGCTCCACCACACCCTGATCAGATCGATACCGCCGCGCCTCATCTGCAAAAGATGTTTGTCGACATCGACGGTGGTCAAGTCATGGCCCAGGTTTGCACCGCTGGGTCTGGCCGCCCAATCCTTGGCCTTCATGACCCAGCCGGTTCTTCAAATAGAATGGCTGGGCTGCTCGCGCCGTATGTTGGCAAGCGTCCCGTCATCGCGCTCGACAATCCAAACAGCGGAGAGTCGGATACCGTTCTTGCGCCACAAGATCTCTCCACAGAAGCTTATGCAGCGGCTGCTCTTGCGGTTCTCGATGCCATGGGTGTCGGCGAAGTGGATGTCATCGGCCGGTACTCAGGTGGGCAAGTCGCAATGGAGATGGCAGTCGCGCGGCCTGGTTTGGTAAAACACATCGTCCAAGCGGGTGTGCAAATATTCACCGATGAAGAGCGTGCAGACTTACTGAAAAATTATACGCCAAGCATTGCGCCGCGCTGGGACGGTGGCCACCTTGTTACGGCGTGGGCGATTGTGCGCGATATGGGGCTATATTGGCCTTGGTACAACAAGACCAAAGACGGCGTCATCCACCGCGATGCAAACCTTGACCCGGACTTTCTAGACAGCCGTGTGCAAGATTTACTCAAGATCGGTGATGGGTATCAAAATGCATATGCAGCGTCGTTTAATTACCCCATGGCTGAGAGGTTGGCGCAGATTGATGTGCCCTGTCTTTTAATCGATTGGCGCGGCGCGGCCTCTTATGACCGACTGGCGATGGCTAAAACCGTTGCATCGAATTGCGATGTCGCGGATATGCCAGAAGATTTAGGCGCGCTCCCTGCGTTGCTCGATCCCTTTTTTGAGCAGTAGGAGCGCACCATGAAAATTGAAAGACGATTCCTCACGCTTCCGAACGGACAGCAAGTTCACTACCGCATGGCTGGCAAGGGGCCAGCGATGATTCTCATGCACCCGTCGCCAATTTCGTCAGAAGCTTTGTTGCCGGCTATGTCGGTGTTCTCAAAAAAGTTCACTTGTATCGCCTTAGATACACCTGGCTATGGCTTGTCCGATGATAGTGTGACGGACAAAGAAGGTTTGTGGGGATACGCGGACGTAGTTGCGCTTGTGTTGGATGTCTTCAAACTTGAGTCGGCAGTGATCTATGGTGCAGCGACGGGTGCCCAAATCGGCACGCAGTTTGCTAAACGTTACCCTCAACGCACGAAGCTTCTCATGCTTGATGGCGCCGGACATTTCTCGGAAGAGGACCGTGAGTTATTTTCTGGTGACTATTTTGTTGACCTCAAACCGCGGCGAGACGGTACTCATTTGTTAGCGGCGTGGGATGCTAGTCGCCATCTCACCACGTTCTTCCCGTGGATGTCTAACCGCCTCGAGCACCGTGTCCATGCGGATGCACCGCCACTGTCTTTCGTGCAACATCACGTTAATGACATGCTCCGGGCCGGTCCGAACTATAAGGCCGCCTATTGGGAAGCGGTTAAGGTGGAAAGTCATTCAAACACTGTCGGGGTTGCTGTTCCGGCATTGGTATCGCTCAACGCCAGCAGTATGATGCGACCCCATACGGAAGCCCTCATTAACATGGGGCTGCCGGATAATTTCACGGTCGTTCATAGCAACGCTGAAACGCGTTACTCGGCCCTTCTTGATGCGGCGGCAGATTATGTAAATGACATGGTCTGTCCCCCCCCACCAACGCAGACAAGCACACAGCCCGTCATTCAAAATGCCATGGTCGATGTGCCCGGCGGCCAGCTAAGAGCGCGGCTCTGTCTCGAAGGCGAAGGCCTGCCTTTGTTGGCTATTCATGATCCGGCAGGGTCTAGTCATTTGGTTGAGCCAGTCTTTAGTGCGTATGTCGGAAAGCGCCCAGTGATCGCGTTTGACAACCCAGGGAATGGGGAATCCGATGCCGTTCTCGACACCCTCAACTCTGAGACCTATGCCGACGTTCTCAACGCAGCGCTTGATACGTTGGGGCTGGAAGAGGTCGATATCATTGGCCGGTATTCTGGAGGCCCCGTCGCTATGGAGATGAGTTTCCAGCGACCAGATCGGGTCAAGCACATCGTTCAAGCCGGCGTCTCGCTTTACGAGGGTGCGGAGCAGCAATCCCTCATCGAGAATTACACGCCCTCCGTTGAGCCTCGCTGGGATGGCAGCCATTTGATGACAGCGTGGTCGATTATGCGCGATCAAAGCTTGTATTGGCCCTGGTTCAATCAAACCAAAGACGGGATTATCTGGGAGGATGGAGCCATCGATATAGCCCTAACCGATCTCCGCACGCGCGAATTGCTCAAATGCGGCGACCGTTTTCAAGACGCCTACAACGCCATGTGGCGATATCCCATGCGTGAGAAATTGCCCCAATTGTCGGTTCCTTGCCTTCTGTGCCACCCAATCTGGGAGCCGGTCGGGTACACCACGGCGCTCGCCCAGGCTGCTGATCCGCGTTGTAAGTCTGCAGTTTTGCCTGCGGGTATGGCGGATTGGCACACGGAGCTGGACGCCTTTTTTAACGCCTCTTGACGTTTGGCCACTTAAACACAAAATAAGGTCTGTATCGCGCCGGATTCGGGCGATTCAAAGCCGGTGCCTGAAAGGGCCATCACCGGTCTCGCTCGTTGAGGAGACATAGGGGTATTTTGTTATGACACGCATGTCCGTGTTCTCGAGTCCGCTTTTGCTGGGCTTTGATCACATCGAGCGTGTGCTCGATCGGGTTAATAAGTCATCTGCGGAAGGGTATCCGCCTTATAATATTGAGCAGACGGCCGAGCATGCCCTGCGCATTACGTTGGCGGTTGCCGGCTTTGCCGAAGAAGAGTTGTCGGTCACAGTGGAAGACAACCAACTGGTTGTGCGCGGCAGAAACACAGATGACGGCGCAGACCGTATTTTCCTTCACCGTGGTATAGCCGCGCGTCAGTTCAGCCGTAGCTTTGTTTTGGCCGAAGGTATTGAGGTAAAGACGGCGGGCCTAGATAACGGCCTTCTTCATATTGACCTTCAACGCCCTGTGCCAGAACCTAAGGTGACCGAGATTAAAATCTCGTCCGCGAAATCTGGGAAGTCTAAGCCTAAGACAATTGATATGGAGCCAAAGGCTGTTGAGTAAGTCTGTCGACTAAATGTCAGAGACCACGAACAATAAAGGGATCTATCATGTCTGAGCCCATTGCAACGAAGCCCCTAATCTTCGCATCCACCCAGATGGAACTGGCTGAACTTGGCCTTCATGAGGTGGCCTATGCGCGCCAGGCCCTTGTGAACAATAAGCCCGCATGGTCAATCCATGATGCCGCTGGTGCTACGGTCGGCGCCGCCCCAACCAGGGAAAAGGCCATGGCCGCTATTCTTCAGAATGATTTGATCCCGCATCACGTTCATTAGAAAAAGCCACTTCAGAGCCAGCCGAACCCCATTATCGCGCTTAAATTTTGCGCGTGCCCTTGATATGGTGCGCTCGTGTCCCCGTAGCTCAGCAGGATAGAGCATCAGATTCCTAATCTGGGGGCCGTGAGTTCGAATCTCGCCGGGGACACCACTC
>Ga0055584_100001148_pt1 | contig 25945 bp, 19 predicted proteins | sample OSDHelmetaG_FD_58716 | JGI IMG/M metagenome (GOLD analysis project Ga0055584, IMG submission 58716) | Pelagic marine sediment microbial communities from the LTER site Helgoland, North Sea, for post-phytoplankton bloom and carbon turnover... | ecosystem: Environmental > Aquatic > Marine >...
CGACGACGACGACGCGGCCGACGACGACGACGACGCCACGGACCCGGGCCCCGAGTTCCCCATCTACGCCAACACGTCGTCGGCCCTCTACGTCGTCGACCCGGACCCGCCGTACACCGCGACGCTCGTCGGGACCTTCACGGGCGGGGACCCGTTCTCCGTCGGCATCACGGACATCGCCATCGGCCTCGACGGCGCCATGTACGGCGTCGGCTTCTGGGAGGTCTACCGAATCGACCCCAACACGGCGGCGCTGACCCCACTGTCCGTCGACCCGTTCCCCGGGGAAGTGTTCAACAGCCTGACCGTGCGCGCCGACGGCGTGCTCATCGGCGGCATCGGCAGCCAGTTCTACGAGATCGACCCGAACTCCGGCGTCCGCGCGAACCTGGCCAACGCGGGCGCGTGGAGCCTCGCCGGCGACGTCGTCGGTCTGCCCGACGGACTGCTCTACTGCCTGATGAACAACACCGGGATCGAGTCGGACCCGACGTCGTTGGTGAGCTGGGACATAGATGGCGGCGCCCCCACGGTGGTCGGCCCGACGGGGCAGGGGGCCATGTTCGGCGTCGCGTACCACATCATCAACGACACGATCTACGGCTTCACCGAGGGCGGTCAGATCGTGACCATCGACCCCGCCACCGGCGCCGGCCAGATCGTCAGCAACAGCGGCATCCCCTTTTGGGGCGCGACCACCAACCCGGCGCGCTGGTCGGGCTGACCGCGCCCGTCGAGTCAGCCCGTGCGCGCTTGCCGCGCCGGCACCGCGAGTCGAACTCCTGACGGCGAGCCCTACAGCTGGTCTTCGAGCCAGTCGACCCAGGTGAACCAGTCGGCGGGCGTCAGCTCGTGGCCGCCGGGGCGCACCCGCTGCTCGATGCGCTCCTCGGTCCCCCACAGCCCGAACACCGGGCGCGCCAACTCCACCGCCTGGGCCACGCCGTCGGGGTCCGCCCAGGCGTCGTCCTCGCCGTCGGTCAGCAGGACGGGCCGCGCGGCGATGGCCGCCAGCAGCAGGTGCTGGTCGACGGGCAGGAACGTCTCCCGGCCGGCGAACTCGGCGAAGTCCGGGTGCAGCCAGTGGGGGAAGATCGAGGTGATGGACTCGATGGGTTCGCCGGCCAGGCTTCGGCTGAGGGCGGCGCCCGCGGTCCCCGTCTGGTGGCCGACGGCGGCGTCGATGCACGACTCGTCGTGGGCCGCCGCCAGCAGGGCGGCCTTGCCCCGGCGGCTGTGCCCGGCCACGACGAGGGACGCCGGGGCGAAGCGGTCCGACAGCCCGCACGCGATGGCCCCCAGGGCGCCGGCCCAGCGGGCGATGGTCAGGCCCGTGGGGCTGTTGGGGTCGTCGGCGGCGATGTTGTTGCCGTGCACCGTCGCGACCGCCCAGCCCCGGGCCATGAGCTCGTCGATGGGCCAGAGCCCCGCGCGGGAGCCGGGCTCGTCGGAGCAGCTGGCGGGGTTCCAGGCGAGGGTGGAGAGCTCCGGGGCGGCGTGGACGCTGGCGTTGCCGCACTTGTTCAGCGCCAGGAGCAGCGGGTGGGGGCCGTCGCCGGGGGGCAGGAAGACGGCGACCCGCCAGCCATCGACCCACCCGGTGTGGAGGTCCCCGCCGGCCACGACGCCGCGGTCGGAGTCGCGCCAGCTTGTCTCGGCGGGCGGCGCCTCGCCGTACACGTAGCGGGCGAAGAGCTGGAGGATCTCGGCTCGCCGGTTGGGCCACCGGGCGGTGCCGTCGCCGACTCGCGCGCCCGAGCCGAAGAACTCCAACGGATCGGGGGGCGCCACCTGCTCCGGCAGCTCGTAGGGCCCCGGCAGCGGCTCCGGCTCCGGCTCCGGCCTGACGCCAGCACAGCCGCCCGTGGCCACGGCGGCCAGCAACGCGAGGAGCCAGCGCACCGCGCTACCCCAACCGCGCCCGCGCGTCGTGGTATTCGCGGACGATGTCGTCGACGATGGACTCGATGGGGGCCACGGAGTCGACCAGCGACACGCCCTGGCCCGCGCTCCAGATGTCCTTCCAGCGCTTCGCGCCTTCGGGCGTCCGGTCGGGCCCCGACATCTCGGGGATGGTCTGCTTGAAGAAGTTCGCGTGGATGCCCGAGACCTGGTCGGTGTAGACGACGTCTTCGTGGGTCGAGTCGACGACCATCTGCTTGTAGGCGTCCTGGGCCCCACACTCGGCCGAGGCGATGAAGCGGGTGCCGATGTAGGCCAGCTCCGCGCCCAGGGCCAACGCCGCGGCCACCTGCTCGCCCCCGCTGATGCAGCCGGCGGCGACGACGGGCACGTCGAGGTGCCGGCGCAGGTACGGCAGCATCACGTACGGGTTCAAGGTGCCCGCGTGGCCGCCAGCGCCCTGAGACACGGCGATGATCGCGTCGGCTCCGGCGCTCTGGGCCTTGATCGCGTGCTTGAGGTGGATGACGTCGTGCAGGACGACGACCCCGCGCGCGTGCGCCGCCTGGGCGATCTGCGTGGGGTTGCCGTAGCTCGTGATGATGACGGGCACCTCGTACTCGAACAGCAGCTCGACGTCCCGCTGCAGCCGCGCGGGATCCGTCAGCCCGATCGTCACGTTGATGGCGAACGGCCGGTCCGTCCGCTCCCGGATCCACTTGAGGTCCTCTTCCAGCTTCTCCGCCGTGCGGGCGTTGAGGCTGGGCATGGAGCCCAGGATCCCCGCGTTGGCGCAGGCCAAGATCATCTCGCGGTTGCTGATGAGGAACATGGGGGCCGCGACCAGGGGGTAGGTCAGGCCGATCCGGCGGGACAGGGGGGTGCTGAAGGCGGTCATGGCCGCCGATGGTAGCGGCCCCGTCCCGGCGGTGGGGCGCCCGCGACTACAGGTCGGACTGCCCCGATCGGGCGCGCAGCAGCATCACCGTCAGCGACGCCAGCGAGAGCACCGACGCGGCGCCCAAGACCATGAACACGGGGGTCATGCTCCCGCTGTCCAGCAGCCGCGAGACGATCAGCTCCTGCACGACCGCACCGACGGAGCCCATGCCGTTGATGATCCCCGCGACCGCGACGGCCATGCGGGGCGAGCCCAGGTCCACGGCTCCGGCGCCCGACAGCAGGGAGTCCGGGCCGTAGAGCATGAAGCCGATGACGGCCAACGACGCGCCGAACCAGAACAGGCTGACGCTGCCCAGCAAGCCCAGCATCAGGCAGCCCAGCACCATGCCGCCCAGCATCGCCAGCGCCGGCACGGTGCGGTGCCCGCGGAAGAAGCGGTCCGAGACGATGCCCGCGATCACGACGCCGCCGAAGCCCGCCAGGTCGAACAGCGTCGAGAGGTAGCCGGCGTCGTCGGGGGCGAGGCCGAAGTTGGTCTCCAGCAGGTACGGAGCCCAGCTCCACAGCGCGTAGCGGATGAACTTGATGCCGAAGTAGCAGGCGCCGATGAGGCCCAGGTTGATGAGCAGGGGGCGCGTCCACTGGGCGCGGTCGTCGGCCGAGCCCGCACGGGCTTCGTCGGGGTCGTCGATGGCGGGCAGGCCCACGTCCTCGGGCTTGTTGCGCTGCCACAGGAACACCGCGACCCACGCCAGGAAGAGCGCGCTGCTCGCCGCCAGGAACGCTCCGCGGGTGCCTTGCCGGGCCAGCCAGAAGCCGGCCCACGCCGTCGCCGCCACCCCGCCCAGTTGGTAGCAGGTGCCCCACAGGCCCATGATCGTCCCGCGCTCGGCCCGCTTCGTCCACCGGCCGATGGTGCCCACGACGGCGGGCCAGCCCGCGGCCTGGGCGAGCCCGTTGAACGTCATGAACGCGAACAGCGTCCAGTAGTTGGTGGCGAAGGCGAAGGCGATGTTGCAGCCGATGGAGATGGCCATCCCCGTCAGCAGGACCACCCGGGCGCCCAGCTTCTGGCCCACCGCCGCGTTGACGAACTGGCCGATGGCGTAGGCGACGAGGTAGGCGGTGCCGATCTCGCCGAGGTCGCCCGTGGTGAGCCCCAGGTCGTCCATCAGCGTCTTCTTCGCCACGAAGAACGGCTTGCGGCAGAAGTACAGGCCGGCGTACGCCAGCCAGGTGCTGACGAGGATGCGCGTGCGCCAGCTGCGCAGGAGGGCGGGATCGGACATCGGGGGCACCTCGGGGCGGGGCGCCGAGTGAACCACCGGCGGGAGGGGGGCGCAAAGAGCGCCGCGCCGGGTCAAGCGCGGTGCGTCTTGCCGACGGCGGTGCGCCTCGCTGCGGCGCTGCGTCTTGCAACGGGCACCGGCATCGTGTTTCCTGACCTTGGGTACGAACCGGTGGGGACGGCGGACGGGGGTCCGCGGTGGAGGGGAATCGTGAAGGCAATTGCGATGGCGCTGGCCCTTGGGCTGGCCGCACCGGCCGCGCACGGCCAGGAGTCGCCGGCCGCGGCGTCCGTCGGGGCGGTGCTGCCGGCGGATGTGCTGGAGGCGGCGACCGCGCTGCGGGCGGAACTCGATGAGCTGGCGCGTCTGCTCGGCGGGGACGACTCCGTCGCGTCGGGCGTTCACTCCGAGGGCGCGGCGCCCCGGGAGGTCTGGTTCCAGGCGCGCGGCGTGTACCGCATCGTCGACCGGGTCGCGGTGCAGCGCACGGGGCTGACCGCCGAACCGCCGGCTCTTCCGTCGCGCGATGACCTGCGCCCCGCCGACGTCCTCGCCGCGGTCGAAGCGACCCGGGCACGGCTGCGGCTGCTCGCCCACGACCTTGGGCTCGACTCCCACCCGGCGTCGGTGCCGCCGCCTCGCACCACCCGGCCCGACCAGGTGCTGGAGGCGCTGTCCGACTGCCTGGCCCAGGCCGGCACGCTCCTGCGCCGGCCGGTCGACCGGGCCGACGTCCACCACGCGGTGACCCGGTCCGTGGCCCTGACGGCCCGACTCCTGGGCCAGTACCCGGGCTCGATCCGCGTCGCGTCGGCCCCCGCGCTGCGCGAAGGCGTGGTGGACGCCGACATCCACCGGGCCCTGGCCTCCGTCGCGACCTCCCTCGCACCGCTGCTGGACGTGGCCGGCGGGACCGCGGGCGCCCTGTCCTTCGACACCGCGGGGCCGGTCGCGGATCTGGTGCTGGCCCAGGCCATCGAAGCGGAGCTGGCCTGGCTCCTGCTGCGCGCCGCGCCCGAGGAGCAGCCGCCGGCTCCGTTGCCCGTGGACGCGGTGGACGCCGCCACGCTCGATGCCCGGATCACCCTGCTGGCGCTCCAGATCGAACAGCTCACGGCCCGCGCTCGAGCCGACGGCGCCCCCCTGAGGGGACGTTGAGCATGCAGGGGTCGACGAGCCTGCGCGCCCGCGCCATGTGGAGCCACCTCGCCGTCGCGGGGGTCGGCCTGCTGGGCCTCGTGGCGGCGCTGCTTCTGAGTCAGTTCCTCGCCGCCGCGGCGAACACGGAGCTGGACCGGAGGGCGCCGGCCCTGCGCTCAGCGTCCGAGGCCCGGGCCGGCCTCCGTGCGTCGCTGGCCCACGTCCGGGGGTACCTGGCGTTGACCGAGCCGGAGCTGCGGGCCGCCCGGGAGGAGGCGTGGAGTGTCGAGATCCGGCCCGCGCTCGACCAGTTGGCCCGGCTCGTCGACCCCGCACGGCAGCCTGAACTCGACGCCACGCGCGCGCTGGCCGAGGAACTCAACGAGTGGCAGTGGCACATCGTCGAGGCCGCCTCGTCGTCGGCCAACGAGCCCGCCCGGCAGCTGTTTCGGGACGAAGCCCGCGCGGCGTTCGACAGCCTCCTGGTGGACGTGACGGCGTGCATCGAGCTCGAGAAGCCCCGCGTCGGCGCGGGGACCGGCGCACGCCTCGCGCAGCTCGCGGACCTGCGGGGGGCGTTGTCGGCGGGGCACAGCAAGCTCGCCACCTTCGCCGCGGTCGGAGGGGCGGGACCCGAGAGCGAGTACCGGCGCTTCCGCGCGGTCGCGGCCCGCGCGGAAGCCCGGCTGGTGTCGTTGGGCGGGCTGACTCCCGAGCAGGGGCGCCACCTCGACTCCCTGCGCCGGGCGCTCGTGCGCCACGATCGGCTGGCCGACGAGGTCCTCCGACTGCGGCGCAGCAACGGCGGCAGCGCTGCCTCGGGCCTGCTCGCCGCCGAGGCCCAGCCCCGGGCCGCCGAGCTGGACCGGCGGCTCACCGCCTTGCTCACCGAGCTGCGGTCCGAGAGCGCCGCGGCGCAACAGTCCCTCGGGCGGATCACCCGGTGGAGCAACACCCTGCTCCTGGTGCTGGGGTTGCTGGCGGCGCTTGCGGCCTGGCTCCTCGCGCGAAGCGCGGCGTCGGAGATCGCCGACCGCATCCAGCCCCTCGCCGACGCCATGGGGGCCATGCAGCGGGGCGAGCCGGCCGCCGCCCTCACGGTGGTCGGCGCCGACGAGGTCGCGGACATGACCCGCTCGTTCAACGCGATGCGGGACGCCCTCGCTGCGTCGCAGGAGGCGCTCACCCAGCAGCTGACGGCGTCGGAGGCCGTGAGCGCGCGCCAGGCCGCCGAGGCGGAGCTTCGTGCCCTGGGCCGGCGCGCCGAGTCCTTGGAGGGCTTCGCCCCGGCGGGGTTGGCGTGGCTGGCGAAGCGCGGCGACATCGCGGCGGCCGTGCTGTGGGTGCATGCCGGCGAAGGGCAGCGCTACGTCCGCGCGGCGACGTGGTCCTACTCCGACGCGCGGGCGGCCGAGTTGCGGCCCGGCGACGGCCTGGCCGGCGAGGCGCTGCGACAGGGGCACCCGCTGGTGTTGTCGCCCCCTCCGGCCGGGTACCTCACCCTCGACTCGGGCCTTGGCGGAGGTGCGCCGGGCTGGGTGGAGGTGCGCCCCGTGCGGCACGGCGACCAGGTCGTTGCGGTGCTGGAGGCGGCGTGGGTCGGACCGCCGTCGGCAGACCAGGCCCGGTTGGTCGACGCCGTGGAGCCGGTGCTGGCCTCCGTCCTCGCCGAGCTGAGGTCGCAGGATGCGCGGCGCGTGCTGCTGGAGACGACGCGGCAGCAGGCCGACCTGCTGGCCGGGCAGCAGGAGGAGCTGCGTCAGACCAACGCCGAGCTGGAGCACCGAAGCGAGCACCTGCAGCGGTCCGAAGCCGAGCTCGTGGCCACGGCCGAGGAGCTGCGGCAGACCAACGAGGAACTGGAGGAGCAGAGCAGCGAGCTGGCCCAGCGCAGTCGGATGCTCGAGGAGCGAAACCGGGCCCTGCAGAAGTCCAGTCGGGAGCTCGCAGAGCGCACCGCCCAGATCGATGAGGCGAGCCAGTACAAGTCCGAGTTCCTGGCCAACATGTCCCACGAGCTGCGCACCCCCTTGAACAGCGTCCTGATCCTGGCGGGGCTGCTGCACGAGGACCGGGACGGGCGCCTCTCGGACAAGCAGCGGGAGTTCGCCCGGACCATCAAGCAGGCGGGCACCGATCTGCTGGCGCTGATCAACGAGATCCTCGACCTCGCCAAGGTCGAGGCCGGGCACATGGAGCTGCACGTGGCCCCCGTCCCCGTGTCGGAGCTGCTGGGCTCCATCGGCGACCTGTTCGGGGCGTCGGCCACGGAGTCCGGGATCGAGCTGCGCCTGGTGCACGACGAGGCCCCCGAGGTGTTGCAGACCGACCGGGGCCGCGTGCTGCAGGTCCTGCGCAACCTCGTCGGCAACGCGGTGAAGTTCACGTCGGAGGGATCGGTGACGGTCTCCTGCCGGCGGGATCCCGGCGAGGGACTCGGCGGGCCGGCCGTCGCCATCGACGTCGAAGACACCGGCATCGGCATCCCCGCCGAGCGCCTGGACGCCGTCTTCGAAGCGTTCCAGCAGGTGGACGGAAGCACGAGTCGCCGCTTCGGGGGGACGGGCCTCGGCCTGTCCATCGCCCGCGAAATGGCCGCCCTGCTCGGCGGGGACCTCTCCGTGAAGAGCACGGTGGGGGTCGGGTCGACGTTCCGGTTGAGGCTGCCCATCGGCCAGCCCGAAGCCGCCGCCGCCACCGAAGAGCCCGCGTCGACGGACCCCTCGACGCCCGCGGGGGCGGCCCTCGCCGAACCGAGCGCGGCGTCGGGCCCCCGCCCCGACCGGCTGATCCTCATCGTCGAGGACGACCCGACCTTCGGCTCCGTGCTCGTCGAACTCGCTCGGGGCCTGGGCCTGCGGGCGGCGCTCGCAGCCACGGCGGCGGACGCCTGGACGAAGCTCGAGGCGCTTCGCCCCGACGCCCTCATCCTCGACGAAGGGCTGCCGGACCGGCGGGGCAGCGAGCTGCTGGCCGACCTGCGGGCCGACCCACGCTTCGTGGACCTGCCGGTCCACGTGGTCAGCGGCGCCGACGAGGTCCCCGATCTCCTTCGCAAGCAGACGCTGGGCGTGCTCAAGAAGCCGGCCACGCAGACGGAACTCAACGGCGTCTTCGCCCACCTCAAGGACGAGATCGCGCGCCGGCCCGGCCGCCTCCTCGTGGTCGAGGACGACGACATCCTGCGGGCCCAGCTGGGCGAGCTGCTGGGCTCAGACACCGTCACGGTGGAGGCGGCGTCTTCGGTGGAGGAGGCCCGGGACCGGCTCGCGGCGGCGACGTTCGACTGCGTCATCCTGGACCTGGGGTTGCCCGGCAGCCCTGGGATCGAACTGCTTCGGGAGCTCCGGTCCAGTGAGGGCGCCCAGCCGGCCGTGGTCATCTACACGGGCCGAGACCTCTCTCGGGCCGAGCTTCGGGAGTTGGAGCAGCTGGGCGACAGCGTGGTGCTCAAGAGCGGGCGAGCGCCCGAGCGGCTGCTGGAGGAGACCCGGCTGTTCCTTCATCGGGTGGGGCTGGACACGGGCGCTGGCCCGTCGGTGTCGGTGCCCGACCTGGACACGCTGGGGGGGGCGACGGTCCTGGTCGTGGACGACGACATCCGCAACGTCTACGCGCTGAGCGCCGTGCTGGAAGGCGTGGGGATCGTCGTGCGGGTCGCGGAGAACGGAGCCGAGGCCATCGAGGAGGTGCAGGCCGACGCCCCCGACGCCGTGCTCATGGACATGATGATGCCCGTCATGGACGGCTACGACGCCATCCGGGCCCTGCGCGCCGATGCTCGCTTCGCCGAGCTGCCGATCATCGCGCTGACGGCCAAGGCCATGAAGGCCGATCGGGCCCGCTGCCTGGAGGCGGGTGCGTCGGAGTACCTGAGCAAGCCCGTGGACGTGGACCGGTTGCTGTCGCTGCTGGGGGTGTGGTTGGGGAGCCGGGCGCCGTGACGGCCCCCCCTCCTCTCGCGGACCCGTTGTCCGCCTCGACCGAGGCCGAGCCGGACCCCGACCTCCTCGTGGCGGAGGAGGAGGCCCTCCTCGTCGCCTTGCAGCATCGCTACGGCTACGACTTTGGGGGCTATGCCCGCGCGTCCCTCCGCCGCCGGCTGCAGCTGGCCTGCACGCGCCTGGGCTGCGTGCACCTCTCGGAGCTGCAGGGCCGGGTGCTGCGCGACCCCGAGCTGCTGCGGGAACTCGTGGCGACCCTGTCCGTCCAGACCACGGAGATGTTCCGGGACCCGTCGATGTGGCGCGACCTGCGGGAGCAGGTGCTGCCGGTGCTCGCCTCCTACCCGGAGGTGCGCGTCTGGAGCGCCGGCTGTTCGACGGGGGAGGAGGTCTGGTCCCTGGCGATCTGCCTGCACGAGGCCGGGCTCTTGAGCCGGGCTCGCGTCCACGCCACGGATCTCGACGCCGGCGCCCTCGCCCGGGCGGCCGAGGCGGTTCGCCCTGCGGCCGATGCCCAGGCCTGGACGGCCGCCTACCAGCGCAGCGGAGGCAGCGAGTCGTTCGGCGACTACTACACGTCGGCCTACGGCCTCGCGTCGATCCGGCCGGAGCTGCTGGAGCGAGTTGTGTTCGCCCAGCACAACCTGGCCACGGACTCCTCGTTCGGCCGCATGCACCTGATCCTGTGCCGCAACGTGATGATCTACTTCGGCCAGGACCTGCGAGCCCGCGCTCTGGGGTTGTTCGACGGGTCCCTGGTGCGGCGCGGGTTCCTGGCCGTGGGCGGCCGGGAGACGCTGCGGTTCTCGCCCATCGCCGACGGCTACGAGCCGGTGACCCCCGACGCCCGCCTCTACCGGAAGAAGCCGTGACCCGGGCGCTCCTGGTGGCCGGGTCGGCGGGGAGCTCCGCGGGGCTGCGGGCCGTCCTCGGCGTGATCGGTCCGGGCTGCCCGTGGGCGGTGGTCTGCGCGGTGCATGTTTCCCCGGACGCCGGGGATCTGGTCGGGGCGGCCATGACCACCATGACCCGAGCGGATCTGCAGATCGCGTCGGACTGCGAACCCCTGACTCCGGGGGTCGTCCGCGTCGCGCCGGCGGGCTACCACCTGCTCATCGACGATGGACTCCTGCGCCTCTCCCAGGACGAGCCCGTGCTCCACTCGAGGCCGTCCTTCGATGTGCTGTTCCGCTCGGCCGCCGAAGACCTGGGCCCGGACCTGATCGCGGTCTTGCTGAGCGGCGCCAACGCCGACGGGGCGGCCGGGCTCCGGGCCATCCGGCGCCGCGGCGGGCGCACCCTCGTTCAGGACCCCGCCACGGCCGAGTTCCCGCAGATGCCCCGCGCCGCGGTGGCGCTGGATGCCGCCGAGCAGTGCCTCGCCCCCGGCGCCATCGCGGAGCAGCTGCTGCAGTGGGGAGCCGCGCCGTGACCGCCCCCCCGGCCCAGATCCTCGTCGTCGACGACCGGCCCGAGAACCGACTGAGCCTCAACGCGGTCCTGGCTCGCCCGGGGCTCGTCATCCACGAGGCGGGGTCCGGCGAAGAGGCCTTGCGGATGCTGGTTCGTCAGCGGTTCGCGTGCGTGCTGCTGGACGTCCAGATGCCCGGCATGGACGGCTTCGAGGTCGCCCGGTTGATGCGCGGCCGTCGGTCGACGGCGGACATCCCCATCCTGTTCGTGACGGCCTACTCCCGCGAGGAGACAGCGGTGTTCGAAGGCTACGAGAGTGGCGCCGTCGACTACCTGTTCAAGCCGGTTCAGCCCAAGGTGGTCCGCAGCAAGGTCGCCGTGTTCGTTCGGCTGGAGCAGCAGCGGCAGGAGCTGCTGGAGCTCGCGGCGACGCTCGAGGGCCGCGTGGCTGAGCGCACCGCGGAGTTGGCCCGCGCGGAGGCTCGATACCGGGCCCTGGTCGAGCAGATGCCGGGCGTCGTCTACGTCGCGCGGCTGGGGCTGAGGGACCGCTTCGAGTTCATCAGCCCCCAGATCGGCGCGCTGACCGGTCTGCCGGCCGAGCGCTGGTGGACCGAACCGGACCTGTGGTGGTCGCAGGTGCACGCCGAGGACCGGGCCGGCGTCGAGGCGGGGCTGGCCCGGGCCGCGGCGGCGGGCGGGCCCTTCCGTCTGGAGTATCGGCTGCAACATCAGACCGGGGACTACGTGTGGGTCCGCGACGAAGGCCGGGTCGAACTCCGGGAGGGCGCCGACCCGCGGGTTCGCGGCCTGCTCGTCGACATCACGGAGGCCCGGGATCTGCGGCGCCAGGTCGAGCAGGCCCAGAAGATCGAGAGCGTGGGGCAGCTGGCCGGGGGCATCGCCCACGACTTCAACAACCTGCTCAGCGTCGTGCTCGGCTTCGCCGGCCTGGCGCGGGATGCCGTGGACCCGGTAGAGCGGGACCAGGCGCTGGACCGGGTCCAGAAGGCGGCGGAGCGGGGGGCCTCGCTGACTCGGCGCCTGCTGAGCTTCGCCCGTCAGCAGGCGGTGCGGCCGCGCACGCTGGAGGCCGGCAGCGAGCTGGCCGAGGTCACCGCGCTGCTGCGCCGGGTCCTGCCCGATTCCGTCGAGCTGAGCTACGAGGCTCCGCTGGAGCCTCTGTGGATTGACGTCGACCCGGTTCACTTCGAGCAGGTCGTCATCAACCTCTCACTGAACGCCCGGGACGCTTTGCCCAACGGCGGTCAGATCACCGTGCGACTGGGCCTTCGCGAGCTGCCGCAGCCCCTGGCGATCGCCACCGGCTCGGTGGCCGCGGGGAGCTGGGTCGTGCTCGGCGTCGCCGACGAGGGGACCGGCATGGACGAGGCGACCCGGTCGCGGATCTTCGAGCCCTTCTTCACCACGAAGGAGCCGGGCAAGGGGACCGGGTTGGGCCTGGCCTCGTGTCTGGGCATCGTCCAGCGCTCGTCGGGGCAGATCGACGTGGCGTCGCAGCTTGGCCAGGGGACCCGCTTCGAGATCTGGCTGCCGTCGGCCGCGCCGCCGCCCCAGGCCCTGCGCCCGGCGGCCGCGGTCACGGAGGTGACGGGCAGCGAGCGCGTCTTGCTGGTTGAGGACGACGCCATGGTGCGTGAGCTGGTGGCCGCCGCGCTGGCGCGGTTCGGCTACTGCGTCCAGGCCGCCTCGGGGGGCGAGGAGGCCCTGGCCCTGGTGGACTCGGGGCTCGCCTTCGATCTGCTGCTGACGGACATGACGATGCCGGGAATGCAGGGCACCGACGTGATCGAAGCGATCCGTTCGCGGCGCCCGAACCTGCCGGCGATCCTCCTGTCCGGACGGGCCGCGCCCAGCGCACTGGAGGCGCTGCCCGAGGTGGTCTACCTTCAGAAGCCCGTGCGGCCCGAGCGATTGGCGGCCGCGGTGCGCGCCAGCCTGGATGGACTCGAGGTCGACCCATGAATTACGCTGCCTTGTTCAACGACAGCTTCGACCGGGTCGCCGGTGCCGACGCCGGAGGGCGCCTGTACGCGGCCTTCTACGAGCGGTTCCTCGCTTCGGACCCCCTGGTCGTGGACGCGTTCGCGAACACGGACATGGAGGGCCAGCGGGCGATGCTGCGGGAGTCGATGGCGTTCGTGATCGGGTTCTCCCAGACGAAGGACGCGGGCACGTACCTGGAGTCCGTGGCCCGGCGCCATGGGTCGGCGCACCTGGGCATCGACGAGCGGCTGTTCGACCTGTGGATGGACTGCCTCGTGGCGACGGTCGGGGACCTGGACCCCCGCTTCGACTCGAGCGTGGAGATCGCGTGGCGGTCCATGCTCGCGCCCGGCCTCGAGTTCATGAAGGGGCGGTCGGCCAACCCGGGGTAGGAGCGGCTCAGGTTTGCTGCGGAGGCCCGAAGAAGCCGCTCGGCAGCTGCGTGAAGTCCTCGACGGCCAGGTCGCTGAGGTCCCGGGCGCGGACCCGGTCGGCTGAGCGCAGCAGCACGGCGACGCAGCCCATGCCCGCGGCGCGGGCCCCCGTGAGCCCCGCGAGGCTGTCTTCGAACACCAGGCAGCGGTCGGGGGCGACCCCCAGCCGGGCCGCGGCGAGCTCGAAGATCTGAGGATCCGGCTTGCTGCGCTCGATGTCTTCGGCCGTCGTGATGACGTCGAACACCGACGCGAACACCGGCCGCTCGACCAGCGCGTCGGCGGCGTTCCGGTGCGACGACGTCGCCAGGGCCACGGGGCGCCCGGAGGCAGTGAGGGCCACCAGGGCGGCCTCGATTCCGGGCACGGTGGCGGGGGGCTCGGCTCGCCACAAGCCCAGCCAGTCGGCGGCCAGGGAGTCGGCGGAGCAGGCCTGCAGGCCCGGGTGAAGCCCGCCCAGCAGGTCGGCGATGGCGGCCCAGGTGACGCCGTGCAGATCGCGGTCGTCGACGGCCTCGGGCGGCAGGCCGTGCTGCGCCAAGAGGCGGTCCACGACCACCCGTGTCATGGGCTCGCTGTCCACCAGCGTGCCGTCCATGTCGAAGATCACGGCGTCGAAGGGGCGAACGGTCATGGGGTGTGCCGGTGGAAGGCGGGGGATTCGGGGGCCAGGGGCGTGTTGCCGCGCAGCAGGTCGGCGGCCTTCTCCGCCACCATCATCACCGGCGCGTAGATGTTCGCGTTGGTGATGAGCGGGAAGACCGACGCGTCGACGACCGTGAGGCCCTCGGTGCCGTGCACGCCCAGGGTGTCGGGGCTCACGACCGCGTCGCCGCCGGTGCCCATGGCGCAGGTGCACGACGGGTGCAGGGCGGTCTCGGCATCGCGGCGGACCCAGTCGAGGATCTCGTCGTCGGTCTGCACCTCGGGGCCGGGGTTGATCTCGCCGCCGTTGAACGGTGCCATCGCGTCCTGGGCGAGGAGGTCGCGCACGGCGCGGACGGTCTCGACCCACTCCCGGCGGTCCGTCTCGGTCGACAGGTAGTTGAACAGCAGGCTCGGGTGCTCCCGGGGGTCGGCGCTGCGGATCCGCAGGCGCCCCCGCACGTCGGAGTTCATGGGCCCCGCGTGCACCTGGTATCCGTGGCCGCCGGAGGGGGAGGTGCCGTCGTAGCGGATGGCCAGGGGGAGGAAGTGCAGCTGCACGTTGGGGTAGGCGACCTCGTCGTTGCTGCGCAGGAACGCGCCGCCCTCGAAGTGGTTGGTCGCCGCGGCCCCCGAACGGTGGAAGAGCCACTGGTAGCCGAGCCCGGGCTTGCGCCACCACGCCAGGGACGGCTGCATGGAGACCGGCTGGGTGCAGAGGTGCTGCACGTAGACCTCGAGGTGGTCCTGCAGGTTCTCGCCGACGCCGGGGACGTCGGCGACCACCTCGACGCCGTGTTCGGCCAGCAGCGCGGCCGGCCCGACGCCGGACAGCTGCAGGAGCTGCGGCGAGTTGATGGCGCCGCCGCACAGGACCACCCGCCCGGCGTCGAACGAGGTCGGGCGGCCCCGGTGCAGCGCGTCGACGCCGACGGCCCGCTTGCCTTCGAAGCGCACCTTCGTCGTGAGCGTCTTGGTCTGCACGACGAGGTTGGGTCGCTCGGTTGCCGGGTGCAGGTACGCCTGCGCGGCGCTCCAGCGGCGTCCGCGCCGGATGTTCCGGTCGAATCGCCCGGCCCCTTCTTGCCGCGCCCCGTTCAGGTCGGGGAGCCGGGGCAGCCCGGCCTGCTCGGCGGCGGCGAAGAACGCTTCGAACAGCGGGTTCTCGCAGGGGCCAGTCTCCAGGTGCAGGGGACCATCCTGGCCCCGGAACGCGGGGTCGCCGCCGGTCCGGGTCTCGGACCGCTTGAAGTAGGGGAGGCAGTGGGCGAAATCCCAGTTCGCCATGCCCGGCCGGGCGCCCCAGGCCTCGTAATCCAGGGGGTTCCCGCGCAGGAAGATCATCCCGTTGATGCTGCTGCTGCCGCCCAGGACCCGGCCGCGGGCGTGGTAGACGCGCCGGCCGCCGAGGTGGGGCTCGGGGTCGCTGCGGTAGCCCCAGTCGTAGCGGGGGTTGCCGATGGGGAAGCTGAGCGCCGCCGGCATGTGGATCCACAGGTCCCAGGGTGGGTCGCCCCCCCCCGCCTCGAGCAACAGGACCCGGTGATCGGGGTCCTCGGTGAGGCGGCGGGCCAGGGCGCAGCCGGCGGAGCCGGCGCCGACGATGACGGTGTCGTAGGAGGCAGATGCGGGCATGGGGGGCCGCTTGTAGCAAATCGAGGGGTGTCCGAATCGGCCCAAACAGCCCTTGGGGGCTGCAGCGGCCCCCGGTAGCGTCTGCGAATCGGGGAGGAGGCCCCGCGACTACCGACGGGGAGGCTGCGATGGCTCGGCTCGGGCTCCTGTGCCTGCTGCTGATACTGACGGGGTGCGGCGAGGGCGGGTTCGGTTCGGGCCCGCGCCCCACGCCGACGCCGGAGCCGCCGCCCGCGCCGGGCTGCCCGGAGATCGCCGACTGCGCGGACGTCGAGTGCGGCCTGGACCCGGTGTGCGGCACCGACTGCGGGGGGTGCCCCGACGGCGATTGCTTCTGGGGCACCTGCTGCGTGCCCGAGACCTGTGAGTCGCTGGGCGCCGAGTGCGGAGCCGAGGTCTCCGACGGGTGCGGCGGGACGCTGTCGTGCGGGGGCTGTTCCCAGGGCATGGTGTGCGACGACGACCTCAGCTGCGCCTGCCAGGAACTGACGGCGGGCGACGAGCTGTCCATCGGCGTGCCGACCGTGCGGCTGGAGTTCGAGATCACGCTGGCCGGGGACCCCTTGACGGCCGCCAACACGACGGCGGACGACGTCGGGGTGTTCCTGCTCAAGCCCGAGCCGCCCCACGCGATCGGCTGGGAGTGGGTCACCCGCACCCCGTGGGACTTCGACTCGGAGGCCCCGCTGGACCGGGTCGCGTTCACCGTCGTGCCCGGCCGCTACGACCTCTACTACAGCGCCCGCGGCTACGACTTCGACTCGGCGTGGCCGCGCAACGGCGCCGCGCGCCTCATCGGCGGGGTCGAGGCGCTGCAGGACACCACGGTCGCCGTCGACGTGCCGACGGCCCGGGTGCAGCTGGACTTGAGCTGTCGGGGCGAGCCCCTGGGGAGCTACGCCGCGGAGGTCCCCCCGGGGTCGGCGGCGAAGCTGACGGCCAGCGGCCCCGGCTCGGTCGATCTCGCCATCCTGACCGACGACCCGGTTCTGCCTTCGGCCCTGACCCTCCTGCCCGGGCAGTACGACCTGCACTGGTTCAACTCGACGGGGGTCACCGAGCCGCTGCTCGACCCCCTCGGCCGCGGGCTGCCGTTGGGGGGCGGGGCGAACCTCGGCACCGCGGAGGTGGACGACGGCGGCACCCTGGCGTTCGACCTGCCCGTCGCGGACGCGGTCGTCGACTTCCGCCTCGACGGGCAGGTGGCCGTCGCCCCGGACCCCAGCGACGGCGCGACGCTCCAGCTGGATCCCGAGGTCGAAAACCCGGACAGCCCCGACGGAGGCCCAGGACAGTCGGGTCCGGGGGAGCCCATCGATCAGGTCCACATCCCCTTGCATGCTGCCGAGTTTCCGCTGCTGCTGCCCGTCACCCCGGGCCGCTACAGCTTCCGGTACCTGAACGCCGGCGCGGTGGCCGACGCGCCGGCGCCGGCTCCCTCGGTGTGGCCGTACAACCGGTGGCCGCTGGCCCTCAATGAGCCCGTCGACGACGGCTGGGGCCGCACCTGGTACCTCGACACGGTCGAAGTGCAGGTCGGCGCCTCCCTCAACGGCACGCCGCTCGACACCACGAACACCTCGGTCGACGACGTCGGGGGGATCGGCCTCGCGGCCCGCACCAAGGACGCCGTCGCCGCGATCTCGTGGCTGCCGCAGCTGTGGGATGTCGACGGCCCCACGGAGTCCACGGTGCGGCTGGTCGCCGGCGCGTACGACGTCTTCTACAGTTCGTTTTCGCGCCAAGGCATGGACCACTGGCCAACGGCGCTGGCGCCGTTCCCCCTGGAGGGCAACCGCCTGGTGACGGCTCCGGGGTCGGTGAGCTGGAGCGTGCCCTCCCAGGAGGTGCCGCTGGCCCTGACGATGCGCGGCGGCCCGCTGCCCCCGAGCGCGGCCGCCGAGGGAGAGACCCCCGTGCTGGAGCTGAGCGCCGTCGCCGCCCCCAACGCCAACGACCCGACCTTGCTCGGCTGGCTGCGTCAGGTCCACGCCCGCATCGACCTCGCAGACCCGCCGGACGTCGTGATCCTGCCGGCGGGCGAGTACTCGGCCACCTACCGACCCCGGGGGGAGCCCCCGGGCGGCGCGTGGGGCGACGCGGCGGAGACGCTGTTCGGCGGGGGGGGAGTCGACCTCGTCAGCGCCCCCCTGGCGGTTGATCTCGACTACGTGTCGGGCCGGCTGACGGCGGCGCTCAACGGCGAGGACGCCGTGGCCGCCAACTCCAGCCCGGGCGACCACGCCCGCTTCTTCATCACCCGGGGGGAACCGCGCGCGACCATTGGCTTCCTGGCGTTCGACACCGAAGCCCCCGACGGCCGCATGAGCGAGGCCGTCAACCTCCCGCGGGGCAACTGGTTCATCCAGTACTACCCGTCGCCCGAGCAGCACGACCCCTGGGACGGGGCGCCCGAACTCAGCGACTGGCCCGTGGTGCCCGGCGTGCTCTGGGGCTGCTTCGACGTCCGCTGAGCGCGGCTACTCGTACCCGTCGGACAGGCGGGACAGCAGGGTCCACAGCCGCGGCAGGTGGTTGTCGATGATCGGCTTGCCGGTGGTGAGCAGGGAGACGCTCAGGTCCCGCTTGCGGTCGGCCCAGCACAGGATGTTGCTGTAGCCCACGTGCCCGAACGCCCGGCCGGTGCGGGGGCCGTAGGGCGACATGAGGCGGCCGCCCAGCATGAGCCCGACGCTGTACCGCAGCGGGAACCCCAGGGTCTTGTCGGGGGTCCCCCAGGACGTCTCGTTGAGCAGCCGCTGCACGGTGCGGTGTTCGAGCACCCGGGTTCCGTCCAGCTCGCCGCCCAGGCGCAGCATCTCGAAGAACCGGCAGATGTCGTCGACGCCGCACAGCAGGTTGCCGCTGGGCACGACGGAACTGAGGAACGCCGGGTGGTTGCTGGCCGCGGTCACGGCGGGGAACGACAGCCCGAACGCGCGCCGGGCCGCCCAGTCCACCAGCCGGTAGCCCGGGCCCCCGGTGTGGTAGTTCCGGGCGATCGTCGGGAGCTCGTCGGGCCGGGCGCCGAACTGCATCGACAGCCCCAACGGACCGGCGATCTCTCGCTGCAACAGCGTGTTGACGTCTTCGCCGGTGACCCGCTGGATCACCTCGCCGAGGATGTAGCCGCCGCTGATGGGGAGGTAGGCGATCTCCTGGCCGGCGCGGGCGTCGAGCTTCGCGTCGTAGAGCTGCTCCAGGATCGCGGTGGGGTCCGAGAACACCTCGGGGTCGGTGATCCCCGAGCCCCCGCCGTAGGGGAAGCCGGCGCGGTGGCTGAGCAGGTGCCGCAAGGTCACCCAGTTCTTGCCGTGCCGGCCGAACTCGGGGATGTACTCGATGATCCGGTCGTCGATGTGCAGCAAGCCGCGGTCGTCGAGCAGGTGCACGAGCACGGCGGTGACGGCCTTGCTCGCCGAGAACAGGCAGAACCGGGTGTCCACGGTGACGGGGACGGGTTGCTCCGATGGGTCGTCCAGGCCCGGGGCGCCCTGCTCGTAGCCCAGGGCCCGGTGCACGATCCGCTCGCCCTGGTGGCGGACGGAGAGCGCACAGGCCGGGTACAGGCCGGTGCGGAAGAGCGCGTGCAGGTCGGACACGACCTCCGACGCGACGCCCAAGGGGTCGGTGGCCTCCACGCCGATGGCCTCGGGCAGGGGTCCGGGGATCTGGAGTCGGGGGCCTCGGAGGCGCTGGCGAATTCGTGGCACGGCCTGCCCTTGTAGCGGTTTTGGTCCCTGGGGAGCAAAGCCTGCTCGGGCGACGCGGGAGGCAAGCTTCGCGATGGCGCGCCGTAGACCGCTACGAACCGCCCGCGATTGGTACAGTCCGCCCGCCGTGATCAGCGCCAACTGTCCCTCCTGCGGCTCCGTCGTCAACTTCGCCCACGCGGCGTCGGTGACCACCGTGTGCCGCACCTGTCAGTCCTCGGTCTACCGGCAGGGTCAGTCCCTGACGGACCTCGGCAAGATCAGCAGCTTCGAGCGCGACCTGTCGCCGCTGCAGCTGGACGCGCGCGGCTTCGCCCGGGGCCGCTACTTCACCCTGGTTGGCGTCGTTCGCAAAGGCCGCCCCGGCGTGCGGTGGAACGAGTGGTTCTGCGCGTTCGAGGACGGCAGCTACGGCTGGCTGTCCGACGGCAACGGCGAGTTCCAGCTCTTCGAGCACGAGCCCCGAGCGGGCCGGTTGCCGGCGCCGAAGGACCTGCCGGCGGGCAGCAAGGTGGTTCTGGGCGACACGACCTGGGTCGTGACCGAGGTGGGGACCGCGAGCGTGCTGTCGGCCGAGGGCGAGCTCCCGTTCGCCGTGCGTCCGGGGGAACCGCTGGTCTACTGCGACCTCAAGACCCGGGACGGCCGGGCGGGGACGCTGGACCTCGACGACGCCGGGGCCGCCCAGCTGTGGTGTGGCGTCAGCGTCGAGCTGCCGAAGCTCCAGATGACGGGCTGCAAGTCGTTCACCGGCTGGTCGGACCCCGCGCTGACGGGCTTTCGGGGCCCCGACGTCGAGGCGGTGCGCGCGCTGACCTGCCCGAAGTGCAACGGGCCCGTGACCCTGCATGCGCCCGGCTCGGTGCAGTCCTACACCTGCCGGTACTGCGGCTCTCGGCTGGGCGCCAACGAGGGGGGCGGCGGGCTCGTCCTGGCGCTGCTCAAGGCCAGCAGCAACCCGCCGTTCACGCCGGCGATTCCGCTGGGCTCCCGGGGGACGCTGGGCGGGGTGGAGTGGGCGATCATCGGGGCGCAGGTCCGCGCCGTGCGCGCCGACGGCATGGACTGGTCCTGGACCGAGTTCCTGCTGCACAACCCGTGGCGCGGGTTCGCGTTCCTGGTTCGCGACACCGAGGGGCACTTCTCCCTGGTGCGCAAGATCCCGGACCTGCCCGACGCCGCGACGATGACCGCGCGCTGGCGGGGCACGACCTACAAGGGCTTCGCCGCCGGCGTGGCCGAGACGAAGGCGGTGCTCGGCGAGTTCTGGTGGCAGGTCAAGAAGGGCGACCGCGCCATCACCCGCGACTTCGTGGCGCCGCCGCGCATGCTCAGCGAGGAGCGTGAGGGCAAGGAAGTCACGTGGTCGGTGGCCGAGTGGCTCTCGCCCGACGACGTCTCCGTCGCCTTTGGGCATCCGGTGCCGCCGCCGTCGGGCGTCGCGCCCAACCAGCCCAACCCCTACGAAGCGACCGCGACGCGCCGATTCGGGGACTTTGGCGGGGCCGCGCTGGCCGTCGCCGTGGTGCTCGCGTGGGTGGCGGGGATGGTGCTCTCGCCGACGACGTCGGTGCACCAGCAGGCGTGGCGGGTGAGCTTGCCCGACGCCGGTGGGGTCTGGGTCAGCGACCCCTTCGACGTGGACGGGCGGGTGACGATCGAGGCGCGCACGCCGATCACGCAGCGCGAGGGCACCGTGCACGTGGCGCTGCTCAACCTCGACGACGGCTCCGCCGTGCTTCCGTGGGCGAAGCGACGACGGGACGGGAAGCTGACGAAGATCACGGCGGCGGCGGGCAAGCCGAAGCCTGGCCGGTACCTGGCTCGCGTGGAGCTGGCGACGCCCGAAGGCGATGGCGCCGGCGTCGTCGGGGAGGTCGTCGAGATCGATGTGCGGACCGGCGGCGTCTGGGGGACCGCGGGGCTCGTGGGGCTCTTCGCCGCGGTGCTGTTCTGGGTGGCTCGGTTCGTCTTGCGGGGCGCGTTCGAGTCGCGCCGCTGGAGCAACGCCGACCTCGGCGGCTTCGTCGTCCCGGGCTCCCGAGACCGGACCGTGTCAGGGTACGGCTCGTGAGCGCGCTTCGAACCTTCTTCGCGATGGCCGCCCTCGTTGTGGGGGGGACGTCCCTGATGCTGCTCGCCGGCTGGCAGCCGTCGCGGACGGCCACCGACACAGTGCCCATCTCGATCCGCGACAACCCCGGCAGCTACAAGCCCAGCCACGCCGCCCACACCGGGTACCACCGGCCGGGGGGCAGCCGCACCGGCGGCGTCGTGATCGTGAACAGCCGCCGCCGCACCCACGGCGGCGGATACAGCTACGGAAAGTGAGAGCCCGATGAACGAACTCGTCTTCGCCGCCGGTGAGACCCTGGCCTTCAGTCTGCTCGGCGCGATGGTGTTTGGTGTCGTCTTCTGGGTCGTCGTGAAGATGGCTCCCTTCTCGGTCCGCAAGGAGATCGAAGAGGACCAGAACACCTCGCTCGCCATCCTCTTGGGCTCCGTGTTCATCGGCCTGGCGATGATCATCTCGGCGGTCCTGCAGTCGTGATCGCCGGTCGGCCGGGCCCCGCGCTGGGCCGGCTGCTCTTCGCTTCGGCGTTCGCCATCGCCACCTGCGGGCTCGTCTACGAGCTGATCGCGGGGGCGCTCGCCAGCTACTTGCTGGGCAACTCCGTCACCCAGTTCAGCTTCGTCATCGGCTGCTACCTGTCGGCCATGGGCGTCGGGTCGTGGCTGTCGCGCTACGTCGAAAAGGACCTGCTGGAGCGGTTCGTCGAGATCGAGATCGCCGTCGCGCTCATCGGCGGCTTCCAGGCGTTGATGTTGTTCGGCGCGTTCGCCTACGCCTCGTCGTTCCGGGTGGTGCTGTACGGGCTCGTGTTCGTCATCGGCTGCGGCGTGGGGCTCGAGATGCCGCTGCTCATCCGCATCCTGGAGACCGAGGCGAGCCTCAAGGAGCTCGTCGCGCGCGTGCTGGCGCTGGACTACCTGGGGGCGCTGCTGGCGTCGGTGGCGTTCCCCCTGCTGCTCGTGCCGCACCTGGGGCTGTTTCGGACGGGGCTGCTGTTCGGGCTGGTGAACGCCGGCGTCGCCCTGGCCGCGGCGTACATGTTCAAGTCGCGGCACAGCACCCGGCTGCGGGGACTCGCCGGCGGGGCGGTGGTCGTGCTGGCCCTGGGCTTCCCCATCGCCGGCGAGCTGGAGCGGCGAGTCGAGGCCGACCTCTTCGCGGACCCCGTGGTGTATCGCCAGGTCACGCCGTACCAGCGGATCGTCGTGACGAAGCGGGGGGGGGACACCCGTCTGTTCCTCGACGGGGCGCTGCAGTTCAGCTCCGTTGACGAGCACCGCTACCACGAGGCGTTGGTGCACCCGGCGATGGCGGGGACGAGCGCGGCGCGGCGGGTGCTGGTGCTCGGCGGCGGCGACGGCCTGGCCGCCCGCGAGGTGCTGCGCTGGCCCGAGGTGCAGGAGGTGGTGCTCGTGGACCTGGACCCCGCCATGACGGCCCTGTTCACGGACCGGGACGAGCTGGCGGCGCTCAACGGCGGGGTGCTCTCCGACGAGCGGGTCCGGGTCGTGAACGCCGACGCGTTTCAGTGGCTGGTGGACGGGGGCCAGGAGCCGTTCGACGTCGCCATCGTCGACTTCCCGGATCCCAACAACTACGCGGTCGGCAAGCTCTACACGAACCACTTCTTCCGCCTGCTGCGGCGCGCGCTGGTGCCCGACGGCGTCGTCGCGATCCAGTCCACGTCGGCGTTCTTCAGCCCCGAAGCGTTCTGGTGCATCGTCCGCACGATGGAGCACGAGGGGCTCGCGGTGTCGCCGTACCACACGTACGTGCCGAGCTTCGGCGAGTGGGGGTTCGCGTTGGCGTCGGCGACCGAGGTGGCGACGTTCCGGCGGCTGCCGCCGAGCCTGAAGTTCCTCGACGCCGAGCTGCTGCCTTCGCTGTTCGTGTTTCCCCGGGACATGGCGCGCCGCGAGGGGCCGGTGCACCGGTTGGACAACCAGGTGCTGGTCCGGCTGTACGAGCAGGACTGGCTGCGGCTTTGGCAGTAGCGGGACTCACGCGGCGCTCGGTTCTGCAGGGCCTGGGCGCGGTGTCGATCGCGGGGTGCGGGCCGGCGAAGTCCCTGCCCCCCATCGACGGGCGCATCACCGGGCGGGTCGACGCGGAGCGGGGGCATCGACTGCGGGGGGCGTTTGCTCCGGGGGAGGGACCCGCCGAGGAGTGTGATGTCTGCATCGTCGGCGGCGGGGTCGCGGGCCTGACGGCGGCCTGGAGGCTGGGGCGGGCGGGCGTGCGAAACGTGGAGCTGCTGGAGCTGGGGGACCGGTTGGGCGGGACCGCGGCGGCGGGGGAGTCGGCGTTCGGCGCGCACCCGCTGGGGGCCCACTACGTGACCTTGCCGAACCCCGGGGCGCGGCACATGCACGCGCTGCTGGCCGACGCCGGCGTGCTGATCGGGGGGACCGCCGCAGCGCCGCAGTGGGACCCGCTCGCCCTGGCGTTTGCGCCCCAGGAGCGGCTCTACGACGCCGGGGTCTGGAGCGAGGGGCTGTGGCCGACGACGGCGGGGTCCGAGGCGGCGGCGCAGCGGGAGTCGTTCGACGCGCACTGCGCCCAGTGGACGGCGGCGGTCGGGGCCGACGGGCTGCGGGCGTTCGAGATCCCGCTTTGGCGGAGCAGCCGGGACCCGGCGGTGCGCGCATTGGCGGATGAGTCGTTCGCGGCGTACTGCGACCGGCACGGGTGGACCGACCCGGCGCTGCGGTGGTGGCTTCGGTACGGGGTGCGGGACGACTACGGCGCCGAGCCCGAGGACGTGTCGGCGTGGGCGGGGCTGCACTACCACTGCGCTCGGGCGCCGGCGGTGGTGGATGATCTCGGGACGCGGGTGCTGACCTGGCCGTCGGGCAACGGACACCTGGTGGCGCAGCTGGCGCGGGGGCTGGCGCGGCCGCCGCGGTTGGGGGCGGTGGTCCGGCGGGTCGAGCGGGTCGGGGACGCGACGGAGGTGTGGTTCGAGCGCGACGGGCTGCGGCGGATCCGCTGCCGGCACGCGGTGCTGGCGGTGCCCGCGATGGTCGCCGATGTGCTCACGGGTCGGGTGGGGCCGGGCCGGCCGACGGCGGCGCCGTGGCGGGTGGCCGCGCTGTCGGTGGAGCGGCTGCCCGCGAGCCGCGGGTTGGCGGCGGCGTGGGACAGCGTCGTGATGGGCTCGGAGTCCCTGGGCTACGTGTCGTCGGGCCACCAGCGCCTGGGGCGCGGCGGGGGCGCCGTGCTGAGCTGGTACGAGCCCCTGAGTCGGGGGGAGCCGCGGGCTCAGGGGCGTCGGTTGCTGGAGGCGGAGTGGGCCGCGGAGGTGGACCGGGTGCTCTCGGACCTGGCGTCCGCGCACGCGGACCTGCGGTCGGTTGTCCGGCGGGTGGACGTGCAGCACTGGGGGCACGGGACGGTCCGGCCGACGGTGGGGTTGCACGGGGGCGACGGGTTGGCCTCCCTGGCGACGCCGTGGCCGGGGATCTCGTTTGCCCACACCGACAACTCGGGGCTGTCGCTGTTCGAAGAAGCGTCGTGGCACGGGGTGCGGGCGGCCGAGGAGGCGCTGGGGTTCTGGGCCGGTGGGGTTGGCGCGGCGGCGGCGCGGGGGGGACCGATGACGCCGGAGCGGGGGGAGTCGCTGCTGTGAGCTCGCCGTGGCTGGTGTCGAGGCGGGTGGACGTCGGGCTGTTGCTGGCGCCGGCGGCGGTGGCCCTGGGGGCGGCGGCGCTGTGGCCGACGGCGCGGCTGCCGGTGTGGGGGTGGCTGCTGCTGGTGGTGGGCGTCGACGTCGCGCACGTCTACGCCACGCTGCTGCGCACCTACGTGGACCCCGTTGAGCGGGCCGAGCGGGGGCGGGCGCTGGTCGTGGCGCCGCTCGTGGCGTTGGGGGCCGCGACCCTGCTGGCGGGGGTGGGGGAGGCGGTGTTCTGGCGGGTGCTGGCTTACATCGCGGTGCTGCACTTCATCCGGCAGCAGGCCGGCTTCGCGATGCTGTACCGGCTGCGGCAGGGGCTGCCGACACGAGACGTCGGGGCGCGGGTGGAGCGGTGGGCCCACTACGCCGTCACGGGGTGGCCGCTGCTGTGGTGGCACGGGCACCTGCCGCGCGCGTTTGACTGGTTCGTGGACGGGGACTTCGTGGGGCTGCCGGCCTGGGTCGCGACGGCGACGGCGGTGCCGGCGCTGGGCGTGGTGGTGGCGCACACCGTCCTGCGGGTTCGAAGCGGGGTGGCCTCGCCGGGCCGGGACGCCTGGCTCGCGCTGACGGCCGCGAGCTGGTTCGGGGGCATCGTGCTGCTCAACGGGGAGTTCGCGTTTGCGGCGGCCAACGTGGTGCTGCACGGCGTGCCCTACACCGTCCTGGTGCTGCACACGGCGCGGCGCCAGCAAGCGGGGCGGTGGGTCGGTCGGGCGTTGGCGGGGGCGGGGTTGCTCCTGCTGGCGTTGGCGCTGGCCGAAGAGGGGCTCTGGGACGTCCTGGTCTGGGGCGATCACCCCCAGCTGTTCGGGGCGTGGAACCCGCCGGCCTGGGCGACGGCGCTGGCGCTGCCGCTGCTGTCGGTGCCGCAGTTGACCCACTACGTGCTCGACGCCCGCATCTGGAGGGTCGGGCAGCGACCTCGCCTGCGGGCAGTGTTTGCGCCGCCGAGCTGACCGGCGCGCCGGGCGCCCGTCCGCGCCCTCCCTTGCTACCGTCGCGCCATGCTTCGACGCTTCGCCCTGCTTCTGCTGCTCTCCCTCCTGCCGGCCCTGATCCTGGCCTGCGGCCCTCCGCGCCGGAGCAGCTCGAGCAGCGGGAGCGGCTCCGACGACGACGACGCGGCCGACGACGACGACGCGGCCGACGACGACGACGCGGCCGACG
>Ga0055584_100001149_pt1 | contig 25945 bp, 27 predicted proteins | sample OSDHelmetaG_FD_58716 | JGI IMG/M metagenome (GOLD analysis project Ga0055584, IMG submission 58716) | Pelagic marine sediment microbial communities from the LTER site Helgoland, North Sea, for post-phytoplankton bloom and carbon turnover... | ecosystem: Environmental > Aquatic > Marine >...
TCCTGAATTATTATAAATAGGATTCATTTGGTTCCCTTTAAGTAACAATCCCTGTGCAATTGTCCAAGTACCTTGTGGTGCAACCATTACATAATATTCTCCATTATTTATAAGAGAATTATCAATATTTAACTCTTCAGTTTTTTCATTCATATCACTACTATCTTGTACTGCCAAATCGCCATTACCATATATTACATCAGATTCAGAAGCCCATCCTAATGTTATATATGTTGCTAAATCTTCCATACTAGTCAATGGTATTGTTAAATTTGCGATGGGACCTGCACTAAATTTAAGTGCTTCTGGAACTCTTGTAAAGTTACTATTACTTTTAACCAACTTAAAATTACTATCATATAATGCCATAGATACAGGTTTGGGCGATTCATCGTGACTAACAACCTCGGTTGTAGATAATCTTAAATTATTATTCTTTAAAAGTGTAACAATATTTCCACCATCTAAAAGTTCTATTACAGGTGCAATATTAATACTTTCCCTGTCAAGCACATTAAAACTAGGAGATGCATACCCACCACTAATTTCTGTTAGTTTATAAGAAAATAACATTTCTTTAACACTAATCATATTTCCTGAAACATCTTTAGCAAACGATTCATATATAACTCTCATAGTGGGCCCTTGCTGACTATATAAACTTACATTTATAGCAGATTCTCCATTAAGTGAATCATAATCAGTTGGTCCAGTTACTTCAATTGAAAAAACGCCAGGTGAACATTTTACTTGTAATGTATTTATATCAGTTAAAGGAAATGGGGCGCCAGTCGTGTAATCTATTATTCGAGACATAAAGTAAACTACGTCACCCTTCGCTGCGGTCAGTTCGGGGGCGTTGTATTGCGACGGAACGAACCAGGTGTTCCCTGAATCCGACACTTCAATTCCGGATTCCGCTGGGAAGGCAGGGTGAGGTTCCACCGAAGCACATTCTTCTGATAAATCAAACAAAATACCTCCATCCATTGAATTACTATTTCTAGGATTTTTTATTACAAAATTTATATTACTATCTCTTAAATCCGAGATATTACCTTCGACAAATCCAACTAACGTCAACGGAGTATTTCCCCCCCCTACAATATTCGCCAATCCTAATCCACTATTACGGATGCTATTAATTAGACCATCGAAATAATCTTTCGAGCCTTTTTTATTTATTTCTACCAAAACTTTTTCCATATTTTTGGATGCATTTTTCTGCATTATGAATATAATATATATTATTTTTTTATCCAAAAATATTATTTTTATTGAAATAAATTAATTAACTTAAACAAAATATTATTATCTAAATAAGTATTTAAAGATTTAAGTGAAATTTACCTTATATAATGACTGAACAAGCTACAGAACAATCATCTACAAATTATAGACTTCCTAGTGGTACTACCTTGCAGCATTGTGCCAAATTAGGAATAGTTGAGGATAAACCTATCATGTTTGATTATTGGACATCAAGTTGCGATAAAGATGTTTTAATTGGTGTCAGAGATTCTGGAGAGAAATTATTAGTTAAATCTGAAGAAGAATATACAAGTCCTATTTCTAAAATTTATAAAGTTGAAAGTGAGTATATTATCATCACAGAAAATTCTATTTATCTTGTTTCATCTGATATCCCAACTAAACGTATATCTAGTTAAATTTTATAAAATTTTAATTTTAATTTTATAAAATTTCTTTAATTTTTTTAACCTGTTCTATTGAAAGATTTTCTGGAAAATCTACGCTAAATAAAATAATCAAACTACCTTTTTGATTATTTCTCTCCATTCCTAAATTTCTTATTATTTTTTGATAATTTGGTTTTATTATATTACCTTCTTCATTGTTAATTGCGTATGTTTTTCCATTTAAATGTTTAAACTCGAATTTAAATCCACATAACGCATGTTTTAGCGATAACTTCTTATTTATTATTAAGTTTAATCCATTTCTTTTAAATTTACTATTATTTATTACATTAACAAATACCTTAACATCTCCCTTTGTGTGTTCATTAAGAATATTTCCTTTTTTTGAAATTTTTATAATCTCTCCCGAATCTATACCTTTAGGTATATCTACATATATTTTTTCTTTTTCAAAACTTTTCATATTATCAATCATAATCCATCTTTCTATTTCTAACGGAATAGTAACACCCGTATATGAATCATTTATCGTAATACTTATCTTTTTATTTATAACTTGAGGAATATTTAATCCTCTAAACACCTGTTGTCCATTTCTAAATATTCTAACATTTGGTATACCCTGATTAATATTTATTCCATTTACATTATTACCAAATATGCTTGAAAAAATATTATCCATTCCATTTGGCATATTTGTTCTCGTAAAAGGATTGCCATCTGGATTTCCTGTTAAATCATAACTCTTCTTTTTTTGTGGATCACTCAATATTTCATATGCTGCATTAATATTTTTAAACATTTCAGAGTCTCCACCTTTTCTATCAGGATGATGTTTTAATGACATTTTTCTATAACTTTTTTTTATTTCATCTTGTGTTGAGTTTGCGTTAACTCCTAATATATTATAATAATCCATATAATAAATTATACATCTAAAACTTATATAGTTTTATTACGCAAATAATATATTTTATTTTAAAAACTTAAATATGAAGCGTACCTTATATATATTATGAACACGCCTTATTTAAAAAAATATCAACCGAGATTGTATAAAGATTTTACTATTGATAAAGAATATATAGATTTACTAAATACAATGCAAAAAATAGATAATTTAAATATATTATTAGTTGGAAATTCAGGATGCGGTAAAACATCACTCATTTTTGCCAGTGTTCGTGAATATTATAAATTAGAAAAAATACCAACACAAAATATTATGCTTATTAATAATCTTAAAGAACAAGGAATTCAATACTATAGAACCCAAGTTAAAACTTTTTGTCAAACGCCATCATGTATTAGTGGTAAAAAAAAATTTATTATTATTGATGATATAGATCTTATTAATGAACAAAGTCAGCAAGTATTTAGAAATTGTATTGATAAATATAACCATAATATACATTTTTTATGTTCATGTACAAATACTCAAAAAGTAATAGATAGTATTCAATCTCGTTGTGCCATTATTAAAATTAAACCAATACAAAAATCTTTGTTACAAAATATATTATCAAATATAAAAGAAAAAGAAGATATTATTATTGAAAAAGATGCAGAAGATTTTGTTATACAAATATGCAATAATTCTATTAGACTTTTAATTAATTATTTAGAAAAATTTAAATTAATAAATGAAAAAATAACCATAAAAAAAGCAAGTAATATATGCACAAATATTAGTTTTTATATTTTTGAAAAATATACAAAATTTTGGTATATTGAAAAAAACTTAACAAAAGCAACTGAAACTATTTTAAATATACACTCAAAAGGGTATTCGGTAATAGATATATTCGATACATATTTTTCTTTTATAAAATTAAATACTTACATTAAAGAAGAAGATAAGTTTAAAATTATTAAACTTATTTTAAAATATATTTCTTTATTTTATACTTTACATGAAAATGATATTGAATTAATATTTTTCACAAATGAACTAATTGAACTAATTGAATGTATTTAATAATATAAATATAAATGATGTATATTGTTATATTTTTTAATATAACAATATAATACATATGAGTCAAATATTTCAAAAGGCGTATAATAAAGAACATTTTTTTGAATTTTTAAACAAATATTGCTTAATAGAAAATAAAAAAATTATATTTAATAAGGAATCGTTAAAACGAGCAAAGTTAGATAATGCTATTGAGCCTTTTTTTTTAGATTTGAAAAAATTTTATTTTCCATCAAAACATTTTTATTTAGAAAGAGAATCTATATATAAAAATATTGCCACTGTCATAAGACAAATATGTAAATATCTAATGGTTCCTTATACTTCTAATATTAAATATTTTAAATCTAAATACGAAATAGTTTACATTATTTACCAAGAGAATTAATTAAAAATTTAGATACTTCCATATTTGATTCTAATAATTGTTTTTTGTTTAATTTATTAAACCATCCATATTTAGTACGTTTAAGTAATTCTAAGGATGGTAAACATATACACATTAACGAACATAAGCATATTTTTATTGGAGTTTCTTGTAACCAATCTTCTGGAAGAATTACATTATCTTCTTTTGTTTTTGTTCCTATTGATTTTCCACAAACCAGTCCACATTTGTCTTTTTTAACAAGTCCATATAAAAACTTATTTAAATTTCCTTCAAACTCCAATTCACTAGAGTGATCTTTTGATATATTTATTTGCATAAAATTAATATATTCTTCGATGGTTTTACTATCTTTTCTACATCCTAAAAATTTATTAGATGGAAAAAATCTGCTATAAGTACTGCTAACATTTCTATTCACAAATTCTCCAACATACATATCATTATGCTTTAATTTAGATTTATGTAAATCTATTAAATCTTTCATTGCGATTGTACTGTTTGGAACTAGCATACCACCATAAACATGTAAAAGTCTTGCTAATCCTAAATCTCTTATATTTTTTTTGACTGGTTCTGCTAACTCATCCATTCTTATTGTCCAATTTTTTAATAGTTTACCAAAACTATCATCATCAATTACACAAATATTAAAACTATTACCACAATATTTTATGATTGATTCTATACATAAATAAATATACGGTTGATTTAGATTTTTTGTATTTCTAGAACAATAACTTTCCCAATTTCTAGCATTAATATTATAAGTATTATGAATCCATAATATAGGTTTACTTCCAAACCCATCCCCCTCATTCAATAAATACTTTCTTACTAAACTATACTTGTCTAATTCTTCATCACCCCAATATTTTTTTTTATATCTGTCAAAAAGAATACCTATAGTTGTCAATATAATAAAAATTATTCCATATCTAACAATATTCATTTATATATATTATTAAATAAATTATTATAAATATTTTATTTAATTTTCTAATTGCATCAAATTTGACCACCATTGTTTATTTGATTTACTAACTTCTTCATCTTTTTTTAATATATTAAACATTCTATTTGTCGCCTGTTTTTGATTCATATAATTTCTCTCCTCCATCAACTTTTTAGACTGCGTTAGAGATATCATAGATGGGTTCGTTGCTTCTCTATGTCTTTTGTAACTTTCTACATTATTAAACTTTTTCTTATTTTCAAAATCTTTATACGTTACTGGGACAACTGTAACGGTATGTGCTTGTTTTAAATCTTGAAAGTGTAACCTGCTAAACATTCCACTATCATAATTATCTACCTTTTCTCTACTTAAATTATAACCAGTATTTCCTCCTTCTTCTTCTACATCTTTATGTAGAACTAATGCCTTTGCTTGTTCTTTTTTCTTTTCAAAAAATGAATTCATATCTCTTTTATTATGAATTTTGCTTGTTTCTATATTTTCATTTGATTTAAACCAATTACCATATCCTTCATCGTCCTCTTCATCATGCATTTTTACTTTTTCAAACATTTTATTAAACCAAGAATTAAATTCTTTAGCCGATTTTCCATTTAATTTTTTATATAACAATTCTTCTTTTTGTTTTGCATTCAATGAACCGTCTAAATTTTCATATTCATACTTTTTATTTGTATCTAAATCTTCTCTTTTAACTCTAAATTCATATATTGTTACACACATTTTATATGCTTTTAAAAAAAATAAAAAAACACTTTTATCGAGTCCTGATTTGTCAGGATGAGTTTTTAATGCAATTTTTTTTGCCATTTTAAGGTCATTTTCATTAAAATTATAATCTAATTTAAACAATGCCAATAGATCTTCTAAAGAATAATTATTAATATCTAAATCAAATCCACTCATATTATAATAATTTAAGTTTTTATTTTACCAATTTAATCTAAATTATATATAAGTAATGGCATATCAGCCCTTAGGAAAATTAATATCTCAGCCACCCACATCAAAAGAACTACATATAACTACTGATAACTGGCCTGCGGAGAGAAAAAAATTAAGTGAAATGATAAGAGACCCTAAACATAAAGATTTTAATTGGTGGTTTTGGTGTGGTATTTCTACTAAAAATGATTTACAAAATCTTGTAAAAGATTACAAAGAAGTTTCAAGTACATTAATGAAATTTAAAACTATGAAAGAAAAAGAAATTAAATCATGGTTCAAAGGTAAAATAAATAACAAAGTACATCAAGAAATAATTAGTAAATCTGTTTATCAAATAGGTATAGATACACCTAGAAATGCAGGAACATTTCCTGGAATATTTAATAATGAAGAAGTAATATCAAGAATTTTATATACCGCTTATTCTCAAAGATATGTGTCTATGGAAAGTTACAGTCAAACTGATATGTACACGTTACTATTAATTTGTAAAATCGTTCAAAATATACCTCAAAAACAAGTTGATATTTACAAAACTAAACAGTCTACCGGAATATTAAAAGAAGCATTAGCATATTCTATTTTTGTAAAATTATTAGACTTAAAAATATCGTCCTTATATGTTTTTCCATCCACTATTAAAATAAACGATGCAACTGTTGATTTAGTTAAAAAAAAAAATAAAAATTTTTTATTACATAATTTTTTTAAGTTTTTATTTGTAAGCATGTTTATAAAATTTGTAGACGACCAAGATGTTAAAAATAGTATTTTGTTGAGTAAAGAAAAAAAAGAAATTTTTTCTTGTATGTGTGAAACTATTCACATCATGACTTGGAATCCACATCCCTTTGTAGATATGACATCAACAAATGATAGTTTTATAAATGATTATAAAGAAATTATAGGTAAAACACTTGTTGATAACGATTTAATCACGTATATGATTCACATTATAGCATATTGGTGTAAATATTTTAAAAAAAAACACATAACTAACTTATCAGACCCTGTTGATTCTAGCAAAAATCCTTTCTTGCAAATGGAGTTTTACGGTATTAACGGTAAAAAAATAGCAAATGAAATATACAATAATCCTATCCCTAACAGTAAAGTTAATGAGTTAAAATCATATTTGTTAAAAACATTAATAAAGTTAGACGGTACACGATATACTAAATTAGAAGAATTAGTAAAACTTGCAAAGAAAAAAAGAACAAGTAAAAAACACAAAAATGGTATGCCTATTGTTTTTAAGTTTCCTAGTAAATTATTAAAACACGCAACTAAGGGTGGTTTTAAAAAAACAGTTAAACAAGGCACAAGAGTTCATAATAAAACACTTAAGAAATATTAAATATATTTAAAGACGTAATTTCATTAAATATATTACAAAATGCACTGGGTTTACGTGATAAAATGTGCAAACAATATAATTTATGTAGGGGAAACTAAAAGATTGTATAGGAGATTAAATGAACACTGTAATAAAGACTCTGGTTCATGTACAACTCATGATTTTTATCCTCAAAGTTTAATTTGCCTTTATAAAGTAGAAGATGATTTTAAATTAATTAATAAAATAACACACCCTATACATTATGATATGCATGAAAAAGGTTATTTAAATGAAAACAAAACATCAGCATTAGAATTAGAAAACTATATCACAGAAATGTCTATGCAATCAATGGGTCCTTATTGGAAAAATGTATATGGAGGTAAATATCACATAGGTTTTCGACCCAATGAAAATCCTTCAAAAGATTGTTTATTTAAAAGACCTTTTTGTAATTGTAAACGTCCAGCAGATATAAAAGAATGGAAAGGTAAAAAATACTGGAGATGTGCAAAAAAAAATATTTGGGATAAGTTAAAAGATTACGTATTAAACGAATTGGCCTTTTCTTATCAAAATGATGCATGTAATTTTTATTGTGATTACAACCCAGATTCTAACTTTAATTGTGAAAATCTAATTTATGAATATAAAATTAATAACTATACATGCCAGTTATTATCAGATAGCGATGATGAATAAAATTATGCTATTTTTTTATAACTTGTATTAAAAAAATGAGTAATATCTTCTTCTCCCCCACCAACACATATTTCTTCTACTTCATTATTTCGTATAAGTAATGTTGTTGGAAATCCTCTTATTTTTAAATGATTCACGATATCTCTACTATCATCTGCATCTAATAATAAAAATGTAAACGAAACACCTCTATTTTGTAATTCTGTTAAATACTTAACTACTTGAGGTTTTGCAATACTACAAAATTTACACCATGTTGCTGTAAAATAAACAAAATAATTTTCTTCAGAATTTAAAAAGTTTTTAAACTCTTCTCTAGAATGTAATTTAATTACTGGATTTAAGTGACTTAATGATAGTTGCTCGGACATTATGTTTAATTTACTTATTTCGTTTTTAAGTTTTTTGTTTTTATTTTGTTTGTATTTTCTTTATTTAAAATAAAAAATAAAGAAAATTGAATTATATTTTATATTAGGGAATTTATAGTATTCCTTCTACTTTAACTCACAAAAACACTATATAACCAACAAAAACCTATAATTAAACATGTCTAATCAGCAAATTCCCAACATTGTCATTGCCGGTTTTACTGGCGACCGTTCTGGTTCTATGGAATCAATGAATAGCGCACCAGCAGACGGTTTGTTTTCATGGATTAATGACCAAAAGCAAAGCGTTGAAGATAATTCTCAAGTTGGAAAATTTTATGTCAGTACATTTGACAATGAACACGAATATAGAATTAACGGTGATAATATTAAAGATATCAATGTCACTATTGAACAATGTAAAGAATGGATGACGCCAAGGGCTACTACTAAACTTTATGACAGTGCAATTTCTGATTTGGACCGCCTTATTCAAGCAAAACAAGAATATATTCAAAATATGCCACGCAGTTTGAGAGGACTTGACCCTAAGATTGTTATTGTTTGGGCATGTATGACCGATGGTGCGGATAATGCATCTGAAGCGTCTATGGATGATTTTAAGAAAAAGGTAAAAGAAGCACAAAATGTTCACGATATTAAGTGTTTCTTTCTAGGAGCAAATCAAGACGCCGTTATGACTGGTCAACAATATGGATTTAATGCTAGACAATCTCTTACTTTTGGGTCTGATGCAGTATGTGCTGCTAGTGCACTTAGAAGTGTTACGCAAGTTATGAGGGAAGCATCACAAGGTTCTAATGATATTGGATTTACACAAACAATGCGTCAAAGTTCCGCTCCTGCTTCTGCTCCAACTATTTCTACATCTTTTAACTTGCGTAATAATTATCACTATATGCAGAATCTCAGACATTCAACTTTTACGCCTCCACTCCCAATCGCAAATATTAGACAAACCGCAGCCCAACCATTTTAATTTTATCATACTATAAACACTATTGTAATTTAAAAAATTCTTTTGTTTGATTTGATTTTGTTTTACTTTCTTCTATAATATTTTTTAATTTTTCAATATCCATATAAGGAAGCAATACATGACTTTCCCATATATATTTACAAAATGCCCATTCTAACTTGAAATTAGATAAATAACTATTTGGCAATTGTTTAACTAACTTTTTTTCCAATGACCCCAATAAATTTAAACTATTTCTAGGTAACACATATGCTAGTTGTACCAACTCACTAACACTTTCATCATTTTTACCATGATTTAGAATAAATGTTGTATTAAAACGAGGTGTATATTTTTTAAGATCTTGAAACAAAGGTGGATAATTATATTTATAGTGCCATGTCCAATCTATACAATCATTTGAATAATAATTAATTACCCATTCTAATCCTTCCAAATAATTTTTACTAATATTTTGCTTTAAATCTCTAGACTCCATTCTCATAAACAACTTTTCATAATAACGCTTTTGCCAATAGTTTTCTCTAGGATTAATAAACAACTCTGTTGTTCTATTTTTGATAGGAATATTTAAATATTTCATTTTTTTATCATCATCTGTTTCATTTTTAAATACTCTTTTTTCCCATTTTTCTTTTATTTTGTATTCTGTTATTATATTTTGATACTCATTTTCAGAAAGGTAATCAATTAACTTATAAACATTTCCCCAATAAATTTTTGTTCCATTTGTTAAATTTCCCTTATTAACATTACTATTTTTAAAAATATGTTTATAAGCATTCAATAAAATTTGAATACCATTTGTTCTGATATTTATACTAGGGAAATGAGGTAAAAAATCATTTCCTAAGAAAAAACAAATAAAAATATAATCATATAATTTATTTTTTTCATTCTCTTGTTTTGCACGCCTATTATTATTTAATTCTAATACTATTTCCTTACCTAATTCGTTAATATTTAAAAGATATCCTTCATCCGGATTTAAATCACTATTAATTGAACCAATAAATTCAGGCGCTTCTCTATATAAATAAATTTTTTTACATATCCTTAAATGATTTAATGAAAGCATAATTAAATCTGCATCTAAACCATAAATAATTGTTGTTTGGCTTTCATGTGAATATTTATTTTTTCTTATATAACCAAAAAGTTTATGTTCTCCTTCGCCTCGTTCATCGCTTCCTGAAAATATAATTTTTGAAACACTATATTGTTTTTCTTTTTTATTAAAATATTTTGCCACATTTTTATTTAATTTTTTCATAAAATTTGTACCTGGGGTTATTGCCGTCTTATTCCATGTTTTTTCTTTACTAATATTTAATTTTTCAAATATTTTTGCTTCTAATTGAGATTTGTGACGACGATTTCTCTGTTGCTCTAATTTTGCAATTGGTGCTACACCATCAAATGCAATGTAAACACAATTTTCAGGTTTAACTGTTAAAATATATTCTTCTATTTTTAAACATACTTGTTTTATTAATTCTTTTTCAAACTCTGTATCATTTTTATAATTACTATAATCTTTTGATATTTTTCGTAAACTATCATACACTATAGAGTTACTATCCAAATATAAATTATGTATTATTTTATCAAAATCACATAATTTCTTAACAATATTCGCATGATTTTTGATAAGAAATGAAAAATAACTAGGTATACCCATACTATAAATTATAATACAGATTTCTTTAATTCCATAATCTTATTAATATAATGATAATATTGTGAAATTTGTAGAAAACACTGAATTATTTTTAAAAAATTATAATTTATTATTTAAAATTAACATTTTTGCTGATTATTTAGGTAAAATTAGTAAAATATATTTTAAATATTTAATATATATATGAATATTCCACAAAATATCAAAATTAATAAACCATCTACAAAAAAAAATGTAAAAACTAACGCTAAAATTTTATGTCAAAAAAAAATTAAATATTACAAGAGTGTAATACAAGATACAATACTTTTTGTGCAAAAATATAAATTACTAGATATATTAGATGCAGGTGAATTAAATTTATGTGTTAAAAATTTAGAAAAAATTTTTAGTAATTGTATTCAAATTGAAAATGCTATTTCAACAAAAAAAAAATCAGCAAATTATGACCAAATGCTAGATAAAATACAATTAATTAATGATGACTTAAGTGTAAATTTTAAATGTTATGGTACTAAAAATATTGATGACCTTTTAAACATTGTATTTGGTACACATTATGTAAAAACATTTTTAAATAAAGAAAATAATGATTTATACAATATTATTAAAAAATATTTACATCCATCTAGTTTTAAATTATTAGATTGGAAAAAAAATAGAGACGGAAAAAAAAAACAATTGATAAAAAATAGAATTGTAGAAGATTTTGCTTTATCAGAATCAGCAAATACTTTAGATTGCTTTGATTTAGCAAGAACAACAAATAAATTTCAATCAAAGGTTTATGGTATAAAAATTTGTTTTCAAAATCCCGAAAATAAAAAGATATTAATTGTTTCGTGTATAGCAGATGATATGATAATAGATTGTATAGAATCAAACTATTTAAATAACAAATTAAATAAACTAAAACAAAATAAACCCAACGAAGAAGAATTTTTAAGTGAAGATTTTAATAGATTTTTAAATTCTTTAACATTAAAAGAATTATTAATTTATAACGAAAAAGAGTTATATCATAAATTTGCTGGATATATTAGTCAAACAAATCTTATAAAGAAAAAAAATATATCACAAGTTGTAAAAGAATTTATTAGTGATGATTTATATCAGCAAAGAAAAACTATAATTCAATTATTAATTAAGCATCAAGACTCTGAATTTCAATATTTGGCATACTTGCTTTATGATTTATTATCTGCTGAAAATGGCAATAGTTATGATACATTAGACCAGACTATTTTATTTGATAGTCTTCCATGGACTATTAAAAAATATTTTAGAGACGCAATGAAAACTACTATTAAATATACAAAAAATCTATCTAATTTTGATATAAATAAAATACCTATAGAACAACAAATTTGTTTAATGAAAGCCGATGATAAAGTTAAAGAAAAAGCAATGTTAAAATTAAAAGAAGTTAAAGCAAAATCTGAAGATAGTGGATCCAAAGCAAGACAATATTTAGATGGTCTTTTAAGAATTCCATTTGGAATTTTTAGAAACGAAAAGATTCTCTCCACCATGCAAGATATAAATAGTGATTTTAAAACATTAATAAACAATATTGAAAATGATAACAAAAATATTATAGAAAAAAAATCATATTCATTTATAGAAATTAAAAATTATTTAAATTATTTAAATAATGATTATTGTAAAAAAATTAATAATAAATTTATATCAAATTTAAGCAAGATGTTAACTACTGGGAAAAAAGATAATTTATTATACAATATTAATCAACTTAATAATATTTTAAAAAAACTTAATTTAAAAAATTTAAAAATTAAATATTCAGGAAAAAAAAATAAAGAAATGAAAGATGATATTAAAAATCTTTTAAATGAATCTTTAAACAACAGTTTTTTCTTCACTGAAATAGTTAAAAAATATAACAAAGAAAAAGTTCAAACTGTGTGTGTGAAATCCGAAACATTATCACTAGAAAATAAATGGAATAATGTTAATTCATCTTTTAAAAACATACACAATTGTTTAGATAAATCTATCTATGGACATACTCGAGCAAAAAGACAAATAGAACGTGTTATTGGTCAATGGATAACAGGAAAACAAAGTGGATATTGTTTTGGTTTTGAAGGTCCACCTGGTGTTGGTAAAACTTCATTAGCAAGAAAAGGTTTATCAAACTGTTTAAAAGATGAAGATGGTACAATCAGACCATTTTCATTTATTGCATTAGGAGGTTCAAGTAATGGAAGTACATTATCAGGTCATAATTATACATATGTTGGTTCTACATGGGGAAGAATAGTAGATATTCTGATGGAAAGTAAATGTATGAATCCAATTATTTTTATTGATGAGTTAGATAAAGTAAGTCGTACAGAAAATGGAAAAGAAATAATTGGTATATTAACTCATTTAATTGATCCTACACAGAATGAAAGTTTTCAAGATAAATATTTCAGTGGTATTGATATTGATATGAGCAAAGTTCTTTTTATATTTTCTTATAATGATGCATCTATTATTGATAAAATTTTATTGGATAGAATTCATAGAATTAAATTTGACAATTTAACACTTCAAGATAAATTGGAAATATCACATAAATATATTTTACCTGAACTTTTTGAAAATGTAGGATTTGACGATATAATTGAATTTAGTAATGAAATTTTATTATTTATTATAGAAAATTACACACAAGAAGCAGGAGTTAGAAAATTAAAAGAGTTACTTTTTGAAGTAATAAGCGAAATTAATCTTGAAATACTTAATGGTGAAATAGAGTTTGAAATTCCTATAAAAGTTACTGAAGAAATGATTACAGACAAATATTTCAAAGAAAAATATAAGAAAAATCCAAAAAAAATTCATAATGAACCGGAAATAGGAATAATGAATGGTTTATGGGCGAATTCTATGGGAATGGGTGGTATTATACCAATAGAAACAACTTTTTTTCCATCTTCTACATTTTTAGAATTAAAATTAACTGGATTACAAGGGGATGTAATGAAAGAAAGTATGAATGTAGCAAAAACATTAGCGTGGAAATTAACAGACAAAAAAACAAAAGAAAAATTATTGAAATCATTTGATAAAACTAAATTACAAGGTATACATATACATTGTCCTGAGGGAGCAGTTCCAAAAGACGGTCCATCAGCAGGAACTGCCATTACTGTTGCGATATATAGTTTACTTAATAACAAACTTATAAAAAATAAACTAGCAATTACAGGAGAAATGAACTTACAGGGCAAAGTTACTGCTATTGGCGGTTTAGATTTAAAGATTTTAGGAGGTATAAAAGCAGGCATTGAAACATTTTTATTTCCAAAAGAAAATGAAAAACAGTATGAACTATTTTTAGAAAAATATAAAGATAAAGATGTTATACCAGAAAATATAACATTTAAAATTATAGAAAATATTAAAGAAGTTTTAGATTTTGTTTATGTTTAATTTATTTTTATTTTCAAATTTAATATAATCATATATTATATTAAATATGCCATTAAGATTAACACCCACAAATCTTTTACAATTTTATACATTTCTATCACCTATTCTTATTAGTTGCTTTTTATTATTTATGGGATTTTTTAACGGAAGTCCTCAAGGTGTAGTTTATTTACTTGGTACTATGGTAAATCATTTATTAGGTATGGGGTTTAAAACATTTTTCTCAAAATACCCACGTTTTTTAAGAACACCTGTGCAAATGAATTATCCTTTAAATTCTGGACAAACCACAAATTCTGTTCCCGATTATTGTAATGTTTTTGTTACTCCATGGTTTAACCAATCTATACATGATACAAGCATGCCCTCATTAAATGCAATGTTCCACTCATTTACGTTTGTATACTTATTATGTGGTATTATATCTAATCCTAACAAACCAGGTATACCATTTTTAGTATTTTTAGGTATAACGGCTCTTGCAAATATGGGTTTTAGAACTTATTATTTTTGTGATAAAATGCAAGATATTTTAGTTGGGATTATATTAGGAGGATTAATTGGATTTTTAATATTTAATATTATTTATTATAGTAGTGATATTGGTCCTTCTATGGTTTTCTTTGCAAAAGAAGAGAAATCTAAAAAATGTAAATTATCTAAAACAAAATTTAAATGTAGTTATAGTTAAACAAAATGTAATTTTATTTCATTATAAAATTCTATTAATTTAATCCTATATTTAGATTTTGTCCAATCTTGAAATTGTCTTGTTTGATAATACGATTTGAAAAATCTTTGATTAAATAAATTAAATATTTTTTGCATATTTGCTTTTTTATATGTTTCTAATTCTTCTTTTTTATAAAGGGACTTACCATTTCTTTTACTAACAGAATTATGAAATTCATATAATAAATCAATTAATTTTTCCTTTGTATTTACGTTACTTATTTGTACATTATTTACATAATTTAAAGCATGACTTCTACAATAAGGACATGGTATATGAGCACACGTTAATTTTATAAAATCCCAAACTTTCACGAAATTTTTTTCGTAATATAGATTACTAACACGTGCTGCTATACTATGAAATAAAAACCATGTAGGTGTACCCCAATATTTTTTTGCTCTATCATTAACACTTCCAAATCCTGTTATCTTATTATTAGATAATGCTAGATGTGTTTTATTTTGTCCTGATTTTGATGCATAAATATTTTGAAATAATTCATATGTAGTTTTTTTTACATTATTTTGTGATTTGGATATATTATTTTTTATTTTAATATTTTTTTGTTTAAAATTCCTACTTATTTTTTTCTTATTTTTATTCATATCTCCCCATATGTTTCCTAAATTATTAATCATTATTATATTAAAGAAAGAATATAAATATTACCTTTTTTCATATAATAATGATAATAAAAAATAGTATTTCAACTAGTGATTTTAATGAACAATTATATAAGATGATATCAGAAGAAAATGATGATTCGGATTTTGAAGATGACTTATGTTTAATTACTAATCAAAAATTAAAAAATAATTTTATAAAATTAAATTGTGGTCATAAGTTTAACTATGAATCTATATTTAATGAAGTAAAAAATCAGAAAAAATATAATCAATTAGAAGTTTGTCATTTAAAAAGAAATGAAATAAAATGTCCTTATTGTAGAACAATTCAAAAAGGATTATTACCCTATTGTGATAACTTTCCAAAAATCAAATACATTAATCATCCTCCTGTGCTACAATGTTTGCCTAATAGTTGTATTTATGCTTTTCTTTCAGGAAAACGAAAAGGAGAATTTTGTGGAAAAGGTTGTTCAAATAAATATTGCACTGCACATAAAAAAATTATGGAAAAACGTGAAGCAAAAAAATTACAGAAAGAACAAAATAAATTACAAAAACAAGAAATAAAACTATTAAAAGAAAATATAAAACTAAAAAAAGAAATAGAAAAAGAAAAGGGAATCAAGGATGAAAAAAGTAAAGTAATAAATGAAATTATTGGTAAAAACACAGGAGCATCACAAATATGTGATGATATGTTAGTAAAAATAGATGAAATGTTAGAGAAATTAAAAGTTAACGCGCAAAAATCAAATGTTAAAAAATCAAAACCTATAAATAAATCCCCTAAAACAGAATGGGCTGAAAATACATGCAGTTATATTTTTAAAAGAGGTAAAAATAAAGGTTTGCAATGCAGATGCAAAAAACCATTTAAATATGCTACTGACTTAACAAATCCAACATTTGATGGCTTTTTATGCAAAAGACATTATCAACAATCACTTAAATCTCATTTACAAAAAGAAAATAAAAACATAAAAATAAAAAATGTTAATGTAATTGGTAACAAAACAATCATTAAAATAAAAAAATAATATCACTTACAACGTTAAATAAAAAAAGAAAAAAAGAAAAAAATAAAAATAATGAAAAAGATAAATAATATTAAATCCATTTAAAAATGTATAAGTATTTTATATAAATGTCAAACGAAGAACTACTAGATAGTGTAAAATCATGGATTAATATAGATAATGAAATTAGACAACTGCAATTGGCAATTAAAGAAAGAAGAAAACAAAAAAAAGACCTTACTGAAAATTTGGTACATACTATGAAACAAAACGATATTGATGTTTTCAACATACCTGACGGTGAACTTATTTATACAAAAACAAAATCAAAAACGCCTCTTAGTAAAAAACATCTTTTATTGAGTCTTTCTAACTATTTTAAGAATGACAAACAAATGGTAGAACAATTAGGTAAATTTATATTAGACAGTAGAAAAATTAAAGAAAAAGAAAACATTAAAAGAAAAATTAAAAAATAATCTAAAATAAACTCTATTTAATCTATATATATGGATAAAATAGATTTCAATAAAATATCAACAAAAAACATTAATAATATAGAAGATTATTTAAAAAATTTAGCAAAGCAAAAAAAAAGTAAAACTAAAGAAAATAAATTAGTAGAAGAATATTATTCTTATGATATTGAAACATGTATAAAAACAGACATACATAATATAGATATAAAAGATAATACACATATTAACTTCTGCATATTTAGAATTGTAGAATCTACAAAATATAAACCAATCAGATATCCATACTTACAATATTTATTATATAAATATCCTGAATCAAATAGTAAACAATCTGATTTATGTGTTTTTCCATTTGTTAAATATAATAAAAAAGAAGATATTAAAGAAGTCGGTAAAAAATTTATAAAGAAAGTTTTCAATAAACAATACAATTGTTTAGGTTATTTAATTGAAAATAATGAAGTTTATTTATTTTATAATGTAGATTTTGATTCTACAAAAAGAGGATGGGATAATAATAAAATGTTAATTAAAAGAAAAAACAAATTTTGGTGGTGTATTTTAGATGAAATTTGCAATAAAAAAAAAATACTTAATTTTCCAATTCATTGTTCTGTCAGTGAAATTTTTTTTAAAAATCCTTGTTTAATTTCATTGAAAAACAAACAAAAAGAAAATATTGAATCTCCAATAGTTGTTTACATGGGTGAATATTTAAATGTAATACCATTTTTTTCAATTATAGGTATAAAAACAAGCATAAATTCTATGTGGGGGCCATACTATTTATTTAATAATTACATTGCATCTTTTAGAAATGCATGCTGGTCCCATAATTATAAACATCGAAAAATCTCAAATAAAATAATTACAGATGAAGATGGTAAATATAAAAAAGGTGGTATTATTAGATATGCTTTATTTTTAGGGAAAAGTAGAACAATAATAGAATCTCTGAAAGATAAATTTTATAAAAATATTATTTACAATATAGGTAATAAAAAAATAGATAATGAAGATGTAGGCAAATGGTCTGAAAAATATGATTCATTATTTTATAGTAAGTTACAAACTAAAGAAAAAAATAATTTTAACGTAAATTCTAAGATATTATCAAAAAATATTTTAAATTTTTCTTCAATGTCAATTCATGAAGTAAATATGTCTAGTATAAAAACTAACTGGGACCCTTTATATTGCGGATATCAGATATTATAATATATTTATTAATTATATGAATAAATATCTTATGTTAATTGTTGCCTTTATATTTTTTAATGGGTTTATATCATTTTTAGGCTTTTCTTTCCCCACAATACCAATGGATAAAGTACTTCCATTACAATTATGGGGTAATGCTTTATTTTTATTTGTTTTTTTATTACCACAAAAAGTTGCACCATTTTTACTTAAAATTTAATTATGAATAATAACCTCTTTTGCTTTGGTTCCTGGGTTTTTTGAATGTATAGCATTTCTACGTATAATATATTTTATTTTATACTCACCAAATTCATTATTAACTAAATCTACATCAGAATTGCTCATTATAAATTTTATATTTTTTTTATTTAAATTGTGAACTTGTTTAAATAAAGATTTATGCATATCTAACCCAAAACCGTCTTTGTTGTATTTTACAAAAGAATTTTGATTTTCAGGAGCATAAGGTGGGTCTAAATAAACAAAATCTTTTTTTTTTACTTTTTTTAAAGATTTTTCGAAATCTTTACATACAAATTTTACATTTTGTATCAATCCGCTTATTTTTTTAATTTCATTTTTATCTATAATTCCTACTTCCCATTTAATTTTTTTCTTTTTTTCTTTATCTTTTAAACCATATGGTATATCAAATTTACCACTTTTATTTTCTCTATACATACCTTTGAATCCTGTTTTATTTAAAAATATAAAATATGCCGCAGATTTTTGAGTTGTTTTTGATGTTGTATTAAATAAATGACGAATCCAATAATAATAATGTTCACGAGTTAAAGTAAAATTTGTTTCATCAACATTAGGAGACCCTTTTACTATTTTACATCCTTCATCTCGCAAAGTATTTTCTTCAATTGAATGAAATACATGTTTTAATGCCTCAACTAAATAATAAACCTTTTCAGGTTTTTTTTGAATTTGTTTAAAACAATTTATCAATGATTTATTTAAATCATACGCATAAGTTTTATTTTTTATTGTAATTTTATTTTGTTTTTGAAGTGATAATACTGCCAACAAAACACTTCCACCTCCTAAAAATATTTCATGATAATTTTCTATTTCAGCAGGGATATGTGGAATTATATGTTCCAGTAATTTATTTTTTCCCCCAGCCCATTTCAAAAATGGTTTTTGTATTGTCATTTTTATAAGTAAAAACGTAAATTTATATTCAAATCAATTTATTAATAAATATGTTCTTTAAGTTCGATTACGTAAAATATATAAAATTGATTTTAATATATCTTAATTAAAATAAATTAAAGGAATGGAAAAGCGTATAAATACAAAAACCAGAGCATATCTTCAATCTTTTAAAGAAGACGTCAAAAATAACCTACTTTTGAGATTTAACGATGAAAATCTATCTAACGAAAAAAAAATTCAATGTGTATTACAACATCTTTATGATTACCAGCCGTTGGAGTTTAAAAAAGAAGATTTTCAAAAACGAAAAAGAATTAAAAATATTGTACCTTTCTACGATAGATGTTGTGCTCTTAGGGCAAACAAACAACAATGCACTAGAAGAAAAAAAAATGGCGAAAAATTTTGTGGTACGCATATAAAAGGAATTCCACATGGTGAACTAACTGAAATTCAACAAAAGAAAACTCATAATCTAAAAACTGTTTTTGCACAAGAGATTAAAGGAATAGTCTATTGGATTGACGATGAAAATAATGTATATGATAATCAAGATGTATACAATAATAAAGATAATCCCAAAATTATTGCTAAATATAAAAAAAAACAAAAACATGATGGTACTCTTGAATATTCTATTCCATCCTTATTTGGAACTTAGTTAATCTTTATTATCTTTGTCTTTTGTATCTTTGTCTTTTGAATCTTTGTCTTTTGATTCAAAATCATTTAATTTTCTATTAAATTCATTTTTTAAACAATCGGTTAACCTATTCATAATGGGTAGACATGTTTCATTATGGTATGTCCCTAAATAAATACCACTCATAAATCCTAACATAAAATTCAACATTTTATATTAAGTTATATTTTTTTATTTACATATTAGTAAGTTGTTAAATCCTAAAAACGCAACAATCGCAGTTCCTATATGCCAAATTGCATGTAAATGCACTGACTTAAAATACTTACAAAAATATTGGTCTAATATCCATGATATAATAGAAATAATAAATATATATTTATAAAATAATCTGTAAACATACGAAGTAAGTTTAAAATTTTTTTTTGGTTTTACTTTTCTTAAAAGGTCAAATATATAGATTTGACTTGAAATAAACATAATTATAAAAGTTTTTGTGTGCCATAAACCATATAATATTGTCATGAACAAAAATATAGAATTATACGTTTTTTTATGATTTATATTTCTTAAATGTTTTATACTTTGAAAAGATAATAACAACATACTTAATTCATCTAACCATTGTCCATACCATCTTTGTGTTGCATGTAATGCAAATGTACCTAAACCTAATATTATTAATGTATAACTTATGTTTTTTAATTTTGTATTTAAAAAATATAAACCTATAAATGAATAAAATAACCCTGAAATAGAGTTATAGTATTCTGCAATATATATAGAATCTTTATATGGAACTTCACAGAAAGTAATAGTTGTATCTTTTTGACCCCAATATTCCATTATAATTAAATAAATTTATAACTATTTTATTAAGTATGTTTTATAAATTTATTCTGACGTATTTATTTTTTCATATGTATCTTTCAAAAATTCTTGCATGTGAGATTGTTTTTTCGTTTCTATTTCTTCAGTAACTTCCATTTTTACATTTACAGTTTCAGTTTCAGGTTCAGTAGACTCCTTATCAGATTCATTTTCTGTTTCAGTTGAAACTACATTATTTTCAACTGTCACGTTATCAGTATCTTCTTCTTTATTATTGTATGCTAAGTATGCTAAACCTGCTCCTAAAGCACCAATACAAATACTAACTCCTACAATTGGGTTCAAAGAACTCATATATACTAATATTACTAAAATAATTAAATAATTTTACGCAACTTCTAAATGTCCTCGGTTTCTTGTTTTTGTTTTTTGTGCTCAATTTCTTGCACCGACTTAATTTTTTTTAAAATAAAGTATCTTAAATACTTTTTTTTCCCATCTTTTGTATAACCATTACTTTTTCTTATAGGATGCATTAAATAATTATTTGTTTTTAATATTTGTCTTACTAAATTTAGTAATGGCCATTTTTGACTTGTTCCAGCATTCTTCTGTAATGCTGTCATTGACCCACTGCTATAAAATTTCTTTATTTCATCAATATCTTTCTTTACATCTTCATATATTTCATTTGATAGTAAAATATCTCGTGGAATACTCATACCATCTAGTTGTTCAAAATTTTCAAAAACTATTTTACATTTATTCAAAAATTTTTTAATAATTTCTTCGTTACTACACATATGATTATAGAGAATATTTTGGCTTTAAATTTTAATACACAAAAAGGTAATATTTCATTGTTTACTTAAAAAAGTGTTCTATAAAGCTAAAAAAAAAATGAAAACTTTTTTTAGAAATTGAAAAATGGACAAAATATAAATGTCCAAAATCGAAAATCCCAAAAAAGTTTTTGCAAAAAAAAGCTGAAAAAACTATTTAAAGCATAATGAAGAGAAAAAAAAAATAAGAAAATATATGTTTGTTACCATAAAAAAACAAACTCATAATTAAGAGAAATCAACGGGATTTTTTTGTTATCATGGTATGGTAACAAAAAATCCCCAAAAAATCCCATTTTTAAATACAAAAAAAACAAACCTTAAATAGTGTCATTAAATATAAATAAAAATATTTGTTACCATAAGATTTGTTATAAAAAATCCCGATTGGGGATAAAAAATACTAAAAATATTGAAAATACGAGACAATATAAATCATAAAGTACAATTATTGTTATTGTTTATCGTATAATAAAATAACATAAATGAAGTGTTGAAATTGCAACTGTAGAAAATGATAACATTGTTATCATTGTTACCATTTTTTGTGACTGGGCTTACTGAAGTTGTATACTAAGCACTTAATATTGTATATAAACTTGTAAGGGTAAAAAAAAAAAAATTTTTTAAAAAAAAAAATAATATATATAATCAATAATTTAACTTAAAGAACTTTTTTATAAAAACTCAAAATAATTTTTAATTTAACTTTAAATTATTTTAAAAATATTTAAGCGGATTTTTTTATTATCATATAATAGGATAATGAAAAAATCCCTAAATCCAAACCATAAATTTGTATGTATTAAATGTAATTACAGCACTAATAGTAAGAAAGATTATAATAAACATTGCACTACAAAAAAACATAAAAAATCCCATAGTAAGGAGAAAAATTCGTCACCTGTTGAATTTTTATGTCCGTATTGTAATAAATCTTATAAGTTTAGAAGTGGTTTATCAAGACATAAAAAAAAATGCGAATACAGATTTGGAAATAACGTTGAAAATGATAACAATGATAACGAATTATCATTTAATGATAATAAAAAATCCCCTACAGAGAAAGATGTGTTAACAGATATTTTTGCAAAACAACAAAAACAGATGGATGAAACCATTAGTTTATTAAAAGAGTCTATTAAAACAAACGCTAATATGATACCTAAAATTGGTAATAAAAATTGTAATAATACTATTTCTATAAATGTATTTTTAAATAAAGAATGTAAAAATGCAATGAATCTTACTGATTTTATAGAACAGTTGCAAGTATCTTTGGAAGACCTAGATTATTCTAGAAATAATGGATTTATCGCGGGAGTTACAAATATATTTACAAAACAATTAAAAGATATGGATCCAAAAGACAGACCTATACAATGTAGTGATTCAAAAAGATTGCAATTTTATGTTAAAGATGATGATAAGTGGGAAAAAGATTCAAACAATGAAAAAATAGATAAAACTATTCATAATATTAAATTAAAACAAACAACAAAATTATCCGAATGGGAAAAGTTACATCCTAATTATCAAAATAGCCCAGAACTATTACATGAATGGCAGATGATGTTAGCAAGTATGACAGAAGATACAACTAGTGATAATCCTGATAAATTAAAAACCGCATTGAAAAGAAATATAGCAGATTTTACACAATTAAAGGATGCTATGGTTAAAAAATAAAATAAAATAATTTGTATATATGTCTAATGATAATGAAAATGTCGTTATTGAAATAGTGGAAAAAAACAATAGTATAGAAAATGAAAAAAAAGAAAATATTGAAAATAATTTATCAGATGTTGTGAATAAAAGTATGGATAATCAGAATATTGATGATATAAGAGATAATGTTTTTAAAAAATTAGGATTAAATGTTTTAGATATAAAAATGAAAAAAAAAGTTAAAATAGATATTAAACAAAAAATAGATAGAGTACTATCATTTGATGATTTAAGTCCATTGTCAAAAAATCGCAAAGCATGTAATTCTTTGGAAGATTTGTGTGGTCTTCATAGAAGATTTGATAAGGCGTCGTATTTGGAAGTGCGTGACAAAATAAATGAATTATATTTTGACAGCAGTGAGTATTATAGTTCTTCTATGGATATTTTAGCAAGTTTTGTGCGTGGACAGAAAATTCTATATATGGAAGCAAAATACTATAGTAATCAGCGTTTGAATTATTTAATGCTCCCTGCTATATTTTTATCGTCGCTGGCTACTGTATTTTCATTATCTTTTGATAGTTTTTCATTTGGACCTTATATAAATTCGGGATTAAATGCAATTATTTCTTTTTTACTAGCAGTCGTTAGTTATATGAAATTAGATGCTCAAGCAGAAGCACATAAAACATCAGCACATCAATATGATAAACTACAGTCTGTATGTGAATTTTCAAGTGGTTATATTCTTATGTTTGCAGAAAAAGAGAAAAATAAACACACATCGCAAACCGATATTAAACACTCAGATGAAATAGATTTAAAACAAAAAATAAAAGATATTGAAACAAAAATAAAAGAAATAAAAGAAACAAATCAGTTTATTATACCTAGAGATATACGTTATAAATATCCAAATATTTATAACATTAATATATTTTCTATTATCAAAAAAATAGAAAATTTCAGAAAAGATTACATAACTCGTTTAAGAAATATCATAAATAAAATATCATATCTAAAAACAAAGCCATACGACAATGACCTAGAATATAAAATTAATAAGTCTTATAAAAAGAAGAAGAAAATTTTAACAACAATACTTTTGCTAAAGTCTGCGTTTTCTATAATTGATCAGTTATTTCAAAAAGAAATAACACGTGCTGAAAAAAGAAGTTATAAAAATTGTTGTAAATATACTGGATGCTGTATTAAAAATTCAAATAATTATGATGAAGAAAATAAATTTGTTAGTTTTATTTTAGATCCATTTCAAGAATGGAAACCTGATATTGAAATAAATAGTGATAATGATGATGAAGAAGTATATAATAGTCTACATTTTAAAGACAAAAAATCATCAGTTATTTATAGAAAAAAATAGTTAATAAAATATTTTGTCCATCATATCATTAATGTGAATTATTAGTTTATTTTTTAACTCAGAAGATGGGTTTTTATTAACCATTATTATTGAAATAGTAATATCAATAAAATAACTTATATATTTTTTTGACTCTATTTTTTTAAATTCAAGTGAATCTTTACACATTTTAGATATCAAATTTTTACTATTTTTTTTATCTTTATTTTCAATATTATAACATCTAAAAATAATATTTAAAATATCTTTACATGTTATTGTTTCAGTATTTTCATCATTTAAAAAATTTGTAAGCGGTTGTAAATTAAATGTAAAAATTTCCATTTAATTTATTTATAGAGAAAAAATTTGTCATTATTATTTATAATAAATTTATTAGTACATAGTTATACTAGATTCTTCTTCATCAAAAGAACCAATTTTTTTCATCGAATCGTTCCATATATTATTATTTTTGTCAATATATGCAATATAATCTATATCTTTATGAATAAATTCTGAAACTTCTAGTTGATTTGACGATAAAATTACTTTATTTTTATTTCTTTTTACTTTTTTCTTTTTCTTTTTTCTTATTGTAACATTAGCAAACATATTTTGTGCTATGTTTTTTTCAATGGTTTTTTCGATATTTTCTGTTTTTTGTTCTTCATTTTTTTGTGTTTTTTTGGAACTATTAATTTTTGATTTTTTATGCGCTTCTGGACTATTTTCACACGATGAATTTAGTTGTATTTGAGAATCTCTTACTAAACTAGCAATTAAATCTGTAGTATTTATTTTTTTTTTATTTTTTATTGGAGTTTTTTTTATTGGAGTTTTTTTTATTGGAGTTTTTTTTATTGGAGTT
>Ga0055584_100001150_pt1 | contig 25939 bp, 15 predicted proteins | sample OSDHelmetaG_FD_58716 | JGI IMG/M metagenome (GOLD analysis project Ga0055584, IMG submission 58716) | Pelagic marine sediment microbial communities from the LTER site Helgoland, North Sea, for post-phytoplankton bloom and carbon turnover... | ecosystem: Environmental > Aquatic > Marine >...
GACGACCATGTCCTCGACACGGACACCGCCGAGGTCTTTGCGATAGAGGCCTGGCTCGACGGTGAGGGCGTCACCTTTCAGCAGGGCAATTCCAGTAGCATCGAGCAAAGGCGGTTCGTGGACTTCCAGCCCAATGCCGTGACCGGTTCCGTGGTGCATCGTGCAAAAAGAAAGCGGCGATCCTTCGGGAGGGAATCCGGTGTTGTAGCCGCGATCCGTCAGCTCTTTTGTCGTTGCGGCATGAACTTCCGCGCCCGTGATTCTGGGGCGTATCGCGGCGCATCCTGCGGCTTTGGCCGCAAGCACGGCGGTGTGCATTTCTACGATCTCGCTAGGGATGTCGCCATGAACAACCGTTCTCGTACAGTCTCCGCAGTAGTGGGTCTCTTTGTTCGTTGGGAAAATATCCACGATGACTGGCTGACCGGTGCGCAACGGGCCATCGCCATGATGATGACACGATGCGCCCTGCGACCCGCCGGCAACAATGTACTTCGGTCCGCTGAATCCACGTTCCATCAGAAAGACATTTACGGCGGAGTGCACTCGTTCTGAGTACAGAGGTGCGCCATCGTGAATCAGCACACCGGAAGCATCTGCGTCGGATCTGGCAATCATGCGGCAGGCCATTTTGATGGCTGCCTCGGTGACGGATTGCGCTTGCCGGAGTTTCTCGATTTCATCGGCACTTTTCTGCCGCCTTTCGGCAACTCCAAAATCGAGATCGCATACGACCTCGATTCCGGCCTCGCGGAGAATGTGGGCGAACGAAAGTGGCAGGGATCGATCTGCGATCACGGAAGAAATTCCGGCCCGGTAAAGACATTCCGCAGCGGACTGCGCCGTGGCGACCTCCCGATCTGCCGAGAGTCCACCTTCCGGAGTGAAGTCGGCGGGAACGAAGATTTGATCGGCCGGAACGGATTCAATGGCACGATCAAACTCAACATCCCGAACGATGCAGATCGTGCCTTCCTTTTCGATTTCGAGATATACGAGCGGGTCTCCGACAGCGAACTGTGCGACGTGGAAAAGCGCGCTGTTGTGCAGGGGAATGCCGGCGCGGATTGTGGATCGGGTAGGGGTAGACATGGGTAGCGCTTTTCAAGCTATCGGCAGCAGGTGATTTTGACGCGCTTTTTTTTCCGAATTTGTGTCTTACACGAGGATAGAAGGAAGAGGAAGGACTCGCCCTTCCTGAAAAACGAGCGCATATTCCGTCATTCATGGATCCCACATCCGAATTCGTCAGACTTTGGACCCGCCACCAGGCGGAGGTGGGGCGGTATGTTTTCATGATGATTCCAAGACAGGTGGACGCTGCTGAGGTGTTGCAGGATGTGTCGGTATTACTTTGGAAAAAGTGGGACAAGTATGATCCAGATCGCCCATTCGTTCCGTGGGCGATTCGCTTTGCTTACCTCGAAGTTTTGAAATGGAGGCAGAAACTGGCGCGGGAGAAACTCGTGTTTTCTGATTCTCTCCTCGAGCAACTTCACTCTCGATACGAGGATTATTGCCCCCTGACAGAGGCACGAAAGAAAGCGCTCGAAGCCTGTCTTGAGAAACTGAGCGATCAGGAGAGAAAATGGGTCGGCCTTCGTTACGGAAGGCACGGTGCTGTAAAAGAGGAAGCTGCGCGAAGCGGAATCAGCATGCACAAACTTTATTACGCGTTAGAAAAAATCCGGGCACAGTTGCTCGCCTGCATTACGGAATCGATGCGAGAGGAGGGATGGAATGAAGCCTGAACAAAAACGTCTCGATGAATTGCTCGCACGACTCGTCGACGAGAAAATTGATAGCGCGGAAACTTCTGAACTCGAATCTCTGTTGGAAGGAAACGAGGAAGCGCAGGATCGGTATCTTCATTACCTCGGCCTGCACGAGGATTTGCACGCTCCCTCCGGCCAAAGCGACTCGGTAGATCAACAGGGTAGAGTCGTTGACCTACCAGGGTTAGGTTATCCGCAGAAGAGGGTTGGATGGAAAACGGTCACTGCTCTCGCTGCGATCCTGGCTTTGGCAGGGGTCATGGTTTTTCTCCTCCGCCCGGATTCTAACTTTGCCACCATCGTTGACTACGGAGGGCCGGTGAGTTGGACGGGGCAGGGACAGGACTCGGGGATTGCCATGAAAGTCGGCCTGAAAATTGGCGATGGAATGCTGGAGACGGCCGGAGGGGAATCGTGGGTGGAACTGAAATTCGCTGACGGAACCGGCGTGCACCTCTCGGGGATTGGAACTCTGAAAATTGAAAAACGTGACAACCAGAAACGCTTTCGCCTTTCCGGTGGCAGTCTTTCTGTAGAGGCGGAGCCGCAGCCGCCGGGTAAGCCGCTCATCGTAGCAACTCCCTCTGCCGAGGCGGAGGTGCTTGGCACGCAATTCAACATTCTCGCCAGTTCGTTCTCGACCAACCTGGAAGTGAACGAAGGACTCGTCCGAGTGAAGCGCCTCGCCGATGGTCGGACTGAGGAAGTGAAGGCTGACCACGAGATAGTGGTGGCACTGGAGGCGGACACAGATTTCTCTGCTTATAAGCGTGTCGACTCCGTGTTTCAATGGCAGAGCCAATTGCCCAGGGATATCATGCAGGGGCAGGTTACCAAGACTGGTAACGCTCGCGTCTCGACGCATCTTTGGGAAGGGGACCGAGCGATTGGCGAGAAGCTGAAACAAGCTGTTCTGCTTCACAGTATTGTGCTCGATCCGTCCGCGGCAGGTTTGCCCCGGGTGAAAATACAACCGGGACAAAGTATTGTCGTGAAAGGTCGCACTCTCGAAGCAGGGCGCGTTCACATTGGATTTGCGACCAATCATTGGGAAGGCAGCTTCGCCGGGAAGTTTGCCAGCTACCATCCCGTTTCGGGTTCCGAGTTTGAAATAGAGCTTCCTCTGGAGGAAATGACTCGAACAAAACCTCGATTTGCGACATTGCCCAACGGACAGGAAATGATCTACCTTTGGGTTCAGTCGGTGCACAAAGATATCGGACTCGAAATCGAAAGCGCGCAGTTGCTACCATGATTTTTCTTTTTGGCAGACATACATTTTGCTGGGCCGTTTTCGGTTCGGTTTCTCTGGCCGCTTCCGGTGCTCGCGCCGAGGAGGGAAGTGACGAATTTGGACTGCCTGAATCCCTGACAGAGACACAATTCGATGCGCTTCGCGAGCATCCGCCGTTTACTCGTGTTATCGATTTTTCGGAAACAATTCGGCTCACCGGGGTGGCGACGATCAATGGGGAGCAAGTCGCGACGGTTCGGGATCGGACCAAGGACAAGAGCTACGTGATTTCGGGCAAGCCGAACGATGACGGTTGGAAAATGGTGAAGGTCGAGTCGACTAACGAGTTGGACAAGCTGACAGCGACGATATCCGTTGCGGGCGGTGAGGAAATTACTCTGCAGTTTGATGGAAAGCAGTTGAACCCTGAGCCGAAAAAGGGAATTGCAGCAATACGGGCATCCGCAGCAAATGCCAGGAAGCCACCTCCGACCGATGAGGAGAAACAGAAATTCGGAGAATGGGTGCGCGGTCGAATGAGCAAGATGAGCGACGCGCAAAAGAAGCGTGTGGGCCAGATCATGCACGAAAAGATGAAGGCCAATCCGAAATTGACCGACAGGCAGAAGGGCGAGATTTTTGTGAAAATTCTCGATCACGTTGAGTCCGAGAAGAGATGAGGGCAGGGCCGACCAGCCTGGCTCGGTTTATCGTTCCGGGTTTTCTCATGCTGGTTGCATCACTGTGGGGTGCGTTGGCGGAAGAGGTAGGCGCTGATTCTGCGCTCCCGTCTCCTGTCGACGAATCGCAGTGGGAGCCTCTGCGAGCTCAATCGCCGTTCACGCGGACTCTTTTCCTTTCCGAGTCATTGATTCTCACAGGCGTCGCTGAAGTCGACGGGCAGCCAGTCGCAACCTTGATGGATACGGAGGCGGCACAGTCCATTGCTGTTTCCAAGCAGCCCTCTGAACGCGGATGGAAATTGGTGGGAATATCAGGATGGAACGATATCGAGACGGCCATGGTTGTGATAGCAGTGGAAAGTGGCGAGTCAATCAAGGTTCGCTACGACAAGGATCGCATGAAATCGGCGAGTCAGAGAATGAAGTTCGCGGCGCAGAAAAGAAGTCATCAGGTTGCCGCGCGGGCTCGCGCCCATGCCAACGGAGGTAGCCACGGTGTTCCGCCGGAGCGAGTTTCCATGTTGCAGCGGATTGATCAGCAAGAGTTGCCAAAAGGCTACAATCCCGGAGCCGGTCGAAATAGCGAGGAGTCGCATCGGCTCCATCAGTCATACGTCGACAAGCGCATGGCTGGAATGAGTTCCAGGCAGCGCGGTTTGGTCGGTCAGATGTGGCAGCAGCAGCAAACCGTGAATCCCAAAATGTCCAATCGCGGTGCATCATTCGTCCGCATCCTGGAGTATGTTGCGGAAAATGAGAGACGGTAAGGGCAGCTATTCCGGCCGCGTTTTTCTTCCGTTTAAAATCGCCCCAACCCAAGTGTAGCGAACTAGCCATTGGTAGGTCAAAAGGAGGACGGCTGTCGTAACAGTCAGGATTCCGAATAGCTTGAGCGGCCCGGGGAAGTCCCAACCACTCACGAGAATCTGCAAGGCCATTACCAGTGGCAGGTGAGCGAGGTAGAGCCAGTAAGCAGAATCGGAGAGGTAACGAACCTTAGGATTTTCCGTGGAGAAGAATCGGCGGAAAAAACCGAGGAAAGCGTAGATCATGAGCCACGCGTAGATTGCTTCCAGCAGGCTGGCGAGGGGATGATAGAGCGAGAAATTTTCTGTGCGAATTTCAAAGAAGTGAATCCCAGCGAGAAGGACAGGAATCGCCACCAGAAAGTGGATCGGCCAGAACTTTCCGGCCCGCTGTTCGAAGCTTTCCTTTCCAAAACACAGGGCACCGAATCCGAAGAAAATCGCGTAGTAAAACAGCTTCGGGGGCCACGGGAGCGGGCCGGTAGCTGTGTCAGGACCAAAGGTTTGGCGCATCAGAAATTGAGCAGCGAAGGTCAGGGGAATCAGCCACAACCCACAGAAAACGGGATGGGTTAGACCCGATGCGACTTTGGCTGGAAGCCGTGCGAGAAGCGGAGCCAACAACAGGAAAAGACAAACCAACAGGCAGAGGTAGTAAAGAAACCAGAGGTGATGAAAGAACGGAACAGTTGCGCCGAAGGTCCAGAATCTGACCAGTGAATCGAAAGGGCGTTTTTCGGCAAGATAGCCTTTGGATTCAAGCCCGGCAGCTTCGAGCATCTCGATGACGGCCTCGCGGCCTTCCGTCACTTCCTCGCGATCCAACTCAATTTTGAGCATCTCGGCCACCCAGGCGGTTACTTCCCAGGGAGCCCTGGCGGCATCAATGGGGGATTCACCTTTGTCATTTCGCTGGTTCACATCAGCTCCCTTTTTGAGCAGGAAATCGACCGCTTCGCTCCGGCCCAGAAAAGCGGCGCTGTGGAGCGGGCTCGCGCCGTCCTTTGCCCGGGCATTTACGTTGGCACCGTTAGATACGAGGAACTTCATCGTTTCGACGTCGCCGTTCAGAGCCGCCCATGTCAGTGGGGGCATGCCCCATTCGTCCTGGGAATTGATGTCGGCACCCATGCCGATGGCGTTGCGAATTGCCTTGGTATTGCCTGATCTGCTTGCCGACCAGATCGAAGTTTCGGTTTGAGATGACTGGGCGTTCTTTTCCTTCGTTGCGTTGCCCCAAACCGTTATCGCAATCATGGGGATGGCGAGAAGGATGACTCCGGCAACGAGCGGAACGAGGATCCGAATTGCGCGATTCTTCAGGAGCCCTTTTGCGCCGCGCCTTCGCCAAAGCATCGTTGTGAAAAATCCGCTGATGAGAAAGAACAGCTGCATGCGAAATCCGTGGATGGCATAGAGGAAAAAGCCATAGAGATCGTCATTCGGATAAATGTCCTGTGCCGGCCAGACCGGGATGACGATGAAGGACATGAAGCCGTGAAGCACCAAACCCAGCAACATGGCGAAGGCACGAAGCGCGTCGAGGTGGTGAAAACGTTGCGAGATCGCCGAAGTTTTCCAATCGGAGGAAGAAGACATACAGAAAAACTACTTTCGCGCTTCGGCCTACTTTGGCATCGCCTCGCAGTGGGGATAGCGATAATCGGCGCCGTCCTTGGTCGACACTTTTACGGTTGAGCCGTCTTTCAATGTGTAAAGGTAGAGGGAAGGGCTGGCGTGGTAGACGATGGCGGCTTCGTCCTTCGTCCAACGTGGATAGGCAAACCAGCGCTTCGGGTCTTTCTCTGCGTTGGCGAAAGGTTTCGGATTGGTGATGGCGGGTTTGGTAAAATTGAAATCGGCGATGTAAAGTGTGCGGCCGGTGGTCTTGCGTTTGAATCCAGTCTGGTATTCGAAACAGACTTTCGTTTCGTCTGGCGAGAGGCTGATTCGGTCGAGAAGTCCTTCTTTGGCGAGAGCGCAGTTGATTCGTTCGAACTTGGATTCTCCGGACGCATTGGGAGTCATCAGGTAGTAGCCCCAGCCCTGCTTTGGATGATCACACTGCACCAGGATTTGTCCGTCCGCGAGGCAGGTGTAGGCCCAGGTGTGATGGGTGGTCCCGGTGAGCGCTTCTTCCTCTCCCGGCTTTCCACCGATTTTGCTTTTCATGACGCGAAAGCCCTTTTTGCCCGGATTTTTGCGATTCCAGATCGGCGTGTTCGTTCCGTCTCGTGTCCAGGTTTGGTTGAAGTCGGTGTGGGTGCCATCGGTCAGGGGGTGAAGCCCGGTGCCGTCGACATTGATCACATGAATCTGCGTGATCCAATTCGTCACTACCGGATCGTTTTTCAGTCGGCGAAAGAAGACCAGCATATCTCCCGTTTTCGACCAAGAGGGTTTGAAATCCCAGTGCCCCGTTGTGAGCGGTTTGCCCTCAGGTTCACCGTAGGTGTTTACGAAAATCTCGCCGTCCCGATAGTAGGAGCCTACGTAAGAGTCAGGTTGATTACGTTCGCCATCGTTCTGTTTTTTGTCATCATTCAGAGGAATAGGCTCAGCCTCGATCGGTTCCGGGACCAGGAATAACAGAGTGAGCGCGAAGATAGAGAAAACGAGAAATTGTTTCATTAGAAGAAAGAGAAGTCACTGTACTCCGCAGGAGGCTAGAGGATTCGGATTTTTTTATCGATTTTGGCTAAGATTTTCCGAATTTGCATTTATTGATAGGATACTGAGAAAATGTGTCGAAACTATACAGGCTGGCTTTGTCCTCTGCTATTGCTCTACTCAGCTTTTTTATGCGAAGCGGCGGAAGATAGCACCATCCTGCCCCAGTCGGTCGACTCGGTATACTTTGCCGCTTTGAAGGAACGCTCGCCTTTCACTCGTTCGTTGAACCTGTCCGACACACTCGTCCTCAGCGGATTCGCGAAAGTGGATGGGAAAACCGTCGCCACTTTGATCGACACTGCAGATGGGCAATCGATGGCGATTTCCGAGGCGCCGAACAACCGGGGCTGGAAGCTGATCGAGTTTCGGCGTCCGGACGATCTCGAGGTGGCTGCTGTCACCGTTTCGTTTGAAAGCGGCGAGATGTTTCAAGTGTATTACGATAAGGAGAAAGTCCAGACTGCGAGTCGTCTTGCAGCCCGTTTTGCGAAGGGGCCGGGAGTTCAATTGGCGATTCGAACGGGAGACCACACTCTTCCCGACTCCATCGATAAGATCGAAGATCCGGCGGAAAGAGGGCAAGCTATCGCGAAACTAATCGAAGGGGGTAAATTCGATAAAGCTCCCTTCGAAGCGGTGGATCTGGCTCTGTCCCAGTCTGATCAAAGAACTCGCGGCCCGGTTCTTTCAGCTGCGTTCGGAAGGCTGGGAGGAGGTGTCGGAGGAGTTGAATACAAAGCCACAGTGAGTCGATTAAATTCCCTGCCCAGCAGACGCGACCGCGATTTTGCGATCAATGGTCTGGCTCATGGCCTCGCCGGTTCAGATCCGCAGGGCGCGCTGAAATGGGCCAACTCGATTTCCAGCGAAGGCTTCCGAAAAGTTGTAGTGGAGAATGTGACCCGACGGATCGAAAGGCAGCAGCCTCGATCGGGCCGAAAGTGACCCGTTGTGTCTCGCCCATGAATTTACGTAATCTTTTCCGAATACTCCCTGGTTACGCGGAATTAAAGATAGACGACAAAATGAAAAATCTCACCGCCATCCTATTCACCGGTCTTTCTACTCTTACGATGGTGACCGGACAGGCTCAGTCTATCGCCGACAACTGGCACCAATGGCGTGGCCCCGAGAATAGCGGAGTTTCTAGAACTGCGAAGCCTCCACTGAAATGGAGTGAGGGAAAAAATCTGAAATGGAAGGCCGAAATTCAGGGGCACGGCACTTCGAGTCCGATTGTGTTTGGTGACAGGGTTTTTGTGACGACGGCAATTAACACGGGAAATGTGGACCCAAAGTTGCCGAAGCCGGAGGATCAGCCGGAGCGAGTGTTCGGAATCAAACATCCGAATACGAGCTACGAAATGGTGCTGCTGTGTTTTGATCGAAAGACGGGAGATCGACTGTGGCGTGAGGTGGCGAAAACGATCGTCCCTCATGAAGGTCATCACAAAGACGCAAGCTTTGCTTCGGCCTCACCCTTTTGCGATGGCGAGCGGGTCTATTTCTGGTTCGGCTCGGCCGGGATGTTTGCTTATTCGCTGGATGGGAAAAAAGTGTGGGAGCGCGATCTCGGCCCGGCAAAAGTGGGGGCGAGTTTGGGGGAGGGGAGTTCGCCGGTTGTACACGACGGGAAGCTGATCATTGTCCGTGATCACTCTGGCCAGTCGACGATCGAATGTCTCGACGCTGCTTCGGGGAAAACGATTTGGAAAAAGGATCGTGATGAGGGCAACGCCTGGGCGACGCCAGCGATTGCAAAGCACGATGACATGACGCAGGTCATTACCACTGCGTCCAACCAGGTGTGCAGCTACAACCTGGAAAATGGCGAAGTCATTTGGAGCGCGACGGGATTGACGAACAACAGCACGCCGTGTCCGATCGTTGAAGGTAATACCGTCTACTGTATGACCGGGTATCAGGGCCACGCGCTCCTCGCGATCCCTATTACTGAAACAGGAGACGTCACGGACAAAATCACTTGGAAGGCTGACCGCGGAACGCCCTACGTGCCTTCGCCGATTCTCTACGACGGTCAGCTCTACTTCACCCAGTCCAACCAGGGCATCCTGACATCACTACAATCGAAAGACGGCAGCGAAGTTATTGCGCGAACTCGCGTGCCCGATCTCGGTGACATCTATGCTTCGCCAGTCGGAGCGGACGGAAGGATCTATTTCGTTGGGAGAAAAGGAACGACCGTTGTGATCGAGAGTGGCAAGGAGTTCAAGGTGCTTGCCACCAACCAGCTCGAAGACAATTTCCATGCCTCACCGGCACTTGCGGGAAACCAGCTTTTTCTGAGAGGAATGCGTTTTCTCTATTGTCTCGAAAACGGCGGAACCGCCAACGGCAAGTCGGCTGCAGCTGTGCTAGCGAAGTCCGCTCCTACCCCCGTGAAAAAGAAGGCTCCAGCGGATCCGAAAAAGGCCCTCGGCGATAAACTGCGCCAGATGGTCGAAGCGGAGAGGATCACGGCTGAGGAATCTATTGCGCTTTATCTCACTGCTTTTCCCGAGGAGGAAGGAAACGTGAAACAATGGCTCGCCGGCCTGAAGGCTGAGACCGAACTCCGACAGCTTCTCGAGACCATAGCCAAGCGTGAGATTCCAAAAGACTATGAGGGCGAAAAACATCAGCCTTTCGTCGACAAATGGTTTGCCTCGGCAGCGCCTGAAAAAGCCAACGAAGTCGGCATGTTGTGGAAAGAGCAACGACGCCTTTTTCCGGAAATGGAGAATCGGGGCGAATCCTTCATCCGAATCCTCGATTACGTTCGCACCAAAGGAAATAACAAACCGACAGCGCCGCAGCCGAAGCGCGGCAATTCCCACATCAAGAAGAAGCAGAAAGCGGAGATTCGGCGGGAAGCAGGAACCCTCACTCCCGGCGTGAAGGGCACTGTGGCAGGTTCGGTCAGATCACAGAAAGGCGAGCCAATGGGAGGCGTCATGGTTTCCGCTTTCGACGAAAACAATCGACAGAGCATCTCGGTGTTTACTCAGGCAGACGGAAATTTTCTGATCGATCGCCTGCACCAGGCAGACTATCGCATTCGCGCTCGACTCCCCGGCCAGCGGGATCACTGGGTCGAGGACGTGAAACTCGGCGACGATAAAGTATCCGTAACAATGGAACCCGCCACGGGTCGTGAGCTCGAGGAACAGCGCCCCGCTTCTGATGCTTTCGCTCAGCTGGAATTCGACAGCCCGCGCGACCGTCTGAACTTCAAGATGATGTGCAGCTACTGCCACCAGATCGGCACGCCCGGATTTCGGACCCCCGAGAAGCCAGTCGACTGGGAGACCATGATCACCCGGATGGATGGCTTCGGCGGTCTCTATCCTCACACCAAGGAGACTATCGTGAAGCGCATCATCGATACCTACAAAGGTAATGCGGTCGAGAACTGGCCCGAGTATGTGCCGCCTCCTGCCCCGACGGGCATGGTGGCTCAGGCGAAGATCACTGCCTGGGAGATGGGAGAGCACTACGTGGGGTCCTTTCACGATCTCGAAATTGGAGATGATGGCCTCGCCTATGTCGTTCACATCGGGAAGCAATACACCGCCACTCTTGACCCGAAGACCGGGGAGCGAATTTACTACCGCCTTCCGCGCGGTTCTCACGGTCCTCATTCGATCGAACCGGACAACAAGGGCGACATGTGGCTGACGCTCTGCGTTTCCGGTGAAATGGCAAAGTTCGATCTTGAGACGAAGGAATACACCATTACATCCAGCGCCGAAGCACCGGCCGAAAGGGGTTCCTGGCCTCATACCTTGCGGGTCGACCCGAAGGATCCGGAGGGCTACATCTGGTACACCGACGCAGGAAGGAACTCTGTGTTCCGGCAACATCCGGAGACACTGGAGCGAAAGGAATATCACCTTCTCGATTCCAACCAGGTCAAAGCCGGTGGTAAGGGCGAGTCCCGCGGTATCACGCCCTACGGACTGGACTACTCGCCGGTCGACGGGACGATCTGGTATTCCAAGCTGAACGGCAACCGCATCGGCCGAATCGATCCGACGACTCCCGACGGCGCCGTCACCGAATGGAACCCACCCTTCCGTGGCCCGCGCCGCCTCCACGTTGCCCCCGACGGAATCGTCTGGGTGCCCGGCTTCGGTTCCGGGGTCTTCGGCAAATTCGATCCGAAAACCGAAAAGTGGACGACCTATCCGTTGCCCGACTATCTCAACCAGATTCCCTACGCACTCAACGTCGCGCCCGACGGCATAGTCTGGATTTGTGGCACTGGGAACGACACTCTCTACCGTTTCAATCCCGAGACCGAGTATCTCGTCGAGTTTCCATTGCCCTATCGTGTCAGCTACACTCGCGAGATCGAGTTCGACAAGGAGGGGAATGTCTGGACCAGCACCAGTGGTCCAGCACGGCACATGGAAAATGTCTGCGGCACAGTCATCAAGTTGGAAATTCCCGCTGATGCCGAGGAAACGGGCGGGATGAAATTGTCGCCGATCGAGCTCAGTCTCGAAGAGCAAGGAATACTGTCCAAAGCGGATCGGAAACAGCGGACCAATGAAAAAAAATCAGGGGAATCCGTCGCCAAATTGATTCAATCCGGGAAGTTCGATGCGGCTCCCTTCGATGCGTTGAAACTGGCCTTGTCGCAGACAAATCCTCAAGCTCGCGGGGCGGCTCTCTCGGCGGCCTTCGGTCGATTGGGCGGAGGAGTGGGTGGAGCGAAACTCGACGAAGTCGTGAAGCGCTTGAATTCGATGACCAACGAACAGGACAAAGATTTCGCGATCAATGGTTTAGCTCACGGCATGGTCTCTTCGGATCCAGAGGGTGCCTTGAAATGGGCTAACTCAATCTCGCAGGATGGATTTCGGAAAGTCGTGGTTACGAACGTGACCCGGCAGATCGAAGCGCATTCGTCCCGGTCTAAAAAAGTAGCTGCATCAAAACCTGCCCCAAAATCGATGGAGAAGAAAATCGGTGTCCATCGTCTCGACAACGAAAGCCGATCCGCCTTCGACGCCTTCGTCTACGTGAACCGGATTCCTGATCAGCCGCGCGATGATGAATCGGCACATCAATTCGCCGGCCGCATTCATGGACGCCTCGCCAACCAGGAAGGTCGTGTCCTGCTCAAGTTGCCACCCGGGATGGACCGCGCTGCCTACAGCGGATTCAAGACTTTCCTCGGTTCGGAGGGTAACGCCAAGGTCACCAATTGCATTACCTGCCACTCGCCCCCTGACTTTGCTATCTCTTCTGGTGGGACGCTCCGCAAAGGGAAATGGTCTGCCGGTGAAATTGAGGCCATTCTGCGAGGCAAGATGGAGAAGGCAAAGAGCGGCGACGCAGAATACGCGGGGCTGAAGATTACCGATTCCGATCTCCCAGGCTTGACTGCCTTCCTAGGAAACCTGAGTGACTCCAGCGATGAAGCCTTCCGGGACCTCATCCTCAGCGCCTCCGTCGTCGACGTAACCGCACGGAAGAAATCGGCACCAAAAACCCAGGGCACGGTGACGACTCTATCCGGCAATGCTCGCTATGCCGGTGAGCAACCGGAGTTAAGACGCCTCCCACTTGACGAAGCGAGTCGGAAACTTTACGAGGGAAAACCACCTCTCGATGAGAATATCCTCATCAGTGAGTCGGGCGGTCTCGTCAATGTTTTCGTTTATGTAAAGAATCCACCCGTAGGGAATCATCCACTTCCTGACAAACCTGCCATCATCGATCAACAGAAGTCTGTATTTCGCCCACGCGTCCAGGGTATTCGCGTAGGGCAGGAGGTGGTCATGAAAAACGGTGACCCCTTCATTCACAATATTCGTTCCCTTTCCCGGAAGAATCGCCCCTTCAATATCGTCCAACCTGCTGGCACACCCGATCGCGAAAAGACTTTCGAAATCGCAGAAGGGCCCATCACAATCAAGTGCGATTTCCATCGCTGGATGACCGCCCACTTCTGGGTGATGGATCATCCTTTCTATGCGGTGACTGATGCCAAGGGGCAATTCACAATTCCGGATCTGCCGCCAGGCGAATACCAGTTGGCGGCGTGGCACGAGGAGTTTGGAAAGCAGGAGCTCAGTGTGAGTGTGAAAAAGGAGGGGGCTTCAAAAATTAATTTCCGCTTTCAGGCGAAAAACTAGAGCCCAACTCGAAGTCTCACGTGGCGGAGACATGTCCGCAGAAAGCGAACCCACATTTGTCACTGCCTATCTTTCATGACGCCTACAACCTTGCTCCCCAGATTGCTAAGTGAAGAAGAGAAGCTTCTGGCGAATCAGCGAGATATTGAACTCATGTCAAAAGTTGGTGGAGGCGACGTGAACGCCTTTCATTCTCTTGTCGAAATTCACCAGCGCTCTGTAGTGGGCACGATCGCCAAGATGCTGGGTGCTCCCTGGGAGGCAGAAGATCTAGCTCAACAGGTTTTCCTGAGAGTCTGGAAATCGGCGCCGCGTTACCAGCCGAATGCGCAATTCACGACCTGGCTTTTCACGATTGTTCGAAACCTCGTCTACAATGAAACGAGGCGTCGTCGACGCAAACCAACCGTGTCGATGGAGGAACGAGCAGAGAACGGTTATCAGCTCTCGACCGACACCCATTCCTTTCTCCCCGACTCGATTCTTCCTGATGAACAGGCCCTGCAGACGGAACTCGAAGAGGTAATCGACAAGGCAATCCAGAGATTGCCCGAAAAGCAGAAGGCAGCACTAATCTTAAGACGTCATCAGGAGATGCCCTATGCGGAGATCGCTAAAACCATGTCGGTATCCGAACCCGCAGTGAAGGCTCTCATTTTCAAAGCCAGGACCCGGATTCGATCGTCGTTGCGACCCTATTTGGAAGATTGATATGAGACCACTTTTTTCACATGCTTCGTTTTCTCCCCTGATGTTTCAAAAGGTTTCTGCTGAAGTGTCGAAATTTGAAAAGGAGGGGAAGTGATGTGGAAAATTTTATTCACTGTTTGTCCTCTGCTTTTTCCCTTTATTCTGACTGGAGCGGAACAACCCAACGTCGTCATCCTCCTCGCCGACGATCTCGGCTGGAAGGATCTCCGTTGCTATGGCGGCCCGGTAAAAACGCCGACGCTGGATCGATTGGCGGGGAGCGGGGCTCGGTTCACCGATTTTCACTCCGGCGCCGCAGTATGCTCGCCATCTCGGGCCACGATTCTGACGGGAAGGCATCATGTTCGAACAGGCGTTTATAGTTGGATCAACGATCACGACCAGAACTCGCACCTGCTCGAACGCGAGGTGACGATCGCGGAGGTTTTGAAGGCAGAGGGCTATGCAACGGCGCACTTCGGCAAGTGGCATCTCGGCTTGCCCTATCGTGGTAACAAAAAGCCGACGCCGAGTGATCATGGATTTGATTACTGGCTCGCCACGCGCAACAATGCGGGTCCAAGTCACCGGAATCCGGGCAATTTTATTCGAAACGGTGAACTGGTTGGCGAGCAAGAAGGCTATGCCTGTGACCTCGTGGTGGAGGACGCGATCCGATGGCTTGATGAGGAGCACGATCCAGAGAAACCGTATTTTCTCAATGTCTGGTTTCACGAACCACACGCCCCGATCGCTGCGCCGGACGAAATCGTGGCTGACTATGTAAAGACAACAGAACCGGGCGCGGTATATTCAGGAACGATCGATAACACTGACCGGGCTATCGAAAAGTTGCTGGCGCGGCTCGACGAAAACACGTTGATCATCTATTCCTCAGACAACGGGAGCTATCGAAGGGATCGCGTGGGAGAGCTGCGCGATACCAAAGGCTCGAATTTCGAAGGCGGGATTCGCGTGCCGGGAATTTTTTCGTGGCCGGGACGGATTCCCGGGCGGCGGGTGATTGATGAACCGGCGGGACTGATCGATCTGCTGCCAACCATCTGTGGTCTGCTTGAAATCGCCCCGCCGGAGGGAGTGCATCTTGATGGCGCTGACCTGACATCGCTGCTCACTGGCAGATCGGACATGCTGGAGCGGGAGCAACCACTGGCATGGATTCTGCCCTTGTCAGGGTATCCGATCGCGATTCGTGATGGGCGGTTTGCGTTGCTGGGACGGAAATCTCGCGAGTATCCGCGCGACAGGGAGGCGATGGCTGACCTGATGAAGCAAATGGAAATGGTTCTCGAAAAAAGCGGCGACCCCGATCCAAAGGCGACGATCAAGTCGAACCTGTTTGAAGGATTCAAGGATGCGGAGGCAGAGAAGCTACGTGGAGCATGGATTCGTCAAAACCAATTTCATGAATCGTGGATTCCGGCGATCAAGGCGATGGAATATGAGGGGTTCGAGCTTTACGATATGAAAGCGGATATAGCGCAGACGAAGAATTTGGCGAATGAGCTTCCGGAGGTCTACGAGCGGCTGAGACGGCAGCTGCTGGAGATTACGGCAGACGTGATGGCGGAGGGGCCGGACTGGAGTCAGGCAAAATAATGAAATCCACTATCTCCCAGTTTATTTTCGTTTGGCTCGGCGTCCATGTTCTGCCTGGGTTATGTGCGTTTGCTTTCGAACCTCATGTTACCCCTTTGATCGACGCCTCCTGCATCGAGTGCCACGACAGTGATACGAAGACCGGCCTGAACTTTGAAGAGCTGTCATTCGAACTCGATAATCCCGCGTCGTTTCGGATGTGGGAAAAGGTGTTCGACCTCGTCGAGTCCGGCGGGATGCCACCGGAAAAAAAGCCGCGACCTGATCCCGCTTTGAAGAAGGCCGCGCTCGATTCGCTTCATCAAAATCTGCTCGAAACAAGCTTGGCGAATCAGAAAGAGAACGGTCGCACGCCTGTTCGGCGTCTTACACGAACCGAATATGAGTATACTCTCCACGATCTACTCGGCATCGGTGGAGATATTACCTCGAAACTACCTCCAGAGAATCATACTGCGATCTTCGACACTGTCGCAGCAGTCCAGGGGATTTCGACGGTCCACATCCGTAGCTACCTTGCCGCAGCGGACTTCGCCCTGGACGAGGCCATCGAACTGGGGCCGCGTCCAGCAATGAAACCTCGTCTGATTGACTACCGGAATCACTCCTACCAGCAAATGTGGTTCAAACGCGAACTGCGCCGCGGCGGGAATACTGTGCTGAGAACCGATGATGCCTTTGTCACCTTCGACGGCCGGCCCCATACAACCCAAACCAATAATATGGGTATTCACTTTCCAGTAGCAGGGCGTTACCGAATCTCCGCGGAAGCATACGCCTACCAGGCAGAAACGCCGGTGACCTTCTGCATTTACCGCGGCAACGACCTTGCGGGAAAGGCAGATTTAATCGGGAGTTGGCAGCTCGACCCGGGGCAATCGCGCCAGGTTGAACTCGAACACTATTTTACTCCGGGAGACTATTTCTACCTTGCTCCGGCGGACCTTGATGAGATGCCGGATGGCAAGACAGTCTTCAGTTACGGGGCCAGGCAGTATCCAGGTGAAGGCCTCGCGATTCGCAGGCTAACGCTGGCAGGACCAGTAGAAAAGCAATGGCCACCAGAGCGAACTCGCAGTTTGCTGGGAGAGGTTGGGTTTCAATCCGGCCCCGGAGGTAAACACAAAATCATCCTTCGCGACAAACCGCGTGCCCGGGTCGCGGATGTGGTCAGTCGGATCGCCCCCCAAGTTTTTCGACGCCCACTTGAGGATGACGAAGCCGGCAACTGGGTGGCGCTCGCCGAACCTGTGCTAGCCGAGAAACGCGGATTCGAAGAGGGACTGCGGGTCGTGCTGAGGGCCATGTTCACTTCGCCGGAGTTTCTCTACCTTCAGGCTGGGTCCGGTGAACTCGATGATCATGCACTGGCAACACGGCTGTCGTATTTCCTTTGGAAAAGCCTGCCGGACGACCAGCTGTTTCTCCTCGCCAGTGAAGGCAAGTTGAGCGAGCCGGCCATCCTCACTTCTGAGGTCGATCGCATGCTTGACGACGAGAAGGCGCATCGATTCATCGAGGACTTTCTCGACCAATGGCTGGAGTTGGAGGACGTCGACGCAACCACGCCGGATAAGAAACTATATCCCGAGTATGACGACTTGTTGCGCCAGGCAATGCTGGAGGAGACTCGCCAGTTTTTTTCCGAATTGATCTGGGATGATCGTAGTATCCGCGAGCTGATCGACTCGGAGTTCGCCTTTCTCAATCGTCGCCTCGCTGAGCACTATGACATCAAGGGTGTCGAAGGTCTGGAGTTGCGAAAGGTGACATTGCCCGGCGATAGTCCGCGAGGCGGGATCCTTACCCAGGCGAGCATTCTCAAGGTGACCGCGAACGGCACAAACACTTCGCCGGTTCCTCGTGGCAGCTTTGTCCTCTCCAACCTGCTGGGGACGCCTCCGAACCCGCCTCCGCCGAGTGCCGGTTCGGTCGAGCCTGATACGCGGGGGACCACCACGATTCGCGAAGAGCTCGCCGCCCATCGCAGCGTGGAAAGCTGCAATAGCTGTCATCGGGAAATCGATCCGCCGGGCTTTGCACTGGAAAGCTTTGATCCGATCGGCGGATTCCGCACCCGCTACCGCTCCACCGGACAGGGGCAGGTGCCCGACCAAACCCTGTTTGGTCGACCGATTCGCGAATACCGTCTCGGTCCACCCGTCGACGCTTCGGGCTCAACCGCTGATGGCGAACCTTTCGCTGGGATCCGTGACTTCAAACGACTCATGCTGAAACACGAAGACCAGATTGCCCGGAATTTTCTCAACCAACTGATCACCTACGCCACGGGTGCGGAGATTCAGTTCGCAGACCGGGAAGAACGGGATCAGATTCTTGATGACGTTCGCGCCAAAAACTACGGGGTCCGGGAAATGATCCACGCCCTCGTGCAGAGTGAAATTTTTCGAAACAAATGAACCGTCGAACTCTTCTGAAAGCCTCCGGGATTTCCCTTTCTCTGCCCTTGCTCGAAGCCTTTGGGAAAGAAAGCGGAACCCCTCCCAAGCGTGCCCTCTTTCTGTGTAATACCTTGGGCTTCTATCCGCCAGCTTTCTATCCAAAGGCTTCGGGCTCGGACTACGGACCGTCCGAATACCTGTCACTCCTGGACGGTCACCGCGAGGAGTATACCGTTTTTTCCGGGCTTTCTCATCCCGACCAGGGTGGCGAGCATGCCTGCGAAATGACATGGCTGAGCGGGGCCAGGAATCCGGGGCGCGATGGATTTGAGAACTCAATTTCGGTCGACCAGTTCGCCGCCAGGGAACTCGGCAACGTGACCCGGTTTTCTTCTCTTTCCCTAAGTAGCGACGGAAAGAGGAGCCAGTCTTATACCGAAACGGGGGTCATGATCCCGGCGATGGATCGCCCGTCGGAAGTGTTCGCCAAGTTGTTCCTGCAAGGCAAGCCGAACGAAGTGGCGCGGGAAAAACGGAAACTGAGCGACGGACACAGCATCCTTGATTCTCTGGGTGACCAGAGAAGACGGCTTCTCGCAAATGCATCACCGGCTGATCAGGATAAGCTCGGTGCCTACTTCGAAGCCGTTCGTGAAGCTGAACGGGGACTCACCGAAGCCGAAGCCTGGTATGATCGTCCGAAACCAAAACTCGACGTAGATATGCCGCAGGACATTTCTGACAAAGCAGACCTAGTCGGGCGAATCGAATTGCTCTTCCAGCTCGTGCCCTTGGCGCTGCAGACGGACTCGACTCGGGTCATCAGTATTGTGATTCAGAATAACCACGGTATCCCTCTCATCGACGGCGTCGACGCTGAACACCACAACCTTTCCCATCACGGTCGCGACCCGGCTCGAATCGACCAATTGAAAAAGATCGAGCGTGCCATCCTCGGTAGCTTCGATGGACTCCTTTCACGGATGAAGGAACAACAGGAGAATGGTATCTCGCTTCTCGACAGCACCTGCACCCTGCTCGGCAGCAATCTTGGCAATGCTGCGGCTCACGATCCCCGGAACAATCCCATTCTCCTCGCTGGCGGGGGGATGAACCATGGCGGCTATTCGGCCCATGATTCCAACGATAATACACCGCTCGGTAACTTGTTCGTCCGCATGCTCCAGGAAATTGGAATCGAGACGGACTCCTTTTCCACCAGTAAAGGACAGTTGGATTGGTAGCTCGAATAAGCTCAGTCAAAGTGCTTGGAGCTACTACTGCGTCTGCTCTTTTATCAAAGCTGGCAGGATCCTCTCCGGCACTGTCTTGAGCATTTTGCCCATGCCCTTGTTGTGGGCCGTGATGACAACCAGCAAGTCGACATCGGGAAACATGAGGATGAACTGTCCGCCGGCACCGCGTCCGGATTTGCAGTCGTAAGTTTTGCCATTGATCTCGACATCGTGTCTCCACCAGAAAAATCCGTAGCTGGTTCCTTGCGGGTTAGTGTGAACTTTTGAGGTCGCCCGCTCAACAAATTCAACAGGAATCAGCCGCTCGTCCTGCCATTCACCATTGTTCATCACCAGCATGCCCCACTTGATCATATCGCGGGAGCGCATGCTGCTGCCGGCGGCAGATTTGGGCAAACCGCTCACGTCGTCCTGCCATGCAAAGTTGGTGATGCCCATTATTCCGAGCAGTTCCTTCTCGATGAAATCGCGGGCGGTTCCGGGAACGACGGCCTCGATCACCTGCATTGTCATGGACGGGTCAGATCCTTGGTATTTGTATTTGCGAGGTGAAGGCGGAATCGGGGCGCTGTTTGCGAGGTAGGCCTCGATTTGTCCCTGGCCTTTCAGTTGCTCGGGATTTTTCATCAACTCTTTTGCCTTGGCCTGATCGATCCGAATCCCGGAGTGCATGTTCATGGCCTCGGCCAGCGTGACCTCGGCCGCGCCCTCCACGAGTTTGCTTTGGTCGATGTCTTTGAGAAAACTTATCACAGGCTTGTCAAGATCGGCCATGGTGAGATGTCCGAGTTGAATCGCCCGGCCCAGCACCATCGCGGTGTAGGATTTGGTAATCGACATCTGGTAGTGCGGGTAGTTGGCCCGCCCCCGACGGTAGTAGGATTCAAAGATCAACTCGCCGTCTTTCATCAGGAGAAAGCTGTCGATCTCTCCGTGGTCGCCAGCTGCAATCTCGCGCGCGAACTTCAGGATCGCGCGGCGATCTCCATGCTCCCGAGTGAGCGGCGCCACGGGGATGCCGTCTTTGCGCTGATTCGGACGCGCATTGATGAACGGCTCCGCAAGATCGGGTAACTTGGCCTCGAGTGAGAAGGAAACGTCTTCCGCATTGAGATCGGTTACCTCCGGTGCGAGGCCATCAGCCCCTTCGGTTTCCTTCGGTTTCTTCGGAGAGGCCGCTGTCGGGTGCGCATGGGAAGTATCTGTCGGGCGGTCTGCGACTTTCGCATCGGATGCGGGCACGGCAGTCATGTGCGGACGCTTCCAGTCGGCGGCCACGTAGCCGTCGGGCTTCTTTGGCTTAAGCACCTCGACGAGTTCTTCTTCCGGATCGAAGAGCGGCCAGTCATCAGTGCGGAAGGGCGAGGCGGGAAGTCCCTCTTTGTTGTAGAGCAGGTTGCGACCGGAAGGATTCATCGCCCAGGCGTAGCGAACTGCAGTGGGCTTTTTCACTTCGGGCGAATGGACGACGATGGTGCCTTCGCGAATCTCGGCTTCCGCCCAGTGCCATTTTCGGTCTTCTCCCGAAACCGCAAAGGCATCGAGTTTTCCGCTTCGGTCAGTTGTCAGGCCACTGCCGACTGAGTCGAAAATCAGGGTGACTTTGTCACCTGTGATTTCCTGTTTTTGAAAGCGCGGACCGGATCCTACGATGTTTTCCCCGTAGGTGTTTTCCAAGGCGTAGAGGGCATGACGTATGCCGATGGGCTTCTTGTTTTTCGGATGCAATTCGACCGCATCTCCTGTGTCGATGCTGACTGCCATACCGGCGTTCGGCACTTCGCTTGCTGCGAGTCGCATCGACTCACGGTTCACCGCCCAGGATGCCTCGACGCCTTCGACTGGTTCGCTCTGTTGCGGATTCCAGCTCGGCAACTGAGTGAATTGAAAGGGGAAATCTTTCGCCACGTTTCCATCCGACTGCTCATGCCAGGAACTGCGGAAGTGGGCGATCATCTGCGGCAACTGCTTCCGGTAGTGGGCCGCTTGCGGAGCATTCTTGGAATTGCGTTCCCCCTGATACCAGATCATGCCGCGGATCCCGTAGGGGCGGACTGGAACGATCATCGCATTGTAGATGTTCTGTGGATACTGGTGCCCGAGATCTGCAGGCTGGGTGATGATCGGTGGAGCCAACGGACGGGATGCGTTCTTCATCGTCTCGCCGGCATCGATTATTGCGTTGTATTGCTCCAGTTCTACTTCGAACGCAGCGAGTGCTTTCGGGTTCGTTTTCCCCTGTTTCTCCTTCTGGCGAACAGCGTTCGCATCCATCGACTGCTTGTGAGCCACGGCACGAGGATCGTCCTGCTGAAGAGTCCACGGCATCCAGCCCTCGATCGGAGTGCCGGCGTAGGCTCGCTGGATAATCCCGACGGGCACATCGAGTTTTTGGTGAAGTGTCTTTCCAAAGTAATAGGCCACCGCAGAAGTCTCGGCCGCTGAATTCGGATCGCAGAGTTTCCATTGGGCAAGCCGGTCGCGGTTTTCCTCGAGTGGTTCGTGCCAATGCTCACGTGCCGATTTGAAAAGACGGAGATTCGGCAGGTCCACGTGGGCTTCTCCTTCGGCTTCGAAGGAATTGCCGGTCGACCAGCCCATGTTCGACTGGCCCGCGCAAAGCCAGACTTCTCCGATGGCGACGTCCTGGATTGTGATTTCGTTTTTGCCGTTCACGCTGAGCGAATGGCCAGTCCCGTATTTTGGTGTATTAAGGAGCAGCATCCACTTACCATCATCGTCCGCAGTTGTCGTGGTTGTTGCGCCCCAGCTGGCTTTCACGGTTACCTTTTCTCCAGCCTCCGCCCATCCCCAGATTGGGTTGGTCGCTTCCTGCTGCAGGATCATGTGATCGCTGAACAAAGTGGGCAGTCGAATATCTGCTGATGCGCTCAGGTAAATCGAGAGAAATACAATTAGGGAAAACAGTGTTCTCATTTTTTAGGAGGCAGGGGTATTCCGTTGTGGATTGTTAGAGGGGCTAATACACGAAGTCACTTCGTCGGCTTGATCGATACGATGTGAACCATCATCATCACTTTGCCAGACTTCGCAGGTTTCACTCTTGCCAGGATGTTCACGGGGTTGTCGAGATGGGGCGCTACCATTGTTTTGAGCGGTTCGATTACGTAGTAGATACGGGAGTCATCGTTGTCGGTAAAAATGAGAGCCTCACCCGTTCCGTTGAAGACACCGCTTGTCTGGAGTCGCTCATTAGGAGTGGCCTTTTTGATTGTGCCATTTTCCATGGCTTTTTTATGCGCCTGCAGTTCCGGCCAGCTCAGGGTGCCATCACCGTTCGTATCGGCTTTGGGATGCTTTTTGCAATACTCATCCTTCCAGGTTTCGTTCGATTTCTTTGGCTCGGGAATTGAATCGGGAATGATATCGAGCAATTGCTTTTGGAATGACGCGAGCTTGTCGGCGTAGTTAGAATCGAGGGCGAGGTTGTTCCACTCGTGGGGATCTTCAGCCGTGTGATAGAGTTCTTCTTTCTCGTTCTCGTAGCGAATGTAGCGCCAGTTCTTGCTTCGCAGGGAGTAATTCTGAAACGCAGGATCGTAGTAGGTCGCCCATTTGTATAGGGCCGTTAAAGCTGCGTCGGGGCCATCCCACTTTCCGCTTGCGGGGTCCGCTAGGAGAGGCTTGAGGCTGAATCCGTCGAGAGGACGGCCCTTCTCGTTGATCATGGTATCGGAAGGCAAGTCGCAAAGATCGATTAAAGTGGGATAGAGATCGATCAGGCTGACTGGAATGTCGGAAGCAGCTCCGGTTTTTGAAACTCCAGGGGCGCGGATCGCCAACGGGATGCGGGTGCTTTCCTGCCAGAGAGAATTTTTGTAGAGATAATCTTTTTCTCCCATGCCCCATCCGTGATCACTGGTGAAGACGACGATGGTGTTATCTTTCAAAGAGGTGTTGTCGACTTCATCGAGTATATCGCCAACGAGATCATCGACCGAGGCGATGCTGGCGAGATAGGCTTGGATGAATTTCTTCAACGCCAGTTCGCGATCACCCCCGAAGGAGGCGATGAGGCTGTCGTGCATTTTGGTTCCTCGATCGCCGCTGCGGTCATCTTCTTCCGAAGTCACAGTGTGCTTGAAGGTGTCTTCTGCATCGCCTTGCTTGATCTCGGGTAGTTCGATTTCCTCCAGCGGAAAGCGGTCAAAATACTCCTGCGGGACAATCAGTGGCGTGTGTGGCCGGACAAAACCCACACCCATGAAGAAAGGCTTTGAGTCGGGGTTTTCCGCGAAGGCTCGGAGCTTTTCCACCGCCCACTGTGCATTCAGTTCATCCCCGGTGAGATCGCGGTCTTCATCGGATGCATAGTGGAGTTCGCGTGGTTTGCTCCAACCACCGACTCGCCAAGTGAGGTTTTCTTTCGGTCGCAAGACCCGCAACGGCCCGAAGGAGCCGTCGACTGCCCCGAAGTCATCACGAAACGGGGAGGGAACATCGGGGTGGGGAAGATTGTCTTTTCCGCCGTCATAGGCGAACGGGCCGTAGTCCGAAGGATGCCCAATTTCATCCCATTGCTGGCGATCACGATTGTGCATGACTTTCCCCGTCCCCAGCGAGTGATAGCCATTCTCGCTGAAGTGTTTCATCATGGTTCTTGAGTTTTTCAGGATCTCGTTTTCATCCCAGTTTTCGAATCCGAAGACTTGCGAGGTGTGGGGATAAATCCCCGTCGCAAAACTGGCTCGCGAAGGATTGCAAATCGGGATGTTGCAGTGCGCCTGTGTGAAAGAGACTCCGCTCTCCATAAGTCGGCGGATGTTTGGTGTCGCCGCCTGGGGATGTCCGCCCAGTGTTTCTACGTAATCGTTCAGGTCATCACAAATGATGAAGAGGACGTTGGGCTTTTCTTCTGCGGAGCTCTCGTTGAGAAAAGCAGCTCCGATGAGGAACAAGCAAATGGAGATAAGAGGAACGAATTTCATAATTGTGTTTACAGGAACACTGCCGACGGAGGAAAATCTAACATTGAAACACCGAGCGCTGATAGGAGGAGGATTTGGTGGGTAAGGACTTCATTTCTTTTTCCTGTGATCCTCCCACTGGAGCAGCTTTAGGTCGGAGCAAAACGGAGACGCAGGAAGCCCGGTACGATTGTAAAGATTGGAACCTTGCGGGGTGGTGTGACAGGCATAGCGAACGGCTTCCGGGGAAGGTTCTTGATCGCTGGTGACGACCACGGTTTTGCCTTCGATGCGCGCTGTCGCCTTGTGCCATTCGCCATCGGCACCAGCGACTTCAAACCATTCTAATTCGTTCGAAGCGGAAAATTCGATATCCGAGAAAAGGGGGCGGTTTCCGGATCGTAATCCGCCATGCGTTTCCGAAAATTGCACGGTGAGCTTCGATCCGTCGACCTTATGGCTGAGGTAGCGAGGCCCGGAGGCGACGGTGCCTTTGGTGTTGTAGGTGTTTTTCAAGGCACAGCGAGCAAGTCGTTTTCCGACTTCAATTTTGTCTGGAGGATGAATGCCTTCGCCACGAATATCGATGGTTACGGCCATGGAAGTGTTGGGAATATCGAGGGAGAGACGTTGTTCTTCCCGAACCCTGATCCATCCGGCCGCTTCGGGATAAGAAGGGAGTTGAACGAAAAAGAGGGGAAGGGAGTCATCGCTCCATCGCTTTCGCCACCCCCTCGCAAGGGCAGCCATTTTATGGCGATAGCGACGAGGGTCTTCGCCTTTCCCAGAGTTTGATTCAGCTTGATACCAGAGGAAGCCGGCGATTCCATATCGGGTTAGTGGGGCAATCCGGGCGTTGAAAATGGCACCGGGATATCCTTCTGGATTTCGGATAATGACACCGCCATGCAGTTGCTTCAGATCATCCAGTCTGTTTTCATCCGCCAGGGTTTTGATGCGGAAAAGAAAGGGAGTTTCAAACGCCTCGCGCGGGATGAAAGGTTCGATGGGTTTCCCTCCCCAGGAGACATCAATGATTCCAACGGGACATTGCAATTCTTCGGCGACTTGCCTCGCAAAGACTGCGGCAGTCGCGGAGAATTCGGTGACGGATTGCGGTGACATTTTGATCCACGAGGCAGATGTCGTCAGGTCGGCAGCTTCCGTTTTTGAGTCTGTGAGGACGGGATCATTTACGCGGCGAAATCTTACTTGAGGTAACGAGGCTGAGTCGACCCACTCGCTTGCGGGCGGCATGCCTTTCCGCATGCTCTTCACCTGCATTTGCATGTTGGATTGACCTGCTGTGAGCCATACTTCGCCCACGACAATGTTCCGAATGGTCACAACGGCTTTTCCCGATTCTGCGAGAATCAATTCGCGAGGATCAGTGGATCGCGGCAAGTTGGGTAAAGCCGCGTTCCATCGACCACCCTCGAGAACGGTGGTCTTGGCGGAGTGGTCTCCGAATTCCAAAGTGTATGACTTTCCTGGGTCGGCACCAAATCCCCATACCTCGGTTGCTGAACCGCTTTGCAAGACGGCTCCATCTCCGAAAACGTGAGCAAAGCGAGGTTCGGATTGAAGCTCTCCGCAAAAAAAGAGAAGAAGAGCCGCGACGATGATTCGATTCATTTCCATGAGTAGCAATCACGCGAGAACTTCGGAAACAACGCGCGATGACTCCACTCCGGTGAGCTTGTAGTCGAGGCCCTGAAAGCGAAAG
>Ga0055584_100001151_pt1 | contig 25935 bp, 20 predicted proteins | sample OSDHelmetaG_FD_58716 | JGI IMG/M metagenome (GOLD analysis project Ga0055584, IMG submission 58716) | Pelagic marine sediment microbial communities from the LTER site Helgoland, North Sea, for post-phytoplankton bloom and carbon turnover... | ecosystem: Environmental > Aquatic > Marine >...
ACCCCCCCCCCCCTTAATCTGACTTATCTGGGGGCCGGCGGATTTCTGATGAGCCGCAATACGGACGAAATCGCGACTGGCCCGTTTTTTTCGAATCCAGATATTTTTGACGTTGCGCTGTTTCCGATTAAATCGAACGTTGACGCGGTGGAACGTTATCTGCCTGAGGGACCGGAACTGAAGGCGATACTAGTCGGCCGCGGTCACTACGATCATCTTATGGATATTCCGACCGTCGTAAGGTTAAGAGCACCTAACGCCACCATCTATGCTAGCGAGTCTGGCGCATTCTTACTGGCGTCGGTCATTCCAATGGATGCCTTTGAAACTGTGGACAAACGGGCTTGGCCGGATAAGAAACCCCAAGATCGGATGACCGTACCGGGTACAGCGGCACGCGTGAGACTTCTTGCGATCACGTCCAAGCACGCGCCACATGCCTTCGGGATTACGCTGTTCCACGGGGAGTACCTTAAAGCACGGCCCCTTCCAAGTCGGGCTGGTGATTGGTTGGATGGACCAACTCATTCGTTTCTTATTGAGTTTCGGGGTGCGGATGGTAATCCGGAGTTTAGGGTTCACTATCAAGGCACGGCAACTGATGGTGGAATTGGCATGCCGCCCAAACATCTAGAGGCTGACGGCGGGCAGGTGCCTTACACCATACTGCTGCCGACGGTGGCTTCATCGGGCAATTTGTCGAACTATCCAGAACGTTTAGTGGAACGATTGAATCCCGACTACACCGTGCTCGGACATTGGGAGGATTTCTTTCTCTCATTCAGCAAAGATCGAGAAACACTACGGTCGGCCCGATTGACTAACGTCGCGGAGTTTATCAAAAAACTTAAGGTGGCTATGGGAAGCTCGGCGTATACCCTTTCGGCGCCACTAACTAAAATTCGGTTCGCTCGCCACTGCCTTGAGGCGTGAACTTAGGCCGTTTTGAACCCGCAGCAAGGAACCTACCGCAGCTTATTGGGCCTCGGTCTTTTGCATGTCCCTCGGTAGTTACAATAGATTGCGCGAGGAAGCTCTCGGCTCAGTCGGGGCCACGCATTTTGTGTTTATGCACTATTCCGAAGGCACTGTGGAGCACTATAGGTTCTCCTTACGTTGGCAATCACCGGCGGCATCCGTGGTCCACGACTATTTTGTCGGTGAGGGAGGCAATCCGGATGTACCGATCGAGGCGTGCCGCGAAGCGGACAAGATGTTCTATCACGCTTGTCGTGCACACGGATGTTCGCGCCGATTCGCCGCGATTCTACGTATCGGGGTAAGCATCGGCACCAGGGCTGGCGGCTTTCGAAGTTTGTTCAATGCGTTTGCCGATCCCAACGATGAGAGCTTGGAAGAGTGCCCAGTTGATGTAATGTTACGCAAGATGTTCGAACGACTTGCCGCCAAGCTGGATGACCGGCTAGAGGATATGACTGTCGATGAACTGCAGGCAGCGTTGGACGGAGAGCTCTAGCGCCCCATCAATTTCCTAAATGTGCGTATCCTCTTTTCGTTCGCTTAGCTTAGCATTCCGCGCGTCCCCTTCTTGGCTCCGCTTAAACAGCTGATATCCTATGCTGCTATAACCACGGCCAAATAGGAAAACCAGCTTATGGCCCGCATCCCAATCCTGGATGAGAACGATCCGAATCTGGACCCAGTCACCCGCCAAGCTTTGCTTGATGCCGGTGCTGCCAGAGGCAGGTTGGTCAACATCTACCGCGCGCTGGCAAACCGGCCGCAGGCGCTCACTGCGCTCAGCGGCTTGTTGCAGACCGTGTATCGCAAGGATTCGACGCTGCACCCGCAGCATGGCGAACTGGCTTATCTGACCGCCACTACGGTCAACAATTGTTTCTATTGAATTCCGACTCATACAGCGCTCGGTCGAGCACTGGGATTGTCGGAAGAGAAGATGCGATATTTGACTGCCGAGCCGCTACCCGACGGGGTTTATGACGCTGTAGAAACGGCGATCATTCGCTATGCGCAGAAATCCACGCGCATGCAGCCGATTGACGCGCAGACCTACGGCGACTTGAGCGCGCATTTCAGTAATCAACAGATCATCGATTTGTGTCTGACCGTGGGTCTCAGCAATTTGGTTAATCGCTTTCACGCGACTTTCCTAACAGATGTGGATGCCGCCACTCTAGCTGAGGTTGAGGCTGGTAATGCCGAGCCTGGTGTCTGTCCCATTGCGCTGCCGGCGCGGCCTTTGGGCTAAGCGCGGAACCGAGCTATAGTCGCTGCAATCTTAGCTATTCGGAAAATAGTCAGAGCCTTATGGACAACGCTTCACAGACCCATCATTTCGACGCACTCGTAATCGGCGCCGGCTTTGCCGGCATGTACCAACTCTATTGCTTGCGCGAGCAGCTCGGCATTAGTGTGCGCGTGCTAGAAACTGGCGATGGTGTCGGTGGTACCTGGTACTGGAATCGCTATCCGGGCGCGCGCTGTGATACCGAAAGCCATGCCTATTGTTTTACCTTCGACAAGGATCTGTACCTCGGTTGGGAATGGAGCGAGCGCTATCCGCAGCAGCCGGAGATCATGCGCTACATGAATTACGCGGCGGACAAGCTGGATTTGAAGAAGGACATCGCGTTCAACACCAAAGTCACCAGCGCCAGTTGGGATGAAGCTGGCAACCGCTGGCTACTTAAAACCGAGGCCGGCGAACAATACACCTGCACCTACCTAATCACTGCGATTGGCTGCCTGTCCGCAGCTAACGTACCGGATGTTGCGGGCCGCGATAGCTTCAAGGGTGATTGGTATCACACCGGCTCGTGGCCGCATGAGGGTGTGGATTTTAGCGGTAAGCGTGTGGGCTTGATTGGCACGGGCTCCACTGGTGTGCAGGCGACGCCGGTGATCGCGGAGCAAGCGGCGCACCTCACGGTGTTCCAGCGCACGCCAAACTATTCTGTGCCAGCGCGCAACGAAGCCTTGAGCGAAGAATTCAAACGCGAAATCAAAGCAACGGCGGATGAGATCCGCCACGACATGCATCAGACCACTAGCGGCCACCCTTGGGGTCCGGAGCCACGTCTGGCAGCCAAGACCGAGCCGGAGGAGCGCGAGCGCATCTATCAAGCTGCGTGGGATCGTGGCGGCTTGCAGTTTCGCGCGACCTTCCAGGACATCATGGTTGATACCGAGGCGAATCAAAGCGCGGCTGACTTTGTCACTCGCAAAATCCGTGAGGTGGTGAAAGACCCGGAGACTGCGCGCAAATTGACCGCCTTTGATCATGGCTACTCGACCAAGCGTCCGATCATCGATAGTCACTATTTTGAGGCTTACAATCGGCCCAACGTTGCGCTTGTGGATGTCAAAGCGGCACCCATCGAGTCGATTACCCTGGACGGCCTCGTCACTGCCGATGGCGTCGAGCATGCGCTCGATATCATCATCTTTGCGACAGGCTATGACGGCGTCACGGGCCCACTGATGCGCCTAAACGTGACGGGCAAGGATGGCATCTCGTTAAATGAGTTCTGGAAGGACGGGCCACAGACCTATTTGGGCCTGCAAGTGGCGGGCTTTCCGAATCTATTCACCATTACCGGCCCCGGCAGCCCGTCGGTGCTGACCAACATGCCAGTTGCCTGCGAGCAGCATGCAGAATGGATCGCTCAGTGTATTGGGCACATGCGCGCACACGGCAGTGCCCGCGTTGAGACTGATGCGGCGAGCATGGAAGCCTGGGGTGAGCAGGTCCAGGAAGCAGCACAGGCAACCTTGCTGATCACTGCTAAATCTTCCTGGTACCTGGGCGCGAACGTGCCCGGCAAGCCGCGCGTGTTCTTACCTTATGCGGGCGGCATGGCCAAATATCGGCAGATTTGTGCTGATGTGGCGGCAGACGGTTATACGGGTTTTAACTTCTCCGGCGCATAGCGCTTCGATGACGCCATAGAATGGCGCCGCGCCCGTAATGGTGCGGCGGGCAAGGTCGAAGATTGTGATGCTTGGCGATCGCGCTCAAAGCCAAGGTGACTCTGATCGAACCGGCGTGCAGGCATCACCAGCCGAATGCATAGCGCTCACGGCGCACGTCAGCGCCGCCACGCAGTGTGCCTGCGCGCGGGTCAACGCCAACGGCCACCACACCAGTGCTGACTCCATAAGGGCCTAGTAGGTTCAAGCGGTGACCGTGCTCGCTTAGTTCAGCGCGCACTGTCGCGTCCACTCTATCCTCAATTTCTAGCACCCCCGGTTGGCTCTCGTGCGTACCGAAGGATAGGTGTGGGTGTAGCGAGTTGAAGCGCGGCGCTTCAAGCGCAGGCTGTAGTTCCAGATCGAACACCAACATACCAAGTAATACATTCAGAATTTGCTGGTCTTGATTGTCTCCGCCGGGCGTGCTGAGCGCGAGAAATGGCTTGCCATCGCGGGTAACAACGGTTGGTGAGAGCGTCGTGCGTGGCCGTTTTCCACCCACCAATACATTCGGACTGGCCGCGTCTAAATCGAACACCTGCATGCGGTTTGACATCGGTACGCCCGTATCGCCGGCTATGAATGCGCCGTTTAACAGCCATCCGGAACTGGGCGTGGAGCTAAATAGGGTGCCGTGCTCGTCCACCGCGCATACGCAGGTTGTGTCACCAGAGCCGCTTGCGGCGGGCGCGCCTTGGCTATGCGGTGAATAGCGAACGGCTGGTTCCGGCACGCAGTCGTCAAATGCGAACGGGTTGCCGGGGCGATGTTCCAAGGATGCCTGTGTGCCAATCAATTTGCGGCGCTCGTCTGCGTAGTCTTTGGATAGCAATCCTTGCATTGGGATGGCGGCAAATTCTGGGTCACCGTAGTAGGCATTGCGATCGGCGTAGGCGAGTTTGATGGCCTCGTGGGTTGTGTGCACATGCTCTACGCCATTGTGTCCCATCGCGGCGAGGTCAAATCCCTCCAGCAGATTGAGAGTCTGTAATAACACGGGGCCTTGATTCCAGGGACCAGCCTTGTGGATGTCGTAATCGTGGAAACGCGTGGTCGCCGAGGTCTCGATTTGACCATGAAAATCGGCCATGTCGGCGTTGGTGAATACGCCGCCGGCGGCCCGGTTGGCAGCGACGATGCGTCGAGCGGTATCGCCGCAGTAGAAATCCTCTCGCCCGGCGCGGATTGCTGCGCTGCGGTCGCGGCTGCGAGCGTACTCGGTCGATTCGGCAGCAACGATAGCGCGTAAAGTCGCCGCCAAATTTGCTTGGCGGAATAGCTCGCCAACTTGGCAAACTTCATTATCGGGATAATAGGTGCGCTTTGACCATTCCCATTGCTCCGTTGCGCGGCGGTGCGTAATCATCAGCTCGCGTAAGAATCCGTACATCGGGAAGCCGTCCGCTAGCTCAATAGCGGGCGCCATGACTTCGGCGAGGCGCAGTGTGCCGAAGCGCTCAAGTGCAATGGCCATTGCATCCATCACCGCCGGGATGGTTGCCGCCAATGGGCCATTCCCATCCACGCTGCCGCGACTTGCAAACAGCTCGGGGCTTGCGCCGAGCGGCGCCGGGCCTTGGCCATTGATGACCACCACTTCACCAGAGCGCCCATCGCAGATGATGGTCGGCGCTTCGCCGCCGAAACCGAAATGCGAAATCTCAACTACCGCGGCGGCGAATACTGTCGCGACCCCAGCATCTACGGCGTTGCCGCCTGCCTGCAATATTCGTGTTCCGGCTGCTACCGAGTAGTGGCGCCCGCCGGCGACGATGCCGCGCTGGCCGCGGATCTCTGGTCGATATGTCATAACTGCGGCCTGTCCTTAGTTGTACCCGAATCAAGCAGAACGAATTAAGTCTGCTGCTTTTTCCGCGATCGCGAGTGTGGAAGCATAAGTATTCGCCGAAGGCAGCGTCGGCATGATCGAGGCATCGGCAACTCGCAGGCCTTCGATACCGTGCACACGCAATTGGTCATCGACGACAGCCCAACGATTGGTAGCCGGTCCCATCCGGCAAGTGCCTACCAGATGATAGCCGGTGTTACCGCGCTGGCGTGCGAAATCAAGCAATTCATCATCGCTAGTGGCTTGCGGTCCCGGTAGGGTTTCTTGCACAAAATAGCGCGCCATTTCAGTGCTGTGAAACATCTTTCGGACCAAACGAATACCCGCCACTGTAATTCGCTGATCAGCTTCGGCCTGTAGGTAGTTCGGCTGAACCGCTGGGCTCTCCATTGGGTTGCGTGAGCGCGCGCGCACGTATCCGGTACTTTCCGGGCGCGGTTGTGCGGCGCCACAGGTCATACCGGGATAGTCGTCCAATACATAGATGCGCCCATCTTTGTAACTGCCGGGTGTGAACAAAATGCGCATGTCAGCGTCATCAAGATCAGGATGCGACTTGGCGTGTACGTACGCAACCGACGGGCTCAGAGACAATACATTGGGCTTTCCCGCTAGCCACTTCACCATTTCAATGCCAAGCCGAGGCCACTTGCCGTATTGATTGATGGTTGTAACGTCGCGCGCTCGGGCAACGATTCGGGCTGAGAAATGATCGCGCAGATTCTCACCAACGCCGTCTAGCGCCGCCACGATCGGTACGCCTAGGTCATTGAGCAGCGTGCTTGGGCCGAGCCCGGATAGTTGCAACAATTTCGCTGAATTTACCGTGCCCGAGCTGACAATCACTTCTTTGCTGGCTTGAACTGTGTGTTCTGTGCCATCGGGATCGCGGTAGCGCACGCCGGTCGCGCGCTTGCCGTCGAACGTGATCGCAAGCACCTGCGCATGCATCCGCAAGGAAGTACCTGCGCGCTTCAAAGCTGGACGCAGGAATGCGTCAGCGGCGCTCACACGCTTACCGCCATGGATCAAGCGTTGGTAATAACCGGCACCAAATTGCAGCGCACCGTTGTAGTCAGAGTTACGCGGAATGCCTTGACCGGCGGCCGCATCGAGGAAGGCTTCGCACAAAGGATTGATCCAATCGTTATCCGTGACTGGCAGTTCGCCATCGCGGCCACGATAGGTGTCATCACCGGGGCCAATTCTATTTTCGGAGCGTTTGAAATACGGCAATAAATCGTCGTAGCTCCAGCCGCGGTTGCCAAATTGAGCCCAGGTGTCGAAATCGAGCCGCTGACCGCGGTTGTACACCATCCCATTGATAGAGCTTGAGCCACCGATTACTCGACCTTGCGGGATGGCGATCTGACGGCCACCAATGCTGTCCGAGGGCTCCGTCTTGAACGGCCACGCAAACTTATCCGAGTACACCGTTTTGACGAAGCCGGCGGGAACCTTGATAAACGGGTGCGAATCTTTGCCGCCGGCTTCGAGAACGCAAACGGTGGTAGTGCCGCGCTCGGTCAAGCGGTTTGCGAGCACACAACCCGCCGCGCCCGCACCGACAATCACGTAGTCAAAACTATCCAATTTCGCGACTCCTTAGCACTGAACGGTTTGTTGGGGCGAACACACACGGATTCGGGCCAAGGTTGTTTGGGCTGCGTTAAGTGTTGTGCGTCATCAATGTCCTTAATCTTAACGCATGCAATCTTGCTACACGGTAGTTCAGGCTGGCCGGGTTTTGAAGATGGTAAGCGTCGGGCCGCATCACGCGATGATGCTCTTATTGGGCCACTCGCTCGCCACTTTTGTTGCTTGGTGTTTACAGCGCAGCGCGGGCTTAAGTTGGCGCATTTCGAAATTGACGATGAAGGCCTAAATTGCTGGCGCTTGCTCCGGCCTATCCGCAGACTACCTAATAGATAGCCAAGGTTTTCGACGCAGTATTTTCTACAGAGGGATCACGTACATGCAATTTGGCATCAGTTGTTCGAAAGTTGATGAAGTAGGTTTGGTGGCTTATGCCGAGAACCTTGGCTACGATTTTTGCTGGGCAACGGACTCGCCGATGCTGCGATCCAATCCGTGGGCGGTGCTCGCGTTGGCTGCACAACAAACACAGACCATCCGCTTAGGTATGGGCGTCGCGGTGCCTGGTTTGCGCATCGCTCCGGATACTGCCAATGGCATCGCCACGATCAATCGCCTTGCTCCCGGGCGCACCTTTCTCGGTGCGGGTACAGGCAACACTGCAATGCGCACGCTCGGGCGTAAGCCTGCGCGCGTTGAGCAATTCGCGCAGTACTTGCGGGTTGTGCGCGGCTTGTTAAACGGTGAAGAGGTGGAGTTCGAAGGGGAGGATGGTAGCCATCCAATTCGCTTCCAAAATACGCACTATCGCTACATCGACGTTGACCACCATATTCCGATTCACGTTGGCGGCTTCGGACCCAAAGCCCAAGCGCTGGCCGGTGAATTAGGCGATGGCCTTATCACCGGTATCCCGCGCGGTGGAGAAATCCCTCAAGCCCTTGCCAATGTTCGCGCTGGTGCTGCGCGCGGCGCACGCCAGTTAGACAACTTCTATACCAGCGCCTTGGTAAATATGATGCTGCTCGAGCCTGGTGAAACGCTCAGTTCGCCGCGGGTCATCGCTGAGTGTGGGCCTGCGATCATGGCCAATATCCATTTTCTAGTCGACCTCTATGGCCATACTGATCGCGAGCCACCGACATACGTACAACCTATCTGGGAGGACTATATTGCCTTCCATCGGGCTCGTGATGCTGCGCATTCCCACCAGCAATTGCACGGTTCGCACTACAGCCATCTGGATGAAGACGAAGCACGATTTGTAACTCCAGATCTGGTAAGGGCGTTTTGTATTGCGGGTCAAGCTGAGGAGATCGTGGAACGTTTGCGCGCGCTCGAGAGCCAAGGCTTGGATGCGGTGGCGTTTATTCCGCCTGCCGGGCATCGCTATGCTCAGTATGAGAATTTCGCCAATCGCGTCATCACCGCGATGCGCGCTTAGGCGCGAGGTGTAGCGCGCCCGCGCCCGCGCGCATCGATGCGTGGGGCCTGCCGGTTCGCGCTACGCTTGCAGCTGGGGCGCGCTTGCGTTGCGCCGGGACTGCGGGGGCGGTGACAGGCAACACCTTCAGCCTAAGCCACAAGCCAAGCGGGTTTTCTACTCAACCCGGAAAACAGATTGCAGCTATAATCCGCGGTCACTCAAGACTTGGCGAGATAGAGGCAAACATCGGTATGGCATTCAAAATGGCGGATGGATCGCTGTTCTCTATTCTCTTACGGTCACCGTGGTGGTACAGCTTTTTTATCGCGGGTTTCTTTCTAGCTGTCGGTTCTGCCGTAGCGCGCGGCCAGTACCTTATTTTTGGTATCACTGCTGCACTGCCTTTCTTGGCTATCTCCGGCTTTGCTGGATTCCGTCAACTACGGCGCCCAAGCAAAAAGCGCGTCCTGGAGGTTGTGCAAATTGCGCGCAAGATGCGTTCGCGCGAGCTGGCCGAGAAGATCGCTGCTGCCTACGTGAGTGAACGCTTTCGAGTGGCGCCGTTTAAAGGTGATGCAGCGGACCTAGAAATCACCCGTGGATCGCGCACGATCTTGTTGTGCGCCAAACGCTTCAAGGCCGCCACCACGGGCATCGAACAACTAAAACAATTCGTCGACGCCGGGCGCAGTGCGGATGCAACAGGCTATCTTTACGTGACCCTGGGCGATATCTCCGAACACGCACGCGCCTATGCGAGCAAGAACAACATTGAGTTTATCCAGCCAGCGGCCCTGGCAGAATTTTTTGATGGCAAAGCGAAGATCACCTAAGGCCTTAATGCCGGCGTGATCATGGCGTTGTGATGGGGTGCTTTAGCGCGATGCGCTACGATGCGAAAAAGTACGCTCAAGGGCGCTGTTTATTATTGTAGTTACAAGATCAATACCATTCGCATTGGGTTGGCGCCGGTCAAGTGGCATAGTCTAGTGCGTTGTTGAAACAATACCCGCACGGGGATGCTAGCCCAATGATTGCGAATAACACGGACCGCCCAAATTTCCTCTTCATCATGACTGACCAACATCGGGCGAATTGGTTGGGTTGTGCTGGGCATCCAGTGGTGAAGACTCCGAACATCGATGCGCTGGCGGCCTCCGGTACGCGTTTTACCAATTTCCATGCGACCAGTCCCGTGTGCATGCCGAACCGGGCAACTTTTATGACCGGTCGGTATCCAACAACTCATGGTTTGCGTTACAACGGCTGCACGCTTTCTACCCGCGCGAATACTTTTGTCGATGTGCTCGCCGCCAGCGGCTACCACACTGCAGCGATTGGCAAGAGCCATTTGCAGCCGATGACTGCTTATCCGCCGCTCAATGCCGATGATGGCGAGCCCGGTCCTATCGCTGACGCTTGGCGTGAAGATGACGGCTATTATGAGCAGGAAGAGCCGGCTCGCTACCAGTCGACCGAATGGTATAAATTCCAAACGCCGTATTACGGCTGGCAGCACGTCGACATGGTGACCGAGCACGGTGACAAATGTGGCGGTCACTACCAACAGTGGTTCAAAGACCGGGCACCAAACTGGCAAGCACTGCACGACAAAGCTAACCAGTTGCCGCACAACTACAGCTGTCCGCAGGCTTATCGCACGCCTATTCCGGAAGAGTTGTATCCGAGCGCGTTTATTAAGGAACGCACCGTAGAGTATTTAAATGGCAGAAAAGGGCAGGAACAGCCGTTCTTCGCGTTTGTGTCTTTTCCTGATCCGCATCATCCCTTCAATCCGCCCGGAAAGTACTGGGACATGTATCAGCCGGATCAATTCTCCGTCGATTTACCTTATGAGGCACATCGAAACCCGACCCCACCGATGCAGTTCATCCATGACGGCTGGACCAATGGTGTCGGACAGCCCTCGCCGCAAACTGCCACCATGGCGACCGAGCAGCAATTAAAAGAGGCAATGGCGCTGTCGGCTGGCATGATAAGCATGATTGACGATCAAATCGGAGAGATCATCACGGCGCTAAAAGACGCTGGGCTCTATGAGAATACGGTGATTTGTTTTAACTCCGATCACGGCGATTATTTGGGTGATTTCAATATGTTGTTGAAGGGCGCTTTGCCGTTTCGTTCGATCACCCAAATACCTATGATTTGGTCTGATCCTGCCGACCGCAGCGCCAACACCACGGACGCGCTAGCGGCTACCATCGATCTGCCCGCGACAATATTGGAGCGCGCAGGCGCGAAATCTTTTCACGGCATGCAGTCGCGAAGCTTCCTCGCGACGCTACAAACCGGCGCCGCGCATCGCGATGAAATTTTCATGGAATACAACGATGGTGGCGCGCGCCTGGGTTTCAAAACACCGAGTCGAGTCAAAGCGGTTGTCACTGAGCGCTATCGCTTTACCTTGTACAAGGACGAGCCTTGGGGCGAACTCTATGACCTCATCGAAGATCCGCGCGAGACCAATAATCTGTGGGACGACCCGGCCCATGCCAGTGTCAAAGCGGAGCTTTCGTTACGCCTAAATCACTTGCTTGCTGACCTAATGGACGAAAGCCCGCGCGCGCAACGTCGCGCTTAACTGCGTACCCACACGAGATAGCGCCCCGGGCTCGCGTCTGCGCATGACAAGACGTGGCGCAAGCGCGTTGGAGATCACACATGAATGATGAAACGAGCTATTTGACCCGCAGCGCGGCACGCTGGTCATCGAGCACTCCGATCCGTTATCCAGATCCAGATATTGTGGTGCTAGACCCGCGCTTTGCATCGCTGGTTCTGCCTATGGCTGCGATTGAACGCATCGCAACAGGTTTCCGGTTTACTGAAGGACCGACCTACTATGGTGATGGGCGTTACTTGTTGTTCTCTGACATCCCCAACGATGCCTTGCTGCGTTGGGATGAAATCACTGGTGCTGTTGCCACCTTACGTCACCCGGCTGGCTACCCTGATGGTAATACACGCGATCGAGAGGGGCGTTTGCTGAGCTGTGAACTGGGCAGCCGAACCCTAACGCGCACGGAGCACGATGGCACTGTTACGGTGCTTGCAGAGTCTTTTGACGGGATCCAGCTAACCGGTCCCAACGATGTGGTTGTGAAGTCAGATGGGTCGATCTGGTTTAGTGATAATGGTGCGGGTATTCGCGGCAATTATCTGGGACATAAAGCGCCACAGGAACTTCCGTTTCGTGTTTACCGTTTGGACCCAAGTAGTGGAGAACTTAGCATTGCCGTGGGTGATATGGAGCGCCCAAACGGCTTGTGCTTTTCGCCCGATGAGACCCGCCTCTATGTTGTTGACACGCCTAGTGGTGTTAAGACCACACACGTATATGACATCGAAGATAGCAAGGCGGTAAATGGGCGCGTGTTCTTTGACGCGACGCCTGGTTTCGCTGACGGAATTCGCTGTGATATTGAGGGCAATGTGTGGTGTGGATTTTCCGGTGGCGCGGGCGATGATGGGGTAGCGGTGTTTGCTCCGGATGGCACCTTGATCGGGCGCATTTTGTTACCGGAACGCTGCGCTAATCTGTGTTTCGGCGGGCCGAAACGGAATCGATTGTTCATGACCGCGAGTCAATCGGTGTACGCCTTGTACCTTGAAGCCCAAGGTAACCCCGGCGGTTGAGAAACTGACCACAGGTCATGGCGCCGCACGCGCATGCGTCCGCTTAAATTGCGCTGTTTGGCGAAACAAGCAAACTTACAATTTGCTCGGCAGCCAGGTGGCAATGTCTGGGAACGCGATCATCAGGCCTGCGTAGAACAGGCCCACGCACATAAACGCTGGTACCGCCCGAAACGCTCGCTCGGGCGACTCCTTAATGACGGCAGCAGCGGTGTAGACACCCACGCACACGGGCGGTGTAAGTAAACCCAGGGCCACGAATCCACCGAACACTACATAAAAATGCAAGATGTCGAGATTGTAATGATCGACCACACCAATAAAGATTGGTACGGTTAGATAGATTACTGGAATAGCTTCCAAGAAGGTGCCGAGTATCAGGCAAATTACACCGACCGCGAGCAAGAACGTCAACGGTGTAACGCCATAGACGATGAAATACTCAACTATGGATTGCGGTGCGCGGGTGAATGTCAGTACCACCGACATGAATGTTGCCATCGCGATAATGGCAAAAATTACTGTGGTTATTCTAGCTGTCGATCGCAGCGCATCTAATAGGCCGCGGATAGTCAGTTCTCGGTGTATAAAAAACCCGACTGCAATTGCATAGACCGATGCTGCTGCGGCCGATTCTGACGGCGTTAAAATACCGCCGTAGATGCCGCCTAGAATAATGAACGGCGTTAGTAATCCCGGAATTGCTGCGACTGTTGCCTGCCCACGTTGTGCCCAGGTGTAACGTTCGGCACGTTCCATCTTCCGACACGCAAACACCACGTAGATAATCAGCACCGCCATGAATACGAAACCGGGCATCACGCCTGCCGCAAAGGTTTTTGATACAGGTACTTCAGTCAAGGCGCTGAATATGATGGCACCGTTGCTCGGTGGAATGAGTACCTCGAGTATTCCCGAGGTTGCAGCCAGCAACACAACAAAAGATTTGTCGTAGCCTTTTTCCACCATACTCGGCATCAAAATGCTGCCAACAGCGGTGATAGCGGCGAGGATCGAGCCGCAGAAAGCGGCAAAAAATCCCATCGCCAACACCATCGCAATGCCCAGCCCGCCAGGCAGATGGCCGACCATCGTGACACACAGATGTACCAAACGCCCGGCGACGCCGGCGCGCAGCATCACTAGGCCTGCGAAAATGAACAGTGGGATGGACAGTAAAACGTGCTTGGTTATCGAGCCGTATGAGATCTGAAGCAGTGTCGTAAATGGTTGATTCAGCTCGTTGGTAGCGATAAGGCTCGAGCCAACACCGAAGACCAAGAATATCGGCACCGACACGGCTAAAAATATAAACGAAACCACGGAGACCCAAAAAATCATGATCGTGCCTCCGTGGATAAAGTATTGGCATGGTTGTCCGAGGCCCCTGCATCGGGCTCGAGCAAATCGATTCCATGCTCCAACACCTGCTCAAGCGCGAATAGGCTGAACACCGCGAAACCAACCGGAAAAGCCGCGTACAGAGTCCAAAACGGGATCTCGATCTCGGTTTCGGTTATTTCCCCAAGCATTACAAAAAACTCAACGGCATGGCTGCCGGCAGCCGCGAAGTACACCCCACTTACTAAGCAGAACAAGCCGACACCGAAGCGCAAAGCCGAATGCGCTCGGCCCTTAAGAAAGTTTGGTGCTACCTCAACCTTGATGTGCAGGTCTTCGCGTAACAACACACCCATCAATGGGAATACGCACCACGGTATGAGTAAGGGTGGGAAGTCGCTCATCCATGCGTAGCCTTGGCCGGTTACATGGCGTTCAAGCACTTGAATGAACAGTGCCAGTGTCGCAAATGCTATGACGGCCATGCCAATTGCAGTCGCGATCATTGCCAAAAAATCGTTTAGTCGATGCAGAGCGCGCGCAACAAATTTGAGTAGTAACATTTCGACCTAGTGCGCCCGGACCGGCGGTGGTCGCCAGTCCGGGCGTGGTTACAGTGGTGGGCAAAGATGCGCCGCTCTAGCGGCCAGAAAACTTCTTGAGCGCCGCAAACACGTCCGGATCTACCTGTTCCGCTAAGGCAGGCTCAACTTTTTCGGCTTCGACTTTGCGAAGTTTGGCGAGTTCCGCGCCCTCGAGAACAGTCAAATGTCCGCCGCGTGCAACAAACTCTTTGTGCATTGTGTCTGACGCGCTGAGAATTCCATCAGTCGATGCTTTGCTCGTTTTTGCACCTTCTTCTGTTAGGACTTTTTTGATCTCATCGGGCAAGCCATTAAACCACGGTGTGTTTGCCATCAAATACGCGTCAGCGAATCCGATATAGGGCAATTGCCCAGATTTCAAATATTCCCACCAGCTGTAGGCCTTAAGTGCACTCGGTACCGTAGACACAGTGTCGATGGTGCCGTTTTGCAAGCTGGTATAAACCTCTCTGGTCGGCATTGAGACCATCTTGCCAATCCCTAAGCCCTTCCAGCGCGCGCGATCTGGCTTGGTCAAAACGCGTGCTTTTAGGCCTTTGAGTGAATCGACGGTATCGAGTTTGTCGACCGTTGAATACACCGCAAAAGGTCCGACCGGATTGTAGGCAATGACAGTCGATCGGCTCTTTTCTAGGATGTTTGACCACACCCGGTTGCCAACAGGGTCTTCTTCAAAGAATTTGCGCTGTTGGGCGAAACTATCGAAGTAACCCGGAAATACTGCGACCGAATAGTTCTTGTTGATTGATGGAAAGCTAACTACGCCGACTACGCCGCCCATTTCAACTGCGCCTGAAGCAATTGCGCCCAAAACCTCGCGGATGCCAAATAATTGCCCTGCTGGGTACAGTTCAATTTTGAATTTGCCGGCAAGCCGGGTGTTAACTGCTTCGGCGAACGCTTTGGCGTGTATGGCGCTGGGATGCTTAGGTGCCCAGTGATAAGACATGCGAGCGACAATTTCATCTGCTTGAGCAACAGTACTGAACGCAATTGCGATGGCTCCGGACACGCCAGCTAATAAACTTTTTCTGATTTTCATTGATGCTCCTCCTCTTCATCACGGTGTCGGTATATTCCTCACCGCGGCAGCTTCAGCCTCCAATGTCCAGCCTGCGAGGTGTGATAGTCAAGCATTAGTTGACTGATGTGCTTTCTAGTTCTTTTTTGTCTGGGAGGTGGCGATATCGCGCGTATGCGTCGTCATCGTCGGTAAGTCTCGCATTCGATGTGTCATACGCGGCAAAATAGCTGCTTATGGACTTCAGCTCGGTGCGGAGGTTATTCCCAATCCACACCCTCCGACACGCCCATACTGTTGCCTCGTGATATTACAAATCGCTGATAGCCCCAATTGGTCCGCCGCAGTACGCGATGCCTACCCTTTAGACAGCATCGAATTGTCTGATAGCGATGCGAATTTGTGTTTGCTTAGAGTGGCTCGGCAAAGATTTGCCAGTACCGCGCCGTATCTAACTGACGGCGGTTTGAGCGGAGGTGAATTTGGTCAAGGCTTGCGCGACTTGCTGGATGATGCGCTGACCACGCAGGGTCTCGATTCGGTGCTAATTAAGACGCGTTGAGCTTTGCCGAGTGATGCGACACCGGTCAGCAAAGTGTGGCTTGAGCCGAACTACTCGTCTTTCGCATTGGATTTGCGCCCTGGCAAGGCGCGTCAACGGCATTTTGGGGGGCAAGTGTGCTGGGTCAAGCCCTAGTCGCGCATGATCCTGATACCGCCTTTAAGCACTATCGTGCCGAGCTATTGCCCGGTGTACTAGCGATGCAAGCGAAGACGCAAGATTCGAAAAAGTCGTACATACCAGATACTTTGCCCGCTTACATCTTGCGCGATTCGGCCATGCGCTTCCTGCCCAACGCGTTCTTTCGTAAATACTTTAAATCCAAATATTCTAAAGCTTGAGTATGCTCAATTGCGCCGCCGCGCCCATTATTTACGTACCCTCTCGGAGGAATTAGATTTCCGGGTTGAGTCGGCGGATCTCGCGTTTGCGGCTGCGTAAGAACAGCGCGCCGCTTAGGTAGCCAATCAGCGCTCCAGATACATGTGCAACCAAATTTACGCCGCTGTTATCCGCGCGCGTCAACGCATAAATATCCAAACCCAAGTACCAAGCGAACAATACCCAGGCCGGGATGGCGAAGCGTTTGAAGAATACTAAGAACCAGAAAAAGCAGCGGATGCCGTGCTTTGGCAAAAACCACGCGAACATCCCCATCATGCCCATGACAACGCCGGACAAGCCTACCGTTGGCGCAGGCGCAGCCACTCCCAGCGAGGTCAAGGAGTATGCGAGGTGCGTGCCGATGGCCAAGCCCAGTATCAGCAGCAGATATTTCCACCATCCCAAGATGATCTCAACCGCCGCGGCGAATGCGAAGAAGAAGAAAAGATTGCCGATGAGGTGAGTCCACGAGCCGTGGGAAAACGCTGCGCTGACCATTCTAAGTACGTCGTAACTGGCCGGTCGATACCAGAGTTTTTCCATTAAGTATTCAGGGGTTACGCCTTGGAAACGCTTGTATTCAGTTAAAATTACGCGTGTCATCAAGGCGGTGCTTTGCTCAGCGCTATAGCCGGCGATTCGCGTGCCTCGAATGACGCGATCGCGCAGATAAAGCTCCGGATCGGGCGCTTTTCGGATACTGAACATCAGCCTCTCGCAGACCTCTTCGGCGCGCCTATTGAGGGTCTTGGAGATGACTATCTGGTACATCCGTGGTGACGGGCTTGCACAGAAAGCTTGAGTTGCAGTTTCGACTTCGTGTTCGTTTTCGCTCTGTTGCCAAAATACCAGCACGCAGATGCAACAAACGAAAAAGGTCAGGATTGGGATCGAGGCCAATTCGAGATCCGCTCGATACGGAAAGAAGAAAATTAGCTTGTTCCTTGACTGTCGTTGGCAACCCTAGGCGACCAGTACTCAGCTGTTGTTTAAGCGTCCGAGGCGGTCACCAAAGCGTTCTCTCATTACATCTTCAAACGCGGTCCCTGCGTTTGCGATCCAACTACCCGGGCGCGAGTGGAACAGCTGGTGATGGCGTGGCGCAGCTAGCGTTTGACCAGCGGCAACTTGCGCGGCACCGTCAAGCACTGTGCGACGAAAACGCACTACACCGGCGTCCGTTGCGGTCAGATGTTCACGCGTGCGATCGGCGACCCTGCCTTGGCTCTCCTGAATCATGGCATCTTGCTCGGCGAGCCCGCGTATACCGGTGAAAGTCTGCTCGCTTTGTGCCTGGCGATCGATTTGATAGTCGTTGCTACGATTTCGCAGGCCCTGAAAATTTTGGTCGACTTGCGCCATGATACCGTGCCCAAGTTCTAGCTTTTCGCGCTCTTCGGCGCCGATCGGCCGTTCAGGATTCCAGCCGTAGGTGTATATCCAATGTGTGTGATCATCGATCGGCACTAAGGTGTAGCCGAAGTATGTTTCCCCCGGCAGTGTCGATGGACCGGTACCGTGGGCAGGTAATAAGTACTGGGTAATTCGCCAATAGGTCTCATCTTCATCAGCGTCACGTGCACCGCCGATAACGAAGCCAACTTCATGCTCTAGCAGTGAGAATTGCGGCATTGGGTCATTGCGGATCCAACGCAAGCGGCGTGCGTCAGCCGGCGCATCGGGATTTTCATTGGACGGCACTTTGGGGGCAGGCATGTGCAAGAACGAGAAATGCGAGGTGTCTAAGCCACCCTCCATGGTCTGCGCCCAATTGCATTCATTGAGACGTTTGGACACATATCGGTGTTCAGCCGGGACCAGCCCAAACTCTAGTTGCGGCACTTCCGGTATGGGCTCGTCTTGCGGGCCCATATAGGCCCAAACCAGATCGCCAAACTCGCGCGTTGGGTAGGCTTTGATACGCACTTCGTCACGCATGCGCGCATCAGCTGGGACATTCGGCATATCGACCACTTTGCCAGTAATGTCGAACTTCCAGCCGTGATAAACACAACGCAGCCCACACTCCTCATTGCGCCCGAAATACAAATTCGCAGCGCGATGCGGGCAGTAAGCATCCAGTAAGCCGACGTGCCCACGAGTGTCTCGAAACAAGACCAACTCTTCACCCATGACGGTGACCTTCATCGGCGCGCCGTCGGCTTCGGCTAACTCACGACTGAGCGCCACCGGTTGCCAGAAGCGGCGAAAATACTGCCCCATTGATTGGTCAGTGTTGGTGCGTGTTAAGACATCGTTTTCTGCCTGCGTCAGCATGTGGTGGCTCCTTAGGCTTAGTCCACTTCGATCGGGCGTGATGAATCCTTGGCCCACTCACTCATAGATGCATCATAAACGCTGACATTCTGATAACCGAGCTGAAACATCAAGAAGGCATCCAGGGTCGCCGCAATGCCGCCGCCGCAATACACGATGTTCGGACCTTGTGCTTGCGCGCCGATACTGGCAAATAGCGCCGCTGCCTGCTCGGGCTTGGCAAAGCTTCTATCAGTCGCGTTTTGTAGATCGAGCGCTGGCAGGTTGACGCTGCCAGGGATGCGCCCGGCACGCCCGTAGCGCGAGGTCGCGCCGCTGTGCAGATCGCCCGATAAGGCGTTGATAGTGCATGTCTTGGCGTCGCTACGTGCGGCTTCTACTGCATTGGCATCAGCAAACAATTCTGGCCGCGGCTGTACTGAAATTGTTCCAGGCGCATGCGCAACTTCACTTTGGTCTGTCAGTCGACCTTCGCGTTTCCATTTGTCGAACCCGCCGTCGAGCACCGCGGCATTGTCGACACCGATTGCGCGTAGCATCCACCAAACACGGGTGGCCCACTGCATGTTCTTGCGACTGTACAGAATCACTCGGCTGTCATTGCCGATGCCGCGCTGCTCGAGCGCGTGTGCCAATGCCGCTGCGCTTGGCATGGTGAAGCGCAAGTGCGCAGGGCTGCTATTGTCGGATAGCTCGGCCTGTAAATCGAGGAAGCCAGCGCCAGGAATATGCGCGGCTTGATGGTCAGCGAGACCGCTGCGCACGGTGTATGGTGCCGCCACGCCCGCTTGCGGTGGGTCGAGATATGTCGTGCAATCGAAGATGCGTAACTCGACATCACGCAGATGATTGGAGAGCCAATCTGTGGTCACTATAGATTCTGGGTGCAGGTAAGTTGCGGTCACGCTACAACTCGATATTGTCCGGTGAATTTGCATTTTACTGTGCGCCCGTTTGCCATCGTCACGCAAGGAAGTTCCATGCCCAAATCTGTAGATCTTGCCCATCCAGAGCTCCTCAGCGCATCCGCCGCACGCGCGGCAATTGCCTCAGGCCAACTTACCTCGGAGCGATTAGTACGTGCGTGCTTGGAGCGAATCGACGCGCGCGAAGGCGAAGTCAAGGCGTGGGTCAACCTGGATCGAAACGCGGCGCTGGCGCGCGCAAAAGCGCTCGATCGATCATCTGACACCGGACCTTTGCACGGTATTCCAATTGCGTTTAAGGACATTATTGATACGGCTACCTTGCCAACAACCTACGGCTCGCCCATTTACGCTGAGCATCGCCCGGTTGCAGATGCCGCCTGTGTGAGTCTGACCCGCCGGGCTGGCGCCGTGATGATGGGAAAAACGGTAACCACGGAATTCGCGGTACGTCATCCCAACAAGACTCGCAATCCGCACAATTTGGCGCACACACCCGGTGGCTCTTCTAGCGGCTCGGCGGCCGCTGTTGGCGACCACATGGTGCCGCTGGCATTTGGTACACAAACCGCTGGGTCCATTATTAGGCCCGCCGCCTATTGCGGCACTGTTGGCTATAAGCCTACTATCGGCCAGTTCAGCTATGTGGGCGTGAAGCTACTGTCGCGCTCGCTCGATACGCTCGGCGCGATGGCGCGCAGTGTCGATGATCTGGTGTTGTTGCGCAGTGCACTGATGGCAACGCCTGCGCACTTGCCCGAGCGCACTCGGGCACCGCGCATCGGGTTTTATCGCACCCCTTGGTGGGACCGCGTAGAGCCTTCGTCGCAAGCCTTGTTAAACGATGTTGCCGCGCAACTGGGTAAGGCTGGCGCCGATGTTGTAGAAGTTGATATTGGCCCTGCGCTTGCCCCGCTCAGTGAAGCCAACGTCGCCATTATGGCTTACGAAGGTTGCCGCTCACTTGCGTTTGAGCTTGAGTTCCAGGCTGAGAAAATCAGCCAGGTTTTGCGCGACATCATGCTGCCAGCCCAACAAATGCTCTACGGCGAATATGCGCAGGCGCTCAATGTTGCCGCGTCGGCCCGTGAGGCGGTGCAAGCGACCTTGCTCGATTTTGATGTGCTGCTGGTGCCCAGTGCGCCGGGTGAAGCGCCGTTGGGGCTCACAAACACTGGCAACCCGCTGTTTAACAAAGCTTGGACTACGGTTGGTAATCCTTGCATTACGCTGCCCGCTGGGCGCGGGCCGGCGGGTTTGCCTTTGGGCATTCAATTGGTCGGCAATCTGTACGCAGATGAAGCGCTGCTGGCGAGCGCACGCTGGGTCGAAACACATTTGCAGTGATTCTCGATGCGCTAACGATGTCGTAGCCAATCAGTGTGCGTGGTCGCTGTGCGACGCAATCGATCAGCGGCCCGATCGATAGCTCGAACAATCAATCGCCCGATGAATCGATGGCGGCGAAGGCGCTCGAGCCATCTGCTCGGCTGGCCGTGCACATACAGCAACTCGGGCTGACGGCGCCTTAAGTCAAGCAGGCGCCGTCGGGCCGAGGCTGATTAAGAGCCTATTTTTCGCTGAAAGCGGCGCTTACCACGAGTTACGCAATTCACGCAGCTTCACGAACACCGTCTTTGGGTCAAGCTGCTCTGGCAGATCTGAAAAACTCTCGCGTAGGCGCGCGATCACACTTGGGCTGTGCAGGCGGAAGAAGGTATTAACCTCCTTCTCCTGTGCCATGGTTGAGACTAGCGCCGCATCCAGGTTTTGATCCATGACCTTGTCTAGCAACGCTGTCGCATGCGCGTTATCAGGCTCGCGGTCGAGCGTGAACTGCAGGTTATTGGCAATGTAATCATGGCCTGGGTAGATAAGGGTGCGATCTGGTAGGCCTGCGAGCTGGTTCGCAAAGGTTTCGTATAATTCCGCTGGATGCCCGCCATTGTGGCAGTTCCCAGCGCCGGCATTAAACAAGGTATCACCACAGAAAAGGCTGGGTTGGTCGGTTCGTGACAACAAACACACGTGGCTCATGGTGTGCCCCGGTGTGTCGAGTGACTCCAACTCAACGGTCTTGCCGACGCGTACCACGTCGCCAGCACCAAGCCCTATATCGAGCCCTGGAATCGAGTTTTTAGCATTCTTGTGTGCAAGTATCTTTGCACCGGTAGCACTGACTACCGCATCGTTGCCGCCAATATGATCATGATGTTCGTGGGTGTTCAGGATCTGCGTAATGTTCCAGCCCTTAGCTTTAGCCGTGGCTAAACATTTTTCCGAATCGAGTGGGTCGATTGCGAGTGCTTCGCCGGTTTCCGGGCACACGATTAGATAGTTGAAGTTGCGATAAGCGTTGCCAGTCCAGATTTGTTCTACGATCACAGCGTGGTTTCCTCAGGGTTTAGCCTCTATCCACCAAGGTTGCGTCGCCCGTGCTACTTCCGTCAACCGCCGCGCGTACGTTTATCTGCAATACCAGCGCTGTTGCCTGCGCACGCGCTGCTTGCTCGCACGAAGTAAGGCATAAGGATCAGTGTGCTGCGAGCTTAATTCGTGTCGCTGAGCTAATGCCTAGATGGTTCAATTCAGCGCGGCCAGCGCGTATCGGTCTAACTGGTAATGGACCTGTCCGGATGCAATGCCCGTGCGCCTTACGGCATTATTGTCTCTAGGCCTTAGCTGGGCAAATCTGGACTCGGTTATTTGGCGTGTCGAAGACGCCATCGCATCTATGCGAAAATGCACCTGCATCGCGCCGGGCGGTGGTCAAGATAATCAAATGGGGACAGTTCTATGAGTACGCAGTTGGCGGATATTTCTCTGGACGACAAGTTTACGCTTGAGCGTGGTCGTGTGTTGATATCCGGCACCCAGGCGATGGTGCGTGCGGCGCTTATGCAGCGCGCTCGCGACAGCGCGGCTGGCCTCAATACTGCCGGTTATATCTCGGGTTACCGAGGTTCGCCGCTGGGCGGTTTGGATATGCAGCTTGCGCGCGCGCAAAAGCTGTTGTCGTCGTCGGCGATCACGTTCGAACCCGGCTTAAACGAAGATCTGGCGGCGACCGCCGTATGGGGCACGCAGCAGGCAAATGCCTTGCCAGGGGCCACCTACGATGGTGTGTTCGGCATGTGGTACGGCAAGGGGCCAGGCGTTGATCGCTCCGGTGATGCGCTAAAACATGCTAACAACGCCGGCACCTCTCCACACGGTGGTGTGCTCGCAGTGTTTGGCGACGATCATCCCGGTAAGTCGTCAACACTAGCGCATCAGAGCGAGCAAGGTCTGGTCGGTTTTAGCATGCCGATTCTGTATCCGGCGACCTTACAGGAGTACCTCGACTACGCACTTTACGGCTGGGCAATGTCGCGTTTCTCGGGACTCTGGACAGCCTTTAAATGCGTCAACGAAACGGTCGAAAACACCGCGACCGTCGATATTGACCCAGACCGCGTGCAAATCGTTATACCTGAATATGATGATCCAGCGCCCTATCATATTCAGATGCGCTACGCGCCGATGGAAGATGATGTCATCTTGCTGCGCCGACGTTTACCGAGGGTCGCGGCGTTTGCCGCTGCCAACGGGCTCGATCGGGTGGCGATTGGAGATAGCGGCGCGAGCTTCGGCATTGTCACCAGCGGCAAAGCGTATTTGGACGTCATGCAGGCGCTTACTGCACTCGGTATAGATGATGCACGCGCACGTGAGCTTGGCATTGCCGTTTACAAGATTGGTCTGACTTGGCCGGTCGAAGCTGATGGCCTACGCGCATTTGCACGCGGAAAACGCGAGTTGCTGTTCGTCGAAGAGAAACGCGCGTTCTTGGAGCCGCAAGCGGCGCACATCTTGTATCACTTGCCGGATTCCGAGCGCCCGCAGATCTCTGGCAAACTAGCGCCAGATGGCGAGCCTTTGTTTCAATCCGACATGCAGCTTGAAACCAGCCAGGTAGCGCGCGCTTTGGTGCGCCGTATGAGCGCTTGCAAAATGGCCGATGACTCATTGCGCGCACGCGCAGCGTCATTGGATCAATCCGCGCAAGACGCCGCTGGAACTACGGGTAGCACGCTGGTACGCACACCGTTTTACTGTTCAGGCTGCCCACATAATCGCTCGACTAAATTACCGGATGGCAGCATTGCCGCCTCAGGTATCGGTTGCCACGGTATTGCCACCATCCTGAATCCGAAAACTACCGTCACCGGCACTCACATGGGCGCAGAGGGTTCGAACTGGATTGGCATGTCCAAGTTCACCGAAACCAAACACCTGTTTCAGAACCTCGGTGATGGCACTTACAGTCACTCAGGCTTGCTGGCGATCCGCGCGGCGGTCAATGCCAAGGTCAATATCACTTACAAGATTTTGTTCAACGATGCGGTTGCGATGACTGGCGGGCAGCCGGTCGAGGGTGGGCTGCAGGTTGATCAAATCGCCCGCCAGGTTGCGGCTGAAGGCGTGCAGCACATCGCCATCGTCTCGGATGAGCCAGAAAAATATCATCGCGGCATCAAGTTCCCAGACGGTGCCGGAATTCACCATCGCACCGAACTGGACAAGATCCAACGCGAGATGCGCGAAACCGCCGGTGTTACCGCGATTATCTACGATCAAACCTGCGCTGCGGAAAAACGTCGCCGACGTAAACGCGGCTCATTTCCTAACCCTGACCGACGCCCGTTCATTAACCAGCGGGTTTGCGAGGGTTGCGGTGACTGCTCGGTTAAAGCGAACTGTGTCAGCATCCAGCCGCTCGACACCGCACTTGGACGCAAGCGCAAGATTGACCAATCGAGCTGTAACAAGGACTACAGCTGCATTGAAGGATTCTGCCCGTCTTTCGTGACGGTGCACGGTGCCGAGCCAAAGCGCGCTGCACCGGTCGCGGGCGGCACTAACTTTGCTGAAGGCTTGCCAGCACCCAAGACCGCCCTCATTGATGGCTCTTTTAACATTTTGATCAATGGCGTTGGTGGCACCGGCGTTGTCACAATTGGTGCGGTGCTCGGCATGGCCGCGCACATGGAATCGAAGACCACGTCGATCTACGACATGACCGGCCTATCGCAAAAAGGCGGTGCCGTATTTAGCCATTTGCGATTGGCTGAGGATGGCACCGAGATAACCGGGCCACGTATTGGGCCAGCCAGTGCAGACTTGTTGCTTGGCTGTGACTTGGTCGTCTCTGGTGGTAAAGAAAGCTTGGCGGCGTGTGTGCCGGGAGTGACACGAGCGGTTGTCAATGCGCACCTAACACCGACCGGCGCATTTCAGGCCAACCCTGACCTGTTGATGCAAGTGAGTCCGATTGAGACTCTGCTACGCCAGCGCGTTGGCCCGAACAACCTGCACTCTGTTGATGCCAGCGTGATTGCTAGAACCTTGCTCGGCGATACCATCGGCGCAAATATGTTCATGGTCGGTTACGCCTTGCAGCTGGGATACCTGCCGGTATCGATCGAAGCGATAGACAAGGCGATTGAGCTGAATGCTGTGGCGGTGACTTTAAATCGCGATGCGCTGGCTCTAGGACGCCTAGCCGCGCATGATCCGGTCGCTTGTGCACGGTTATTGTCAGGGGGCGATTCTGACGACACGACGCCAGACCCGACCATCGATGAACTCATTGATGAGCGCGTGGATTGGCTGACCGATTACCAGGACCGCGCTTACGGTGCTCGATACCGCGCAGCGGTTGCCAAGGTGCGTGACTCCGAAAAGCGCTTGTCACAAGGCAATGAATCGCTAACGCGGGCGGTCATTCGCTATTTGTATAAGGTCATGGCCTACAAAGACGAGTATGAAGTTGCGCGTTTGTATACGGATGGCAGTTTTGAGGCTGCGCTCAAGGAGCAGTTCGAAGATGGTTACACGCTTAGCTTCCATCTGGCGCCGCCCTTGTTTGCTGCCCGCGATGCTTCCTCCGGCCTGCCAGCTAAGCGTGAATATGGCCCTTGGATGCTCGGCACGTTCAAGTTGCTCGCAGGCATGCGCCGATTCCGTGGCACTGCGCTCGATGTCTTTGGTATGACCGCTGAACGGCGTCGTGAACGCCAAGTTCGCGATAGTTACATCAGCCTACTTGAGCGTTTGGCGAAGGAGCTGACGACTGAGAATCACACCTTCGCAGTTGAACTTGCCGAGGTACCGGAGCGGATCCGTGGCTTTGGGCACATTAAGGAACAACACCTTGAGCGCGCTGAGCAACTCGAACGCGATCTGTTAGAAAAATTCTCCACTGCGGTGAGTGTTACGCGTAAGCTGAAGGAAACAGTCTCCGCGTAGCGGGGCTCATCCTGCTGGTAGACCAGCACCCAGGCCTGGGTGC
>Ga0055584_100001152_pt1 | contig 25924 bp, 28 predicted proteins | sample OSDHelmetaG_FD_58716 | JGI IMG/M metagenome (GOLD analysis project Ga0055584, IMG submission 58716) | Pelagic marine sediment microbial communities from the LTER site Helgoland, North Sea, for post-phytoplankton bloom and carbon turnover... | ecosystem: Environmental > Aquatic > Marine >...
GGATAGAGCACCAGATTCCTAATCTGGGGGTCACAGGTTCGAATCCTGTCGGGCGCACCAGTTTCCAAAGAATGCTGAAAGTAACCGTGTCGGTTTTGCCCCCGAGAACGGACTTTGAATCCCCCCCCGGAAATCGCACATCGACAATAGCTTGAGGGTCCTTTATTCCGCAGTAATCGCTATCAATGAAGTTTTGACAAAATTTCTTCATACGAAACTTGTATCAATTTTTGACCATTTTCTGTACTCCAATCTTGAGCAAGTTCAGAAATTAACTGGTTAGTAGATGTTAATGTCACACCATTGTTTTCCATACGCCGCAAAGCTGTTTCATCAGCTATCCGGGTTGGTGAGCCTGATCCATCAACAACAACTTGAACATTATAGCCCTCTTCCACGGCAGTGATGGCGGGGTAAACCACACAGACGTCTGTCGTAATGCCTGCAATAATAAGATTTTTGCGTCCGGTGTCTTTAACTGCTTTGGCAAACCCCTCATCTTTCATTGAGTCAATCATTCCGCCACGTAATACACGATTTGCATAAGCTTCTGGCACTGCCTGTTGCAATTCCTCAAACAAAGGTCCCTGTACTTGGTCTTCCATGCTGGAAGTCAGGATCAATGGCATACCTACCGCATCAGCAGATCTTGCCAACGCAATAGTATTCATTTTTATTTGTTCTAGACTTGCAGATCCAACCCAACCCATGGTGCCCACCTGATGGTCGATTAATAACATCGCGGAATTTTTGAGTGTAAATAATTGTAGTTTCATAACAGGTTTCCTTGGTTGTTTAAGTGCTAAGCCAATTTACTAATTTGCTAAATCTGAATTTATTTGTGTGATGCTTCGTAAAGTGCTTTGGTCAAACGATGAATGTTATGCGTGCCAACCTTTAGGCGCTCCTGACTCGAATGTATTGATGGGCCAGAGCTTATTATGGGTTGGTCAAGCGGCTGTCCTAAGGCCACCATGATGACTGCGCCCGAGTCACCAGCCGATAGGCTCAGCCCGGCATCTGACTGATTCAGAACCCCCAAGTGGTTCACTTTAAGTAGACTGTTGCCGAAAGTAATTTCACCCGAACGGACATAAATAAAACCAGCAGTCTGACCCTTCGCCACAGCGTGCTGCCATATTCCGTTTGGCGAAATTGTTATCTCAAGATAAGTGATATGGGCACTGTGTTTAGCTGGACTGACCAGACCAGAATGACTTCCCACCAAAACCTTCGTCTTGCTTTCTGGAGTAGCAACGACCGGAGCCATTTTTTCCTGTACCAGTGAATAGCGCACCGGTCCCATCTCATCCTCATCCTGAGGTAACAGAGTCCAAAGTTGGAAAGCATCTGTTGTACCTTGATCGGGATAGACAGTTTCTTTGTGTAAGACACCAGCTCCAGACGCCATCAACTGAACACTACCGGCCCCCAACCTACCTTTGTTGCCATCAGTATCTTCATGGACGACGTCACCGACCACAGGGTAAGAAATAGTGGCGATCCCAGAATGGCCATGAAAGCCAAAGCCTGTAGTGCCTGACAGCCCATCTGTCTGAAAATGATCCCAAAGCACAAAAGGATTGAGCTGTTTAATATTAACCTGGTTAATAAAACTCATAACGGGGCCATGCTTGTGACCCTTTCTAACTTCTATTATTGAGCGGTCCATTTATTGATCCTTCCAAACTTAAGCGATGGACCCATATTATTTGATATTAGATTAGTCAATTAGATGGTATAAATGGGTTTTTCTATCCCATTATTGACGGTAATTAGTGTATGATTGATTTCAATGAAGTTTATGTTTTTATAAAAATTGTAGAGGCTGGAAGTTTTGTCGGAGCCAGCAAGCAATTAAACATGCCGCCAACAACAGTGAGCCGAAAAATTCAAAATCTTGAAGATGCTCTCGGGGTCAGATTGTTGCAAAGATCAACTCGGAAACTGCATTTGACCGATACAGGCCAGCAGTATTTTGAAAACTGCCAGCAGAGTTTAGCGAGTATCGAGGAGGCGACTACTTTAGCGAGCCAATCTAGGTCTATGCCAACAGGTGTGTTAAGAATCACGTCGCCGACTGATTTCGCAATCAATTATTTACAGCCTTGGATCAATGATTTTTTGGGGTTTTACCCCGATGTGCAGATAGAACTAGAGGTAACAGACCGTTATGTGAATCTCATTGAAGAACGTATCGATATTGCATTTCGTACCGGCGAGCTGAAAGACTCCAGTCTTATCGCGCGTCGTATTGGTCCCAAACCGATTGTTTTCTGCGCCAGTCCGGAATATCTCAAAAAAGCTGGCAAACCGACATCTTTTGATGACTTAAATCAGCATGATTGCATCATTATGGGCAGAAACTTAAAAAACCAATATTGGCGCTTTATGGATGAAGAAGGTGAAATCTCGGTCCCCATCAACGGACGATATGCAGTTGATAATATGCAGCTAATCGTTGAATCAGCCTGTAATGGTTTGGGAATCGCTCAGATCCCCCTTCCATTGGCAGTCGAACACTTAAAAAAAGGGGAGTTGGTTCAGGTATTAGCCGGCGCCTCAACCCCTAAGCAAAGCGTTTATATTATTTACCCCTCTCACAAACATTTAGCCCGGAATGTCAGAACCTTTATCGATCATGTGATCGTGTCAACAACTCCACAGGCCCCTTGGGAAAATCAATAACAACCACCATAGGGTTGCCTTAACTCTGTGGTCAAATCTTCAATGTTGAAGGTAGTATTCTTTATGGCTCTATTAGGGTATTTAACGACAATTAAATTTCGAATTCTATTGCAAGTTGTTCTCTTTTCCAGCCGTGCTTTCACTGGGGTATCCTTGACATAGCTTTCGTTCCAAATAAACTTTTCAGGACGACGAACAGCTGAGCCTTGTGGATAGAATTAAACGCCACCCCATTCATCAAGATTATAAGTTGCCCGTGGATTGGAAATACAAATATGCCTGAAGAAACCAGACAAGAAGATCGCAAGTTGGACCCCCTGGAGACCAGGCAAATAAAGGACAAACAGTTTATCTTTCGAGAAAGGGAAAATGCAGAATCCGCTTTTCTCCTGATCTCTGGCGTTGTCGAACTTATTAAATCAAAAGAAGAAGATATTGTTTTGGCGACACTTGAGAAGGGGATGCTATTTGGGGAAATAGCTCTTATCGACAACCAAAACCGTATGGTCTCAGCCCGCGCAGTTGGGCCGGTCCAAGTCAAAGTCATTCCACGAGATGTGTTAGATAAAAAAATGGAAGCAATGGACCCGTTTGCCCGCGGTTTTATTAGGGGGCTTGCTCAGCAAGTAAGGGGGATGGCAAAGTTAGTGTAAGATCATAGCTGGACGATAATAAAAATGGTTTTAGAACGTCACCTGCACTTATTCTCATATATTCTACAGAGAACTATTTAATGTTTACTCGCTTTCTCAATCAGCTCTTGTTCATGGCTTTTTTGGTATCTGTCCCCCTATGGGCACATGCCACGGAAACTACCATCCCCTACAAAGGCATGACACTGAATGGCAATCTTGAGATGGCCGAGGGTAAGTCTCTTGATGATGGCATCATCCTGATTACCCATGGCACCCTGGCCCATAACAAGATGGAGATCATCGCTACCCTGCAACAGCTTCTCACTGAACATGGCTTCAATACCCTGGCTATCAATTTAAGCTTAGGGCTAGATAATCGCCACGGTACATATGATTGCGCTGTACCCCATACCCACAGACACATGGATGCAGTTCATGAAATTTCCGCTTGGGTTACCTGGCTTAAAAAACAAGGCGCGCACAATATTGTCCTTGCTGGCCATTCGCGCGGCGGCAATCAAACGGCCCGCTATATGATTGACGCAAACGTCCCCAAAATTCTTGGCGCCGCCTTGATCGCGCCTTCCCTATGGACCAAGAAATCGGCGGCCAAATCTTACGAAGACCGCTACAAGGTGTCCCTCAATTCCCTGCTTGGCAAAATGAACCATGCCATTGTCACCAAAAAGGGAGAGACAATTTACAAGAATCTGGGCTTCATTTACTGCCCAGAAAGCACCGTCACCGCCGCTTCATTCGTGGGCTATTACGGCGAAGACAAGTTTTTTGATACGCCGACTGTCCTAGATCGCGTCAAACTGCCTGTACTGGTTATTGCTGGGTCCGAAGACACGGTTGTTAAGGGCTTGCCTGAAAGAATGGCTGATGTCGTTAACCAGAAGATCAAGTTACAGGTTATTGACGGGGCTGATCACTTCTTCCTTGATTTTTATATAGAGGATGCCGCCGATCACATTGCGGACTTTGCCGGGGAATTACTTAAGGAGTGACCCCTAACCTAATTCTGACATCAAAATGGCGAGCAAGGCAAGCAGGCCAAGGCTAATACCGCCAAAGCTTATAACCAGAAGCATAAAGTTTACTTTCTTCTTCTTCTTCTTGCGTTTTTTGCCCTTCACCTTCTTCTGCTTAGATTTTCCTTTGGACTTCTTTTTCGGCTTTTCCTCTTCTTCGCCCTTTTTCTCTTTATAGACAATTTTGGACGTGGTGTTATCGGTGGCATCATCATAGCTTTCCTCGATAACGCGAATGGCTATGTGATGGGGGCTTGAAATAAGCATACGGCCCTGGTGAATAGCCATGTTTTTATCATCATGGACGGAATCCAACATCCAGTTTCCATTTTTAAAGGAATAGATTTCGAAGGAAACCGATTTGGCCATGCTAAAGTCCCCACCGCACAATTGATATTGTACACCGCGTCTTGTGAACTTCGGACTTTAGCAGGGCCAAGCCTGTCGTCATTCTTCCTTTTCCTTACAATTCACCGCACCCAACAAATAAGCACTTTCACCATCTTCATTATTCAGCGGGGCAATAAGAGAGCGATAAAGTATGGTTTTGCCATTGTCATGTTCAAATTCACCGCCCAGTGTGATCGGAATTTGTTTAACCTGAACTTTCGAATAATATTTCAGGGCCTGGCCAAGAAGCATGGTCTTTGGGGCGTCTGAAACTGGTTCGCCAACCAGCCCCTTGCCACCATCAGCCAACAAGTTGCTGCCGATACGTTCGAACACGGGTTCATCACCACGAATATCCAGCACATATATATCGAGTACTAACTCCCCCAAATCCCTTGCAAGGACGGCGGTCATTTCTGGAATTTGGTCTGATTGTTGCGCACCGCGCCAGTGCATTAGCAAGCGATGTACCATTCGCCTTTCCATGCCCTGTGGTTGATCTTGCATTTTCTCTAGCCCCTATACTTAAATTCGTCGCCCTGTTCGTCAGCCTTGTCTGAAAAAGAATCTCAATACAGACACGGCGCTCTGATTTTAACGGAAATAAAATCACAAGCGACCTAAAATTAAGCTCAAGTAACAGTTCTACCCTCTTTGCATAACAAAAAGTTATTAAAAGCTTCTAAATGGCGGATCGCTTACGTTTTTACCCTCAAATCAAAAAACCCGGCAACACATAAGAAATGCGGCCGGGCTCAGTATAAAAATTAGTAAGTAAGGCTATCTAATGATTACAGTTCTTTTCCAGTCCTGGAACTTATTAACAATATTATGACCGCAAGGTGCCACCTGTGGCCTTTTCCACGGCGGCAATTATCTTGCCGCATACCGCATCAATCTCGGCATCCGTCAACGTTTTCTCCGTTGGCTGTATAGTAACGTTAAGCGCCAGGGACTTTCTGCCCTCGCCCAGATTACCGCCCTGGAACAAATCAAACACCGCAACATCACTAATCAGGACTTTGTCAGCGGACCTTGCTGCGCGCATCAGGGCGTCGGCACTAACTGCGTCATCTACGACAAAAGCAAAGTCACGATTGACCGCATGGAACTGGGAAAGCTGCACCAAAGACCTGGTCGTACCCTTGTTCTTTTTTTGCCTGGGCAAGTTATCCAGATACACCTCAAATCCGGCAACCGGGCCTTTAATGCCCATTTTCGTCAGCACACCCGGATGAATTTCACCAAACGCGGCGAGCACGGTTTTCGGGCCGAGATTTAAGGTTCCAGAACGTCCCGGATGATACCAGCCAGGAGCTTCACTGAACGTTTGCAGCTTGTCTGTTGGCGCGCCCACAGCGGCAAGGGCCCCAAGAGCATCTGCCTTGGCATCAAAAACATCCACATCCCTGGGGCTTTCAGCCCAATTGCGCCGCCCACTGCGGCCTGATCGAATTCCTGTAGCAACCATTTGCTGACCATCAGCTTCGTCACCACTGAACTGCGGGCCAACCTCAAATAAGGGACAATCGGCAAGGCCTCTGTCGGCGTTGCGCCCGGCGGCGGCAATCAGGTTAGGCAGAATAGAAGGACGCATAATATCCAGATCAGCACTAATCGGATTAACCAACTTTAAATCATCGACACCACCGCCAAACAGCCTGGCCTGATCAAGAGCCATGAATGATACTGTGACGGCTTCAACAAGGCCGCGTGCAGCCAGTGCACGGCGCACATCGCCGCGGCGACGCTGATCGGAATTCCACGCCGCATGGGGAACGACCTCGTCGCGTTGCATGGGCGTTGTCGGAATCTTATCATAGCCAAAGACGCGGACAATTTCCTCTACCAGACAAGCCTCGCCGACAATGTCATTGCGCCAGGTGGGAACGCCAACATCCCACGCCTCGCCACTACCGGAGACGTCAAAGCCAAGCACCCCGAGAATGCGTTTCATCTCCTCTTGTTCAACATCCACACCAGCCAATCCCTTAATGCGAGACGGACGGAAGGAAATGGACAGACTGCGGTCCGGCGGCGCCCCGGCACTGACAATTTTAGAAGCCTCACCACCACAAATATCCATAATCAACCGGGTCGCGATTTCCATACCCGGTTCCAGGAACTGGGAATCAATGCCCCGCTCAAAACGAAAACGGGCATCGGACTGCAAGTTCAACTTGCGCCCCGTCGTCGCCGTGCGGATCGGATCAAACAGAGCCGCCTCGACAAAGACATTAACAGTTTCTTCCGTACAGCCGCTGACCTCACCGCCCATGACACCGGCCATGGCGTCGGCGAACTTGTCATCGGCAATGACGGTCATGTCCTCATCAAGCTCGTACTCCTTGCCATCAAGACCAAGGATTTTCTCACCGTCTTTTGCCATACGCACATGGATATCCCCATGCACCTTGTCCGCATCAAAAACATGCAGAGGGCGACAGTGGTCGATGGTCATAAGGTTCGTGATATCAACCAGGGCTGAAATAGGCCTTAGGCCAATGGCAAGCAGACGGTCCTTCAGCCACTTGGGACTTTCGACGTTTTTGACGCCGCGAATGTAGCGACCAACAAATTGCGGGCAGGCATCGGCGTGCTCGGCGTCCAAATCCATATGAACCTTGATCGGGCTATCGAATGTCCCCTTAACGGGGGCTGCATCCAAAGGCTTCAAGGTTCCCATACCAAAGGCCGCAAGGTCGCGGGCAATCCCGCGCACGCCAAGGCAGTCACCCCGGTTCGGGGTAATGGCAATTTCGATCACAGGGTCACTAAGACCCATGACCTCTACAGCACTGGAGCCAACGATGGCGTCTTCAGGAAGCTCGACAATACCTTCATGTTCGTCGCTTAAGCCCATTTCACGTTCCGACAACAACATGCCGTTGCTTTCCACGCCACGAATTTTTGCCTTTTTCAACGTCACATCAATGCCGGGAACATAAGAACCACTGGCCGCAAAAACCCCCTTCAGGCCTTTGCGGGCATTAGGCGCGCCACAGACAACTTCCACTTTTTCGCTTCCGTTATCGACCAGGCAAACCTGTAGTTTGTCCGCATCAGGATGTTTATTGGCTTCCACAACATGGCCGACGACAAAGTCTTCCAAACCCTTGGAGCGTTCGGAGACGCCTTCGATTTCAAGGCCCAGCATGGTTAGCTTGTCGGTAATTTCGTTTAGGGAGGCATCGGTTTCCAGATGTACCTTGAGCCAGTCGAGAGTGATTTTCATCGGTTCAACCCTCCGACCATACCCGGGACATCGAGGGCGGAAAATCCATAGTGCCTGAGCCAACGCAAGTCAGATTCAAAGAACGTCCGTAAATCCGGGATGCCGTATTTTAACATGGCGATGCGTTCGACCCCCATGCCGAAAGCGAAGCCCTGATACTTGCTGGAATCAATGCCACAGTTTTCCAAAACCTTTGGATTGACCATGCCGCAGCCGAGAATTTCCAGCCAGTCATCACCGTGGCCAATACGAAATTCACCGCCGGCGCGGGTGCAGCCGATGTCGACCTCCGCTGAGGGTTCCGTAAAAGGAAAATAACTGGGGCGAAAGCGCACGGGCAGGTCATCAACCTGAAACATGGCCCGACAGAAATCAATCAGGCAGCCTTTCAAATGACCCATGTGGGTGTTCTCGTCGATGACCAGTCCTTCGACCTGATGGAACATGGGTGAATGGGTGGCATCATAGTCGCAGCGATAGGTGCGCCCCGGCACGACAATACGGATTGGCGGTTCCTGGTCCTGCATGGTGTGAATTTGTACAGGCGAGGTATGGGTCCGCAGCACCTTGCGGTGGCCATCCTTCTCGCCGGGTAAATAGAAGGTATCGTGTTCCTGACGGGCCGGGTGTTCCGGCGGAATATTCAGGGCCGTGAAGTTATACCAGTCTTCTTCAATATCCGGGCCTTCGGCGACGGTGAAGCCCATCTCGCAAAAGATCGCCGTCATTTCTTCGATGACCTGGCTGATCGGGTGGATACTGCCTGCGCCTTGCGGGCGTACGGGCAGGGAAACATCAACCTTCTCGCTCATCAAGCGGGCATCCAGCTCAGCCCCTTCAAGGGCGGCCTTGCGCTCATCGATGGCGGCGGCGATTTCACCCTTCAGGGCGTTGATTGCCTGACCAGCCTGTTTACGAGCATCCGGGTCCATGCCACCCAAAGTCTTCATCAACTGAGTGATCGAGCCTTTCTTGCCCAGGGCCGAAACGCGCACGGCCTCCAGGGCGTCCGTACCCTCGGCAGCAGTAATGGCGCTTATCAGATCGCCTCGAAGATTATCAACGTTGTCCATTGGATATATTCCGTATTAGCACAAGAAAAAGGGGAGCGCGGCCTACAAGGCCGGCTCCCCAAAATAAAATTTCCCGATGGATGAACCTCTTAATTATAAAGTGCAACCTGCCCTTTTATGAGGGCAGATAAGTTGCCCTGACCCATAAAGAGCCTATCAGGATTTAGCGAGAGCCGCCTCGGCCTCTTCAACCAGGGCCTTGAAGGCCTCGGGCTCGCTGATCGCCAATTCGGAAAGGACTTTACGGTCCAATTCGATCTCGGCTTTCGCAAGCCCGCACATAAAGCGCGAGTAGGTCAAGCCGTATTGGCGCGCACCGGCGTTGATGCGCTGAATCCACAAACGGCGAAACTGACGCTTCTTGGTGCGACGATCGCGGTAAGCATATTGCAGTCCCTTCTCGACACGCTCAATAGCGACGCGGAAGCTGGTGGAGGAACGACCGCGGTATCCGCGAGCCATATCCAGGACTTTTTTGTGACGGGCGTGGGCGGTCGTGCCGCCTTTAACTCTAGCCATTTTTCCGGTTCCTTAAATTATTTAGCCGTTGGGCATGTAAGATTTGACGATACGGGCATCCTGAGCACACAAGATCATGGTGCCGCGCGCTTTGCGCTTCATCTTCTGTGGCCGCTTGCTCATGCCGTGCTGTTTAAGGGCGACGTTGCCCCGTACCTTACCGGAACCGGTAAAACGAAAGCGCTTCTTGGCGCTTGATTTGGTCTTCAACTTGGGCATTTCACATTCCTTTAAAATATACAGGTGTGTTCAAGAGCGTATGGGCATGCCTGAGCCGTTGCGCTCGCGAAGGCGGTTTATAGACCCCGACCCTTGCAAATGCAAGGCATATAAAAGGTTTCCGTCATCTCGCCATGGAATTAAAAAACGTCTATAAAAGCAACATGACCCGTAAGCTTGAAATTCGTGAAAGACGGCCCGGTGACGCTACGGAAATCGAGCAACTGTATGTGGATGCCTTCCCTGATGAGGACTTGTTACCGCTTATAGGGGACCTTCTGAATTGTGATCAGCAAGTATTTTCACTGGTTGCCATAAGTGAAAATGCAATCGTGGGACATATTAGCTTTACTTATTGTCTTGTTGAAGGAAGCAAGAGCAAAGTTTCGCTTTTAGGTCCACTTGCAGTCACGCCAACTTTCCATAAACAAGGCATTGGAAGCGCCTTGGTTCAGGTGGGCTTTAAGCACCTGAAAAACTCTAATAATGGTTATGTATTTGTTCTCGGCGACCCGGCTTATTACATTCGCTTTGGATTTAAGGCAGAAGACAAGGTCATGACACCCTATCCATTGCCGCCGGAATGGCAGGACGCATGGCAATCCGTCTCCCTGGACGATTCACAAGCGCCTCCCCAAGGAAGACTATCTGTGCCCGAACCATGGCGCCATATTTCACTGTGGGCTTGCTGACGAACCAATCCTTCTGCATTCACTAGCCTGAATCAAACAAAGTCCGCCGGAGCGAACTTTATTCAAAGATAAATTAGGTGTATGACGTCTATTTAGGCGCCACAATCATGATCATCAAGCGACCTTCCATGCGGGGGAACTGCTCGACTTTGACTTCTTCTTCCAGGTCGGCGCGGATGCGGTTAAGCACGTCCATTCCCAGTTCCTGATGGGCCATTTCGCGGCCCCTGAAACGTATGGTGAATTTTACCTTGTCCTCGTGACCAAGAAAGCGTCGGGCGTTACGCATTTTGACGTCGTAGTCATGGACATCGATGCTGGGTCGCATCTTGATTTCCTTAACCTCGACGATCTTTTGCTTTTTGCGCGCCTCGTTACGCTTTTTCTGTTCTTCGTATTTGTACTTACCGTAATCAAGCACCTTGCAGACCGGGGGGTCTGCATTGGGCGACACCTCGACCAGATCAAGGCCAGCGTCGATTGCTAAATCTATGCCTTCAGATACGGAAACGACACCGACCATTTCACCGTCGGCACCAACGACGCGCACATTTTCGGCGTCGATCATTTCATTTACGCGCGGGCCCTTTCGGGCCGGCGGCTGATTCATTGGACGTCTCGCTATTTAAAACTCTCCTATTTTTTATTTATAAAAATGTGGTGATCTCAACCAAGCGGACCAACCGCTTCTTCCTTAAGTCTAGCGACTGCCTCATCAAGCGCAAGAATTTCTTGGTCCTTGCCATCCATGCGACGCAGGGCAACGGTGCCTTCTTCTGCCTCGCGGCCGCCAACAATCAGCATGGCCGGAACCTTGGCATGACTGTGTTCGCGTATTTTGTAATTAATTTTTTCGTTGCGTAAATCAAGCTGAGCGCGCAGTCCGGCCCCATCCAGGGCTTCTTTAACCTTGCTGGCATAATCATCAGCCGCCCCGGTAATGGTCGCAATGACAACCTGCTGGGGGGCCAGCCACAGGGGAAATTTGCCTGCGTAATGTTCAATCAAAATACCGATAAAGCGCTCGAACGAGCCCAATATGGCCCGGTGCAGCATGACAGGACGGTGTTTTTCGCCGTCTTCGCCCACATAATTAGCGTCCAGACGCTCGGGCAGGACGAAGTCCACCTGCAAGGTGCCACACTGCCAGTCGCGGCCAATGGTGTCGCGCAGGACGAATTCCAGCTTGGGGCCATAGAACGCGCCCTCACCTGAATTAAGCTCCCAGTCCAGCCCGGCTGCATTGGTTGCTTCTTTCAGCGCGGTTTCTGCCTTGTCCCAGGTCGCGTCTTCTCCGGCGCGCACCTCAGGCCTGTCAGAAAACTTGACAATGACCTCATCAAAACCGAAGTCCTTGTAGATAGACAACAGCAGTTCACAGAACAGCTTGGTTTCCGAGGTGATCTGATCTTCCGTACAGAAAATATGAGCGTCATCCTGAACGAAGGCCCGCACCCGCATGAGCCCATGCAAAGCGCCCGAAGGCTCATTGCGGTGGCACGAGCCGAATTCGGCCATACGCACGGGCAAATCCCGATAGCTTGTTGTGCCTTGGCGGAAAATCTGCACGTGGCAAGGGCAGTTCATGGGTTTGATTGCCAGCATCCTGTCTTCGGATTCAGCAATAAACATGTTCTCGCGGAACTTTTCCCAGTGGCCGGAATCTTCCCATAAGGCGCGATCAACCAGTTGCGGGGTATTAACCTCCACATAATCGGCAGCCTCAAGGCGGGCGCGTATATAATCCTGAATAGTGCGGTAGAGCGTCCACCCTTGAGGATGCCAAAAGACCGAGCCTGCCGCCACATCCTGTAGATGGAACAAAGACATCTCGCGACCCAAACGACGGTGGTCGCGTTTTTCAGCCTCTTCCAGCATGCGCAGGTATTGCTTCAGTTGCTTCTTGTCGGGCCAGGCCGTACCGTAGACCCGTTGCAGCATCTCGTTGTCTGAATTACCGCGCCAGTAAGCCCCGGCCAGTTTCATCAACTTGAAATGACGGCCGATCTTGCCCGTCGACGGTAAGTGCGGACCGCGACACAAATCAACAAAATCGCCCTGCCTGTATAAGGTAATGATCTCGTCTTCCGGCAGGTCACTGATTAATTCGGCTTTGTAATGCTGACCGGCTTTTTTGAAAAACTCGATGGCGTCATCCCGATCCCAAACTTCCCGAGTGATTGCCTCGTCGCGCTTTACGATCTCATGCATGCGCGCTTCGATCTTCTCCAGATCTTCCGGGGTAAAAGGGGTTTCTACGGAAAAATCGTAATAAAAGCCGTTTTCGATGGCAGGTCCGATGGTCACCTGAACACCGGGATACATTTCCAGAACCGCTTCGGCGAGAATGTGGGCAGTATCGTGGCGCAGCATATCAAGGCCGTCTTCATCCTTTGAGGTAACGATAGAAACGGCGGTGTCTACATCAAACACTGTCGCAAGATCGAGCAGGTCCTCACCAACACGCACAGCCATAGCTGCCTTGGCAAGACCGGGACCGATATCAGCGGCCAGTTCTGCACCCGTTACCGGGCCGTCGAAATTTCTGACGCTGCCGTCAGGGAGTGTAATCGCGACCATTAAAATCGCCTTCTATCTGGAATCCTAAAAACTGCCGGGAATGTAAATCGATTAGCTCCTGTGTCAAGCGTATCAAGCATTGAGAGCCTCTTTTACCTCGTCAACACTGACATCATCCAACTGCGGCTTCCTTATATATGTCACTTGCGGACCGCGCTGACCGCACAGGGCCGGGTCGGAAGCCTGAGAGTAAAGCACAACTGACGCGCATCCCATGGCGGCTATCAGGTGCATGGGGCCTGTATCATTACCCACGGCCATCTTTGCCATGCGGGCCAAAGTAGCTATTTGCAACAAAGAGGTCTCGCCGCACAGGTTGCGAGCCTGCGGGCAAGCCGCGGCAATTTGTTCCATGATTTGCATTTCCGAGGGGCCACCCAGCAAGACCGGACTGACCCCATCCAGGGCAAGTTTCCTTGCAAGGTCGCTGAACTTTTCCACGGGCCAGCGTTTCTCGGGCCGGTGCGCAGCCCCACCGGGAACCAGCAGGGCAAAATCAGCAGCAAGATCAAATTGATCAACGGGGGCATTTAGGGCATCCATAGAGCCCACGTCATCAACATCCTTGATCCCGGCCATGTGCAACTGTTCGCGCTGACGCTCCACCGTGTGCATGAAATCGCGCCTGGCATTGTCGTGCGGGTGTGAGCACCCCCTTGCGATGCCCGACCAGTCAGGGTTTTGTCCGGGCCAGAACAGCCGATGATAAAACGAACTTCTGTCCGATGTTTGTAGATCATAGACCCGCGTGAAGCCGCCCGAACGCAGCCGACGGCGAAGATCAAGCCAGGCACCAAGGGCCAACGCTCGCGGCTTACGATCGACCCAGACCTGATCAAACAAACCGCTAGCCTCGGCCAACTCAACAAAAGGCTGGGTCGTCAGCAATGTGATGTGGGCCGTAGCGTGGTGCTTGCGTATGGCCGCAAAGGGGCCAAGGGCCTGTATGAAATCACCCAGGGCCGCCAGTTTGATAACCAGAATTCTATCAGGCATTTTCGCTCAAAATCTCGTCATAAACGCTAAGTGTCTTAGCGCACATGGCGGCTTTAGAAAATTTCTCCCGCACATTTGCCACGGATTTTTTGGCCAACTCTTTGCGAGCATTTTCATCGAGGGTAAGGACATATTCTATAGCGCTCGTCAGCGCCGGGGCATCTCCCGGCGGGACCAGCCAGCCGGTCTCACCCTGGATCACGGTTTCACGCGCCCCACCATGATCCGTCGCAATAACCGGGCGTCCCAAGGCCTGTGCTTCAGGAATGACACGCCCAAAAGCCTCAGGATCCGTCGAGGCCGAGACGACCACATCGGTCAGCATATAAGCGGCCGGCATGTCGTTGCAGTTTTCAATGATCCTGACAACTTCGTTCAGGCCATTGCTTGCTATCAGTTTTTCCAGTTCCTTGCGGTAATCGGATCGCCCCTGATCCGAACCCACCATCAAACAACGGATGTCTTTTCGCCCAAGTGCGGCAATAGCCTCGATAAAAACGGTTTGACCCTTCCAGCGAGTCAGGCGGCCCGGCAACATGATCACCGGCAAGCCGTCTTCCAGCCGCCAGTCATTGGCCAATCCGACCACCCTTTGGGCCGACACCTTGCGAGCATCAAAACGATCCAGATCAACACCCCGGTGAATGATTCGTAACTTGGCCGATGGAACACCGTAGTTTTTGCGGATGTGTCCGGCGATAAATGTCGAGTTGGCGATGACCCTTTGGCCCCGGGTCATGATGGCGTTGTAGCGACGCTTCAAGTGCCCACCCAAGGAATAAGTGCCGTGAAATGTCGTTAAAAAAGGCACCCCGCACTGTTTTGCGGCCGCCCAGGCGCTCCAGGCCGGGGCACGAGAACGGGCATGAACAATATCAACGTTATTGTCGCGGATAATACGTGCCAACCGGGAAATATTAGCGTACATGACCAGCGGGTTTTTGCTATCCACAGGCAAGGTAATGTGTTCGGCCCTGGCCCGGGTAATGTCATGTTCCATGGGGCCACCGGCAGAAACGACGATACACCGCCCGCCGGCCTGACCCACGGCAGAAGCGATCTCAACAGACGTGCGCTCAACACCGCCTTGAACAAGGGCAGGCAGCACTTGCATGACAGTCGGCCGTGCCCCGTCCTGGTCACTGCCAAAAGCAAGAACCTGTCTATTTGAGCCGCTCGTAACGACGGCGTTGTTATGATCGTCAACCTGTTTCATTATATCCCTTGGCATTTCACCCGAGAAAGATTTTAGCAGAACATGAACAACCCGACTCCCCCGCATCAGATACTACCACGTCAAGACGGTGCGACAATCGCATACCATCGTCTGGAAGGAAAATCTCCCGGTGTTGTTTTTCTGGGCGGCTTCATGTCCGACATGACCGGATCGAAAGCAATCGCCCTTGAAGAGCACTGCAAACAACGCGGGCAGGCCTTTTTACGCTTTGATTATACGGGCCACGGCCAATCTTCGGGGGCTTTTAAAGATGGCACCATTAGCACCTGGTGCGATGACGCCGTCTTCGCTATTGAGCAATTAAGCGAAGGGCCGCAAGTACTTGTTGGCTCTTCCATGGGGGGCTGGATCATGTTGCTGGCAGCCCTTCGCCTGCAAAAGATAACCACTGGCCTGATCGGTATCGCCGCCGCACCGGATTTCACAAAGGATTTGATCAACCGGGAATTAAACGACGAACAGCGTGAAACCATGCTGCGCGACGGCTTCGTTCTTGTTCCTTGCGATTACGACGACGAGCCCTACACCATCACCCAGGCCCTGATTGATGATGGCCGCAACAATTTATTACTGGGTGATCGCATCCCCTTAAACCAACCCGTGCGACTGATTCAGGGCCTGAAAGATAAAGACGTTCCCTGGGCGACGGTATTACGTTTACAGGAGAAACTGGCTGGAGATGATGTGGAGGCAATACTGGTCAAAAACGGCGATCACCGTCTCTCCGAACCACATGACCTGAAACGTCTTTGTAATACCCTTGATTTACTGCTCCATGAGCTTGCGTCCTGAGCCTTGAATTTGGCCGGGAAAACCCTTCAAGCTGTTGACATAACTGGGATATCCGCTAAATAATTATCTTACGTGTTGCATTGTGCTGGCTTGCCTAAATAATCGGCCCGCCGTTTAGCTTGGTTACCCTTGGCAATGAATGCGTTAACGACGTGCTCTCACACGGTGTGAGACACTATTTAAAGACGCTCTTGTTAGAGGATATCACTATGGCTACTGGTACAGTAAAATGGTTCAACCCTACGAAGGGTTATGGCTTCATCGAACCTGAAGACGGATCAAGCGACGCATTTGTTCACATTTCCGCCGTTGAACGCGCTGGCTTGAGCTCGCTCAACGAAGGGCAGAAGGTCTCTTTTGAACTTCAGCCTGGTCAGAACGGCAAATCTTCTGCCGAAAACCTGGCAATCGTCGAATAGTTCTGCGATTAAGTCGCCTCCAACTGATGTTGGAGGCGACAAGCGCAACCCGCTTTTCCAAGACAATCAATCTAAATCTGCAAGACAGGCCCTAAGCCCCTGCCGATAATCGGGATAGCGGAGCCGTACACCCAGGTCTTCCTTGATCCGGCTGTTATCAACCCGCTTGTTATCGGCCCAGAATGTCAGCGCCATTGGCGACATGTCTTTTTTTGCGTCATCAAAAGACCGCACCGGTGGTGGGCTCACGCCCAATAATTCACAGGCGTAAGTAACAACCTGTATGGGCGGTGCCGGTTCATCATCACAGACATTATATATAGCGCCCGCTTGCGGATTAGCCATGGAAGCGGCAACAACCTGGCCCAAATCATCCACATGAATACGCGAAAATAGCTGGTCTGGCTTGTCGATCCTTTTTGCCCGGCCACGCCGTACATCTTCCAGAACCCCGCGTCCCGGCCCGTAAATTCCTGCAATCCGGAAAATATGAGCGTTCAGGCCAAGCCAACGACTTTCCGCCTCAACCCTTAAGCGTGCCCGCCTCGACGTTGGCGCAAGGGCGTCACCTTCCCTGACCATGTCACCACCCCGGTTGCCATATACCCCGGTGGTTGACAGGTAACCAATCCATTTAAATGTGTCCGCCAAATCGGCAATGGTCTTACCGTGCAAATCCAGAACCGTATCCCCCGCGCCATCAGGTGGCACCGATGACAACACATGTGTGGTCCCCTTCAGGATGGTCTCCAGGTTTTCAAGGGGATGATCGCGATCAAAGGCAAAGGCCTTGATGCCCAGACCTTCAAGTTCTTCAACGCCGCGCTCATTTCGCACTGTGGCGACCACTTGCCAGCCCTCAGCCATCAAGTATCGCGCAAGGCGACGGGCACTATAGCCAAGGCCAAAACAAAAAAGACGGGGCGTGGTCATGATATGGGCAGGCCTTTAGCTCTTTCGTTGTCCCAAGGATGGACAAGCTCGATTGCATGGGTCATATGTGAGCCTAAGTTAAATCACCCTAAGCATAAAGAGAACCAAGAATGAACGATCCCGCCCCAAGCGAGCGCACAGCCCACGAAACTCCATGCGGGCACGCTGTCCACCGGCCCGGCGACATAGACCCTGGAAACCTATACATGAAGGTAGAACGCGAGGGGGCTGAGTACGTCCACCACTACCTGATCCAGATAAGCCCGGTTAAATCTGTTGGTCTGTCCATGATATATATTGATCCGGATGACATTCTGATCGACAGGGGCGGCATTCCTGCTTTTGAACTATTAAGTCCGGAAGACCATAAAAAACCGCAAATTGGGCACATCTTTGAAAGTGACAAAGGCACCTTCCTGAAGGTCATCGAAGACCCTAAATCCCTAAAGATGTATGCCTTCATCAATATTGCTACAGGTGAGGTCAAACGCCGCCAGGAACGCAATATCAATATGGTTTATGACGCCTGGAAGATTACCGGACTTATCTAAAAATCCAGATTGGCATAATGCTTTGAGGGTGGCGCGCCGGGGATATGGTCTGACAACAATGCCCTGAAACTGGGCCGTGATTTAATACGGGCATACCAATCCTTGGCCGGATGATGATCGCTCCAGGGGACATCGCCTAAATAATCTATCGTCGAAATATGGGCGGCTGCGGCAATATCGGCCAGGGTCAATTCGTTCCCGGCCAGCCATTTGCGCCGCTCTATCAAATAAGAGATATAGGAAAGGTGGGTATTGATATTGTTATGCCCGGCCCGGATCGCCTTTGAATCCGGGGCCCCCAGTCCAAGAAACCTTTTCATCACTTTCTCACCAACCAGATTTTCCGTCACTTCCTCATTGAATTTGCTATCAAACCAATGGACCAATCGGCGCACTTCCGCACGTTCCAGCGGATGACGCCCGACAAGAGGTGGTTCCGGATGAATTTCATCAAGGAATTCACAAATAACATTACTGCCGGAAAGGGCCGTGCCGCCCGGTTCTACCAGCACAGGGACTTCCCCGGCCGGATTCAGGGCAAGGAATTCCTTACGCCTTTCCCAGACATTTTCAACTTTCAGGTCGACATCGATCTTCTTCTCATGAAGAACAATCCTGACCTTTCTACAAAAGGGCGACAGCCATAAATGATAGAGCGTTTGCATAGGTTCGAATTATACCTAAATGAAGCCCGCTGCAAATATTTGTTGTCATTTCAAGCTGTCTTCACGGGGATGTTATTTCCTGGCGCCCATATGCTATGACAGTATATTGAATCATTAGAAACAAGAGGACAGTCCCGGCTGACTGTGATTTTTATGCTCATCAAACAAACAAAGGCCTCCGACGTTAAGGGTTCCGAGATCACGCCAAAGTCGGTTTTTATGAATCGACGCCGTTTTATCCAATCTGCGGCCATTGCCGGCCTGATCCCGGGTATTTTGCCAAAAGACGCCCTGGCTGCAGAAAGCGGGGGAAAAGGCATGAAGCTGGACGGCATCATCAAAAGCCCCTACAGCACCAGTCAAGAGCCGACCTCTTATGATCTTGTTACCACTTATAATAATTTTTATGAATTCGGCACCAGCAAGGACATGCCTGCCCTTCTTGCGGGGGATTTTAAACCAAAGCCGTGGACAGTTAGTGTAGAAGGGGAAGTGGGCAAGCCGGGCATGTATGATTTTGATGATCTGATCAAACCCCACCAGCTTGAAGAACGCATTTATCGTTTCCGCTGTGTCGAGGCGTGGTCCATGGTCGTGCCTTGGGTCGGTATTCCCCTGGCGGATATTATCAAACGCCTTGAGCCCACATCAAAAGCCAAATATGTCGCTTTTGAAACCCTCAACGATCCTGAGCGCATGCCGGGCCAGCGCAGGCGTGTGCTTAAGTGGCCCTATGTTGAAGGCCTACGCATGGACGAGGCCATGAACCCGCTGACCTTGATGGCCGTCGGCCTGTACGGGGAAGAATTGCCAAACCAGAATGGCGCCCCGATCCGACTTATCGTGCCCTGGAAGTACGGCTTCAAATCCATTAAATCCATTGTTTCTATCCGTCTGGTTGAAGAGATGCCACCGACATCATGGAACCTTTCCGCATCCCATGAATACGGATTTTACGCAAATGTTAATCCGGAAGTCAGCCATCCACGCTGGAGCCAGGCCAAGGAACGGGTATTGGGAGGCGGCTATTTCACGCCCAAGATAGAAACCTTTAAATTCAACGGATACGAAGAAGAAGTCGCCAGCCTTTATGACGGTATGGACTTGAAAAAGTTCTACTAACTATGTCCCGCGACTTTATTATTCGCCGGGTTGCCAAACCCCTCGTCTTCACGGCGTCCCTGTTGCCCTTGATGTGGATCATCTGGAGGGTCATCGCCGGTGATGTGGGGGTCGGGCTGAACGCCAACCCGGTAGAACTGGTCAACCGCTATCTGGGTGATTGGGCTTTACGCTTTCTCCTCATCACCTTAAGCATTACACCCTTCGTGAAAATAACTGGCTGGGCGACGCCGGTGCGCTTCAGGCGCATGATCGGCCTGTTCGCCTTTACCTATGCCTTTTTGCATATAGCCAATTACGTGGTCGCCGATCAATTTTTTAACTGGGCAGATATCTGGGCCGATATTGTCAAGCGCACCTACATCACCGTTGGCATGGCGACCTTTGTGATCCTGCTCGCCCTGGCCGTAACCTCACCAAAAGCGGCCATTAAAAAGATGGGCGCAAAACGCTGGCGCACGCTCCACCAGGGCGTCTACATCGCCGGGGTCGGCGCGGTTTTCCATTACTGGATGATGGTCAAGGCCGACCTGACCCAGCCCATAATCCACGCCGTCATTCTGTTTTTATTGTTGGCTTACCGGGTGTTTAAATCCCGGCAAAAATCCCGCAAAACACAAATGGTCTCGCCTTAGGCTGGCTGCGCCTTCGTCGGCCAGTGCACACTGACCATCATGACCACCGCGCCCCCTTCGACCTTTAATATTTTCTGGGCAGCGCGAGGCATGGGGATATCGTTGGTCGAGCAATACTTGATCAGGGCCGCACCAACTTGATCCCGGCTTAGGGGAACTTCTTTCGGATTGGTGGGATCGTCCGAGGAAAATTTCAGCACAAGAAGGCTGTCATCATTGTCGCTGACAGCGACGTCATCAATAGGTGATTGTGGAATTTTGACGTTGGCGCGCAGGCAATAATCGAAAGCGGCGGCCTTTAGTTCTACGTCACTAAAAACCAGTTTCTTCAGTTCCTTTGGCACGGCTTATCCAATTCTAATGGGCTTGGTTCCAGTTATCGCCAATGCCAATATCAACGATTAGTGGCACATCTAATCTAGCGGCATTCTGCATAGTATCCTTAACGACGGCTGACGTCGCCTCAATTTGCTTGTCAGGCACCTCGAATATCAATTCATCGTGGACCTGAAGCAGCATCTTCGCGCCAAGATCCGCCTCGCTTAAAGCGTCCGGCATGGCGATCATGGCGCGCTTGATGATATCGGCCGCACCGCCCTGAATGGGAGCATTGATGGCAGCGCGTTCGGCAAAACTTCGCATGGCCGGATTCTTGTCGCCAATACCCCGAACATGACATTTGCGCCCGAACAAGGTCGACACATACCCCTGATTGCGCGCTTCTTCCTTGGTTTCGTCCATGTAGGTGCGAATGCCCGGATAGCGCTCAAAGTAGGCCTTGATGTAATCAGAGGCCTCCCCGTTTGAGATATCCAGCTGGCGGGCCAGACCAAAGGCCGATATGCCATAAATAATGCCGAAGTTAATGGCCTTGGCCTGACGGCGCACCATAGGGTCCATTCCTTCAACAGGCACACCGAAAACCTGTGAGGCGGTCATGGCGTGAATGTCCTCGCCGGAGCGAAAGGCGTCAATCAACGTATCAATGCCGGCAACATGGGCGAGCAGCCTGAGTTCTATTTGCGAATAATCGGCGCTGAGCAGTTTGCAGCCTTTTTCAGGAATAAAGGCCTCGCGGATTTTGCGTCCTTCTTGGGTTCGCACGGGAATGTTCTGTAAATTCGGATCGCTTGAGGCCAGCCTGCCAGTCGAGGTTCCCGCCATGGAATAGGACGTATGGACGCGACCCGTATCAGGATTGATTTGCGCAATCAGGGCGTCCGTGTAGGTACTTTTCAGCTTCGCTAATTGTCTAAACTCGAGAACCTTGGTGGGCAACTCGTGGCCATCGGCTGCCAGCTTGTCGAGAATTTCCGCGCCCGTGGCATAGGCCCCTGTTTTGCCCTTTTTTCCGCCGGGTAATTGCAATTCATCAAATAGCACTTCACCCAGTTGCTTGGGCGAGGCGACATTGAATTCCCGCCCGGCAAGGCCATGGATTTCTTTTTCAAGATCAACCAGGCGCGACGCAAAATCATCACTCAGGCGTTTTAGTTCCTTCGCATCAACCTTGATGCCGTGACGTTCCATGCCCGTCAAAATATTAATCAGGGGCCGCTCGAGAGTTTCATAAACCGTCACCATGCTTTGCTCGACCAGCTGTGGTTTTAAAAGGTCATGTAACCGCCAGGTCATGTCCGCATCTTCGGCGGCGTAATCAAGGGCCTTGTCGAGGGCAACCTGATCAAAAGTCACTTGCGCTTTACCGGTCCCGGCAACTTCCTTGAACTTGATGTTGGTGTGGTCGAAATGCATTTTGGAAAGATCGTCCAGATTGTGAGCATGCAATCCGCAATCCAAAACGTAGGACAACAACAAGGTATCATCAACAGCCCTGACGTGGATATCGTAATTGGCCAACACTTGCGCATCGTACTTAATATTATGACCGATTTTCAGAACTGTCGGATCACTAAGCAGGTCTCCCAGCACCTCAATCGCCTGTTTGAAATCAACCTGTTCAGGGGCATCCCCGTTGCCGCCTTCGGCACTGCCATCACCAAGATCAAACGTGCCTTGTGCTACCGGGGCCCTATGGGCAAGCGGGATATAGCAGGCCCGCCCTGCCTCATAAGAAAGCGAGACACCGACCAGTTTCGCCTGTGTTGCATCAAGGGACGTGGTTTCCGTATCGACGGCGACCAGACCTTTTTTGCGGGCCCCGGAAATCCATTTCTTCAGGCTGTCCATATCCTGAACCAACTCATAGGAAGTGTCGTGGGATTGCGATGTCTGGGTGTTAGGGTCATCGGCCTTTGGTTCAAACCCGTAACGGCTGGTCACCCTCTCGGCCAGTTTTTTGAAATCCTGGGCGGCAAGAAAGCTCAACAGTTCTTCCTGATTGGGCTCTTTGACCGCAAAATCCCTTAAAGGGACTTCCACAGGCACATCCCTTTTCAAAGTGACGAGCACTTTTGAAACGCGGGCATCATCCGCATGGTCAATCAGGCTTTGGCGGCGTTTGGGCTGTTTGACATTTTCAGCGTTACCCAGAACCCCGTCCAGGTCGCCATATTCGTTGACCAGCAACGCCGCCGTTTTCAGGCCGATGCCGGGAACACCGGGGACGTTGTCTGAACTATCCCCCGCCAGGGCCTGCACCTCGATCACCCGATCCGGCCCGACGCCAAACTTCTCCATAACCTGCTCGTGGCGGATTTCCTTATTCTTCATGGCGTCGAACATCATCACCTTGTCGTCGACCAGTTGCATCAAGTCTTTATCGGACGAGACCACGGTGACCTCAGCCCCCATGTCGGCAGCCTGGGTGGCGTAGGTGGCGATCAGGTCATCGGCTTCAAAGCCAGGCATATCAACGCAGGCCACATTCAAGGCACGGGTCGCCTCGCGGACCAGGTCAAACTGCGGGATCAAATCCTCCGGCGGCGCATCGCGATTGGCCTTGTACTCAGGATAAATATCATTACGGAAAGTCTTGCGCGCACTGTCAAAAATAACCGCGATGTGGTCGGCGTCCGTATCGTCAACCAGCTTCATCAACATAGTGGTAAAGCCGTGTACGGCATTCACCAGGGTACCGTCGGCCCGTGTCATGCGCTGCTTAATGCCGTAATAAGCACGAAACAGGAAACCTGAGCCGTCAATCAGATAGACATGACGGGGGCTGGAATCATTTTTTGACAAGGGGGGCCTAGTGTCCGGCGGTCTGAGACGCGCCCTCGGCTAGTTTATAGGTGCGCGAGCAATAGGGGCAGACGATCTCACCTTCCTCGCCAATTTCCAAATAAACCTTGGGATGACCAAGCGCGCCACCGCCACCGTCACAACTGATTGAGGATTGTTCAACAATGATGGTTTCTTCGACTTCCATGATGCACCTTGAATTGGAGAAAAGAGGTTAAGCGACATTGACCACGCCACGGGTCAATGATAGCGATTGCCGACGGACATTCAAAGCCCGTTTGTGATACTATTTTCTTCTTATTTTCTATGGTTGGCAAAGCTTGATGACTGAGAACACCCCGGAAAACGCCGTTGAAATTGACGCTTTAAGCAAAATTTATGCAGCCCAGAATGGCGAGATAGCCACACCGGCCCTGAACGGAGTCAGTCTGAACATCCCCAGGGGATCCTTTTTCGGGCTTCTGGGGCCAAACGGGGCTGGAAAATCCACACTTATCAACATTCTGGCCGGGCTTGTGACCCGAACATCAGGTTCAGCGCAGATCTGGGGATATGATATCGAATCACAGATGCGCGCGGCGCGGCGCTCGATTGGCATCGTCCCCCAGGAACTCAACATCGACCCTTTTTTCACCCCCCGGGAATCCCTTGAGCTTCAAGCCGGATTATACGGCGTTCCAACTTCCGCCCGCCGCACAAACGAAATCCTTGATGCGGTTGGACTGCTGAGTAAGGCCGACGCCTACTCACGCACCCTGTCCGGCGGCATGCGCCGACGACTGCTGGTCGCCAAGGCCATGGTTCACTCGCCACCGGTGCTGGTCCTTGATGAACCGACCGCCGGTGTTGATGTGGAACTGCGCCGTCAGTTATGGTCTTACATACAGGAACTCAATTCCCGCGGCACGACAATCCTGCTGACCACCCATTACCTGAAAGAGGCCGAGGAATTGTGCGACCGTATCGCCATCATTGGCGAGGGCAACCTGATCACCAGTGAGCCAACAAGCACATTGCTGCAAAGACTCGATGCCAAGGAAATGACGGTCACGGTAAGTGAGGCCCTGTCGCATGTTCCCGCCCCCCTGAAACATTTTAATGTTGAACTGCAAAGCGGCCAGCGACTGCGCTTTTGCTACCCCCCCAGCAAAACGGACAGCGGTGAAATTCTCAGCGCCATTCAACATGCCGGGTTAAGCGTTAGCGATGTGGTCACCAAAGAGGCGGAACTTGAAGACATTTTCATCTCATTAACGTCTTCTACGCCTTCCGGCGTTCCGGACGGTGGGGCCTGATCATGGCCCTACCCTGGCCAAAGCCCGGCGCACTTGTTCTCGCCGCTACGTTACTTGGCGCCTGCGTCGCGCCAGACTTTCAACAGGTGAGTGAGGCTGTGGGCGATCCGGTTCTCAAGAACGATTATTTTATTGCCCATGACGGGGTGCGTCTGCCCCTACGCACCTGGATGGCAAGCGACACAAAACCCCGGGCCATTGTCATCGCCGTGCACGGGTTTAATGACTACAGCAACTTCTTTAATGAGCCGGGAAATTTTCTGGCCCAACAAAATATTACCACATATGCCTTTGACCAGCGCGGATTTGGGGCCGCCCCCAACCCGGGTATCTGGCCCGGTGTTTCCGCCTTAACCAGGGATCTTGTGAGCCTTAGCGCCCTAGTCCGGGCGCGCCACCAAGACGTTCCCCTTTACCTGCTGGGCGAAAGCATGGGCGGCGGAGTTGTTATGGTGACCCTGAAGCAAGCCCGCGAAGAGGGTTTGGACATGGGCATAAGCGGGGTTATTTTATCCGCCCCGGCGGTGTGGGGGCGCAAAACCATGCCCTGGTATCAAACCGCCGCCTTATGGATTTCCGCCCATACATTCCCGAAAACCACCCTGAGCGGACAGGGCCTGAAGATCATGGCCTCGGATAATATAGAAATGCTGCGTGCCTTGGGCCGTGATCCGCTGGTCATCAAAAAAACCCGGGTTGATGCCATGTATGGCCTGACCAACCTGATGGATCAGGCCCTTGACTCTGCCTGGGGGCTGGAGGAACCATTGCTTGTGCTTTACGGCGAGAAGGATGAAGTCATCCCCAGAAAGCCAACCATGGAAATGCTTTCAAGATTACCCAAAAAGGCCAAGACGACCCGCAAGGTGATTTTCTACGACAACGGTTATCACATGCTCATGCGCGATCTTCAGGCCAAAACAGTGTGGCGTGATATCATCCAGTGGATCGAGACGCGCAACTAACTGCTGCTTGCAGCCACACATGGTTAAGAGTAGATTGCGAAATCTTCAGCACCCGTAGCTCAGCTGGATAGAGCGCTGCCCTCCGAAGGCAGAGGTCACAGGTTC
>Ga0055584_100001153_pt1 | contig 25895 bp, 24 predicted proteins | sample OSDHelmetaG_FD_58716 | JGI IMG/M metagenome (GOLD analysis project Ga0055584, IMG submission 58716) | Pelagic marine sediment microbial communities from the LTER site Helgoland, North Sea, for post-phytoplankton bloom and carbon turnover... | ecosystem: Environmental > Aquatic > Marine >...
AGTTTTCATGCTGCAAAATGCGGTACGGGAAGACGTCTTGAAACCTTCCGATCTGGAGTTGGCTGAGGAAATCATTGTCACAAACGCGATTATTGGGGCTCGGAAGGCCCGCTTCGTCCGCGGAAATCATCCATCGACCGCGTGACGCCCAGTAAATCGGCAATCGCATCGTACCAACTCACTGGTAGAAGACGCAGGGGGTAAGTGGCGTATACGAGGCGTGGCATAAGTAGCCTGCGTTTCTTCTTTTGTATCGCCTTCATAATTCGTCCGACAGCATACTCGGGTGTCAGAATCGGCAGCAGCCTGGGAAAACGCGTGCGAACACCCGCAAACATTCCCGTGTCTATGAAAAAAGGGGCCACCAGCGTAGTGTCGATAGGATGTCCCAGACGTCGTAGCTCAACGCGAAGAGCATCATCAAAACCCACTGCTGCAAACTTGCTGGAGCTGTAGGCAGATATTCTGGCAGTTGCTGCAATGCCTCCAGCTGAAGCTATCGTTACAATATGACCCTTTCCGCGCTCGATCATCGCAGGGAGTACGGCGCGGGTTGTATGAAAATGTGATTCCACATTGACTGCAAAAGTCGTGCGGATGTCTGCCGTCGTAAGTTCCAGCAAATGACGTCCAGCTACGATTCCGGCGTTGTTTATGAGGATATCAGTCGGTCCAAATTGAACTTCGATGTCAGAAAAACCTTTCTGAATGGCTTCTGGATCTGCGAGGTCAATCAAAACAGGGACATAGAGCGAGCCCAAGGCCTTTGCTGTTGCATCCAAGGTATTCTGGTCAAGGTCTACAGCTGCAACACGATCACCCGATGCAATAAATCGTTCGGCAAGTAACCTGCCTAGGCCGCATGCTGCGCCGGTGATAATGATGAGTCTGGACGTTGACATGCTCTCAATGGTGATAGCTAAAAGGTAAAAGCAAGGGCCGTTGAGGAAAGCTACCTTCATGCGGCTCCGAGTCATTTTGATCAATATACACCGGTGTGCAACGCACATTTTCTGAGAGTCGGGTAAGGGGTGATGAAGTGGCATCGGCGTGATATGGTGGAAAGCACTCAAGACAAAGTTGGTGAGTGAGGTGTATTTTGCCTTCTCCATAAGGACGTCTTCCGGGCACGGAACACGTTAGCCATCGGCCCTAGAAGTTGACACGTAAACAACCTGAATGCAGATGAACGCTCTTTACCCGGTTCCCGACGATTTTGCCGCTGGTGCTCTAATTGGTTCCAGAGAAGAGTATGATGCGATGTATGCGCGCTCTGTCGAAGACCCCGACGGATTCTGGGCAGAGATGGCTGAGGGCATCGAATGGTTCAAGCCGTTTAGTACCGTTAAAAACACATCTTTTGCCAAAGAAGATCTGCATATTCGATGGTACGAAGGAGGTAGAACGAACGCCTCCCACAATGCATTGGACCGGCATCTTGCAACGCGGGCAGATCAGACGGCGTTGATCTTTGAGCCCGATGATCCATCCGAGCCTGCTCGTCACATTTCGTATAAGGAACTGCATGAAGAAGTCAGCCGAATGGGGAACGTGCTTAAGGCACAAGGTGTGAAAAAGGGTGATCGTGTAACGATCTATCTACCCATGATCCCTGAAGCTGCTGTCGCCATGTTGGCTTGCGCACGAATCGGCGCCATTCATTCGGTTGTCTTTGGTGGATTTAGCCCAGATGCCCTTGCAAGTCGGATATTGGATTGCGATTCCACCATTCTTATCACGGCCGATGAAGGAAAAAGGGGAGGAAAGTTCGTTCCTTTGAAAGTGAATGCGGACAAGGCGTTAGCGCAGTGCCCTGAGGTTACGTGCACCATCGTAGCGAGACGAAGCGGTAGAGATGTTGCAATGATGGCTGGCCGAGACATCTGGATGGACGAAGCGATGGCATCTGTTTCAGCCGATTGCCCGCCGGAGCATATGGATTCAGAAGATCCTTTGTTCATTTTGTACACGAGCGGATCTACAGGTAAACCCAAAGGATTGCTACACACGACCGGGGGCTATCAGGTTTGGGCCTCTATGACGCACAAATATGTATTTGATTATCACGATGGAGACGTGTTTTGGTGCACGGCCGATGTCGGATGGGTAACTGGACATAGTTACATCGTCTATGGACCCCTGATCAACGGCGCCACGCAAGTGTTTTTTGAAGGTGTCCCGACGTGGCCAGACGCCTCGCGTTTCTGGGAAGTGGTAGACAAGCACCAGGTAAATCAGTTTTACACAGCACCGACGGCGATCCGCGCTTTGATGCAGCAAGGTGATTCCTTTGTAACCAAAACATCTCGATCTTCGCTGCGCCTCTTGGGTAGTGTAGGGGAGCCCATCAACCCAGAAGCCTGGAGATGGTATAACGAGGTCGTCGGTGAGGGGCGTTGCCCTATCGTGGACACCTGGTGGCAAACCGAAACGGGGGGCATCATGATTACATCGCTTCCAGGCGCTATTGCCACGAAACCTGGTTCTGCTACCGTTCCGTTTTTTGGGATCAAGCCTGCGTTGCTGACTACGGAAGGAGCAGAACTCGAAGGAGCAGCAGAAGGCGTACTCGTTATCGAAGACTCATGGCCGGGGCAGGCTAGGACCGTGTACCGCGACCATGAACGGTTTATTCAGACCTATTTCTCCACGTTCGATAATTTATATTTCACCGGGGACGGGTGCCGTCGTGATGAAGACGGATATTACTGGATTACAGGTCGCGTCGATGATGTAATTAATGTTTCTGGCCACCGGATGGGTACCGCTGAAGTGGAAAGCGCTCTGGTTGCTCACGAAGCGGTGGCTGAAGCAGCGGTCGTTGGGTTTCCACACGACATCAAGGGGCAAGGCATCTATGCGTATGTAACTCTCAATGCCGGGGTTGATGCTAGCGACGAGCTCATCGCCACGCTGACCGCTCATGTGCGCCAGGTAATTGGTCCCATAGCCAAGCCTGATTTCATTCAGAGTACACCGGGTCTTCCTAAGACTCGATCTGGAAAGATCATGCGACGCATCCTGCGCAAGATCGCTGCCAACGATTTTTCAAATCTTGGAGATACGTCTACGCTAGCGGATGAATCTGTCGTTGAACAGCTGATTACGGATCGAAAAAACCGGTAATACAGGTCCATTTCATCACGAATCAAACCAAGTTCTCGCCTAGAGGCTGATCGTAACATTCAGCGTCATGAACAGGACCGAGAAGGGCATTTTATACAGTACCCTGGGGGTCAATCAGACATATTTGGTTGATCTTCATCCATCTTCGGAAGCGCTTTGCGTAGTTTTCCGCATTGTCATTCCGGAAGCATCCCGAAACCCCCATGAGTGCTGAATTCTCGCTAGAGTATCTCGGTATTTCCAACCGTTCCCTTTCCCGCAATCTTTCCCGAGCTGAGCTCTACCAGGAGGCCATCCTCCATGATAAGGGTGCGGCCATTTCGAACCTTGGGGGTCTCATGCTCCGCAGTGGAGAGAAGACAGGGCGGAGTCCTAAGGACAAACGTGTAGTCCATGTTGAAGGAAAGACAGACGATGTTTGGTGGGGACGAGTAAACATTCCGCTTGACGCGAAGAATTACGAGATCAACCGAGAGCGTGCGATAGACTATTTCGATGCCGTATCGAAGCTATACGTCTTTGACGGCTTCGCCGGATGGGCCCCCGAGTACAGATTAAAAGTTCGGGTGATCTGCACGCGCCCGTACCATGCACTGTTTATGCAGAACATGCTGATTCGGCCCACGGAAGAAGAGTTGAAAACGTTCGGCGAACCGGACTTCACCATCATGAATGCAGGTAAGTTTCCGGCAAACCGCCACACGGAGCAGATGTCGTCGAAGACCAGCATCGACCTAAACTTCGATCGAAAAGAATTGACGATTCTTGGTACCGAGTACGCCGGTGAAATGAAGAAAGGCGTCTTCTCCATCATGCACTATCTCATGCCGAAGCAAGGTGTCTTGTCGATGCATTGCTCGGCGAATGAGGGAGACGAAGGAGATGTGTCGCTGTTTTTTGGATTGTCTGGGACTGGCAAAACAACCCTCTCTGCGGATCCTCGCCGTCATCTGATTGGGGATGACGAACACTGCTGGTCAGATAACGGCGTATTCAACATCGAAGGCGGGTGCTACGCAAAGGCCATTGGGCTGTCAGCCGAGAAAGAGCCAGAGATTTACAATGCAATCCGATTTGGTTCGGTCCTTGAGAATGTTGTGTACGACGAGCGAACCCACATTGTGGATTTCGACGATTCGAGCATAACAGAGAACACGCGAGTTGCGTACCCGATCGAATTTATCGACAACGCCAAAATTCCGTGTATAGGTGGTCATCCGAAGAACATCATCTTCCTGACCTATGACGCATTTGGTGTTCTCCCTCCAATTTCCAAGCTGAGTTCAGCTCAGGCCATGTATCACTTTATTTCTGGCTACACGGCAAAGGTTGCTGGAACGGAAATGGGTGTTACGGAGCCACAGGCTACGTTCTCAGCTTGTTTTGGCGATGCATTCTTAGTTCTTCATCCAGGGCAGTATGCAGAAATGTTGGCTGAAAAAATGCAGCTGCATGGCGCTAAGGCTTGGTTGATCAACACCGGGATGACGGGTGGCGGGTATGGTACAGGGTCTAGGATGAAGCTGTCCTATACGCGGGCCATTATTGATGCTATTCACGATGGTTCGTTAGACGAAGTTGACACCGTCACCGACCCTGTATTCCGTGTCGAGATTCCAACCTCCGTTCCCGGAGTCCCTTCAGAAGTATTGATTCCGAGGGACACGTGGAGTGACGCTGCAGCTTTTGACACTAACGCCGCTAAGCTTGCCTCATTGTTCAATCAGAATTTTGAGCAATACCGAGAAGGATCGTCCGATGCAATCGCGCATGCAGGACCAGTGATATAAGGCCAATTTGTTAGAACTGGCTCTATCCCTGTTGTCGAATCTTTAATGCCCAATCCATCGCCCCTTCCACGGGTGCGCGTGTGCTTACGCTAATGGTATATGCTGGAAGCAAGCTCAGAAGTGCTTTGCGAAGGCAATCGACATACCCGGAATGGCCTGTCAGGCCTCCTGTTAGAGCGATCTGTGTAGAGAGTTGAGAGGTCATCCCAGGTAACCTGGAGGCCTGTCTAGCCAAGGCAAGACATTGCGCCTCAATGAGTTTCACGGCTGCAGCATCCCCAGACTCCAGCAATTGCAGCATGAGTGGCGCAAGACTGGCAGGCCTAAAGTCAGGATCGTAGAATGTATCGAGTACGTTTTGCACAGATGCTCGAGGCAGGCTCATTGCACCAGCAACTGCTCGCCCCAAGTCGGATAACGAGCCTGATTCCAATTCGGAGAGCAACCGTTTGATGGCTGATTTTCCGATGTCATTGCCGCTTCCTGGATCTTCTAGACCTGGTCCCCAGCCGCCAGAGCGTAACAGGGTACCATTTGCATCAAGTCCGTAGCATCCGGACCCAGTCCCGGCGATGATGATTATACCATCGTCACTTGGGAAAGCTGCTTTCAGAGCAATGCGGGCGTCAGATTGCACAGAAACTCTGGAAGGAGTCAGATCGAGTAGCTCGGCCAGACGCGATGCGCAGCGGGCGCCATACTCTTTTCCACCCGCTCCTGCTGCACCTACACAACAAGCCGTCAAATCGTCCACATATCCGTCATCGAGAGAGGCTCTGATACCGTCTGCCAATACTTCGGCAAATGCCTCAGGATGGGCCGTGCGAGCATTGACACTTGGATATGAAGTAATCTGAGTACGCTCTCCATCCGTCCAATGAATGAGGAGCTTGCTTCCTCCCGCGTCTGCACCAATTGCACGGCAAGCGGGGCGATCACCTTGGTCAAATAGTGCCATCTCAGTTGCGCGGGTAAAGGGTAGTTGATTCATACATAGCAGACCCCTGAAGTGATTGGAGGTCGGGCGGTCGGTCTCCGGTTAGAAACGTGCCCAAAAAACGATCAAAATCCACAGCGGGACGACGGAAAAGTAACTGACTGTCGCGAAGACCGACCGCCCCCTCCCATGCGCTTGTTACGCGCATTTCACCGATTGATGTTGGTACGCCCCAGACGAGCGTTTGAGGGTGGCCGGACGAACGCAGGCTCACCGGCTCATACTTTTGACGGAATCTCTCCTCTGATCGCCCTGCGTCGGCGACTTCATCAACTGCTCCAGGAAAACCAACTGTCCGTTCTTGAACGGCTTCCCATCGCCAGGAGCTCATATCTGGACTATATCTAACGGAAAGTTTGCGCACCGTTTCACGCAGCGCCGTCTCCGCCATAGAATCGCCGGATAGGGACATTTCGAGGAGCATTGATTCAAAAATTGAGGCACCCGTTTCTGATGCATCGTACTCATAGTTCCAATTCTGGAGATATCGTAGGGCTTCTATTTCCATGGGGCCGGTAATGTCGCTCTCTGAAAGTTGGGCGAGCAGTCCAGGAACGAACGACTCAGCTGCTCGGCTCAGCGTGATTTGAAGCCATTCATCAGCTGGCACTGGCCCCGAAAACTTGCGGAGAGTGGCGATAGGACTCATTTCTTCGGGCGCATTTGTCACGAACAAAAGACCTGAATGTTGGCGAATAACCGTGGATGGACTTCCAGTAGTCATCCATTGAGCTCCGTTCCAGCGAACGCCATCGTGGGCAAAGAGAGAAGGCGAAGGGTGATGTCCCGCGAGTGCTTCAAACCACATTGTCATGTCTGTTACTTTCTGGAGCCCGGTCCATGACATGAGTCGAACGGAACGCGATTCACCTGCACGTGGTGGTTCCTCAATGAGCAGACCTTGCCCGATTCGGTTCGACTGCACAACTTCCTCGGTCCCATTCCAACTAAGGCGATGATGATCCGTTTGCACCATGTTAGATGTAACTACAGCCTGGCTGAGGTTTGATACGGAATGCGCCAGTAAAGCCCATGAGTCGATGTGTGTACTTCCAATCGGGGCAAGAGGTGTTCCGGGCACAGTCAAGCCAAGAAAACGACCTGCTCCGTAATCCAACTCTGTCTCTACATAGAAGGGGACTCCACTGCTCCCCGTCGCATATCGAGCCGCTGCATATCGAATAGAATCACTTGCGGCGCCGGTAGCTGTATTAAACTCTGCTCCATGCATGCGAAGTAGCCGGCGAAGCATTTGGTCTGCCTCGGCCCATTCCGAGACAAGACTATCCTCGAGCGCAATGGAGGGCGTTGAAACCCACGCAAAGAGCCGTTCGAGAGCTAGAGAATGCCAAGGTTGCCAAGACTCTGCCTTGATACCCAGAAGCAAGAAAGGGGAGGCTCGATTGAGGTCGTCGGCGGTAAGGGCGAGATCCAATCCCGATGCGAAATGAGCCAGTCGGATACGGGTTTCTGGATCCATTAGAGAAGGATCATCCCACATAGCCTGGGCCGTGGACGGAATGCCCAGTCGTAGGATCAGACGATCGACTGGCAAGGCATCCGGACCAAACCACTCGGATAACCGACCCAGTGCTGCTTGGCGCCATAAAACACTCTGCCAAGCACGGCTACGCCCCTGGCCGTACCCCAAAAGGATCATGCTGTCATCGAACGAAGATGCGTGCACGCGCATGCCCCCGTTGTCGGACCAAGAAACGGTCCCCGGTTGTGTCATACCGGCTGCGCGTATCGAAGAAGGAGCGTCTGGTCCCGCAGAAAAGGCGAGATAGACGATCAGGGTCACAGTCGTCCCCAATCCAAGAAGAATCAGCAGCGCAGATATTCCCAGTCTTTTGGGCATACGTTTAGTCTCTGGATCCTCTTCCGGATTCGATCCATGTTGTAAAATCGGCCAACGAAAGAGCATTTAAGCACTCGTTAGCAGAAAGGCCTCCCTTCCTTGCAGGAACGACCCCCCACTTCATGACATCAAGTTGATCAATAGAGTGAGCATCCGGATTGATGGATACCAGCACGCCCAGTTGGCGAGCCCGTTCCACCCATGTCCAGTCAAGATCCAATCTATAGGGACTGGCATTCAATTCTACAGCCACGCCATACGCAGCGCACGCCTGTAGGACAGCCTCGTGATCAAGTGGATAACCGTCCCTTTTTAAAATTAGGCGACCTGTGGGGTGACCTAATATCCTGGTGGCAGGATGACAAATGGCCTTGATAACCCGATCTGTGGCTTGTGCCTCTGTCATGTTAAATCCAACATGCACACTGGCTACCAGGAAGTCGAATTCATTCAACACATCGTCCGAGTAGTCCAGCGAACCATCCGTCAAAATGTCGCTTTCGACACCAAAGAAAACCCTGAATTCAGATCCGCCGTCGGAGGTAAACTCCCGGTTCAATAGATCGATTTCTTCTTTTTGCTTGAGAAGGGTCTGGACGTCCATTCCATGAGCAATCTTCAGCGATTGGCTGTGATCACAAATTCCGAAGTAGGAAAAACCTCGCTCGCGAACTGCCTCGCTCATTTCCCGAAGCGTATGGGCCCCATCGGAATACGTGGAGTGGTTGTGGAGTACCCCCTTCAGGTCGCTGTCCGAGACAAGCGTTAGGGCGGAAAGCTCATCGAGCCGATCGGCTGCAGTAGGGAGGTCTCGCAGGATTGCCGGTATGTAGGGTAAGCCAACCTTTTCAAAGACTTCTTTTTCAGTATCAGCATCGGGCAATGCACCTACGCGATTTCGTAAAGCCTCTACGAATCCTGCTGGTCCAGTTTCTTCTACCATTTTTCGCCCTGAGGTCCCGCTATGCGGGCATAGGATATCGACAGATAACCCATCCTCGAGTGAGCCCGACCACCGTCGTCCATCCGAATCTGTCTTTTCAGAAAGAGATACGCCATCGATTAGGGCCTCTGAAGAAGGGGTACCAACTACCAGCATGGAAAGGACACTGAGTTCATTCATTCCACGAGCCAATTCACCCGTGTACCAGACCTCTTCGATCTCTGCTACATTTAATAAGGCTGTACGAAGCACCTCGGCTTGGAGCCACGCATCTGCATATCGACGTTTGCCTTCGAAAGAACGTAGCAACGCTATGTTTTGCAGGATAGACTCTTGGCTCTTTTGGGCGAATCCTTCGAGCTCTGCTATGCGACCCGTGCGGGCTGCGGCCTCTAGGTCATCAAGAGATTGAACGCCGAGTTGCTGCCATAAAGCCCGTGCTTTCTTTGCTCCAAGTCCCTTAACCGCTAGGACGTCCAGCAGACCGGGAGGAAGTGCACCCAACAAGCTATCCCGAACTTCAAATGAGCCATAGTCCAAAATTTCGGCTATTTGAGATGCGAGCCCCGAGCCGATTCCTTTGATTCCAGTGAGTTCGCCAGATGCAATAAGATCAATAACAGGCTGTTCAAGTCGTTCGATGGTTCTAGCTGCCCCAGCAAACGCCCTTGATCGGAATGGATTACCGCCAGTCAGTTCTATCAATGCTGCCGTCTCCTTGAGCGGCTTAGCGATGGCTTTATTCGTCATGAATCAGAAGAGGATTAGGGGTGACGCCACAATCTAAGGACCTTCACATGGAAGAGGTCAAAAAAAGTAACCCCATTATATGTGGGATCAATCCTGTTCGAGGCTCCGTAAGGAAGCCTCCCTCCCCGCACTAGCTTGAGAACGTATTCGCTCGTGCTTTCGCACGTGTGAATGTCCCGGAACTGAAATTACTGGAGAGAACATGGACCGAATGAACAATCGGGAAGTCCCAGAAGGAAAGAACGCAAATCATTCAAAGCGCCGATTAGGTCGCGTGTCGATAGTAACCATGCTCATGGTTGGGGCCCTGATGATGGGCGTCCAACTTGAAAGCAAGGTTCTGAGTCAGGATACGGCGGAAGCCCTGCAGAAAATCGAGGATGTTTTTATCCTGATCAACCGACGCTATGTCGAAGAAGTTGATCCAGCCAAAATCGCACAGAGTGCGGTTGCAGGGATGTTGAAGGAATTGGATCCACACAGTGTTTACTTCAATGCAGAAAAGCTGAAAGGGGAGAATGAGTCGTTCGATGCCGCGTTTGAAGGCATCGGTATCTCATTTGAGTTATTGCCGGGCGTGGAAGGCGCAGATACTCTTGCCGTATTGAACGTTCTACCGGGAGGACCAAGTGAGGGTGTGGGTCTTCAGTCTGGAGATAGGATTCTACTGGTAGACGGGAAATCCACTATTGGATTTGACGAAGCCGATGTGCGTTCTCACCTAAAAGGTCCTCGCGGCACCGAAGTCAAGATTTCAATTCAACGTCCCGGTGTCGATCGCTTGATCGAGTTTGATATCATTCGCGATAAGATCCCGATCTACACATTGGACTCTTCCTATATGATGGAGGACGGAACGGGCTACATTCGAATGAATCGTTTTGCTCGGACTACCTACAGTGAGTTCATGGCTAGCCTTCGTGATCTCAAGGAGAGGGATATGCAACGGCTGGTCCTTGACCTGCGTGGTAATCGCGGGGGATACATGGAAATGGCTGTCCGAATTTCTGGCGAGTTTCTAAAAGAAGGCCAGCTAGTAGTTTCGCAGAGTGGAGCTACCGAAGACAGTAAAGAAGCGTTTTACGCCTCGAGTGGTGGATTGTGGGAGGAAGGTCCCGTGATGGTACTGGTTGATGGCGGATCGGCATCAGCTAGTGAGATCGTCGCTGGCGCCCTTCAAGATCACGACCGGGCATTGATCGTCGGGCAGCGGACATTTGGTAAAGGACTCGTTCAGAAGCAATATCAATTGCGTGACGGCAGTGCACTTAGATTGACTGTAGCGCGCTACTATACGCCTTCAGGCCGCTTGATCCAGACGGAGTATGAAGATGGAGATAGGGCTGACTACTATGCCAGCAAGGCTGAAATCAAACGAGCAGATGCCACGCACACGGCATCTGAACTTCTATCAGAAGCTCCAGACTCATTACGCTTTTATACGGACGCCGGACGCCTTGTGGTTGCCGGAGGAGGAGTCATCCCGGATTTCATCGTTCCCCCTGATAGTCTCTCGCCACTTATGCGATCTGTTCTTGGGCGAAGCCTTGAAAACCAGTTCATCCGGTCATGGATTGATCTCTACGGCGCATCCATCAAAAATACTTGGGGCGAATCGCCATCCGGTTTTGTGAGCTCTTTTACCGTCTCAGCAGAGATGCGTGAGGCCTTTCTTTCGTACGCGGCGGAGCATGGCGTAGTCATCGGAGATCGTCCGGGAGAAGCGGACGAAGGTGCGCGTTTTTCGGACATCGATTTGGCAACTGATCAAGAGATGTTAGACACACTTTTAAAGGGTCGGCTGGCAACTAGATTGTATGATCGAAGTGCGTGGTATCCCGTCTGGCGCAACGTAGACAAGCTTATTAACGAGTCTCAGAAGTTATGGGCCCCGGCGAATGAACTTGCCGAATCCTACTCTGTAGCCAACTAATATTCATCTCTTTATACACGCTAGAAAAGCTTTTTTTTGGAGGGCTTTCGGCACCTAGATTCTGGCAGATTCAACCATTAATTTCCTCAAACAAAAACGTGTTCGGCAACTTGAGCTTGATTGGCGTGTCTATCGCTATGAAGGCAGTCGGGAGAGATCACTTTCAAATCTTCTGCTAATCGGAGGCAACTTCGCATTGACAAAAGATTATGTAGTGGATATTATTCAAGCTGCTTTGAGGCCGCCCATCTTTACTAATAAATTAGTTGTGTGGCCGTTCGACTGATTGGGGTTTTGTTTCGTCTGTTGACGGGCTCCCACCAGCATTTCAAAACCATCGATAACAACCTGTTTCTGAATAGGAGGGAAGACTTCCATGACGTTATACAATCTGCTTCTGATGTTGCCACAAGAGGCGATGGCTGAAGACGGTCTGGTCAATGTTTTAGTCCAGCGCTTCAACGAAGGCGGCGAGTACATGTGGCCGGTTCTAATTTCGCTTATCGTTGGCCTTGCCATCGCATTTGAGCGCATCATCACGCTGAACCGCGCAGATATAAACACGCGTAAATTCATCGTCAACGTAAAGGGCCGCCTTGAAGAAGGTGGAATCCCAGCAGCTGAGGAAGTGTGTGCCAACACACGCGGCCCTGTTGCTTCTGTCTTCCAGGCAGGTCTCCTTCGCCATGATGAAGGAATCGAAGCTGTCGAGAAAGCCGTAGTTTCCTACGGATCTATCGAAATGAGCTTCCTGGAGCGCGGTCTCGTTTGGCTTTCGCTCTTCATCTCGCTTGCTCCGATGTTCGGATTCCTCGGAACGGTTGTTGGGATGGTTGAGGCTTTTGACGCCATTGAGGCAGCTGGAGACATCTCTCCGAGCCTTGTTGCCGGTGGTATCAAGGTCGCTCTCCTCACGACGGTCTTCGGTTTGATTACGGCTATTATCCTGCAGTTCTTCTACAACTACATCACGTCCAAGATTGACCGGATCGTGATTGATATGGAAGAAGCTTCGATCGAGCTGATCGACTCGCTAGTACTGCTTAACGCCGGTTCCCCTTCAGGTAACTGAGCGAAGGAAGGCTGACCCATTCAAGGGCGGCCGGCGCTGCCGGCCGCCCGACTAAACCATCTGAATAGAAATGGCTGGACTAGTACCCTACCTCATCTGGGCAGTAATCATCGTTTCCGGACTGAGTCTCCTAGCGATCGGCATCTTTGGTGTCCGTTCTCTTATCCAAGGCAAGGTTGATCCGTTGACCATCGTTCTGACCATGGTGCCAATTGCCCTATTGGGCATTTTGGGACTCGTGCTCGGAGATTGGGCACATGCTGCCATGCTTGCGTTCCTTATTTCGCTTGCATTGACATCACTTGTGCTGCTTCTTTCCGGACTCAAAGGTCTCTTCGGATTCTAAACAGGCAACACCGGTTGCACTGAACAATACAGAGGATTCTGATGGCATTGCTGAAAAAGAAAGCGCGGACAGAGGCTGAAATACCGACATCATCGATGGCGGATATTGCCTTCTTGCTGCTCATTTTCTTCCTCGTTACCACTACGATTGACGTTGACACGGGAATCGGAATGGTTCTTCCTCCGAAACTCGAGGACGATATTGAGCCGCCACCGATTAAGGAGCGCAACGTTCTCAAGATTCTCGTCAACGAACAGGGTCTCGTGCTGGTTGAAGATACTCCATCGGCCGTGCAGCTCATTCGCGATGAGGTCAAGAAGCATGTTCTGAACATGGGAGTTGACGCTCGTTACTCGGAAGAACCTGGCAAGGCCTTGATATCTATCAAGACCGCTCGTCAGACTCCGTACAATGCGTATGTGTCGGTCCTTGATGAAGTATGGATGGCCTATTTCGAAATGTGGGACTCTGAAGCCCGCCAGCTCGGGTATGCTGATTATGCGACGTACGTAGATAGTATCGAAGAGCAGGATGCGGACAATCAGATCCGTGAGAAGATTAAAGCTGCTATCTCGATCGCCGAACCAGACGCAGCTTGACAGCCGCTTCCACCGCTCCCACTGCAAACTGAACTCTACTCATGGCTGGTCACTTTCAAAAGAAAACTAAGACGAAGGAAGATATACCTACAGCATCTCTTCCGGACATCATCTTCATGCTACTGATCTTTTTTATGGTCAGTACCGTGCTGAGGGAGACGACTGTTCAAGTTCGTACAGCACTCCCGTCAGCAGAAGCACTGACGAAGATTGATCAGAAACGTCTTGTTTCCTACATCTACATAGGTCCTCGCAAGCTGGACGGTAATCGTCTAGGTGAGACTGGTGTTCAGATTGACGATGCACTTGTTGAAGACTTGGGCAATGTCAGAGCCATTATGTACCGGAAGCTGCTCGAACAGCCTCGTTTGATCGTCTCCCTCAAAGTTGACGAAACATCAGAAATGGGGATGGTATTGGATGTACAGCAGGAATTGCGCGAAGCAGGTACGCTCAGGATCAACTATTCGTCAAAACGCGAATTACCGTCATGATGCATTAAAAATCGTGATCGGTTAGTCCGACTGCGTGAATCAATACTGAAATCGAAAGGGCTCCGGCAAACCGGGGCCCTTTTTTTTTGTGCCTCTCGTACCTTCCGGGCACCACCATTAAGAACCCGGAACTCCCCTACGCATGTCTTATCGTATCACATTGTTGCCTGGAGACGGTATCGGCCCCGAAGTAACGGAAGCCACAGTTGAAGTTCTCGCCGCTACGGGCGTCGAGTTTGACTGGGTGCGCCATGAAAAACTGGGCGCCAATGCCGTTGATGATTATGGAACGCCATTACCAGAACATGTGATTGATTCCATCCGCGGAACACGCATTGCGCTGAAGGGCCCGGTTACGACACCGGTAGGCAAAGGATTTAAGTCAGTCAATGTGCAGCTTAGACAGAAGCTCGATCTGTACGCAAACGTACGACCCTGCAAGTCTTTGCCAGGTATTGAGACGCCCTTCAAGGACGTCGACCTCATGATTTTTAGGGAGAATACAGAAGGGCTTTACTCTGGCCTCGAGTCCTATGACGAAAGGCATGATATCGCCGACTCGGTAGCTCGAATTTCCAAGGCGGGATCTAAGCGCATTATCTCCTTCTGCTTCGAGTATGCTCGGACGCATAGTCTTGATAAGGTTACGGTAGTTCATAAGGCCAATATCCTGAAATTGACCTCAGGGATGTTCTTGAAACTCGCCCAAGATGCGGCGCTTTCCTACCCAGAACTAGCGTTTAATGATCGAATCATTGACAACATGTGCATGCAACTCGTTGTCCGTCCTCAGGAATACAACTGTATCGTTACCACCAATTTGTTCGGTGACATTCTGAGTGACCTCGCAGCTGGGCTTGTCGGTGGACTCGGTGTTGTGGCTGGAGCCAACATTGGTGATGACTACGCCGTGTTCGAGGCGGTTCACGGAAGTGCGCCAGATATTGCAGGTCAGAGCAAGGCTAATCCTACAGCGCTCATCCGCTCAGCAGAAATGATGCTGAGACATCTTGGTGAGACTACCGCAGCAGACGCCCTCCATACTGCATTAGTAGAGATTTACACCGATGGTAGCTTCTTGACGGGTGACCAGGGTGGTACCGCAAGCACAGATGAATTTGCACGCAAACTGGCTGAACGTGTAGCCAACCACGTTTGAGGAAATCATGATTCAACGTATCCAGACAATCTATCTGCTTCTCGCCGTTGTACTACTGGCCATCGCATTCTTATTTGACGGCATTTGGACAGGTGCTGCAGCTGCCGAGTATGCATGGTTTGTGCCCGTCACCATGGGGCTATTAGGTCTTGCTGCTGCAGGAGGCGTAACGGCTGTTTTCTTGTATAAGGACCAGCCACGTCAGCGTGGTTTTGTAGTCCTCCTTCAGTACCTCACCCTGCTGGGTTTGGCTCTATTGATTGGTGCTAATTCGCTCGCGGGAGGCTGGGGCTCATTGACTGCCAACGCATCATTTTCGACATGGGCTTCTGTTGGAGCCCCCATCATTGCCTACCTCATGTTTTTGATGGCTCGGCGAGGGATCGACAAGGACATTAAGTTGATTAAGTCGATGGATCGACTCCGGTAATGACGTCACATGACGCGCATCGGGGTCTGCGAGAGTACCTGATACTGGGGGCCGGACTGCTTGCTATTTCGGTGAGTGCAATCCTTATACGCTATGCTGGGGATGCACCTGGAGAAGCTGTTGCCGTTTGGAGAACAGTTTTCGCGTCCTTGTTGCTTCTGCCGGTTGCTCTCGTTAAATCGGATAAGGAAATACGGGCTATAACCAAGCGAGAGTGGATGCTGATTGTTGTGTCAGGCATTTTTCTTGGCCTTCATTTTGTCACATGGATCAGTTCTCTCTATCACACGAACGTGGCCAGTGCCTCTACGCTCGTTTCCTTGAGTCCTATTTTTCTGGCCATCATGGGCTTCGCCGTCCTTGGTGAAAAACCACGTCGGATCGAGATCATCGCCATATTGACAGCGACAGCAGGAACGGTTGCTCTGGGTTGGGCTGATCAGGTCTCTGCCGAGCAGGTCCATGGCGATAATCCCCTGTTGGGCAATGGTCTCGCACTGACGGCAGCCGCTCTCGTGTCAGTCTATCTCCTCATCGGACGACATGTGAGGCAGCGTCTCGGTTGGCTCGCGTATGTTGCCCCTCTATATGTTGTCACTGCCCTCACTACGTGGGTGGTAGCGCTGCTGCGGGACATACCGCTAACCGGATATCCGATGCACGTTTACGTGCTTTGTTTTGGGATGGCTGTCATTCCTCAACTCATAGGCCATGGGTCATTGAACTACGTAGTCCGATTTTTCCCTGCGGCTACGATTGGCTTGGCTAGTCTCTTTGAACCCGTTGGCGCATCCCTATTGGCCTTTGCCTTTTTCGGCGAAGTACCCTCGTTGACGGGCGCTATTGCCATGATCATCATTCTTGCCTCCGTCGGGTGGGCGATGCAGCCTGAAAAAGACAACGCCTCCTAGTAGCAAGAGTAGAGACCAATAATCTCAGCTCCTCTTGGTAATATTACCGTGGTAGATCATTCCAGACCAATTTCGCAGGTCATGTCGTTTCCACAGCACATTGGTGACTTAACCTTTCCGTGACCATCAGGACATTTGGCAACATATACCTGCACGCCTGTGTCTTTCGTAATCATATCCTGAACTAGCTCTTTGCCACAATGACCACAGGTCATTGATCCAACGCTCATACCGCATTTCTTGCATGTGTATGCTGCCATGTCGATACTTTATGTAGTGTATTTTAGAGAATTGCTTACAACGGAATATAGCGGACGGGTAGAACAATTAGTTAGGAAAATTATCGGCCAGAGACGCTATACCGCGATAAATGGAAGGAAATGAATTACACAAATGCACGAAAGCTTTTCTTAAAAGGATTCCTTGGTTTTCTGACCCTTACAGCCGTAATGGCCATTATTTCTATTCTGACGAATACGTTTGGAGAGTTGCAGGCGAAGATATTAGCAACGAGTTCCATTATTTCGGCCGCGAGTATTCTTTCCATGGCTTGCGCCGCTTTTTTGGAGCGAAAGAAGTTGCCTTGGTTGGGTTTTGCAGGTATCGCCATGGCAGTAGCAGCGGCCCTGGTTTCAATCGTAGCCATTTGGGCTGAAATTGATAACAGGGAGTTGATTCGGGTCATAATGACGCTTGTCGTGGCGGCCGTTGGATTCGCGCACGGATTCCTCTTGGTATTACCCTCGCTCGACCGAAATCAGCAATGGATTCAAAAGTCTTCCTCCGTGATCATTGCCACACTTGCCATCATGCTCATTGCCATCATTTGGGGTGATTTTGAAAGTGAATGGTATGCCAGAGTGCTTTCCGTCATGGGCATTCTCGCCGCATTAGTCACACTCACGGTGCCGCTCATGATGAAGCTGCGCAAGGAGAACAGTGAACACGAGAACGGTGATCACGAGAACAGTGAACCGGGAAACGTCGAAATGGAAAACGGCGCTCAGGAAAGCATTGACACCCAAAAGACCCTCACTCTTAAGAAGACGGAAGATGGGTTTTACATCGATTCAGAAGGCAATAAGTACCGAGTAGAAGAAGTCGGTTAGCGTGGGCTGCCCAATATCCCCAGACGCATAGTCTAAGGAAGGCTGAATACTAGGCTATATACTAGGCTGAATACTAGGGCTGCAGGAATCGATCTTTGCTTAGGTCGGAGAAGCGTTTCACTCCCCGAACGAATCGATCCAAAACGATTGAGCCCCGGTAGGGAAGAGGTGCGTAATTGGGCAGGTTGTTCTGGAGAATGCCTTTCATTCGATGAGCCGATGCATACGCCCTGAGGATGGCCCAAGCATCACCAAGTTTCAATGTTAGAAGAAACCGGAGTACCGCCACCAAGTCCAGCATCACCCGAACAACAAGCACCCGACGCCACTCTGCTGGCGGTAGGTTACGATGAAGCATCAGTAGGTTATTGCGGAAGTTGAGATAGGTTTTTCTTGGGTTTGAGGCGGGTAGACTGGCGCCTCCGATGTGAAACACTACGGATTCGCTAACACAAGAGACACGTAACCCTGAGCGGCGGAGGCGCCAGCAGAGGTCGATTTCTTCCATATGCATAAAGAAAGATTCTTCCAGGCCGCCTAGCTCATTCCACGACTTGCGCCGGACCATCATACAGGTACCTGACGCCCAGAATATGTCAGAGACGCCGTCATATTGTCCTTCATCCACCTCGAGGACGTCAAAAAGCCTACCGCGGGCAAAGGGGTAGCCCCAGCGGTCAAGGAAACCTCCTGCTGCACCGGAATATTCAAAAGACTCCCGATGGTCATACTGAAGGAGTTTGGGTTGGGCCGCGCCGACATCGGGGAATTGGTCAAGATGACGAACTAGAGGCGTTAACCATTCGGGATGTACTTCTACGTCATTATTGAGTAGGACTACTAAGTCACCCTCGGCGTGCTTCAACGCTTCATTGTTACCCTTAGCAAACCCCCAGTTTTCAGGATGTCGGATCACACGGACATCCGGATAGTGAGATTCAACCCACTCAGCAGAACCGTCAGAGGAGGCATTGTCGGCAAAAATGATCTCGAAGCCGTCAAATTCAGTCGCTACGACACTCGGAAGGCACTTCCGGACGATGTCCAGCGCATTCCACGAAACGATCACTATTGATACGCGGACCGTTTTCATCGAGCTAGCCTGAATGATTGACGGTGATACGTGGTCGGACCGACTTTCGCGAGGCCTGCATAGTGAGCTTCGGTCGGATACCCCATATTTGAGTCCCATCCAAAATGGGGGTGCAGACCATGGAGAGCTTGCATCAACTCGTCCCTATGCGTTTTAGCGAGTATAGAGGCGGCAGCGATCGTATGACTTCGGGAATCTCCCTTGATAATAGGCCGGGAGGGTAGATCCAAGTTTGGAATGGCTGTATTCCCATCAATGAGCACGTGATCAGCCGGAATGCTCAACTCCGAAACAGCCCTCCGCATAGCTTCCATGGCCGCCCACAAAATATTCAATTCATCTATCTCAACGGGCGAACAACTACCTACAGCCCATGCCACTGCACGCTCTTTGATATGGACGGCCAGTTCAGTCCTACGTTGAGCTGAGAGCACTTTGCTATCGGTTACACCATCGATACGAACACCCCTTGGCAGAATAACTGCAGCCGCCACCACAGGCCCTGCTAGACACCCTCGCCCAGCTTCATCCACCCCCGCAACATGGAGCATGCCGGATGACCATACCTGTCGTTCAAACGCGAGATCATCATCAGCTGCGGTAGCAAACAACTCAGATTGTCCTTCTGGAGATTTCATCAAGGTGAGCCCCCTTCTGTGAACTGGTCTGGGAGGTCGTTTTCGTACAGGACTGTATCCCCTGGCTTGCAATGCTGAGCAACCCACTCCTGTGCTTCGAAAAGCGTGGTCACAGTGTGAATCTGATTCTCCTTGAATCCAGCTTCTAGCAGACCCTCTTTAATGGGTAGCGTTCTCTCAGGACCAACCAAAATAGCATCGTCGGCCGCTGATGCAATCTGAATACCAAATGCCTTATTCAGTGCCGATTCCTCCTCACCGAGTTCAATCATGCCAGGTGTGATAATCACACGACGACCCCGATCAAACGCACTGAGAACATCAACGGCATGTTTTGCGCCTACAGGGTTGGCGTTGAAGGCGTCATCAATGACGTTTACCCCGTTTTCTATGCGTAGTGCCAAACGGTGAGGAACCGGGTCGAGATGTGTAATGCCATGAACTGCCTGTCGAAGACGAAGTCCAGCGGCACGACCTACTCCGAGGGCGAGTAAGATGTTGAGCACATTGTGCTGGCCGAGCAAGCGCGTTGCCACCTGAAGTCGGTCACCTGATCTATCGACGACATCAAAAACAGCTCCTTCTGCTCCGTATTGAATGTTTTCAGCCCACAGATCAGCCGTGCCTGGCGTGGTTGCTACAACGATGCGCTTGACGTCCTTGCGAGTGGTGGCAGAGGCTACACGCACATCATCGCCGTTTAGCACAGCGGTCCCGCCCTCGCGGATGTGATCTAGAAGCGTCAGCTTTTCGCAGGCGATGGCCTTTATGCTTCCCATAGATTCGAGATGCGCCACGCCAATCGACGTAATTACTGCAATATCGGGCGGAGCCAAAACTGCTAGTTCGGCGATGTCACCAGGATGCCGCATGCCCATTTCAAGAACTAAAAAGCGATGGTCATCACCGAGTTGATCATTGATGACCTTACTGATGCCCATCGGAGTGTTGTATGATCCGGGCGTCATTAGGACGGGATAGCGCTGAGCAAGCACGGCGCGTATTGCGTGTTTTACTGAAGTCTTGCCGTACGATCCCGTGATAGCTACATGGTATAAATCAGTGCGCTCTGCCAATCGGGCCTCGGCCGCAGCTTTGAAACCGTCGTGGATGCGTCGCTCAAATGGTGTGGTCAGCCGTGCAGCCAATCGGACAGCCTCCGGTGCTCCAAGATCGGCTAGCCAAAGACCGACTAGCCATCCCGCAAATGTGAAAACCGTAGATAGGTCCTGAACCGTCGAGGTGATCAGAGCGGTAAGCAAAACAGGAAGTAGCAGCAATAGGACGGTCACTCCAGTCAAACGCTTCATTCGAGCGGTCCAAGCGAGATTCTTTTTGGGACGATCCCGCCGGTATCGACGCGAAGATGCAAACGTGAAAGCCCATAGGAGGCCTAGTAGTATCAGCCAACCATCTCCTTCAGGCTTCAATCCGAGGACTAAAATGAGCCAAAGCGCCCCCAGTCCATGTGATAATCGAAGGCGAACATCGAACAGTTTTCCACGGAGAAACTCGCTGAATGGCCGTACGCGGTATCCCGAGAGCTGCATCATATGCAGAAAGAAGCGTGTACGTCGTCCAATCCGCCAAAAAGCAAAGCCAGCTGCTAATAGGATCGATATGATGGCCCAGCTCGTCATCCAGTGTGCAATGATCGAATAGCTGTGGCAACAACGTCAGGGCGATCGATATGAGCATAGTGCCCAGCCCCGGGTACCTCATACGCTCCAGCATTCGGCAACAGATAATTCATGCGTTCAATCTGTTCGTTCGTAATCGCTTCATCGCGCTCTCCACGAAGCAGAAGAACGGATGCTTTAACATCGGGAAGAACATTATCGACATAATGATTGACGGTCTGAACGAAGGTTTCCCTCATTACTCCGTGAAGAGATCGATAGTCCGATGATCCGAGAAGCTTCCAAACCAATGAATGTCGTAACCAATCTAGGCCCAATGCTTGAAGGGGGCCAGGAAGTAAGACAAAGGGGGCCTTCAAGATGCGCGCACTCCAGCTTCGGATATAATAGGAAAGGGATCTATGCCGTCTGATGCCGGAAGGCGCGATCAATGCCAGAAATTGTATGTCGTCGGATGACTTTGCAGCGTGCGCCAATGCTACTCGGCCCCCGTTAGAGTGTCCTGCTATTGCGTAAGAGGACCATCCTAGGTGGGCAAGAACGCCATGCACAATGTCTAGGTGTCCCGCCATACCGTAGCCTTTTTTTGGTACAGGCGATTCGCCGTGACCCGGAAAATCAAAGGCCGCTACTCGAAATGTATCTGATAAGCGATCGATCATTGGGCGCATGAGTAACGTCGAACTGCCCCATCCGTGCATAACAAGCAATGGAGCACCATCTTCAGGACCAGATACGGACAATCGGACGACGACGGGCTCTCCATCCATCATCACCGAAAGGTGCTCTGCTGAATCTGAATCTGAATTTCGTTCGACGATCATGCGTTGTCTTTGTCCGGGGGCCTAAATCACTCTATATTAGGGTTGCAGCCAAGCATGACCGCATGGGCGGGAAAACATGTTGGGTTGCAGCTAGGGTTCCTGTGGTGGAACCCTGTAACCGGCAACAGCCTTTATGCCATTGATTCTAGCAGCGTTAGCTGAAAGCACTCAATAGCTATGTTTAAAGGCCGTGAACGATAGCTGAGAGTAAAAGGTGTAATTGATACGTCCATCAAGTACTGGACTTTCAATCAGCAGTTCATCCTCTTCGCTGCCCGGTCAAGTTAACGATCCAAGATAGCGATCGCAGATCTCTTATCCCCCGCGTCTCGTTCACCTCTAGAATCGAAACGGAGACCGGTAACATTTCCAAAGTATATGGCCAGCACGTCGTTTACAGGTATTCTTGAGCTCATCGGAGACAAGAAATTCGGATTCATCCGTGGAACGCGGCACGATATCCCAAAAGGCAAGAAAGACTCATTTGTCTCGCCAGCAATCATCAAGCGATACAATCTCCGAGATGGTGTCATAGTTGAAGGGACACTAAGGCCCGGCAGAAAAGGGGATATGCAGGTCAATCATATTGACACCGTCATGGGCATGACACCCGATGATTGGGCGCGTACGTATGACTTCGAGAAAGGCCATATCATATATCCGGATGAGAAATTAAATCTGGTGACATCGCCCACGAATCTTACCACCCGCATTGTCGACCTGGCAGCACCGATTGGGAAGGGGCAACGTGCGCTGATAGTTGCACCCCCGCGCACTGGCAAAACTTTTTTGCTGAAAGAGATTGCAGCCGCTATCACCATAAATCATCCTGAAGTCGCGCTTGTGGCGCTTCTTGTTGATGAACGCCCAGAAGAAGTCACGGACTTTAAGCGGACGACATCGGCTATGCTCTTTGCTTCCTCTAACGATCGAGATGAAGACAATCACGTTCGCGTTTCACAGCTCTCGCTAGAATATGCCAAACGCCTCGTGGAACAAGGCAAAGATGTTGTCCTGCTTCTCGATTCCCTCACTCGACTCGGTCGCAACTTTAACTTGTACCAGCAGGGCAGTGGGCGTACGCTTTCTGGCGGCCTCGATGCGCGGGCAATGAACATTCCACGGAAGATTTTTGGTGCTGCGCGCAATATTGAGGGCGGCGGATCGCTTACGATCATCGCAACGGCGCTGGTCAACACCGGAAGCCGGATGGACGAGGTTATTTTTGAAGAGTTCAAGGGTACGGGTAACGCAGAGATTGTGCTGGATCGCGAACTGGCTGACAAACGAATCTACCCAGCGATCAACCTGCGCAAGAGCGGCACACGCAACGAGGAATTGCTCATTGATCGGGATCTTATCGATCAGCACCATCGCCTTTTCCGTGCTCTGAACAGTCGATCACCTGTGGATGCCATGATTGCCCTCCAGCGGCACATGCAGCAGAGTCCGTCAAACGAAGACCTGCTACACGACCTGATACCATCACGTCCTGAATGACTCGGGACGAGTATTGACAGGTCTGACCGATGTCGAAAGGGTATGTTTAACTGCCAAGTGGGTCTTGCTTAAAAAGCGGGTCTTGAGTGGACAATACGTCAGTTAAAGCAGAGCAGGTCACATCCTATGGGAATCAACAAGCTATTGCAGCCCTGAAAGCAGGTTTTCCGCGAGAAAAGCTTTTCCGGCATGGCGTGCATGTACTTACGGATGCCGAACTGTTGGCACTGATTCTAGGTACAGGCGCACGAAATAGGTCCAGTCTAAACGTAGCTGAATCCATGGTACGGACATGGAAATCCATTCGAGGAATGGCTGCGCGTAGCGTGCGCGATTTCATGGGATTAGAAGGGGTTGGACCCACCAAGGCTTCGCGGCTGGCAGCGACATTCGAACTGGCGCGCCGACTCCCACAGACACCCAGGGAAAAGGCGGCTGCCTTCCGCAGTCCTTCTGATGTCTTTCGGGAATACGGGCCGACTATGTCCGATCTCAAGCGTGAAATATTCCAAGTTATCTTACTCAATACAGCCCACGTCAGAATAGCTGATTTCACAGCTAGTGAAGGAGGATTAGCATCAAGTATTGTTGAGCCGCGGCTCATTTTCCGCCGAGCAATCCTTGAACATGCTGCAGCCATAATCTGCATTCATAATCACCCGTCTGGTAATCCAGAGCCGAGCAGGGAGGATGTGGTTGTAACACGCCAATTGGTTGAGGCAGGACGAATTGTCGGTATCCCGGTTCGAGACCATGTAATTATTGCAGGTGACAACTGGACCTCACTCGCCGAACGAGGATTGACGGCGAGTGCTTGATGATGGTACTCTCCACATCGAGAGGCTAAGCAGATCTAATTCCCAGTGTCGCGATTTCACCGGGATCTTCAATCCTTGTCTGCTCTCAGGTCAATCCAAATGCGTACCTTCTGACTCTTAATTGCTGTCCTCCCCAGAGAAACCGCCAGGGACCCATGTCCGACCTGTTTGAAAAAATTGTCTCCCTTTCTAAGCGCCGTGGATTCATTTTCCAGTCGTCCGAAATTTACGGGGGCCTCTCGGCTACCTATGATTATGGACCACTTGGCGTTGAGCTAAAGCGCAACGTTACACAGCGCTGGTGGAATTCAATGGTGTATCGTCACGATAATGTATCCGGTCTGGATGCGGCTATCCTGATGCATCCCACTACTTGGAAGGCCTCAGGGCACGTTGATGCATTCAACGACCCTATGATCGACGACAAAACCTCGAAAATGAGGTACCGCGCCGATCAGTTGATCGAAGGTCACATTGATCGACTTCGTCGTAAGGGCAAAGACGATGAAGCCGAACGGGTCTATTCGGATCTGGTCGATGCGCTAAACGCAGACGATGCAGCAAAGGCACTATATGACATTATCATGACCGAGGAAATCAGGTCTCCTGATTCTGGCATGTTCGATTGGACGGAAGTGCGGCAGTTCAACTTGATGTTTGATACTCACATCGGACCGATCACGAATGCAGACAACAAAATTTACCTTCGTCCCGAAACGGCACAGGGCATTTTTGTGAACTTCCACAATGTGCGCGAGACGGGTCGTCATCAAGTACCGTTCGGTATCGCTCAGATTGGTAAGGCGTTCAGGAATGAGATTGTGGCCCGTCAGTTCATCTTCCGCATGCGCGAATTTGAGCAGATGGAAATGCAATATTTTGTTAAGCCAGGCTCGCAGATGGAAGCATTTGAAGCTTGGCGAGAGGAGAGAATGCAATGGCATATTGACAACGGGGTGCGTCCATCGAAACTACGTTGGCACGAACACGAAAAGCTTGCCCATTATGCAGATGCGGCGCAGGACATCCAGTATGAATTCCCGATCGGATGGCAAGAAGTAGAAGGAATCCATAGTCGGACAGACTTTGACCTGGGCGCTCATCAGGAGCATTCCGGGAAGAAAATGGAATATTTCGACCAATTGGCCAATGAAAAATATATTCCATACGTCGTAGAGACGTCAGCAGGGTTGGACCGTACTATCCTCACACTACTCTGTGAAGCGTACAGAGAAGAGGAGGTTGGAGGAGATTCTCGTACCGTTCTCAAATTCCATCCCAAACTCGCCCCAGTTACCGTTGGAATTCTGCCGCTGGTCAAAAAAGACGGCATGCCAGAACAGGCGCACAAGATGGAAGACATGCTCAAGGAGCATTTCAATACGTTCTATGATGAGAAAGGGGCGATCGGTCGTCGCTATCGCAGAATGGACGAAATTGGAACGCCTTACTGCATCACGATCGATGGCGAGTCGGTTGAAGAAGGAACGGTCACCGTTCGTGACCGTGATTCGATGCAGCAAGAACGTCTTCCAATGGAAAACGTCCCGGGATACTTGATCGATCAGATCAATAACTGGGAAACGTCCTAACAGCGAGGCAGCGCTCGATCGCTTAGCTGAATGTTTGGATCAACCACGTTCTGATCTCATCACGTGTCTTGCGGAAGGCCTCTAAGTTTTCCTCTGGACTGCTTCCTTTACTAGAAGGATCGCTAAATGCACGATGAATCGTGCGCTCGCGAGCTGGCCGAAACGGACAATTCTCCAGTGCATCGTCACACACGGTCACAACGATGTCTGTAGTCGGCTCGTCCAGTTGGCTGGTGGTTTTTGACCAAAGCGAGGAGGGGTCAATACCAA
>Ga0055584_100001154_pt1 | contig 25894 bp, 27 predicted proteins | sample OSDHelmetaG_FD_58716 | JGI IMG/M metagenome (GOLD analysis project Ga0055584, IMG submission 58716) | Pelagic marine sediment microbial communities from the LTER site Helgoland, North Sea, for post-phytoplankton bloom and carbon turnover... | ecosystem: Environmental > Aquatic > Marine >...
ACACCTGATGGCCCCTTGGCGGTTGGAATCGACACCTTGGTGATTGCCGGGTGGACCGGGCGTGACCGGGCGGCGATGGAGGCGCACATCGCTGAGTTAGAGGCCATCGGCGTCCCGCGGCCGTCGACCACGCCCTGCTTTTATCGCGGCGCAAGCTCGCTACTGACGCAAGGACCGCGCATTCAGGTGGTTGGCGGCGAGTCATCCGGTGAGGTCGAATTCTTTGTCTTGCAGCATGAAGGCGCGATTTGGGTCGGTGTCGGGTCCGACCACACGGACCGTGCGCTGGAAACCCACAGCGTGAGTTTGTCGAAACAGGTCTGCGCCAAGCCGATCGGGCGCACCCTATGGCCGCTGGCCGACCTCGAAGATCACTGGGACGCGTTGGTGTTGCGGTCGTTTGCAACGATCGACGACACGCGGACGGGCTACCAGGAGGGACCGGTCACAACGATGCTGGCACCGGCCGACCTGATTGGGGGATACCGCGATGCAGGTGGCACGTTTGCGAATGGCACGTTGATGTTCTGCGGCACCCTGGCCGTGCACGGCGGGGTGCGGCCAGCAACGCGATTTGAGGTCGAACTCCATGACCCAGTGCGCGACCGAACGCTCGCCCATGCCTATGACATCGAGGTGTTGCCCGACGCGGGCTAGCGGGTACCGGTTTAGGACCCCTTGGTTTGAAGCGGAACGATCGGTTCGACGCGCTGCATGTCGCCATCCCACCGTTCGATGAGGTCGGATTCGACGCCTAGCTGATCGAGGATGCGCGCGACCGTGTGGTCGACCAAATCGTCGATGGTTTTGGGGTGGGCATAGAAGGCGGGGTCGCTGGGCAACATGGTGACGCCCATACGGGCAAGCTTGAGCATATTCTCGAGGTGGATTTCCGACAGCGGTGTTTCGCGCGGCACCACGATAAGACGGCGGCGTTCCTTCAGCACGACATCGGCGGCGCGATGGATGAGGGAATCGCCATAGCCGTTGGCGATGCAGCCCAAGGTCCGCATCGAACACGGCACGATGACCATGCCGTCGGTTCGGAACGAGCCGGACGATACGGCAGCGCTCATTTCGCCGGCGGCATAGCTGACATCGGCGAGCGCGCGGACATCCTTGGCGGACCACGACGTTTCATGTTCCAGCGTTTGCTGGCCCCACTTGCTGATCACAACGTGGGTTTCCACCTCGGCAGCGTTGCGCAAGACCTCAAGCAGTCGGATGCCGAAAATGGCGCCCGACGCCCCGCTGATTCCGACAATGATCTTTTTCATGGGCGCAACTAGACCTTAGTTCTAGGAAAGCCGTGTTCTGCCATGTCGTTCCACACCATCTGATCGACGATTTTACCGTCGCGAATGGTGAAGCGGTCGACGTAGCGGATGTTCTGATAGGGCGTCCCGTCCATCAGTTCCCCTTGAAGGGTACCGAAGCAGAAAACGACGGTGCCGTCGTCGGACTCGATCTCGTCAAAGCGTTGAAACGCCTTCCAGGTATTTTGTTGCCGGCCCTTTTGAAACGCTACGAGCTCTTCGGGACTGGCGAAACGATGGCCGCCCATGAAGATCGTGTAGAAACCCGGCCCCAACATGTCCCGCGCGGTGTCGAGGTCGCGAGCCTCCATGGTGCGCAGGTATTTGAGTGCCAGTTTTGATGCCGCACCTTTGGCGGTTTCGTCGCCCCGCGCCGGCGGATGGGGCGGGATCGGGCGATTGCCCGGGCCAAAGCCATGTTCGCCCATATCGTTCCACACCATCTGGCTGACGAATTTGCCGCCGCGAACGAGAAAACGATCGACGAAGCGGATGTCGCTGTAATCAGTCTCGCCATCGAGTTTCTTACCGTAGAGCGTGCCCCAAGCGTAGACGACCGTGCCGTCTTCGACCTCGGCCTCATCGAACCGATCGAAGGTTTTGAGGGCGGTCCCCTGCCGACCCTTGCCGTAGGTAATGAGCGCTTCGAGGCTGTCAAAGTGGCAATCGCCCGGGAAGACCATCTGGAAGCCGGGCGCCAGCATCGCTTTGGCGGCATCAAGATCGCGGGCTTCCATGGTGCGCAAGTAGGTGAGGACCTGATGGGATGCCGAGTCCGGTTTGAGAGCGGATTCGGCGTCGAGGGCGACATCGGCGAGACTGGCCATGGGGTTCTCCTAAATTAGGTGCGCGACTTTACCAGCGTGGGCCGCTGAAAATCTAGGAATCGTACTCGTCAGCCCGGAGCACCGTGAGGATCAGCGAGAATATTTGGTACCAAATAAAGCCCAGCAGCATGACGAACAGGATCGACCCAGGAATCACCAGGATCGTAATGGGTGAGCCCTTAATTGCCGGGAGTACCGCAATGGAGAACCAGATCCACCCGCCGACCCCGATGGCGAAGGTGCCAATCCCAGCACCCACCAAGCCCACCGCGATCCGCCAACTGATTGTCGGGCCTTCGTCCACTGTTTCAGCGCTCCAGCATGCTTTCGGACCCGGGGTCCGATCTATTATGGTAGACCATCTCCGGCGTCTGAGAAGACCGCCATCTCCGCGCCGCGTGCATTTCTAGGCGCAAGACGCGACCAACCATAGGAACACTATTGTGAGCACCAACGGACACGGCCCCTACCCCACCCTCAAAAAACAACTCAGCGGCGACGAAATCGTTATCGCGCCGGGGTGCTTCGATGCTTTTTCGGCGATGATGGTGCAGCAGGCTGGGTTTTCAGTGGGCTACATTACCGGCGCCTCGATCGCGTATACCCGGCTTGGGATGCCCGATATCGGTTTGGTCTCGATGAACGAAGTGGCCACCACGGTGTCGCTGATCTCGGAGCGCGTCGGCATGCCGCTGATCGTTGATGGCGACACCGGTTGGGGGAACGCCATCAATACACAGCGGACGACGCGGCTGTTCGAGGCTTCGGGCGCCACAGCCATTCAACTGGAAGACCAAACCTTCCCAAAACGCTGCGGGCACCTCAAGGGCAAGAGCCTGGTGTCTACCGGTGAAATGATCGGCAAGATCAAAGCGGCCGCCGACGCGCGCCGGTCGGACGAGTTTCTGATCATCGGCCGGACCGACGCCATTGCCGTGGAAGGCTACGAAAGCGCGTTGGAACGCGCCGAGCGTTACGTCGAGGCCGGCGCCGACATTCTGTTTATCGAGGCGCCAGAGTCAGAAGACCAGCAGCGCGACATGTGCGCGCGATTCAAGGGCCGGGTGCCCTTGCTCGCCAATATGGTGGAGGGCGGTTCTACACCAGTAACAGACGCGCAAGCCCTACAAGACCTGGGCTATTCGATCGTGATTTTCCCGGGCGGTTTGTTCCGCGCCTATAGCCTGTTGGCCGGCGAGTATTTCGCGAGCTTGAAGAAGCACGGCTCAACCAACGCTTTCCGCAACCGCATGTACGATTTCAACCAGATCAACGAGCTGTTGGAAACCGAGAACATCCTGAACGACGCTGCGCAATACGACGCTGCGAACTTCGAGTAAGCACACCCCGATGCGGCGCTCTCGGGTTGCCGCGGTGATGGTCCTGTGTTTGGCCCTCACCGCTTGCGCCAACGGCACGGGTGTTTCGTTCAATCCATTCGGGTTGGGGCAAACGCGTGTGACCAGCGCGCAGAAATGTGCGAGCCAGGGTTATCGCGAAGACAGCGCGATCTATGGCGAGTGTGTAGCGTTCTACGACAAGCAGACCTTTACCAATCGACGCAATATCGTACTCGCGGTGGGGGTCGCAGCGCTCGCCGTGTTCGCCTTCCAGGAGGAATGCGACTGTTTGTTCGGCCCCGATCGTGGGACCAAGTTCAGCAACTGAACGGCATCCCAGCGCTGTCGCTCATTTGACACAAAAAAAGGCCCCGCCGAAGCGGGGCCTAATCTGGTTCAAGACCTAGCCGACTACGATTCGGAAATCGTAAATGTCAGGGTCTCGGTGTAGTCAGTTGCCTGATCGAGGTTGGACGACGTGCCATCATAGGTGATGTTAGCGTCGAAGCTGTCACCCCCCACCGACGACCGTGCGCCGCTCGTGATGAACGCACCGGATGCACCGGTGAACGACACGGCTACCGCGTCACGCAAAAGGGTGAACGAAAGATCGTCGTTGGTTGTTGCAGTAGGGCTATGGAAACAGGGCCCGTTGGCAGCGCCGCAGTCACTGGCGCCCTGGTTCAACGAACTAACCGAAACCGAATATCCCGAAGGGTTATTTGCCTCAGCCACAATCGTTGCGACCTTGAGCTGCGTGACCGAGCCCGTGAGATCCAGCCCGGAGGCCGCACCCGCAGGCGTCACCGTGATCGCCAAGATTTGTTGCACTGTGCCCGTCAGCGTGAGCTGACCGGTCGTCGCTGCAATAGCGGCTGTGCCGCCTGCCAGCACACCTGCCGCCGCAATCCCGGCAAGTGTTCTCTGCAGATTTCTTCTGCTCATTAAACTCTTCTCTGTACCTCACCGTCGAGTATGCCTTTAAAGTGCGCCTTTGTGGCGAATAAATCTTTTATTTTAAGCAATAAACCGATGGTTGCAGGGACCGGCGGCTTAGGGCCCCATACAACCCGGAATTAGGACCATGAACCAAGTGTCGACAATCGACGCGTGCACCGCGCAACTCAAACAAATCCTGGGCAACGATTTTGTCCACGACGACGCCGAAACCCGGCAGTTTTTCTCAACCGATATCTTCTACGTCGGCGAACCCTGCGCCTTGGTGATTGCGCCGGGCAATGCAACCGAATTGGGGAGCGCGATCGCCACCGCCACCTCGGCGGGATTTGCTGTTGTGCCGCGGGGCGGCGGTATGTCCTACACGCGCGGATACCTCGGCGGGCCGGACTCGGTGTTGGTTGATACCCAGCGCATGGACGCGGTTCTGGAGGTCAATACCGAGGACATGTTTGTCACCGTCGAATGCGGCATCTCGTGGGCCGCGTTGGATGAGGCCCTGGCACCGCACGGGGTGCGCACGCCGTTCTGGGGCACGGGATCCGGCAAGTACGCGACAGTAGGCGGCACGCTGTCGCAGAACGCGATCAATTATGGATCGGGACGGTTTGGGCCGGCGGTTGATTCTGTCCTGGGACTAAGCGTGGTGTTGGCAGATGGCTCGACCCTCACAACCGGGTCGGCGGCGACACCGTTTGCGCCCTCGCCCTTCTTTCGCACCTATGGCCCTGACCTAACCGGGTTGTTTTTGGCCGATACCGGCGCCCTGGGAGTCAAGGCCACGGCAACTCTCAAACTGATCCCGCGGGCACCGGTGACGGCATACGCCTCTTTTGAGTTTGCCGCCGTGGAAGATTTGTGTGGCGCGATGAGCGAACTCGCGCGCCATGCGGTGACCAGCGAGTGTTCGGGCTATGACGCCTTGCTGATGGCCTACATGATTCGTAAACAAAGCCTGAGCGATGACTTCAAGAAGTTGGGCCAAGTGGTGCGCTCTGGGCGCGGCCTTTTGGACGGTGTGCGCGATGCCGCCAAGATCGCGCTGGCGGGCCGCCACGCCTTTCGCGACATCGCCTATTCCATTCACTTCACGGTGGATGGCCGTGACGAGACCGAAGCGGCGGCGAAGATGGCGCAGGCCAAATCGATCTGTCGCCATGGCGGCACGGAGATCGAAGCAAGCGTGCCACGCCTTGTGCGCGCCGGCCCATTCCCGCTGCCGACGCTTTTGTTCAATCAGGACGGCAAGCAATGGGTGCCGGTGCATGGGATTGTGCCGCATTCGCGCGCGTTGGCCTTTGTCAGTGCGGTCGAGGCGTTCTTCACGTCGCAACAGGCCGTGCTGGACCAGCACGGCATTGAATGGGGCAATTTTATTGTGCCCGCGAGCGCGCAGGCCCTGCGGATTGAACCCTGCCTGTTCTTCCCCGATGCGCCCAATGAATTGCGCGAGAGTTTCTTTGACGCGGATTACCTCAAGGGACTTGGGAAACAAGAACGCGACCAGGCCGTGCACGATGCAGTGCGCGATTTGCGCAAAGGCATTGCCGATCTGGCGAAAGACTTTGGTGCGGTGCACTTTCAGATCGGGCGGCAATATCCCTACCGCGAGACCCGCGAGCCTGAGACCTTTGCCCTGTTGAAAACGATCAAGGCGACGGTTGACCCGCGCGGATTGATGAACCCCGGCGTTTTGGGCCTGGAGTAGAGATGCGGCGCGATTGGATAACCGGGGTTTTGTTGTTGGCGGCCGCGCCCTTGTTCGTTGTCGGGTTGTGGATGCCCGTGATCTCGGTGCGCAGCATGCTGGTGTTTGCCCGCGAGTTTTCGTTGCTCGACGGCGTCGTGAGCTTTTTTCACGACGGCAACTATTTCCTGTTCGCGATCATTGGGTTGTTCACCGTGCTGCTGCCAGCCTTGAAAATCGGCACCGCGTTGTTGGTCTGGAGCCTGGGCTTGACTCATGGTTGGGCCCCGCGGCTGGTGCGCCTGTTCGAAAAGATCTCGCGATGGTCGATGCTGGACGTCTTGGTGGTGGCGTTGACGATCTTGTTCCTTGAGGGAACCTTGGCAACAAGCGCCGATATCGGCCTGGGAGTCGTGCTCTTCGCCTGCGCGGTCATCCTGTCGACGATCGCCACCCATCGCCTCGCCCGGTGGCACCGGCAAGTCCAGCGTGATGCGGTATGATCGCGCGATGACACCTTGGACCTCTACCGACGACCTCGCGGCGATGATCCCCGACGGCGCGTCGCTCGCCTTGATCCGCGACGGTTGTGGCGTGGCGATGCAGGTCACGCGGGCGCTGGTGCAACGCCGCGCCCGGGACCTGCGGTTGATCAACGTACCGACGGGCGGCATGCAGACAGATTTGTTGATCGGGGCTGGCTGCGTGGCGGAACTGGAGACCTCCGGCGTATCGCTGGGCGAGTACGGTGCGGCGGGCCGATTTGCCGACGCGGCGCAGCGCGGGTCGATCACGCTCAAGGAAGCGACCTGCCCAGCCATCCATGCGGGCTTGCAAGCCACCGAGAAGGGCGCGCCATTCTTGCCGCTGCGCGGCATTCTGGGATCTGACATCGTGCGGTTCCGGCCGGATTGGCAGGTGATCGACAATCCGTTGAGCGGTGACGCGGAAGACCCTCTTGTAATCATCCCGGCCATCGCACCCGATATCGCGCTATTCCACTGCCCCATGGCGGATGACGCCGGCAATGTTTGGGTGGGCCGTGAACGCGATCTGGTGACCATGGCGCATGCCGCGGCGCAGACCCTGGTGACGGTCGAACGCCGCTATGATGGCAATTTCTACGACGACCCGACGCTTGCCGCGGGGACGTTGTCGGCCTTCTACGTAACGGCCGTGGCGGCAGCGCCCGAAGGTTGCAAGCCGCTGGGATTGCCCAATCACTATGACGAGGATGCCGACCATCTGCGGGCCTATGCCGCGGCATCGCGCGACGACGCAGCCTTTGCCGCCTATCTCGACCAGCATCTGCCGCATGTTGAGGCGGCGTGACGGGGTTCAAACGGGAAGAATTGCTGATTGCCGCTATGGCGCGCCTGTTGACGGGCACGCGGCACATTGCGGTCGGCGTCTCTTCGCCCATTCCGGCTTCGGCGGCGCTGCTGACGCGGCGGTTGTCGGGCGGCGCGACGCGGGTGTCGATCTTGGGCGATCCGAGCAACACGTTTTGGTCCGACGGCGGCAAGGAATTGTTCGATTGCGCGGCGCAGGGGCGCATCGATGCGTTCTTTTTTTCGGGCGCGCAGATTGACGGCGCGGGCAACATCAATCTGGTGGGGATCGGCGACTATCCGCAATCCAAAGTGCGGTTCGGCGGCTCATACGGGTCGGCATTCCTGTATTACATGATCCCGCGCATCATCTTGTTTCGACCAGATCACAATGCGCGGGTGTTGGTGCCCAAGGTCGACTTCATCAGCGCTGCCGGGACCAGTGCCCCCGGCGTTTGGCGCCGTGGTGGTCCACATGCCTTGGTCACGGGTAAGGGCGTATTTTCCTTTGACCGCGAGGCCGGGCGATTTGCCCTGGAGTCGGTGCATCCAGGCGAAACACTTGAAGGGATCGAGGCCGCGACGGGTTTTGAGTTTGACGTCGCGCCGGACCTCGATGAAACCGAACCACCGGACGCCGCGACACTGGACCTTATGCGCGGCGATGTCGGTGCCGAAATTGCGGCGACCTATCCGAAGTTCGCACGTGAAACATTGGGAGTGGCTGCATGAAGCGTGCGCTTGAAGGTATGAAAGTGATCGACCTATCACGGGTTTTGGGCGGTCCTTACTGCACCCAAATGCTCGCCGACCACGGCGCGGATGTGATTAAGGTCGAACCGCCGCAAGGCGACGAAACCCGCGAATGGGGTCCGCCGTTTGAACATGGCCTGAGCGGCTATTTCGCCAGTCTGAACCGGAACAAACGCAGCCTCGCGCTCGATCTCTCGAAAGACGAGGGCCGTGCGGTATTGATGCGGATGTTGGAAACAGCCGACATCGTGATCGAGAACTTCAAGGTCGGCACCATGGAGCGTTGGGGGATCGGCCCCGATGTGTTGCAGGAACGATTCCCGCGACTGGTCCATGCGCGCATCACTGGGTTTGGTAGCGATGGTCCGCTGGGTGGGATGCCGGGCTATGACGGGGCGGTGCAAGCGTGGTCGGGCCTGTTGAGCGTCAACGGTGATCCGGAAACCGGGCCGGTCCGGGTGGGCGTATCGATCGTCGATATGGTCACCGGCCTCAACACCGCAATCGGGATCTTGATGGCGGCGGAAGAACGCCATCGCTCGGGACTTGGGCAGTTTCTTGAGGTCACGTTGTACGACGCGGCGCTCTCGATCCTCCTGCCCTACCCGCATAACTGGTTCATGACCGACAAGCCGCCCAAGATGATGGGCAATCGAAGCCCGAATATTGCGCCGTACGATTTGTTTCCGACGGCGGGGCACAACTTATTTCTTGCCGTCGGTAATGATCGACAATTCCGGCGGTTGTGCGATGAATTGGGCCAACCCGATATCGCCGACGACCCGCGCTTTGCGACCAATGCCGACCGCCTCAGCCATCAGACCGAACTTCGTGCGGCGCTGGAGGGCCTGCTGGCGGACCAGGACGGTGAAACGTTGGCCAAACGGCTGATGTCGATCGGCATTCCGGCCGGGGCCGTGCTGTCCGTCCCTGATGCGATGAACCATGCCCATGCGGCCCATCGGGGCATGGTGGTGGATGCCGGGCGCATCCGCACGATCGGGACCCCGATCAAATTCGGTCGGACGCCAGCCGGAACTCATACCGAACCACCCGCCTTTGGCGCCCATAGCGCCGAGGTATTGCGCGAATTCGGCTTTGAGGCCTCCGAAATCGAGACCTTGAAGGCGACGGGGGTGACCCCCGAAAGCGCCAAAAAATTGACCTAAGTCAGGGACTTGGCAGCTCTGGGAGGGAGAATGCTCGCCATCCGTACGCAACGGGCACGAGGAACAGCGTACTGAGGGCGTTATGATATATTGCGCCTAATTGGACAGACCAGCGGCTCAGGAGCGATGAGATGGCACAAGAGCAAGAGAACGTTACGTGGCGGGGATTCGGCAAGCACGAGATGGTTGTCGACACCAATCACGATGAGGCCGCCCGCCTCGATTTCACGATGAACCTCTTCAAGCACGTCGGTACGGAAATCTGGCCCGGGCACCGCAAGCTCTATGACAACAAGGTCGAACCCGCTTTTGAAAAAGAGAACGGGCGCAAACCGAAAGATCGCCATGAAGTGCGCAAAGCAATGTTGGGTGAAGAGTACTTCCGCCTGTGGAGCATGCTGCGGCTTTACGCCCAGGAAAACGGCTACAACGAACGGCGCAAGATCGTCGAGCGTCAATTGGACGACCTCATCGCGCGTGCAAAGCCCCGCAAGACCGACAAAGGTGAGGTTGAAATCGATCCGAATTTCGAGGTGCCGCGCTATCACAAACCGTTCGATATGCATTGGATGCCGGGCAGCTTCTGGACCGAGTTCACCGAGGACGATGTCTCGGCCGGGGCGATGTACGACGCCGGCGGTTTGTACCTGTCGACGTACGGGATGCTCGGCAAATACAACAACGGTGCGGGTTATGCCGTTGCAGCCTGGATCAAGGAAAACTATCCACACATCAACCCGAAACGGATTCTCGATCAGGGTTGCACCGTCGGCAGTAACACATTGCCCTACAAGGACGCCTGGCCCGACGCCGAAGTAATTGGGATTGATATCGGTGGGCCTTGCTTGCGCTATGGCCACCGCCGGGCCGAAAGCCTGGGCTTTGATGTGACCTTCTCTCAGCAAAACGCCGAAGAGACAAAATACGAGGACGAATCCTTCGACATGGTGTTGTCCACCATGTTCCTACACGAGACCTCAAACAAAGCGGTCTACAACATCGTCAAGGAGAACCACCGGCTGTTGAAGCCGGGCGGGCTGATGCTTCACGTTGAGCAGCCGCCGTTCAAGACGATGGACGATCCTTTCGAAGAACTGATGAAGGATTGGGACACCCACAACAACAACGAGCCGTTCTGGGGTCGGATGCACGATATGGACCTTGAGGACGTCGCGTTGCGCGCAGGCTTCAAGAAGAAAAACATCGTGCAGACGTTTGCCGATCAGATCCGGCCCACCGACGACGACAACTACAGTCCCGGTGCAGGCCAATGGTTCATCTACGCGGCGACGAAGTAAACCGTCGCGTCAATCGACAAAAAAAGGGGCGCCTTTGGGCGCCCCTTTTTCATTAGCAAGACAGCTACTGCTGTTTCTTCCATTCCTGCATGATGTCGTACCCAGTCGCATTCCACACGTCGGCATGTTTCCCGACGTAGTTAAGCGCCTCTTCGAGGTATTTGATGCGGTGCGGCTGACCGGACATCCAGGGATGAATGGTGATGGCCATAACGCGCCCGCCCTCGCGGCCGGATTCGTCATACATCAGGTCAAATTGATCCTTCACCTGGTCGACGAAATCCTGCTCTTTGTGTTTGTAGTGCAGCCAGACCACTGAATCGTCGATCCAATGCTGGTGCGGCATGGCGATGATCTCACCTGACTTGGTGCGGAACGGATAGGGCATGTCATCGTTGATCCAGTCGCAGAAATACTCGACGCCCTCTGCCGCGATGTAGTCCGGTGTGTCCCACGATTCGGAACGCCCCGGCGATAGCCACCCCTTAACGGGCTGACCCGACATCTCGCGCAACGTGGTGAGTGACTCCTTGACCTGAGCCTTCTCCTGATCCGCGTCGAGGCCAGTGTAATGGAGTTTGGCCATGTCGACGCCATTGGCCATGATTTCCCAGCCGCGACCGTTCACCTGATCTACGAGATAGGGATAGCGACGTGCGACGTGCGAGTTGAATGCAGCCGTGACCTTGGAAATCCCGGCCGCATCGAGAGCATCCATGACACGGAAAATGCCGACACGGTTGCCATAGTCGCGCAGCGAGAAATGGCGCAAGTCCGGATAGGACGTGACCATGCCGCCAAGCGCCTTAAAGGGTTTGGCAGGCGTATCCAATGGGAAGAATTCGAAAGCGACATTCACCCACAACGCGACGCGGGCACCGTTCGGCCATTTGACCGGTTTGCGCTTGGTCAGGAGCGACCAGTCGTAACGGTCGTGATCCATCCCGTACGAGCGGTGCTCGTATTCGAGATAGCTGTCCGGAATGGTGGCGCCGGTGACTTCTTTTTGCTCGATAGGGGGGCGTGCCATGCGCTAGCTCCTCGCCGGATGCTTTTTCTTGAAGTCTTTGATCGCCTGAACGTACTCGTCGTAATAGTGCTCGTAGTAGTACTCGGCAATCTCGCGGCCAGTGGCGACCCAAACGTCGTCGTGGCCGGTAATGTATTTTAGGGCCTCTTCGAAGGCCGCCAGGCGATGGCCTTGGCCGACCGCGTAGGCGTGAAGCGGGATGCACATCACGGTGCCGTTCTTGGCGCCGTCGGCCCGCAGCCTGTCGAAATTCGCCTTGAGCATGTCGGCATAGCGCCGTGGCGGCACCATGCTGCCGTTGTAGACGATGATGTCGTTCATCTCGAGCGAGTAGGGAATGGAGATAAAACGACCCTCTTTGACGTTCACCGGAAACGGCTGGTCGTCGATGAACAAATCGCAGGTGTAGAGGATGCCGTTCTTGGCGAGCAGATCCATCGTGCGTTCGGTGTGGGTGAGCGCCGGTGCGAGATAACCCGCGATCCGTTGACCGGTGTGTTTTTGCACATTGTCGATCGAGTCGGTGATGATCGCTTGCTCCTGCACCTCGGTCATCGCATAGGAATAGCGCGTGTTGTAAATCCCGTGGGAGAAGAACTCCCAGTTGCGCTCTTTGCAGGCCTCGATGATTTCAGGATGATGGTCGAGCAAGGCGACCGATAGAGAAATCGAGCCGCGAACGTTGTAGCGATCCATGACATCCATCATGCGCCAGTGACCCACCCGGTTGCCGTGGTCGCGCTCTGAGTACGGCACGAGGTCCGGTGTGGGCTTTCCCCACGGGGTGCGCAGCGGATTCACCGGCGGATCGATTTCGTAGTATTCGATATTCGGTGCCACCCAGAATGCGACCTTGGCCCCATTGGGCCATTTGATCGCCGGACGGGCATTCCATGGTAGGTATTCGTAAAGACCGAGATCGGCTTTCACAGTCCCTCCTATTGTTGTCTTGGCGTAACGCGAAAAAAGGACTAGTTCGCCGGCTGATAAGCCTCGAGATAAGCCTTCACGGTCTCGTAGGACTCGATGTCGGCGTACTTGAGTTGCATGTCCGCCAGGTTGGCGTAGTGCGGGATTTCGTGCTTATCCGCGACACATTCCTCGGTGACGATCGTGCGATAGCCGCGCGACAACGAGTCGACGCAGGTTGCGCGCACACAGCCCGATGTTGAACCACCCGTCAAAATGACGGTGTCAACCTTGTGCCAAACGCAAAGCGACTGCAGCGACGTTTCGTGGAAGGCCGACGGCATCAATTTGTTGTAAATCGCGTCACGCGTGTGATCGATCTTCAACCGGTCGTCAAACTCGAACCGCTCTGAATTGACCTTGATGTTTTGAAGCGAGTCCGGGGTGTCGGTCCGGGTGCCCCAGGCACCGGCGTCTTCGCCCGACTCCATGTATCCGACATGGGTCCAGACGACGGGAATGCCCCTAGAGCGACAGACATCGGAGAGGTTGTTGACGAATTCGAGCTGCTGCGGATTGGTTTCATACGCCGTCTTAAACTTGCCGACAGCGGTATAGGCTTTTTGCAGATCGATGTTGACCAGAATCGGTTTGCGTCCGAAACCGAACTTGGCACGGTTCGGATTGGCTTTGATCTGGGCGTAGTATTCGCGCGGCGTGAGATCCGAAGATTCCATCCTAGCGTCCTCCCGAAAGTCATTTGTTGTTTGAATTTGGCCGTAGAATCGGGGGGCATCCGGGCAATGTCAAGCGAGGCCCGCCGCCCGGACGCGGTGCGGTTAGGAGAACTTCTCGATCGCTTTTTCCAGCGCCGTGAGGAGTTCGCGGCCCAGAATACCGCCGTCTCCCTCCACCCGCTCCTTGATCACCGCATTCATGGTGTCGATGTGCGATTTGACGATCTCAACGTGGCTGTCCTGGGCCAGCGAGCGCGATCCGGTGAAGGTGTAGAGGGAATCGGCGACCGTTGTGACCAGCGGATAGCCGAAGGTGCCGCCCTGCCCCCGCATGTCATGGGCAATTTCGTTGATGCGTTTGAACTCGGTCGCACGCCGGTTCTCTTCTTTACCGCGGGTCTTGGAGAGCAATTCGTAGAGCTCCGAAACTTGGCCCTGAACCCAATCGGGATAATCCTCGGCAAACTTGTCGAGTTCCGCCATGGCTTCCTCAAGCGCCGCGACCGCAAACTTACCGGGCTCGCGCGACTGACCGGACGCTGCTTTTTCCTTGAGGCGGTTGCGCAGCCGGAAATAGCGAACCTTGATTTTGCCCTTGGGGTCGAGTTCAAGTGATTTCGTCGTCATAGATGATCTCTACCTCCTCCGGCTTGATCTTGCGACGATCTGCCAGCCGCGATTCGCTCTTGCGGCGGCGCCGATCGGGTCCGAAATAGGCTGGGGTCAAGACGTATTGCCGCGGCCGCTCAATAAGTTGGCCAAGGCGTTGCGTCAGCGACTGAATGGAATAGGGCTTGCTGAGGATCTCGGAGACACCGAGATCGCGCGCCTCACTAACATGGGCCATATCCGCAAAACCGGTCACCATGATGAACGGCATGAACTTGTCAGGCGATTCCTTGTGGCGGCGCACCCACCGAAGGAGGAGCAGCCCGTCAACCGGTGTCATTTGCCAGTTTGCCAAAATGAGATCGATCGAGTTGATGCCGCCCTTGATCGGGTCTTGCCCGACCTTTTTGAGCGTTTCGATGGCCTCGGAACCATCGTCGACCGCGATAACGGTCCCAACGCCGACAACGTGCATCAGTGATTTTAGAAGGCTACGCATATACGCGTTGTCGTCAGCGACAAGCGCGGTATAGAGACTTAGGTCGTAGTCCATTGATCCCTGACGGCGGCCCTTAGACTGATCGGCACAAGCCCACCAAACAACGGCTGTCCAACAAACCTACACCGTCCAAGTGTACCCTGAACGAAGAAGTTTGTTGAGGTCTCCTTCCGGCTCCTTGGCGCGCACCGTCTTGACCTGGTCGAGAACGCCGGCTTCGTACGTCGCCGCGGGATCACAATAGAGGACACCCAGAGCCACCGGCAGCGTGTCTGGGTCCATAGAGGCTAGGAGATTGGCCATGATCCGATTGGTCTCGTCATGAACGAGAATGTCGTCAACCGTCACGCCGTCTTCGCCAATGGTCACCGCTTCAATCGCAAACCGGTCGTTCCGAAGGCGCAATCCCCGGTCCTTTTCTTTGCCGAAGACCATCGGTTCGCCATGAACGACACGAACTTGCCGGTCGGCCGCGACGGCCGGTGCCTTGAAGCTGTCGAACACCGCATCGTTGTAAACGATACAGTTCTGAAAGATCTCAAGCAGCGACGCGCCGCGATGGGCGTGCGCGCGTTTGAACATCTCCGGCAGGTGTTTTTGATCGGTGTCGACGGAGCGGGCAACAAATCGGGCGCCGGCGCCGAGGGCAAAGAGCGCGGCCGAAACAGGCGCTTCGACCGAACCTTGCGGTGTCGACGGCGACGTCGTCCCGATTCGCGAGGTCGGCGAGTACTGGCCCTTGGTCAGCCCATAAATCTCGTTGTTGAAGATCAGCACCTGGAGATCGACGTTGCGACGCAAGGTATGCATCAGATGATTGCCGCCGATGGAGAGCATGTCGCCATCGCCGCCAACGACCCAGACATCGAGATCGGGGTTTGAGAGCTTGATACCCGTTGCAAAGGCTGGTGCGCGACCGTGGATCGTGTGGAAGCCAAAGGTATCCATGTAATAGGGAAACCGTGCAGCACAGCCGATGCCGGAAACAAAGACGGTGTTCTCGGTGGTAGCGCCAATTTCCGGCATGGTGCGCTGGAGCGCTTTGAGGATGGCGTAATCGCCACACCCCGGGCACCAACGAACCTCTTGGTCGGTTGCGAAATCTTTGGCGGTCAGCTTTTCAGGAACAACGTTCATGCTAGGCCCCTAGGCGCGCGCGAATGGCGTCTTCAATCTCGGAGATTTTGAAGGGTTGGCCGGAAACCTTGGTCACCTTTTCGGCGGGGACGAGGTATTCCGAACGCAACACCGTTACGAGTTGGCCGGTATTCATCTCGGGCACGAGGACTTTCTTAAAGTTACCAAGCAGCGTGCCGAGGTTGCGCGGTAACGGCCAGATGTGACGCAAATGAATGTGAGACACCGAGTGACCTTCGGCGCGCAAATTAGACACCGCGCGATCAATCGGTCCGTAGGTGGAGCCCCACCCGATCACCGCGATCTCACCTGACTCATCACCATCCTCGACGGTTTGCTCGGGGATATCATGCGCGATGCCATCGATTTTGGCCTGACGGGTATCGGTCATCTTTTGGTGATTCTCGGCGTCGTACGAAATATGCCCCGACCCATAGGCTTTTTCGATCCCACCGATACGGTGTTCTAGGCCGGCGGTGCCGGGAATCGCCCAGTTGCGCGCGAGCGTCTTGTCGTCGCGTAGGAACGGATGAAAACCCTCGGGCTCCTGGCGGAACGCAACCTCAAACGGCGCGATCGCATCGACATCGGGGATGAGCCAGGGTTCGGCCGCATTGGCAATATACCCATCGGTCAGCAACATCACTGGGGTCATGTAGCGCGTGGCGAGACGGACCGCTTCGACGGCCGTTTCGAAACAATCGGACGGCGAGCGCGACGCCAAGACGACAAGCGGCGCATCCGCGTTGCGGCCATAGACCGCCTGATAAAGATCCGATTGTTCAGTTTTTGTGGGCAGTCCCGTCGAGGGACCGGCGCGCTGCGAATTGACGACAACCAGCGGAAGTTCGGTGCTGATGGCCAAGCCAATCGCCTCGCCCTTGAGGGCAATACCGGGACCCGAACTTGAGGTGATCCCTAGATGGCCCGCGAACGAGGCACCAATCGCCGAACACACAGCGGCAATTTCATCTTCGGCCTGAAAAGTCACAACACCGTATTGCTTGAGCCGGGAAAGAATATGCAGCAACGGCGAGGCCGGGGTGATCGGATAGGAACCGAACATGATTTCGAGCCCGGCTTTGTGCGCGCCGGCGACCAACCCCCATGCGAGCGCCTCGCCTCCCGACACCGTGCGATACTCGCCTGGGGCGATGTCTGCTGCGGGCACCGTGTAGGCCGGCATATCGCCTTCAAGTTCGGCGGTTTCACCGAAAGCATGGCCCGCGTTCAGCGCCGCCACATTGGCCGCCGCAATGTCCGGGCGCTTTGCAAACTTGCCGTTCAGCCAATCGATCGTCGGCTGGCGGTCACGGCCATACATCCAATAGATCAGTCCAAGCGTCCAAAGATTCTTGGACCGCAGCGCCTCTTTCTTGCCGAGCCCTGACTCTTTGACCGCTTCCATCGTGAGCGCCGACATATCGATCTCGATGACGCGATAGCCGTCGAGCGTCTTGTCCGCGAGCGGGTTTTCAGTAAATCCGGCCCGCTTGACGTTCCTGTCAGTGAAACTACCGACATCCGCAATGATCACGCCGCCAGTGCGAACGTTCGGCAACTCAACTTTGAGTGCCGCCGGGTTCATCGCGACCAAGACGTCGATCGCATCGCCGGAAGTCTTGATCCGTCGTGCACCAAAATTGATCTGGAACGAGGAGACACCAAAAGTGGTGCCGGCCGGGGCACGAATCTCCGCCGGGAAGTCCGGGAACGTTGCCAGTTCATTGCCCGCGAGGGCGGTGGCCTGGGTGAACTGCCCACCGGTCAGCTGCATTCCGTCGCCAGAATCGCCGGCAAAACGAACCACAACGGACTCGCGTGATTCGCGGGGGGCGCTGACCTCAGCCGCTACGGCCGAACTTGCCATTATTGGTCTCCATCGTTCGAGGCGTCGCGGACCATAAGTCTCGCCCCATTCCTAATCAAGGGTCGGCCACGCCCGCGAGCGCCGCAAACCCGCAGTAGCCCTAGTGTTTGTAAGGCTGCTCAGTTGCCCAGAACGTCCAGCATTTCAGTCAGAGTTTCGAATTTGCGGCGTGGCGACTCGCCAGGTGCCGCAGCGATTTCCGCCGATTCGATCTTTTTCCAATCCTCGAAGGTGACCACGCGGACACCGCGCTCAGCGAGGTGCGCCGATAGAGCGGGACGCCCTGGCTTTCCGCCAGCCCCACAGTCCTCGGCAATATGATTCGCGGCGGTGGTTCCGTCGGGCCGGTTGGTCGAAATCACACCGCTCGGCCCCCGCTTCACCCAACCGACGGCATAGACACCTGGTTCCACCCTGCCGTCATCGTGCACGACAATGGATTTTTCCTCGTCGAACGGGACCTCGGCAACGGGCAGCGATCGGTAGCCCACCGCCGGGATAACGAGGCCACATGGGATCTCGAAAAACTCCCCGGTGCCCACCGCACGGCCGTCTTCGACCTTGGTCTTTTCAAGCCGCAACCCTTCGACGTGGTCACCACCCAATATTTCGACAGGGTTGGAGAAGAATCCGAAGTGTACGTGTTTGGGCTTATCCCCCGATTTGAACTGGGTGAACTCTTTCAAGGTTGCGAGATTCTTTTCCTTGAGACGCTGATCCCTTGGATTATCGAGTTCGCCCACCTCATCGGGCAATTGTGTCGGATCAACAAGCGGCACGGCGTTCTTGAGTTCGCCCATCTCGCGCAATTCGACATTGGTGAACTTCGCGTCGATCGGGCCACGCCGCCCGAGCATGTACACATCGGTAATGGGCGAGGCTTCTATCGCCGCCGTTGCGTATTCAGGCAAATCCGAATCCGCCATTTCTTGGCGCGTCTTGACCAAAACCCGGGCGATGTCGATCGCGACGTTGCCGTTGCCGATTACCGCAACGTTTGCCGTGTTGAGATCGGGATTGAGGTGGCGCAGATCCGGATGGGCATTGTACCAACCGACGAAAGTCGCCGATCCGATGACACCCATTTTGTCTTCGCCCGGAATTCCCGCCATACGGTCGTGACCAGCGCCAACTGCAAGGACCACGGCATCATACATCTCGCGCAATTCTGAGAGCGTAATGTCGCGTCCGACTTCGACGTTACCGAAGAAGTGGCATGCATCGGTGAGCGCGGTCTTTTCGAATGCGCGGGATACTTTCTTGGTTGTTTGGTGATCCGGTGCAACGCCAAACCGAATCAACCCATATGGGGTGGGCAGCCGGTCGATCAGGTCGATCGTGCAGTCCAGGCCTTTTTTGATCAACGCATCGGCGGTGTAAAAGCCCGCCGGTCCGGTCCCGATTATCGCTACGCTAACGGTCAATGCCCGCGCCTCCCAGCAATCGTGACGTTTGGTTGATCAAAAGTATAAGTGCTAGGAGGGTTATCGCAACGCGCGTTAGAGCAGATTGAAGCGCATGTTCTCTCGCGCCACGATGGCCCCGCTCCAGAGTTGGCGGGCCTCGGTTTCAACCTGTTCCATGAACCCGTCCTCATGATCGGGGTCATGATGGAATATTGCCAACGTCTTGGCCCCTGCCTCCTGGCACAAGCGCGCGCCTTCTTGCCAGGTCGAATGACCCCAACCGATGCGACCCGGGAATTCCTTATCGGTGTAGGTGCAATCGTAGATCACGAGATCCGAGCCTTCGATCAGGCTCAGAATGTTCTGATCGGGCGAGCCAACAATGTGCTCGGTGTCGGTCACATAGCACATCGACTTGCCACCGTGTTCGATCCGATAACCCGTGGCGCCATTTGGGTGGTTGAGCGGCGCCGTGCGGATCGTGACTTCGTCGAACAATGTGAGCGTGTCCCCCGCTCTAAAGTCCTCGAACGCCATTCTCGCGCCCATCATCTCCAGCGGTACCGGAAAGGTCGGCTGCGCCATCGTACCGGCGAGGACTTTTTCGATGCCGCCCTGATCAATCAGGTGCCCGGCCATCACGACGAATTCGTTACCCTTGGAGAAGGCCGGCGAAAAGAACGGGAACCCGTTGATGTGGTCCCAATGGGTGTGGGACATCAACAAGCGTGCCGAGGTGATTCCCTTGCGCTGGAGCCAATGGCCGAGATTTCTGATTCCGGTCCCACAGTCGAGGATCAGCCGATTGCCGTTAATCGCGACTTCGATGCAACTGGTGTTGCCACCAAAAGCGACGTGACGCGGCGACGGGCAGGCGATGCTTCCGCGGACGCCCCAGAACTTGACCTTAAAGCTCATTACCTAATGTTCTCTGCGGAGTTTCCAAACCGCGACGCTGGCAGCCGCACCATTACGGACGTCGAACCCTGACCCTCGCGAATGGTGCATCCAATTTCAACAATTTGCGAGCAAAATTCGATAGTTACCGGCTTTTTATCGCACGGTTTGTTAACAAACCGCCAAATCGGGCCGCCGCAAACCGCCTACGATTCTTCTTGAAGAAGGTCACGACCACGCTCTGTGAGGCGACAAACCAGCCAGTCCGGCTTGATCGGGTTCTCGAACCAGGGTTCCGCCCACCCCTGGGCGATACAGAACTTGATCGTTTTGGCGCTGATTTGCTGCCCGGCACTATCGAATAGCGGTAACTTGCCGCCCGGCTGTTTGAGCCCCCTCTTGAGGTATCGGCGTTGCGCCTGCGAAGGCCCCCGAGGCGATGTCTCTTTGCTTGGCGCTGCCATCTTTCCAGCCTAGACCATTGCCGGGACCGCTCACAAATGTCGTCTGACGAGGCTGGTTGGCGGCGTTTTTCTCCTGTATCAGTAGCCCCCCGATGAGGCGGAGGAATCGGTGTCAGTTTCGACGCTCGAGAAATTTCGCGGCGGTATGCTCGGCGGTGCGGTTGGGGACGCAGTCGGCGAACTCGCTTCGTCACATGGTGACTATGATTCGCTGATCGATTGGCTCAGCGAAGGCGATGTGCTGCGCTATACCGACGATACCGCCATGGCGATCGGCTTGGCAGAGGCCATGACCATGTCGGGCGGCGGCATCAACGAAGACGAAATCGGGAAGATCTTTCAGCGCAACTACGGGCGAGAACCCTGGCGCGATTACAGCACCAGCGTGCCCGCCATCTTCGCGATGGCGAAGCGCCGCGACATGCCGTTTTCGGAAGCCGCCGGGCGACTCCATGACGGCGCGGGATCATACGGCAATGGGGCCGCGATGCGGATCGCGCCGTTGGGCCTTCTTTTCCGAAACTCCGACCGGCTGCGCGAATATGCCGAACAATCGGCGCGGATTACCCATACCCACGAATTGGGGATCGATGGCGCCGCAATCATGGCCTGGGCGACAGCGCAGCTTGCCAACCTGGACGCTAAAGCAAAGTTCCCATTCGCCGAGTTTTGCACCGGCATTGTGCGATTCGCGCAAACCAAGGTGATGCGCCTCAAACTTGTTCAGGTCATCGAGCTAATCGCCAGCGATGCGCCGCCTGAAAAAGCGGCGGAAGAACTTCAACTGTCGCAAACGGTCGCAGAATCGTTGCCCTACTCAATTTATTCGTTTCTCGCCAACCGGACGTCGTTCGACGAATGCATTTTCTGCGCGGTTCTTCAGGGCGGCGATCCCGATACGTTAGGGGCCATGGCCGGCGCCCTTTCGGGAGCCTTCCTTGGCAGCAAGGCGATCCCAAAGGACTGGTTATCGCGGTTGGAAAACCGGGAACTCTTGGAAGAACTCGCGAAAAAGCTGGACAGTCTGGACGTGTAGCGAGGGGGCCCGCCCTCCTGCTAGGATAGAAAGAGCACAGGGAGGATCACCATGAAGAAGATCGCCGTTATTGGGACTGGTTTTCGCCGCACCGGCGACGATAAGCCGCCACAGGTTATCCAGGATGTGCGTGCCGATGGCTTCGATCCGCGTCTGATCGAAACCCGCCTCACCGCCTTCCCGGCCAACGAAATCAACCGCCACATGAGCGAGGTTTCGAATGTCGAGACAGGGCTGCGTGCCGAGGCGGAAGGTTTTGACGCCATCTTCATCAACACCGTTGGCGACTACGGCTTGAACGTGCTGCGCTCCGGCCTTCGTATTCCCGTCATTGGCGCCGGACAGGCGACGATGCATGCGGCGAGCCAGTTGGGTGACAAATTCTCGATCGTGACGATTTGGCCGCCCCAGCTCTTGTTCATCTATCACGGCTTGCTGCAGCTATACCGTATGGAGGATCGCTGCGTGTCCATTCGCTGCGTCAGCGAAGACGAAGAGTTGGATACGTTGAGCGACGACGAGAACTTCGTCACCGACATGCGCGCTGGCGAGATGACCCAGCAAGATCGCATCGTTCGCGAATGTGAACGCGCGATTGCGGAAGACGGCGCCCACACCATCATGCTGGGGTGCACCTGCATGTCGCCAATAGCGGCAGATATCGCAGCCCGTGTGGATGCGCCGGTTTTGAACCCGCTTGCCGTAGGCTACAAAGCGACTGAAATGGCGCTATCGCTTGGGGTAACCCACAGCATTCAGAAATACCCGCAGATCGGTGGCGACCGTCGGGCACACTATCGCGCGATGGCTGATGGCGTCATGGCACTCGATTATCAGGATCCGCGCGGCAGCAGCCGCGAAGCCGCCGAATAGGCACCTAGCGACGCGGCTGGTTGGCCGCTGCGCCGTTCTCCAGCGTCCACTCGACCGTGCGGCGAATGACTTTGCCGAGCGCCTCGTCGAACGCCAAAATGACATCCTCCATCGACGTGCTGGCGGCAACGACCTGCGCGTCGAAGTTGTCCGAGGCGATGATCACGCGTCGCGGCTGTTGGATGAGTCGCGTGCTGAGACGAACGTGAACGGTCGGCGGTCGATTAGTACCGGTGTATTCGGCCTGAAATTCGCGGAGTTCGGTCTTGAGATTGAAGTCTGACCGCAGCCCAATGGTTTGCCGGCCTACCGCAATGATCTTGCCACTGTTCTCGAACGATTCGACGAGGAGCGTTTGCACCATCCGCGGCGCACGCTCGGTCCACCGTGCCGCCGCAAAATACTGCAACTCAATTGCCTTGGTGCGCAGCGCGATGCTCTGCACCTGAAGACCGCCGGCAGCACTTGGTTCTTCGACAATGAGCTGCCAAGAAACAGCCGGTATCCGATCATCGAAGGTGTTTTTTGGCGTGAGCGTGTACATGTTTGCCGGCGCGCCGCTGCCGGGCAGGATGCCACCGCAGCCAGACAAGACGCCCACGGCAACCAGAACGGCCGCAGTGCGGCTATGGTGCGTGACAATATTGGCTAACCAGCTCATTGAACTTCAAACCCCCGCTGCGCGTCGCCGAAAAGGAATTGAGCCGGGTCGGACTCGATCTGCGTGGTTACACGTGAAAGGTCGCCCATCAACGCTCGCATGTCAGCAATCAGACCCGAGAATTCGTAGAGACCCTCCGCTGAGAAGTCCGCAATCGGCTGGCGGGTTTCCTCGACGATGGTATTCAGGCCGTCGGAAACCCGCGTGACGGCGGTGGCGGTATCGCGCAGCTCTTCAACAAGGGCCTGCAAATCATTCTCCAGCATGCCATCTGCGGTGGATACGGCGCCACGCACGATGGCCAACGTCGAATCGGCACTATCAGCGAGGGTTTCGACCTGGGTATCCAGGTTTGCCACCAGCGAATTGAGCGACACAGCAGCACTGCGCATTTCATCGGACGTCTTCTGAACGTTGTCGAGAATATCGCCGATCTCGCCCGTGCGACTCGCCAGCTCCCCGGACAACGCCTCGACGTCGACGATGATCGAGGTGAGCGATGCGATGTTGTCGTCGCTCACGAATTTCTTGGTTTGCTCCAACAACTCGACCCCCCGAGCGATCAGATCAGGTGCGCCTTGAAACAAACGTTGGAACTGAGAGGGGCGCGAATCGATGACGGGATGCCGCTCTCCCTCCCTGATTTCGTTCAGGTCAGGACTGCCGGAACTCCCGCCGGTCAACGCCACCAGGGAAACGCCGGTGATACCTTGCGCCTGGAGCTCGGCGACAGAGTCCCGCTTTACCGGCGTATCGGTTGCAACCTCAATCACAACTCGTACTTGCTGGGGGTCTCTTGGATCGATCCCAATCGATTCTACGGTGCCAACCGGAATGCCATTGTAGAGGACACTGCTCGCCGTGCTGAGGCCAGATACCGATCCTTCAAAATAGATGGTGTAGCGTTCGAACTCGCGATCAACCTCAAGCTTGGCGAGCCAAATCACGAAACCGAAGAGACCCAGGACGACCAAGAGAACAAACGAGCCGACGAGGACATAATTGGCTTTGTTTTCCATACTCGGTCCTAACCCAGCGCGGCCCGCGCGCGCGGTCCATGAAAATACTCGCGAACCCAGGGATGATCGCTGGCTAGCATATGGTCCATCGAGCCAATCACCGAAACGCGGTGGTCGGCTAGCACGGCGATACGGTCGCAAATTGCATGAAGACTGTCCAGATCGTGGGTCACCATGAAGACGGTCAGCCCGAGTGACTGCTGGAGTCGACGAATTAGCTGATCAAACGCGGCCGCGCCGATCGGATCGAGGCCCGCTGTCGGCTCATCAAGAAAGAGAATGTCGGGGTCTAGTGCGAGTGCTCGGGCGAGGCCTGCGCGTTTACGCATCCCCCCGGACAATTGTGACGGGAATTTGTGGCATGCCGAAATCGGCAGTCCGACCATGCGGAGTTTTAACGCCGCAACTTCCTGTCGAAACTCATGCGACATAGCGGTGTGTTCTTTGAGGGGTACTTCAATGTTTTCGTCGACGGCGAGCGAACTAAAGAGCGCGCCATCTTGAAAGAGAACGCCCCACCGTCTCTCAAGTTCACGCATCTGATCGCGCGACGCGCCGGTGACCGGCCTATCAAGAACTTCGATCGATCCCGCAGCGGGCTGATTGAGCCCGATAATAGTCCGCAGTAGAACTGACTTTCCTGTGCCGGAACCGCCGACGACACCGATCACCTCGCCGCGCCGAACGTCGAGGTCTAAGTCGTCATGGATGACTTGATCAGCGAATTGCGTACGTAATCCCCGAATCCGAATAGCGATCGCGTCCTCTGTCATCAGATCCCCACGACTTGGAAGAAGATTGAAAAGGCTGCATCGACCACGATGACGAGGAAGATCGCTTCTACGACCGCACGGGTGGTTCTCTGTCCAACGCTGGTTGCGCTACCGGTCACCTGAAAGCCTTCGTAACAACCGATCATCGCGATGAGGAATGCGAAGAAGGGCGCCTTGATGATGCCGACCCAGAATGACCACATCCCGACGGCATCGCGAAGGCGCTCGATGAATGTGGCGGGAGAAATATCCAGGGTGATCCATGCCATGAGCGCACCGCCAACCAGACCCATGATGTCGGCAAAGAACGCGAGCAGGGGAAGCGTTAACGCAAGCGCGAACAGCCGCGGCAGGACCAACACTTCCATCGGGTCTAAGCCAAGCGTTTGCATCGCATCAACTTCTTCGTTGACTTTCATCGAGCCGATCTGAGCCGTGAAGGCGCTGCCGGATCGGCCGGCCACGATGATGGCCGTCATCAGCACGCCGATTTCGCGGAGCACTGAGATCGCCACGAGATTGACGACAAATACCTCGGCACCAAAGCGCTGCAGTTGGCTTGCACCTTGGAACGCCAAGACAATACCGATCAGAAAAGACATGAGGCCGACGATTGGGATGGCGTTCAGGCCGACTTCTTCCATGTGATAGAACAGCGACGTCGTGCGAAGTCTGCGCGGGTTGGCAATGACCCTTGCGGCGGCGACTAGGGTCTGACCAAAAAAGCCGAGCAGGTCGGCCGTTTCCTTGGCGATCTCAATCGCGCTCTGGCCAACATGGGCGACCATGTTGACGAATGAATTTCCGGTTGGCTCGTCCGGCGGCACCTCGGTTTCAGCCGCTCGCACGGCGTCGATTAACGAAAGCTGATCTTCTGTCGCACCGATGACATCGACGCCAACCCCGCCCACTTCGAGGTTCCGGGCGGTGCGGTAGATTGTCCATGCGCCAGCTGTATCGAGGACGTCGATCTTGCTCATGTCGATGGTGACCGGGCCGCTAGCGGCCTCAGCCTGGGTGCGCAGTTCTTTCTCGACGATGAACAGGTCGCCGATCGCCCAGCGGCCTACGGGTGCCAAAACTTGGCGACCGTTGTCCTGCCACGTTTCCAGCCAGGCTCCATCGCCTTGCGCCATCTCTCAACCAACCCTCGTTCTTGGGTGGCGAATTGTAGCCCGTGGGGAGATGATCAAGAAATTGTCATAGAAGACGGCGCATCTTGCCTCGCGCCCAGGGCTTTTCTATGTTCCGCCCAAATCAATCGGAGAGCCACCATGCGTACGGTATTTTTGGTTT
>Ga0055584_100001155_pt1 | contig 25889 bp, 22 predicted proteins | sample OSDHelmetaG_FD_58716 | JGI IMG/M metagenome (GOLD analysis project Ga0055584, IMG submission 58716) | Pelagic marine sediment microbial communities from the LTER site Helgoland, North Sea, for post-phytoplankton bloom and carbon turnover... | ecosystem: Environmental > Aquatic > Marine >...
AAGATGAAAAACGACACCCTCATAAAATACAAAATGAATCTTTAACAAAACAACTTCTGAATCTTATACCCCTTCTATTTTATGCATGCCCGCGCAACGCGGGGCCGCCTTAGGCCACAGAATATCAATGTTCTATCGGTTTTTTGCAGATATCTTCGTGGCAGGTAAGCGTCACCAAATCCGGAAGTGTTTCTCGTAAGTGCTCCAAATAACGATAGACAGCAAGCCAACCAATAGCAATATCTTCGATTAGCTTAATTGGCCCCGAATACTCTATATCTTAGAATTCTTTATAAAAAACAGAATGTAAATCTTCTTGCCAGGGCAATGCCTTTACAGATCGAGCAAAGACCCACTTCAATAAGCAACTCAAGTCCCTCGTTGTTCTATAAAATAAAATCTGTGGACAATAGCTGTAACCACCCAAAAAGGTGTAGCAACCTTAGTTAGAATAAATAGCTCGGTAAACATAGACTGGGTAAGTAACCCCGATAGCCCACATAAAAACCCCATGCTACACCCTTTGAACAGCTTATCGCTAGAATAATCATAGGTGCTCAGGGCAATTAATCCAGCGCGGACCATGATAAAAATAAAAATTACCGTACCCACGATTCCACCTTCGACCAATTCGCGTATCCATTGCCCCTCAGCGATCCGACCAGCTCCACCTGGGCCGAGTCCGATGAGCGGATGTTCCCAAAAAATCCCCAGCAACCACCACAACAAATTCAACCGATGCTTGCCGCTATCGTCTTCTATTTTTCCATCCCACATAGCCAGCAGGCCAACAACCCGATTCTCCACATATGCTATCAGGTCCACCCCCTTCCACCATTGGAGCAAGACCAAACCCAGAGCGGCGATAATCAGTGCTATAAGGAGATGGGAGAAACGGCCCCCTCTCAAACTCAAGACGACCAAAACGACCATGGCCATTGAAGCGCCAATCCAGGTTCCGCGCGAAGAACTAAATATAATGCCGATAACACAGCTCGCGCATAAGACCTGTATCGAGAACCGGTGAATTTTTTTCTCTGGCCAACCACACAGGAGCATCCCGGCCAGCACTGAGGCCGCGAGTATCATAAAAGCCCCTAGGTGTTCGTGTCCCACCGCCGTCGCTTCGAACCACGGGTCGTCAACCCCCCACCCGATAGGCATCGGCTCCCCCAATAGGTATATATTGCGGAAAGTCGAAGTTATTGTGTCATGCCCCAAATAAAAAAACTGAAGGAGCCCTATTGCCGCGACGACACTGACACAAACCAAATACCAATAGATCGCTTTGTGTAAAGCTTCTATAGTGCGAAGGTGGGTGAATAAAAGTAGGTAGATCAGCAGGAAAATACTCGATTTCCCCAATACCAGCAGGCCCTCTCCGAGCAGCACACCTGAACCAATACCTTCGAGATCACTTGAGGGGAGAACCACGGCGAGTACGGCTAGTGTCGTAGCTTTATACGCTATAAGCGCAAGAAAAAGTAAACCTGGTCTCGAAAAACTAAGTCGCAAAGACCCGCTAACTACCGCCTGAGCTACGAGCCAAGCTATAGCTAGGGCCATACTGAGTAGCAGAACAAAGTCGTCTAGTAAAATCACCGTAGCCCCCAAGCTCAGCACTTTGACTTTGGGCAGTACGGGAATGAGCAGGAAGGGCGTCATCCAAGTGCGGAAACCCGGCGCCCCCCCTCCGTGTACATGTCCACTCGAAGCATTCATTCCAGCCCCCAACGAGCCCACCAGACCCCCCTTAGCCATTATCACTTCTCTTCGGCGAGTTCGACGAATAAACGCTCAACAGAATCGGCAATGCGTTTCCACGAAAAGTTCAAAGCGTGATCGCGCAGTTGATGCTGTAAATCTACATCACCTAAGTCGCACAGTTTTTCCATGATACCCGCGGCGATCTGCTCTGGTTCAACACCGGACAAAACGAAATCCGGCGTCACTTGCTCTAGCACTTCCGAAATACCGCCGACCGGCGTGCCCAGCACAGGTATGCCAGAAGCCATCGCCTCGAGTATCGTCAGACCAAAACCTTCCAAACTCACCGATGGCATAATAAACAGGTCGCTGGCCTGATAATAGGCGGGAAGCTGCTCGTCAGAAATATATCCCACCAATCGCGTCCGCTTCAAACCGAGCTCGACAATTAGCGACTCCAAGCTCTCTCCGATCTCACCCCGCCCGCCTATGAGTAAATGCACATCCACGCGTTCTCGCTCAACTAAGGCCATAGCGCGAACAAGATTTTCCAAACCCATACGCGGCGAGAGACGACGTACCGATAGCAATAAAATACCATCTTCGGGAAGTCCCAGTTGTCTTCTGACGGCAGCTTTGTCGGCAAGCGGGGTAAAACGCTCCGTATCCACGCCGCTGGGGATTTTAACTCTTTTTGCAGTCGTCTCCCGATAGAGGTCCGCCGCTTCGCTCAGCATATACTCACTCAAACCAACTACAGCAGTCGATTTACTCAGCACGTAGCTATCTATTTTTTGGCGCAGCCGATATTTTAGTGGAATGCTGTTCCCTATAAACATATCCTTGGCCATAGCCTCCCCATGCCATGGGCCATGAAAGAAAAAGACCCAGGGAGCTTCCGGAACAAGGGCAAGGGCCATAGCCAATCCAGAGGAGGCGTGGTGAACATTCGTAATATTCGGCCGGAAATCAGCCACAACTCTGCTGATCATCCGATAGGTCTTAGCCACCGTAATCGGATAGCTAAATGAAGAAGGGGGAAATGGGTAGCGCAGCACGCGCAGGCCATCGATCTCCTCGCACTCCACTAGGCCCTCACCTTTCCGAGTTAGGATAGTGACCTCATGCCCCCTACTCGCGAGCTCGCACATGATGCGATACGCGTAGATTGCCGATCCCCCTACAGTATCGGGATAAAAGAAATCTGCCAAAGTTAGGATTCTCAGCCCCATCGCCGCACGAGTCCATATATATACCCTAAGGAGTAGGAACAATCGTATACCACCCCCAACAAGCGCAGGCGAACGACTTCGCTGAGCATGCGAACACATTTGCGCAGCACGCGAAACGGTAGGGAGGTCTTCTCGCGAAAGTCACCGACGTGATCCTCTGGACAATCGTACATTAAGTCGCGCGCGAAGCGATACTGCCAGGCCGTAAACCCCCCTTTTTTGAAGGCGTAGCGAACTAGCTTCGGAAGCGAATCCGGGATTGGGTGGTAAGCCCAGGCTTGTGGCACGACCGCAACGCGATAACCGGCCTGGCGCACGCGGTGGCGCAACTCGGGGTCGACTCCAGCGATCAGGCGATCGTTCATCCCCCCAATGGCATCGAACAACTCGCGAGGAATTGCCAGACACATCGTCGTGACCATATCGCTGTCTGTCAATTCGTCGACAAGGGGGGATTGCGACCGAGGCACCTGTGAAACACTCATACGCTGAAACCAGTTGGCATCTGGAGGAATGAATTGGCTCACCCCCGTGAGCCCAACATCTGACCTGCACAGCAGAGGTTCGATTAGCTGTTCCAACACCTTGCCTTCCGCAAAGCGCACATCGTCGTCAATAAAAACTAAAATGTCCCCTTGTGCCACTTCAGCTCCGAGATTGCGCGCTCTACCATTGGGCGACTCGGCGATAACGAGTATAACCTCAATAGGACGGTCGCTCTGCGCCTGAACTTGCTCAACCAACCGCTGCACATTACCGTCCCGATCTCCATCCCATGAAGGGATTATCACTGATACTTCAGGCGGTGTAGCACTCTTATATATCGTTTTTATTGGCATTCGATTAATCTTGTTAGCGACCATACGAGATGGCGTTTCCCAACATGGTACAAAGCATCACTGCAGCAGTATTTCTCGCCTGACGTAGAACTTTTCTCCATCTCGCGTATACTGTTTATCGAGCACATAGTCTTTGAGAAACGACTCCGCATCACTTAAGATCTCGTGGTATACGACATGGGCAAATAGGCTGCCGTCCATGTGAATAACACCCGGTTTTCGCTCAAAAATATAATCGACAATCTTCTTGTAGACGCCATCACTCATCCCCCCCAAGGTGCGGCCTTCATGTAATCGCATGGCGATATATTCATCGTTGAGCCCGATCATATCGATTGTTTCCAAGCCAGAATAATAAGGCAGTATGCCACAGGAAATCGTGGCCAGAGAAACACCGGGATAATCTCGCCCAAGCTGGGTGTATTTCTCGATAAGATCCACCCTAAATGATATGCCATTATGGCGAATACGCGGATCTACATCCGCTATGGAGTTGTTGAGGACTAAGGGGATCTGCGCCAAATTAAATCCAATAAATGCAGCGGGAATTAACCAGTAGACACGCTTGTTAAACTCGCTGGCAAAGGACGCGCTGGCCAGCAGAACGTACATCACCGGCAGAAAGGGGACGTAGAAACGAAATTGCGGCATCCAATCCCCACCTACGTTGATGCAATAAAATATGTACCAGAGCAAAAACAGGGACGAACAGACCACTGCTCCCTCCCTTTCCCCTTCACCGCTTTTTCTCCAGGTCGACTTCCACTCTCGGTATATTTGAAGTGACGCGAACCAGAGCAAGAACGAAAGACCAATCCCCCCTCCATAAACGCGAGAAAAATCGATAAAATAGCGAATACCTCCCAAAATCTGACGCACCCCTCTATACCCTTGATCGCTCGTAACCTTTGCATATACCGTCATCGGCAGTAGGTATCCATAGAATGAATACCGCCAAACTATAAATGGAATGGTAATAATGGCTATTTGACCAAGCCAGATGCATAGATTCCTTTTGCTCACGGTAGTGCGCTTGAACGTTTCATATATCCGCCAAAGCACGAAAACCGAAACGACGATAAAACCCTCTGGGCGGGTCAAACATACCAACGCGGCCAAAACCCCTGAAATGGGCAACCTTGGTGCGCTGCCTTCACGTATAAAAAAGTAGAGAAAGGAAGTCAAAAGAAGGGTGTAAAACAGTGTTTCCATCCCAGAAGTCGCGTAAATGGCAACAGAGGGAGCTGTTGCGAAAAGCCCTATTGCCGCCGCAATCTGAGGTGAAGATGCCCGCATGAGCAGCAGCAGACGATAGATAACGAGTAGGACGCCGATACCACTGAGCACCCCCAAACTAAAAGCTGCTGCAGGCGTCTGCCATCCAAACCAATAGCAGAGGGCGAGTAGGACGGTCCAAAGAAAATTCGAATAACCTTCTACCGGGTTCCCTCCGGGATTAAAAACCAACCCATGGCCATTAGCCAGATTTTCGGCATAGCGAAACGTAATAAATGCGTCATCGATCATGCCTCCTTTGCCATAATAGAAAGCGAGGGCACAATAGACAGATGCCCCCACCAATAAATAAATCCATCTCATATTTTTTCCAGATACATTTATCGACAAATAAACCTCTTTACTCAGCGTTCTATTAGTTCCCTATATATACGGGAGTATGCGTCATTCATCGCCTGTAGAGAGAACGCCGCTTCGACGCGCTCACGGGCATTCTGCCGTAGGCGCCTGCGCAGCGCTCCATCCGAGCACAGGCGCACGAGTGCATCTTCCATCTGTTCTGGCTTACCTTCCTCTACCAGAAGACCATTCTCCCCATGGGTTATTATTTCTGCCATACTACCGACATGGGATGCCACGACGGGAAGCCCCATCGACATCGCCTCGAGCACCGCGATGCTGATTCCCTCGGTAAAAGTAGAGAGCAAAAATATATCCGTCTCTTCCAACAATTTGAATATATCACTACTGGAACCCGTAAAATATACTCTGTCTATGGCCTTATCTCGCACCCAATGCTCAACCTCTTGGCGCAATTCCCCCTCGCCGACCAACAACAAACGACTGTGCGGAAATCGATCCCGAAAACCCGCAAAAGCGTCAATTGCGCTACGATGGTCTTTCTCCTTGAAGAAGTTGGCGACCATAGTTATCGTTATCCCCTCTCCCGTGCAGGGGAATGGCAGATCTCTACGGTCATCGGATTTCCAATAGTCAGTATCCACACCGTTGTAAATGTGCTGTAAACGCCGCCCGGGCCAAATAATACAGCGCCGAGCCTCTTCTTCCACGCCTCGACTCACTCCAATGACGTTCGAATGGAGATTCCGCACGAGCACCTCCGCCCAGCGAAAGGGAAGACGCTTGACCAGTTGGCCGTGCGCGGTGAAGATAGAGGGAACCCCCAACTTGAAAGCAATTGCACTTGCATAGAGCCCAGCTGCAGTCAAATGTGCATGGATTAGAGCGACCTGGTTGTCTACGGCAAACCGAGAAATAACGGGGAGGTATCGACGTGCGCTAGTGAGACTAAAGGGAGCTTGCACATTCAGGTTTAGCAGGGGGATTTCCATCTTTTCGAGCGCTTGCCCTAGTCTTCCGCACCTAAAGAGAGTCACGACACAAGGGCTGAACTCTCTCCTGTCCAAACGCTCTATCAGATTGAAGCAAACCCGCGGCCCCCCACCTTCTATAAGCTCGTCAATTACAAACAAGATGGGAGTGGGAGACTTCATATGGCGCAACCCCTCACGACGCGCAATAGACTCTGTTTCTCCAGTTGCTCGCGCACTATGCGATTGGGTTTATAACGATCATAGTTACCCAGATTATTCAGTCGATAGCTAGGCAGAAAATAGCGTTTCCCGAGAGAGATTGTCGTGAAATTCCGTAGGCAATAAATCCCCTATTTCGGCCGATAATACACCGGCTCTATCACGCTCGGCCGATAGCATCCAATCGGTCTTCTACAACGGACACGGCCAATACCGATTCGAGCAGCTCAATCAAAGACCTTCGCATTCGGCAGGATTAACCTTACAATCTACGATATTCACCTCTTGACCATTGTCATAAATTCCTATTTTTGTGATACTGCCATGCTCGTTAGTCCAAACCCATTTCCCATCCATTTCTCCACTGCTATACATACCTTTGCTGTTACTTCCCCTTCCGTTATACCAAATCCACTCGCCTTCCATTTTATCACTTTCATAAACGCCTTCATGCCACACGACACCACTTTCGTGATACGCGACCCACTTTCCAACCATTTTATTTTCTGCATACGCACCACGTTTCTTAATATTCCCGCTCTCGTAGTATTCCACCCATTCGCCCACCTTCTGCTGCTGTCTATATAGACCCGATTCTTTTAACACACCGTTGGGGTAATATATTTGGTGCACAACCTCCGGCTCTGCCTGAACTAAATCTTCTCTAATCTCACTTATTTTTTCTTGTTCTTCTTTGCAGCCAATCGAAAAAAAATGCGGACTTCCCACAATTAGTAGGATAAATACCGTGCGCCCACATATCGTCATTATAATCTCCCTTCGGCAAATTTTCAAAGCTTATTCGCACGAAAAACCTGCTCGACAAGATCGCGGTTGCCCCTTGATAGCGCAACCGCACCAATAAGATCCTCAACAAGACCTCCCAATTCGTCAATTAAAGACAGAATGGGAGTGGAATACATTATAAAGAGGCACCTCTCCAATAGAGCAAATCTCAGGGTCTCCATTCCTCTCGGCCAGCAAGCCATGTATAAATCAGGTCTGCAGCGAGCCTGTTCCCTGCAGCTGTCCAATGAGAATCGATCGGCCAGTAGAGAATTTCTCCCTCGCCTTGATCGATCAAATCATCGGTGAGGTCGTAATAAGGCACGTTTAGTCTCTCGAGTTGCTCGCGCACGATATAGTTGGGTTTGAAGCGATCATAACGTTCGGGGGTTTCGAGTCGATAAGACCACTGATCCCAGTAGACCTGCTCTTTAAATGGGAATATAAAAACGTAAACGCGGCGATTGTCCTGGCGGATCATCTCTACGAGTTGTTGCAGACGCCGACTAAAAAACTCTACACCGGATTGCAGCGTCTCAGAATATTCGACCTCGCAATTGCGCACGAGTAAGTAATCCTCGTAGTCTATGGTAAACACATAGGGACTATCCTCTGGCTGGAAAACCTCTCGCTTCGAATCAATGCGCGTATAGCCCAACTTAACCCATTGATTAAAAAACAAATACTTGACTATACGCGCGGCATAGGACTTGCGAATCATCTCGTATGCCACAGCGGTGACACTCTGCTCGCTGCTCTCTACGATTTGACTTCCCCTTCGCTCCTGCTCTCCTTGCAGTGCAACGACCTGCGCGGTCTGCTTGCTACTTTGGCCTTTGAAATATGCCTCTATGAATTCATTGCCCAGATAGATATTCAGAAACACTACATCGTGCTTAAAGCGGTCGCGGTATTGCGGGTAAGCATCGTAAATATCGGGGATCGAATTTCCAATCGCCCGCAGGCTAAAAATATCTACCTCGCCATTATATTTGTTCTCTAAAACTTCATGCCACACCTGATTGTTATCTACGCCAAAACCAAAGGTAAAACTATCGCCGCAGGCAAAAACGGAAACCTCTGCACTTTCATCAATTCCATCATCCCTCAACCCGAGTCGTTTATCGTCCGGAAAAGGCACGGTAGTAATCTGCCATTCGCCATCCATTATCGTCCAAGTAAAGGATATATTGGGCTTGAATACAGACAGGCCACCCACCGGATCTTTTATATAGGCAGATTGTTGTTCTTGAATCATGCCGACGGCTTTTAAGTAAACAGAAAAACCGCTTGGCAAAGGTAGAAATCGCAGTGCAATTTCTATCAGAAACAGAGTCAATATGAGGTTGAATATGACCAATGAAAAAACCTTGATCAATCGACGCATGTAATTCTCCCGCCTAACAATTCCACTTATCTCTCCACATTTGCCAGAATATCAGCGCCCATAGAACGGCATTGCGGTCTCGCCTTCCCGATAGGTGCTCACCAACCAATTCTTGAACGAAGTCAGTATCAAAAAGTCCTTCATCTCCCAGTCGATCGCGATCTAAATAACGCTCTAGTAACCAGCGTAGATCACCCCGCAACCATTGGGCTAGCGGCACGCTAAACCCGCGCTTGGGACGCTCAAATAGCTCGCGCGGTAGATAGCGGCTCAGCACCTGGCGCAGCAATGGTTTTTGTTGTTGTCGCCAAAAACCTGCTTTGGTTCTCTCTGAGAGCCCCATCGCAAATTCGGCTAAGTTATGATCGAGAAAGGGAATGCGCACCTCTAGAGAAACGGCCATACTCGCCCTATCGACTTTGACGAGATTATCCTCGACTAAATACGTCTTTATATCGGCGTAGAGCGCACTCTGCAGGGCTCCCCTGCCCTTCATCGTCGCAAAGGAACTCGCCAGTGGCGAGCCTTGGAGCAGGTGAACAGCCGGGTCGACGAGAAGCCTTTCTACATCGCTCTTCTTGGCGATAGTGCGCTCGTTCAAGTAGAGAAAAAGTTCCCATAGCTCCCGCTGTTCAAGCAGTTCGGAATGCCGGCGCATGCGCCCACGCCCCACCATCCGCAACAACCGTCCGGCTGGAGAGCGCAACGCGTCCGGTATTAGCAATAGGGGCATAGCTCTCATCAAATGAGGGTACGTCGCATAACCACTAAACAGTTCATCGCCTCCATCGCCAGACAGAACGACTTTAACGTGTTCTCGAGCAAATTTGGAAACTATATACGTTGGTATTGCAGAAGAGTCGGCAAAAGGCTCGTCGTATATACTCGGCAGCTGTACCAACACTTCTTGTGCCTCCTCTGCACTCACATAATGCTCGTAGTGCTCACATCCCAAATACTCAGCTATGCGGCGCGCATGCGGCGCCTCGTCGTAAGGGCCTTCTTTAAACCCCACCGAAAAGGTCTTAAGCAAGGTTTTCTCTCTGGCGATCATACTGACCACGAGCGATGAATCGATGCCCCCACTCAGAAAAGCACCAACCGGTACATCGGCCACTAGACGCTCCCTCACCGCGGTAGCCAACCCTTGTTCCAACTCGTCAACTACCTGCCCTGACGGCAGTGAGTGCGCACGCGTTTTAGCTAGGTCCCAATAAGGTCGAACTTCAATATCCTGGGAATGCATATCCACGCATAACACATGTGCAGGGGGAAGTTTGAAGATATCTTCGAAGATGGTATGAGGATAGGGGATATAACCAAAAGTTAAATAGAGATGCAGTTGTTGTTGGGCTAAACACGAAGAAAAACCGGCGGCAACAGATAGGGCCTTAAGTTCGGAGGCAAATAGAAAGCGACCATTTCTCCGGCTATAGTACAGCGGTTTCTCGCCGAAGCGATCCCTAGCGATGAACAACTTCTCACTGCGCTCGTCATAGAGCGCGAAAGCGAACATCCCGTTGAAGCGCTCCAACGCTGCAATCCCCCAAGCCTCATAGCTGCGGAGCACAACTTCCGTATCGGATGAAGAACTGAATTGATGCCCCTCTGCCCGAAGCTCTTCTCTAAGCTGACGAAAATTATATATCTCACCATTAAAGGCGAGTACTCTCATGCCATCTTCACTAATCATGGGTTGATGGCCGGCATCCGATAAGTCGATAATCGACAGGCGTCGGTGCGCCAACCCCAGCTTGCCTCGTCGTCCTATCCACAAACCAGCGTCATCTGGTCCGCGGTGAGTCTGGCGATCTCGCATAGAGAGCAATTCGTCGCGATCGATCTCGCCATCGAGTACGTGCAGCCCCGCAATACCGCACATCAGCGACGCGCCACAACGACTCGAGCGGTCGGTCCGAGAGCTGGTATATATATGGCTTTGCCCTGCGGGTTCTCCTCTGCTGCATTAATTAGGTATTGGACGATAAGTTCACTATCCTCTACGACTTTATCGGGGATATTGCCGGCGCGCACCCCAAGTATCGTCGTCGTGTATTCACCGAGTGCTTGTGCGGCAGTTTCAAGGCGCATTCCCTTAACCCCGATGAATGCATGCGACCACCACAAGGAGGGCAACTTCTCTACTCCAATGCGGCCAAATGCATCTCTGACCTCGTCTGAATCGAGTGCCCCCGAACCTTCGTCCTTCAAAGCACCAGCCACAATGCGCCCTCGCGGCAGCTGATTTAAATAGGAGGCCATTCGACTCCCCTCGCTGAGTGTTTCCCACGTGTCGAAGTTCTCAATGGCCTCAATAGCACCACTTTGCGGATTGATAGTGACGAGATTATAGCCTCGTTTGTGCAGGGATATTTCCCTGCCATTTACTTTAATAGATTCAGCGGCCGAAGACCGCCCCCCCCCACTCGACACCTCAATTTCAACGGGCGTAGCGATCTCACTACGACCTATTTTTTCAGCCGGGTGAAAAACTTTCCACCCCTTGCTCTCCAGTAGCTTCACTGCTATAAACAACGAACCCCGAGATAGATAAGAGTGAAATTCAGCAGGTAGTAGCTCCCCCAACTCTATCGAAAAGATTCCATTTTCATCATAATTTGATAAGGCTTCTAATCGCTCTCGAACTCCGGTTATCTCTATTGCCGATTCAAATCGCTCAACCGCCCCATCCCAGTCCCCCATACGCGCCAGCGCAAGCCCCAGTGAGAGATAATCCTCTATTTCCACCTTCTCCTGCTGCATTCCAACTTGGTATATAGAAAGTGCTCGTGGGCGCATTCCTTGTTCAAAATACGCATCTCCAAGATGCGCATAGACAGCGGGAAGGTCAGGAGAAATATCCGCGGCTTTGCGATAGGACACCATCGCCAAGTCCCAACGCCGACACTGGCGACTAAGAGCGCCAATGGCCATATACCCCTCGGGGTCATCCGTATGCATCTTAGCCAGTTCCAACATCTTATACAACGCGACGTCTAAAGAAAGAGCCTCTACTCCAATCCCCTTACCGGCTGGATCAAGACTAAGGGCATGATCCAGCGCAGAAGTATATTCCCGTTGAGAAAATAGTGTCAGTGCCCGTTCTGCAGCGTAATACGCCTTGCCGAGTTGCCACCCGCCAACCACTAGAACTAAACTAATTGTCGCATAACACACGACAAGAACGTTCCGCAAAACTCGAACATTAACCTTAGCCCCACGCAGCAAGCGAGAGACGCCTATATAAACGAGCACCAGCTCGATAACATACAAGATGCTTTGCCAACTAAAGCCATCAGCCCTTACATGCACAGGGCCGTACAAACGAGCCACTGTATGAGCGATCGTCCAGCAAATAACGCCCGCCAATAGATACACCTCGCGCCGTACCCAAAGCGAATTTGCTCTACTGCTATAAAATCCACCGATAGCAATCAATAGCGCACAGAAGGCACCAAGACTCAGCTGAAAATCATTGCCCACCGCAAACTGACTCAAGACAAAAGTACAGACCGAGGTAACCAATAACAACTGGATAGTTTCCTGCTGTGAACTATCACTTTGCCACAGCGCCCGGCGCCATATGCACCAAGCCATACCGACGACGATAAATGCCAGATACGCTAATTTCCAGGCGTTGAGACTACCAACTGAGAACAGCGGCAACAGTGCAATACCCACTCCACCCGTATAAACAAATATCAACCCGGATTGCATGCAGCGCCCAATAAGAGAGTCGAGGACATTAACTTCAATTCCTCTACTTGACCACAATCCGCAATATCTTTGACTGCATTCGGCTGACTGTGAGGAGAGGGTATCGGATCGTCACGACAATGAACATACTCAGTGCCCGCATATAGTCTCCGCTTCGCAAGGAGATGGCAAACAAGCTCCAGCGGCGATCGAAACCAGCTCTTTTAATCAGTTTTATGTGCGCTGGTGGAGCAATAGTTAATGCCTTTTCTGCAATGTGGAGCAGATCGCGCGAAACTCGCTTAACATCGACACGCTTTGTGTATTTTCGCAGTTGCACGAGCACTTTTGGCACCGCGCGGACTGGATAACGCAGAGCAATCCGGTACCATAAATCTAGGTCTTCCCCCATGCGTAAAGACAGGTCAAATACGCCGACCTGTTCCAGACATTCCCTACGAACCATCGCTGCAGAAGCCGAACCTGGCACCATACAACAACCCAGGTTGCCGATTATGAGTTCAGCAGATATATCATCTTTATAGCCGTTTATTCGCTGAGTATCCTGCCAAGATGTGAGTAACTCCAATTGCTCATCGACTTCTTCAAAGTGAGTACAACAAAGCCCCGTGTCAGGCATCGTCGCAAATAGAGCAACTTGATATTCCAATTTTTTTGCGTACCAAATATCGTCGGCATCAACAAAAGCGATAAGCTCACCGCAGCTTTTCTCGATTCCGACATTTCTCGCAGAAGAAGGTCCCCCGGACTCTTTAAATAGGTAGTGAATTTTATCGCTGCGCTCACGGTACAGCTCCACGACCTCCTCTGTTTTATCACTCGATCCGTCGTCGACGACAATGCATTCCCAATGCACATAGGTCTGCGCCAGCACGCTGTCTAGCGTAGCCGGCAACCAGTGAGCCATGTCGTGCGTTGGAATGACAATCGAAACCAGCGGATCTTTGCTAATCATCTCATCATCCTATAAGAGCACGCAGATCGGAGTCTTCAGTAACAATTACTCTGCGCAGATGAAAGGGGGAGCTTTCCCGCGTATTCCAACCGGGTATATTCAATAATGCCGAATCGAAACCAGCGCGCTCCACTTCGGAAATCAAGTTTTCGTCATAATCATTAGCGCTACCGAACGGAAAGGCAAAATGGGCACAGCGTTCTCCAAGTTGATCTTCAATTAACCGTTTAGAGGTCGCAATCTCATCGCGGGCTACTGCCAATGGGATCCTGGCGAGTGAAGGGTGCGAATGAGTATGTGCCCCAATCTCCATACCACTGGCCCGCATAGTCTTCACTTGTTCCCATGTCATGCAGCAATCGCTATCTGCGAGTGGAATCTCTCCCCCCCCAGCTTGGGCGTGCATCATGCCCAGGAGCTCTTCCCTTTCCATATCTGTCACCCCTTTCATCCGCTCGTTGATCTCCGCCAACCAAGCCTCTCTCGATCGATAAGCATCGACCGCAAGTCGCCCGATACCGGGCAAATCGACCTCAGACAAACCCCGACTGGCGACCAATACCCTCAGGGCAATCTCATAATCCCAGATCGGATGTTCTCGCCCTATGTATTTAGTTGCGAGAAAAAATGCGGCAGTTAGGTCGAACGCTCTGAGCAAGGGCAGCGCATAATCGCAATTGTCTCTGTAGCCATCGTCGAATGTGATCACCACCTGTACCGGAGCCCGCAAAGCACGCGTTTTTAGTTGGCTTACGAGGTCACCTAGGGAGATGACAGGGAACTGACCCTTCACATAGGACAATTGGCGGCGGAACGCCTCAACGGAGACTTTTGTTGCATGGGGATTGAAAGAAATATCGGGAAGGACGCGATGATAAATCAGGACAAAGACTCGTGGTCGCGGGTCGAGGACACCGCGCAGCCTTGCACTGAGCCGTCGCTGCCCTCTTCGAATGCGTCGATAAGCCGGCCGTAACAGTTCCATTGCTATCAGAGGAGTCGCTGAAGCCGGGCCATCTCTCGTAAATTCGCCCAAATTGTGCGCAGGTTATTGACCTTGGAGCTACCACTAGTGCGCGGTCGCATTTCGGTCGGCAGGCTGCGAATTTGTTTATCTGATCGCGCCACGCGCAAGATAAATTCCATCAGAACCGTCCACCCTCGCCCAAGCGACTTGAGCTCGATTTCACTGAGCAGTTGACGCCGAAACATCGTTATGCCCTGAAAACGAGGCATCGGCCCAAACAGCATGTTATACAATATCCTCTCGACCCTGGAGAGCGTCTTGGCAAGTAGCGAACTGTTTCTCATAGGTAGGTACCCCAATACCATATCGACCTCGTCCATATGCGGTAAAAACTGACCGACAATCGAGGCGGGAAACTGCCCATCCGCTGGAAAGAAAGTTAAAAAATCGCCTTCCGCTTGTTCAAAACCCGTCCTGTATACCTGCCCAAGACCAGAGTTCTCGACGTGGTGAATCACGCGAAGATTATGGAGTTCCGCGGCTATATCGTCGGCGATCTCACTGGTCCCATCCGTACTGCCATCATCGACGATTAACACTTCGTAATCAATGGACAACGCCGAAAGTTCAGCATGCATCTCGCGTATGAACTCCGCCGTCGTCCCCTGCTCGTTATAAGCCATTATGACGACTGTTATTTTTTTCATTGATTTTTGCGATTGCCGATTACTCGTGCGGGAACTCCTGCGACAATAGACCAATCCTCTATATCTGCAGTCACCACTGCACCGGCACCAACCTGCACCCCCTTGCCAACCGTAACTCCCGGAAGAATAATTGCCCCGACGCCGATATCGCTATTTTCCCCGATTGCGACTGGCGCAAATACAACGGGGCTTCGCAAAATAGGCTGATCAATTAAGCCCGTTTCGTGCGACGAAGTGATGATTTTCACCCCGGGGCCTATGCCAACTTGGTCGCCAATAACTATTCCCCCAGCACTGTGAAGAAAACATTGCTGCCCGATCCAAGTTCCATTACCTATATCCATATGGTTGCGATAGTAACCCTTCAAAATAGAGTAGTGACCAATATATACATCATCTCCTATTTTGATGTTTTCTGGGTGAAATGCGAGCACTCCATCCTCAATAGTTACATTTTCTCCAATACACATAAACTGAGAAGGTAAAAACTGACCATTGCCATGCGTTTTCGCCTGATATTCTTTGTTCATATCGTTTACCGATTTTTGACTAATCCGCGACCTTGAACTGCGCGACTACCGATTCTATTTTTCGGCTCTATTTCGATACCAGTCGATCGTTCTCAGCAGGCCCTCTTCCAAGTTGACCAGTGGCTCATATCCCAGCAGTTCGCGCGCCTTGTCGATGTCGGGTATTCTCAACTCAACATCAGCATAATCCCATTTAATAAAATTTATTTTTGAACTCGACTCACTCAAACGGACAACGTGCTGAGCCAAATCGTAAATGGTACAAACGCTACGCGGATTGCCAATATTAAAGACCTGGCCAACCGATTCGGGCTTAGTCAATGCCAGCATTACGCTATCAATTATATCATCGATATAACACCAGGCGCGGATTTGACTACCATCTTTGTGAATTTCTAGATCCTCTCCGCGCAACGCGCGCACGATGAAACGGTGTATTGCCCCTTCGCCCACTTGCCCAGGGCCATAAATGTTAAATGGGCGCACGGATAATGTCGGTAAACCGTACTGTTTATGGTAGTTGTGGGCCAAGTGCTCAGATGCCAATTTACTCACCGCATAGGTCCACCGCGCCTCGCCAACTGCGCCTAAGCTCGTTACGTCACCCTCCCGCACTTTATAGGCGTAGGTACCAAATACTTCGCTGGTAGAAAAATCAATTAGCCTCTCGATAGATGGCTGACGCCGAGCCGCTTCCAATAAATTATAGGTGCCGATCAAAGACACGTTCATCGTCGTGACTGGCATTTCTATTACGGTATCAACGCCGGCAATTGCCGCGAGATGGACGACAAGTTCCGCCCCTTCCATCGCCTTGCCCAACGCCTCGGCATCCAACACATCGCCTTTGATAAACTGCAAGTTGGGATGTTCCCTAAAAGAGACATCTTTGAGCGCGTTGCGGTGACCATTATCGAAGATAACAACCTCATTTTCTTCGACGAGTCTACTCGCTAACGCAGTGCCGATAAAACCGGCTCCACCAGTGAGCAATATGCGTTTATTTTTTATTTTCATTTTGTCCTTTTACCTATTACTCGTTTTCAAATACAAAATGCTCCACGAATTCGAATCCATACTTATATTTCCCCGATACATTCTGAGATATAGTCTATGTCTCTCTCATCGAGTTGCTGATAAAATGGCAACATGACGGTCCGATCACGTGCCTGTTCGCTTTCGGGCAACGACCATTTCTGACTGAGATACGGAGGTTCCTGATGGGCGTTCATTATGCCGCGCCGAGTAGAAATCCCCTTATCCAGAAGATATTGCATCAAACCGACCTGTCCCACGGGCGCAGCCTCAGCCAAAGCAATTGGATAACTCTGCCAGTTCGGCTTCACTCCACTCTCATCGGCCGATTCGAGCCATGGAATAGATTCGAGCCGCTCGCTATAACAAGCAGCTAAACACCTGCGTTTCTCTATGAAATTTTCCAATTTCCGCATCTGCTCAAGACCGACACCACCCTGAATATCAGACATGCGGTAATTATAACCCGTGGTTTCACATCCTTCAAAACGTATCGCTGAATCTTCATGGCGAGTGACTGCAGACAGGATCATACCATGAGACCGCCACGAACGTACCAACCTGTCGAATTCTGGATTATTTGTCGTGAGCATCCCCCCCTCGCCCGTCGTAACAACCTTGCGCGGATGAAAACTAAAACAGGCTATGTCCGAGTGCGGCTTGCCAATTTTTTCTAAGGCCCGCCCTTCCCCAAACGCTACTTCCGAGCCTATCGCACATGCGGCGTCTTCCACGACCGGCAGGGAAAAACGTCGAGCGATTTTCATCGTCGCCTCTATTTCGCATGGAAACCCTATTTGGTGTACCGCAAGGATCGCGGCAACGCGCCCTAGCGGCGGCTTGATGAAACAGAGCGGGCTCTCCCCCGTGGTCAATTGGGCGATATTGCGATACCAGATGTCGCCGTCATGCTCTTCGCAATCTTCGCATAAAACACGCTCCAGCGCTGCTACGTCCATATTATAAGACCGCGGAGCAATATCGATAAAAACTGGCTCAGCCATGCAATGACGTACTGCATTCGCCGACGCGATAAATGAATGGCTAACTGTTAAGACAACGTCTCCGGGCTTTACACCGACGGCCTTTAGAGCCAGGTGTAGTGCCGTAGTGCCATTGGTCGTAGCACAGCTAAAACGCGCGCCAGTGTACTGGCTGAACTCCTTCTCCAACTCGGCAACGCGTGGCCCCTGCGCCACCCATCCAGAACGCACGGCTTGGCTGGCAGCATTTACCTCTTCTTCTCCCATAAAGGGTATAGCGATCGGATATTTACTCATTTTCTATAGCTTGTCCATTCGTTGATATTCTTAAAAGCCCTGCCGATACAATAATAGATCGCAGGCCAAATATATCGTAATTACCCGCCCATACTTCCCCACAAACTCCGATCATGAGCTACATATCGGGCGCAGGTACACCAAAGCGTGAGTTGTAAGATAGATAAACCAGAGAGAGCAGAACGAGCCCCGAGACAAGCGACCATAGGCCGTAAAGATAGCTCTCTATCCATTTCTCTGTATCACACTCTACGCACTATTGTGTCAGGCTGCGTTTTATGGAGCGGAGGAATGCATACTGCTTGAGATAGTTTTTCACACTTTGTCCATATAAGCGCATTCTTATTAACCATGTGTTTCTCATGAGAGTAAAGCTCATGACCCTATCTCGGCGAGTAGCCCACTGCCTCTTATAGAGCACATCGCCCGTAAATAAATCGATCTCCGCACGATTCTCTCGCAATCCCTTCCGCGCTAATTCGCTTATTAACAAATGACCGGGGTCGAATTGGGATGCATCGACATCATATGTCGTGAGTACATAGTTAATCTTATTTTTGAGGCCATAACCGATATGAATGGCGATACTCTGCTTATCCAACAGGAGTTCATTGACTTCGAGTATACCTCGCCGCTGAAAGCAAGCGATTAAATCGGTAAAGAAATTGCGCAGCATCGCGTCGGTAAAAGTGCTCTTCTCTCCTCTTGCCGCAAAGGCCTTGATAGAGATCCCTATATAAGCCGAAAGAACCCGATCTATTTCACTATCGCTAGTGGCCGTTTTTAGATCTAAATCACCTTGAGCCCTACTTTCTTTGTAGCCTCGACGGACGGTATAACGGAGTTTCTTAGGCAGTCTTCCGAGTAACTCCTCGTGAGTGCCAACAAGCTCGATTACAAAAGTCGGCTGTTCGCCGCTAGAGACAATAAGCTGATACTTCTCGCTCTGACAGCGAATTGCATTTTCTATTTTTTCATTCCCATAAAGACGATCTAATAAAAGTATATCCCAATCGTCTCGCGCATCGAGGGATCGAAAAAAGTGATCCAATATATATTCCAGCGGTTTTAAAGAAATGAAGTTTGTGTAATTTGCTACTTTAAAATCTTCCGCACCCGCGTAGCGTAAGGTCGAGACACCCAGATGTTTTTCGCAATAAAGAGGCACACCTCCAACGACCTTCCCTTCTTCAATTAGGGCGCAAATGCGCAGCGATCTATTATCGGAAAAATATCGCCACCACGTGAGGACAAAATCAGAAAGTGCAAAGGGATTGTCGTCTGCGCAGGCGTAGATAGCCTCATCCCATCGAGAAGCAAAACGGCGGAACGTCGCCTCATCCTCAATCCAAACAACCTCAATCACTTACTCCACCATGCCCGGTTCTCTCATTTGTAGTCTTCACTTTAAAAATTACTGCAATAATATTTATTCATGGTATAGTTTTCTTTTGCAAGACACTTGCTCTCTTTTTACAAACTCTGTCGGTACAATAATAGTTCACGCATATCCACCTTACTTCTTTGCGAGCTATTAGAATAGTTATATACCGGCGGGCTATTTGTACAGGTGTATACGACCTTGTCTCCCAAGTTTTGTACGTTTATTTCTGCTCCTTCTGCGCGATAAGAATACGACCTTCTCCGCTGTATACTCCCTTCTCGATATTCAAAGAGAACGACCTGGCCAGGATCATAATACAGCCCATTATCATTTCCCCTAGAATCGACCTGCAGTTGACTCAATAAGGTGCCTTGATCGATAAAAAAAGAATCGAGCTCTTCGCTCGTAAGCAGTAAGACCTGAGAAGACTGTGTCGTCCCGTATAGTAAATTTAGGGCAACATTCTCACCCCAGGCAATGCCATTGAGCGCCCGCACAGCAGAGAGTGGACGATCACGACGCGTTGGTATATCGGGAGAGTCGTCCCAATCATTTACGTAGTGTTCTCGACGCATATTCGCATCTTCTACTAACAGCACAACACAAGCCCCCTTCTTCAGACATGGAGCCTGTTCGACGATCTGGCCCCAGACCTGGCGCTGCAATACACCCATTTCAGCCACGTTTTTTTGCAATTCCAAACGGAAGGCAACAAGCGCACCCGCATACAGACAAAATAATAACCAAGCTATTCGAGCAGAGCGATTGCGCACTATAGCTAAAAGTGCCGCGAAGACTAACGAGGCACCCACAACGGAAACAAAATGAGTGCGAGAGAATTCACCAAAAATATTAGCGGAAGGCGTCGCTGCCCGAAAAATTGAAAAAATATACCCCAGCAAAGAGAAGCCGAATCCAATACCGATCAATGCTAATAACTCTCTATCCCGAGGACTGCCCAATAAGCGCAGCACCTTCTGCACAATAGCTTTCATCAATGAGCAAACAAACTTACTGGCGAGAGAGAACGCCAAGAGAAAGCCCCCCCCGACAACCAGCAAATATCTCAGGTAGGCCAATTCTATCAATACGGCCCGCTCCACTTCTCCATCTGGAGAAAAACGTGTGGCCATATACGGTGGGGAAGCGATATAGCCAGCGGCGAGTAATCCCCCAGCCAATACCAGAGAAACGAAGCGTACGCATGCAACACCTCTTGCCGAGGTTAACGCCTGGCAAAAGCCAGAATGGGTAATCGCCATGCCCGCTTTCCCGAGCATGCTATATGCACTATTGGCATCCCCCTGTGGCGCATCGGCGAAAGACTCCCTCCGCGCTACCCAGTATAAAACTACACCGACCACGGCACCACCAACTATATGAATGGCCCTAGCCTGCTGTAACAATTCCCAGAGCACTCCGTGCGATGCCCAAAACGTAGCTACTATCCCCCTAAAGAAGTGGAACAGAAACCGAGGAATTTCTACAGTACTTTGCGCTGAGACATCGACTTGGTGGTGATAGAGGGGGAATAAGAAAAAGCGCCAAGATAGATAGAGCAGAAAAACTAAAAAAAAGATGCCAGCGGTCCTGCGCAGGCGAAAAACAAAATTACTTCGCGCCACAAAAGGATGCAAAAGAAACAACACCGAACAACTTTCAAGCGTCCCCAGAGACATAAGGAGTAATATTGTACTAGTGACCGGGTGACGATCAACCATTAACAATGCAGCAAAAACCAAAATTAACGCCTGATAATAGTTGCCTATATAGAGCGCCGATTGGCCAGTATGCGATGGGTACAATAGACAGAGCAAGGCGACAATAAAAGCGATGAAGTCACCTTGCTCTCTTTTGAAATACCAGAAAATTAACAGTGCGCTAAGCGCGATATGCAGGAATATATTTATATATGCCCCCTGCAGGCCCCCAAAGTAGATTGCCAGCGCATTGATGGCATAATAGGGAATCAACATTGGCCGTTTACCCGCCAGTGTTTGACTAAATATGTCATAATTTCCCGCCCAAATATCTCCGCTGATCCTAATCATAGGCCATCCATCGGGCACAGTTACGCCAAATTCAGAGCTATAGACCAGATAGACCAGAGCGATAAGGACAATCGTGGCACAGGCTATGGCAGAGGGCGGGCAAACTTCCTTGATCAATAACTCTACATTTTTTTTTACCATTACAATTTGCGCTTTAACGTTCTCAACAATGTGCTCTTACCCAACAAACGACGTGTAGCTAACGCATGATCCTTCAACTTGATGATTAGCTTAGTTTTTATGAGGCGATTTTTAAAATTATCCCGACCGACGAAAAGCTGGTATGTCGTTTCTCTGCGATTGCTCCAATAAAGTTTTTGTGGCGTCTCACCAGTATATAAATTCATGTGAGATGCATCTATTTCAATCGCTTTCTTGAGTAACTCAGACATGAGCAAATAACCCGGTCGATACGACTCAAATTCGAACGAAAAAGCGGTGATAATATAATTTATATTGCCACAAATCGAATAACAGAAACCGATGGCTATTGTCTGTTGATCTATCTTCAACTCATAGGCCCCAACAACACTGACCCGATCTAGACAAATCAACAAGCGGCGAAAGAAATCAGTTAATTTTTGATCTTCAAATGTGCTTTTTCCACCACGCACGCGATACGATTCTCGTGATAAAACTACGTATCGATCAAACAACTGTTCGATGTCCAACGCTCCGCTGACCTGCTCCAAATGCAGTCGGCCATAGCTATCGGCGTCGCGATAGGATTGTCGTATTGCTTTCCGCTTTTTTTTACTGCTATTCTTCAGGAAATGTTCAAAGGACTCGGGCACATCGATCATAAACACGGCTTGCTGATCTCGATGCAACAAATGCAAGCATCGCCTCTTGAAACTACGAACGATGTGCTCAATTTGCTCTTCCGTTGCGTGCAAGCGGTGGAAGTGAATTACATCCCAATCCTTGCGCAGATCAAGGCAATCAATAAAAAGATCGACTACGCCATTCCATCTCTTTTTACAGGCCAAGAAATTCGTATAATTCGCGACTGCATAATCATCATCATCACCTCCGGGGAATCTCATTATGTTTTGCCCCATGCGCCGTTCGACATACAAAGGCAGGCCGCCCACTAGCTTTTCACCATCGTAGGCAGCAAATACGCACAGACGACGTCCTTCGGAAAATTGCCCCCACCAAGTCAACAAAAATGCCGAAAGTAAGAATGGATCATCAATACCCGACTCAGCTAAAGCATTATCCCAGTCATCGACATGCGCACGGAATTGATCTTCCGATTCCAACCACATACCTTGCATTAGACAACCTGCATTTCATTCGCTTGGTGTATAATTGTCTCTATTGCCGCGCTGAAGTAGAAGTGGTCGCCTCTAGGGAACCACAATCACCTCCCGTATGGTGACACTTAAACAATCTTACTGCTGGGTACTGGAGTATGAGTCGGCGAAAGATCGATTCGGTTTCTATCCGTGCGGATTCATTCACTTACCCTAGCCGCTCAATCGACTCACATTAAGAGTGTAACAAGTCCTCAATCACACATCCTCGGCTGGTCAAGAGCCATTCGGCCAGTTCTCGGAATGCCCCCTGTCCACCGATCTTAGTCGACGTGTACCCGGCGATGCTACTGATAATGGGATGTGCATCGGCAACTGCGGCAGCAAGCCCCACTTTGCGCATAATGTGCACATCTTGCAAATCGTCTCCGAGAAAAGCCACTTGTCTCCATTCTAAATGGAGTAATTGACGAAGATTTTCAACTACCTGCACTTTGTCTGTAACTCCACCATAGCAATGTTCTACTCCCAATCGCCTAGCCCTAGCGCTAGTTGCGGCCGACTCATCGCTCGAAACGAATGAAACTTCAACTTCCGCGGCCTGTAACAGCTTAATGCCCAAGCCGTCGCGCACGTCAAATCGCTTAAATGTCTCACCGCTCGACAAGTAATACATACCACCATCCGTTAGCGTACCATCGATATCGGTCACTACCAACTTGATATCCCGAGGGTCACTCTGGTCAATTGATTCCTCATACTGCCTAAATCCCGAAGTCATTTTCCACGCTTTCTGATAAGTGACTTTATTGCCCAAACGTGTAATCAAGCCCTATGTGGCTATTTTAAAGATCATAGGCGACATCGCATTGAGTTGCCAAATTTTTGTATTCATCAAGCAAGGTCACCGGCAAGGGAATACCGTGCTCGCTCCGTTCAGCTGCCATCTTTTTTTCTGGATCGCCCGCGACCATAACCGGTTCATCCAACTCCGTTGGTGGCATCGCGCGCAATTCATCTACTAGTTGCTTTAAGCTATTTTTGAAGACTTCGGCTTCCTGAAACGCGTCGATACGCATGGCCATAAAGAAATGACCAAGATGTCTCTTGGCCTCAATTGGGCCGGCAAACATAGGAACAATATGCGGCCCGAAAGGCATGCCGCCGAGAATGCTACACAGGGTTTCGACCATCACGGAAAGGCCGTATCCCTTATAGCCCCCCAAGGGCCACAGACCCGTGGCGCGGTGGGGGTCGGTAGTCTCTATCCCCTCTGCATCAACACACCACTGAGGTTGTAGTGGAGTATTCGTTTCCCTCAGTTGCAGCACTTTGTTCCACGTAACGACACTCGTAGCCATATCTAGACAGAACGGCTCTTCGCCGGCACAAGGTGCGGCAAAACAAAGGGGACTATTGCCGATAAAACGCTCCTTGCTCCCCGTGGGCACGACTAGCGCATCGGTGTTGGTAAAACTATAGCCTATCATATCTTCTTCTGGGGCCATCAGCGCAAAATAAGCTGCTGCTCCATAATGAGTCGAATCGCACACGGAGACGGCCCCCACACCTACTTCGCGCGCCAATTCGATGGCCTTGCGCATACCTTCCACTCCGGCCGTGTGTCCGAAGGTATGATCTGCATTCAGGCGACCAGCAGCAGGTAGTCTCTGTTCGAACTTAAAATCGGGTTCAATGTTAATTCTGCCAGACTTTACAGCTCTGAGGTAGTGCGGCAACAGCCGTACCCCGTGGGAATCAACTCCCCGCAAGGAAGCGTGTAAAAGGCCCTCCACCACGGGTGCGCCAATTTCAGACCGCACCCCGTGCGACGCCAATAGTGCCGTCATAAAGGGCGCCAGCTGCTCGGCGCCAACGCGCCGCATCTCAATTTCCGTCATTTATTGCTCCTTATTACTCTCAATTTGGTCGCTCCAATTACTAAAATCGCTAAAGGTCTAGAATATCAATCCAATTACAACTCGATGCCTGCAAAAAGAGCACCACAATGACGAACCCAGGACTCTTTTAAATCCTGGGCAAATCGATCTAGGTGCTCAAAGTAGTCTGTGGGCCAAATAAGATCCCAGGGAAAGACGAACTGTATGATCTGACTTCCGAGCTCGCGCACTTCTGGAAAATCGTCGATTTGCTCCAATACAGCCCCGGGCAATGTCGGCCATGCCATCACGCTATACTCCCGGCTCAACTCGGATAGAATTTCGTCCCGAAAGCGAGTAACGCGTAGGTTTAGGCAAAAGGGTACCGTCTCATCAGAAAGGTACTCGTTCATAATAATAAGACCTGGAATACCCTGTAAGCGAGATACTAAATGGCGATAAGCTGTTTGTCGCCGCAAACTAATCGCCGCAAAATCATCTGCTTTCAAACGGCCCAATTGCCAACGTGCAAAGCGCGACATAGGTCGCAAGTAGTCACAGGAGAACTCTTCGCCGACGTGGTCCCGCAGCGCTACCACAGGTAGTTCGGCGTCGAGATCTGAATATAGCGGTGGAAGATAGGTAACCCCTGAGCCCAACCCTCCTCTGCGCAACAGACGCAGCAAAACATCGGAAGCCGGAATGGCCTTCTTTAGTCCAGCCCTAATAATAGACAAGGCTCGCGCGCGCTCGTGAGCATAAACCCACGGCACAGATTCTTCAACGCGCGGACAATGATATTGTGAATTGTTGATCTGCAGCAGAGCACCATCGCTCAACGGCAGTTCTTTGCGCAAAGAGAAAAACGCCAAGTCACCTAGGGATGAAAAATTACGCCCTTCGTAAGACGAATAAAGTGAATAGGCATTATCGACTAGAATAGGCACATCGCATGTGCGCTTGAAATTCTCTATCGCTTGCCAATTCTGAGGTTGTCCGAAATACTGAACGATGTGAATGAGTTTTGTTTTTGTCGTTATTTTCCGCTGTAAGTCTTCAATATCGATGGCAAAATCATGTGGATTGATACGATAGAAACGCGGCCGCACCCCCATCACAGTAAAGGGCTGTAATGCACCATCGCAATCAAAAGCGGGCGTGAGTATTTCGTCGCCGTCCCCTACCCCAACGGACTTGCATGCCGCGTATGTCGCGTTTCTCCCCAAGGCAAATAGATGGGCATTCTGCGCATCGCAACGGCCTCGAAAAAAGCGAATTTCTCTCATGGATTCTTCATGAATATTTTCGCATTACGACAGCGGCAATATTAGATGTTTAGTCCCAGTGTGTGGTGGAACGGATTTACTCGAAATCGTTTTGGCTC
>Ga0055584_100001156_pt1 | contig 25880 bp, 20 predicted proteins | sample OSDHelmetaG_FD_58716 | JGI IMG/M metagenome (GOLD analysis project Ga0055584, IMG submission 58716) | Pelagic marine sediment microbial communities from the LTER site Helgoland, North Sea, for post-phytoplankton bloom and carbon turnover... | ecosystem: Environmental > Aquatic > Marine >...
TGGCGGTGACAGGTTATCCGCCACAAGATTTTTTAGAATTTGATGACTTTATTCGACGAAGTGAAGCGGTCGTAGATAGCTTGGCAAAAGCCGCAACCGACATTGCGATTGTGGTGGGAGCGCCTTGCCGAAATCCTGTCGTTGAGGGCAAGGATTTGTACAACTCTGCTTACTTTTTGGCAGAAGGAAAAATCCAACAAATCGTACACAAAACCTTGTTGCCGACCTACGATATTTTTGATGAGTACCGATATTTTGAGCCTGCTAGTGAATTTAAAGTAGTGGACTACAAAGGCAGTAAAATTGCTTTGACGATTTGTGAAGATATTTGGAATGTAGGCAATGAAAATCCTTTGTATAAAATTTGTCCCTTGGATGAATTGATGCCACAGAAACCCGATTTTGTTTTAAATTTATCGGCTTCCCCTTTTAGTTTTTCTCATGCCGAAAATCGAATTCACGTTCTAAAAGCAAATGTAGAACGGTATGGAAAACCGATGTTTTATGTGAATCATGTTGGGGCGCAAACAGAGATCATTTTTGATGGTGGTTCTTTGGTGATGTCTCCAGATGGAACGGTGCACGATGAATTGCCGTACTTTGAAAGTTGTATTCGAACGTATGATTTAGAAGCGGTGCAAAAAGGAGGCGTGAATCAAGTACAGCCCAAAGAAAAAATGACCTTAATTCACGATGCTTTGGTGACTGGGGTACGAGATTATTTTGGTAAACTGGGCTTGAAAAAAGCAATTTTGGGACTTTCTGGAGGAATTGATTCTGCGGTGGTAGCGGTTTTGGCGCAGCGAGCTTTGGGCGCAGAAAATGTTCGGGTATTATTAATGCCTTCGCAATTTTCTTCGGACCACTCGATTAATGATGCTCGGGAGCTAGCCGAAAATCTAAATGTGCAATATGATTTGATTCAAATTGAGGACATTTATAAATCCTATGAAAGTTTGTTGCAGCCGCATTTTGCAGGAACTAGTTTTAATGTTGCCGAAGAAAATATTCAAGCTCGTATTCGAGGGATGTTGTTGATGGCAATGTCTAATAAATTTGGGCATATATTGCTCAATACTTCGAATAAAAGTGAAGCCGCAGTGGGCTACGGAACACTCTATGGAGATATGGCTGGCGGGCTTTCAGTGATTGCTGATTTGTATAAAGTAGAGGTATTTGAATTGTCTAGATATATGAATAAAGATGGTGAAGTGATCCCTGAAAATATTATTACGAAACCACCTTCTGCGGAATTACGTCCAGATCAATTTGATTCGGATAGCCTTCCTGATTATGATATTTTAGATGGCGTTTTATATCAATATATTGAAAAAAGAAAAGGGCCTAAAGAGTTGATTGCAATGGGATACGATGAAAAGTTAGTGCATCGAATTCTAAAAATGGTCAATCGGAACGAGTTCAAACGAGCACAAGTAGCCCCTATTCTTAGAGTGTCTTCCAAAGCCTTTGGTATGGGGCGTAGAATTCCAATTGTTGGTAAATATTTGAATTAAATAAATTGTCAAAAGAAGACCAATAATTGGTTTCAAGAAGGTCTAAATTTCTATTTTAAATAGAATTTTAGACCTTACTTTTTTTAGGCTTAAAATAAAATTTAATTCTAGGGTTTATTTTGTTTATTTACTGGTGTAAATCTCTAATTTATCCTTTATCTTTGTACCGTACACCGACTCGGATCATTAACACAAATATAAATTATACAATATGAAAACCGCTTTTCAATTTTTAGTCCCATTTTTATTGTTTTTTAGTAGTTGTCAAGATCTTGTTGAAGTAAAAAGTGCTGCGGCACTAGAAGCTTATCAAGCGGAAGAATATGACAAAGCTATTGAATTGAACAAAGAAGTTTTAGGATTAGATTCAAGTAATATTCAAACTCGATACAATTTGTTTGTTATTTATCAATTACAAAACAAAGAAGCCTTGGCTTTGGAAGAATTGCAGCAAGTATTGGCAGCAAATCCAGAGGAATTAATAGCGAATACAGAAATCGGTTTGTTGTATCAAAAAATGGGGCAAGCTAGTACGGCGATTCCTTATTTGACCAAAGCGATTGCCTTGGAAGGGGATAATGTGGCGACGCAAATGGCTTTGAGTCATAGCTATCAAGCCGTGGGCGAAAAGCAATTGGCGATGGCACATGCGAACCGTGTTTTGGAGTTGGACGAAAAAAATATAGCGGCTTTAGATAATTTAGCAACGATATCAGAGAGTGAAGGGCTGATAGACCAAGCAATTGATTATTATCAACAAATACTAACGATTGATTCTAGTCATGCAGAAGCTTATCCGATGATTTCTAATTTATACAGCTCTAAAGGAAATATGGAACAATCGGTTTATTATGGAAAAAAAGCCTTGAGTGTATTTCCTGATAATATAGATATGCTCAACAATATGGGCTTTATTTATTTGGAATTAAAAGACTATCCTAATGCCTTGAATTACTTCGATCAAGTGATTGCTAAAGATTCTTTGTATGCTTATGCTTATAATAATAAAGGCTATGTATTGATACAAGAAGGAACTTATTCGGAGGCTTTAGAAGCTGTTCAAAAATCCTTGAGCCTAGATAATAATAATGCTTATGCTTATCGGAATATGGCGATTTGTTATGCAAATATGGGCAATAAAACAGCTAGTTGTGAAGCCTTGGTCGCTGCCGAAAAGGTAGAGTACGGCCTTCGTATCAAAGAGGAGTTGGACGATTTGAAAGTGGCTTATTGTCAATAAGTATACTTCGTGGAGCATTTGAAGGCTCAGTGAAGCTAATCCCACGAAGTACTGTTTACAAGGAAGCTATTTTTTTAAACAAATAACCAATAGATAAGAATGAGAATTGTACTATTTATTCAACTATTATTGTTTAGTACTTTACTAATGGGGCAAGTTCCGTTGGAGAAAGACTATGTTGAGAAAAATTATGACAAAGCTATTTATCAAATTCCAATGCGAGACGGTATTAAATTACATACCATCGTTTATACTCCAAAAGACCAATCAAAAAAGTATCCTTTTTTGATGCAAAGAACCTGCTATAGTATTCGACCTTATGGCGAAAATAGCTATCGTCGTTCTTTAGGTCCATCGACTTATTTGATGCAAGAAGGGTATATTTTTGTGTATCAAGATGTGCGTGGACGTTACATGTCAGAAGGTGTTTTTGATAATATGCGCCCACATATTACGGGAAATGATGTGACGAATAAAGAAGCAATTGACGAAAGTTCTGATACTTATGATACGATAGATTGGCTGCTTAAAAAGATTAAAAATAACAATGGTAAGGTAGGGCAGTGGGGAATTTCTTACCCTGGGTTTTATACTGCGGCAGCACTTCCAGAAGCACATCCAGCTTTGAAAGCGTCTTCTCCACAAGCTCCAATTGGCGATTTCTTTTTTGATGATTTTCATCACATGGGCGCTTTTTTGCAAAGTTATTTAAAAGCATTTCCTGTTTTTGGGATTCCAAAAGAAGGGCAAGTCAGAATGAGTTGGTACGATGAAGGTTGGGAAAAAATGAGTGCTTTAGGTTTGGATGAGAACGATGCGTATCAATATCACAAAGCATTGGGTCCTTTGACGAAGGTGAGTGAAGTCTATGAAGGCAATTTGTTTTGGCAACAAATGGTAGACCATCCTAATTACGACGAGTTTTGGCAAAAGCGTAGCATTTTACCTCATTTGAAAGATGTCGAACATGCTGTTATGACTGTTGGAGGTTGGTTTGATGCAGAAGACTTGTATGGTCCTCTAAATATTTATAAAAATATAGAAAAAAATAACCCGAACAACAAAAGTACTTTGGTGATGGGGCCTTGGTCGCATGGGGATTGGTCTAGAGAACGAAAATCACAATCGGTCAACCACATTTATTTTGGTGAAAAAATATCGACGTTTTATCAAAAAGAAATTGAATTTCCTTTCTTTGAGTTTCATTTAAAAGGGAAAGGAACTGAAAAACGTCCTGAAGCTTATTTGTTTGATACGGGAATCAAAACGTGGAAAAAATTTGAGGTGTGGCCACCAGAAGTAAAAAAGCCAATTGTGTTGCGTTTTGCCCAAAATCAGAAATTAATAATAGATGAAGCGGTGAATGAGAAAGCTATTTTTCCATATATTTCAGATCCAGATAATCCTGTTCCTTATCGCTCAGAGGTTGTTCCTGTTGGATTTACGCCTCGTAAATTTATGACCGACGACCAACGCCATGCTTCTAAACGGAAAGATGTCTTGACGTTTGAAACGGAAGTTTTAGCGGAAGATTTTATCTTAGCTGGAGAAATTCTAGCTAAACTAGATGTTGCTATTTCTGGTTCTGATGCTGATTTTATTGTAAAAGTAATTGACGTTTATCCAGACAATGAACCAGCCACAAAAGCAACGCCTCCAAACGTGTCGATGGGAGGGTATCAACAATTGGTACGCAGTGAGGTTTTTAGAGGACGTTTTAGAAATAGTTTTTCTGAGCCAGAACCTTTTGTTCCCAATAAATTGGATCAAGTTGAATTTCCATTGCAAGACATTCTACACACGTTCAAAGAAGGACACAAAGTGATGATTCAAATTCACAGTACATGGTTTCCATACATAGATAGAAATCCTCAAAAATACGTGGAAAATATTTACAAAGCGACCGCCGAAGATTTTATAAAAAGTCAAGTTACTTTGTTTGGAACGAGTGAAATTATTATTGGAGGAAAGAATAATTTTGTCCCTAAGTAATCGATTCTAGCTTGTGAAATAGAGACAGTCGCTTGATTTTAAATCCAAGCCAAGGACTAAAAAAATAAAGGTTCTTTGACCGTTTTTGCCAGCCTATACAAAATAGCTTAGGTTTTACTGTTTTTTAATAAATCGTAAGTTCTAAGTTTAAGTCAAAAAGTGTACTAGACAAGGGTTTACGACTTTTTACTTGAAACTTACGACCAAAAACCTGCTGTTATGAAAAAGAAAAAGAGTCCGCTGTGGCAAAAAATTAGCTGCGCTGAGTCTTCGAGTTGTCAAAGAACCAAAATAATTAGGTCTAGTGTCAGATAGATTTGAAAGCTGTTGGACACTAGGCTTTTAAAAATAGCTAAAAGTAGCTTTATAAAATGTCTGAAATCTTAGAAATATTATACCAAGATGAATACCTAGTGGTCATTAATAAGCCGAATGGTTTGCTGGTGCATCGGAGTTCTATTGCTAATGATGCCGACGAGTTTGCGGTGCAACTATTGAGAGATCAAATTGGACAATTTGTCTATCCCGTGCATCGTTTGGATCGAAAAACGTCGGGGGTTTTGTTGTTTGCCTTAGACAAAGAAACTACTCGATTATTACAAGCAGAAATGCAGCGTAAGCAGACGTTAAAAGAGTATCATGCGATTGTGAGAGGCTATTTTCCTGCGGAAATAAAGGTAGATTATGCCTTAACCAACGATCGAGGAAAAGTACAGGAAGCTGTTACGAGATTTGAACGATTAAAAACAACAGAAATAGACGTGCCTTTAGGAAAACATCCAACGTCTCGATATTCGCTCATTAAAGCATTTCCTGAAACAGGGCGCATGCATCAAATTCGAAAACATTGTAATCATTTAAGACATCCAATTCTCGGAGATCGCCCGCATGGTTGTAGTAAACAAAATCGGTTGTTCAAGGAGCGGTGGAAGATGACAACAATGTTATTACATGCTAAAAAATTAGTCTTGTTTCATCCTTTTAGTAAAGAAAAATTAACGATTGAGGCGAGCTTTCCAAAGGAATTTCTTCGAATGCAAGCGACTTTATTTTAAAATAATGAATAATTCGTTGATCGAAGGCTCAGCGAAGGTGTAAAGGGCTGAATTTAAGCGTAAATATCCTGTATCTAAACGATTAAAAGGAAACTGATTATTAAACTCGTTTTTTGACAAATCGTGTGGTAATAGTTTAAACTATTTCTTTAATTAGACCGTGTGATTCGTATGTTTTCTTTTGATAATAAACGATTTACGACTTTCTATTTAAAACTTATATCCATATTCATAGCTGTTAAACGATAGCCTATGTTTTTTAAACTCCACAGGATTTGTAGAAGAACCAAATTACTTTAGCAGAATGAAATATCTATTATTCCTAATTACCTTATGTTGTTTGAGTTGTAACAGCAAGCCGAATCGACCAGAAGCCTTGATTGGGAAATGGAAAATGTACGATATAAAGATCAATAAGAAAGACATTAGTAAAAGTTCAGACCCTACCAATGTGAATGGTTTAGAGTTTCAAGCGAATGGCAATTATATTAGTTTTGGAAATCCTAATCACGAAGACCAAGGGGTCTATGAAGTCAAGGAAAATGACTTGTTATTTAGAAGTGAAAAAATGGCAGGATCTAGCAGAGCCCAAATGATTTTAGCCCAAGATACGCTTCAACTCGAAATGAGGGTAGATAGCACAAAGACTTTGTTTATGAAATTGTATCGGATGAAATAGAGTTTAGTTGGTCTATTAAAAATCAAGGGAGTATTAAAAAAAATAATCAGCCAGATCATTTTTTATAAAAAAAACCTGACTGATTATTAAAAAGGAAAAAAGGATGCTGTTACTGCTTAATGAATTTCCTTAAAACTTTGTCCCCATTATCTAACGTTATAGATAAGAAGTACATTGAAGGAGCTAATTTTTTCACCTCGTTGATTTGAATGACTTTAGAATCGTGAAGCTTACTTGTGACTTGATACAAGACTTGTCCATTCAAATTAATGATTTCTACTAGCCCTGATGTCGTTTTAGTAGGTAATTTTCCGAAATCAATATTTAAAGTACTAGATACTGGATTCGGGTAGGTATTTACATTTAAGACTTCTTCTAAATTCGTTGATTCTACGGAGGTGATAATACAAGTACCAGAAATACCATTTGCAGAAGCATCGATCCAGTTAGATACAGAATCTGTTAGCGCAAAGGTATTCAAATCACCATTATGAGCATTAGAGGTTCTATCGATCAAGAGAGTATCCATATAATTATTAGCTCCTGAGATCGCTTGATTAAAATCATAATAAGCCACCAAGCCAGTTTCAGTTCCCGTTAGATGACAGTCTTTATAAGCCATGATGTCGGTCGCAGAACGAACCGTATTCCACAAACGTACTTCATCAATAGAACCTTTGTAGGCTACATTGGTAGATCTGCCAAAATTACCAAGAACCGTATTTGTAATTTCTAGAGCTGAAGTATCATTGCCTGTACCATTCACGAGACCATCTACATACAAGTTGATATTTCCTGTACTATCGTGGGTAAAAGCGACATGATGCCATGTTCCATCATTTAGATTCGCTCCAACAGAGTGCGCAGCAGTAACTCCTCCTCGCCAATAATTAATTTCTCCATTTTGTGCTCTAAGACCAAATCTTTTACTAGATGCAGCCGAAAAATATTGAGTTAGAATAGCACCATCATTATCGGTCGTTTTGATCCAAGCGCTCATAGTAAAATTCTTAGCACTACCAGTAGGCAATAAAGGAGCACCTAAATCAACAAAATCGTTTACGCCATCAAATGCTAAGGCATTGTTTTGTGCCTGTATGTTCGTAAATCCTCCGATGAAGAGGGAGATAAAGATGAAAAAATGTTTCATAATGATTTTTAGTTTATGATTTGTAATATAAGTTACGTTTTTTTGTGCTAAAAACACCATTTGGAGGCTTCAAGAGCTCTTTTAAGCCAGTTGCGCTAAAAAAAAGCCTGAATAAAATACTTCTATATACTTTTGAATTGCTGAAGAATTTAAGATTAAAAATCCATATTTAAGCAAGCAGTTTATCGATCAGATTGACTTAACAACTGAATTAGATCCATGTCTTGAAGTATTTATTTTTTAGTAATAAAGGTTGGCTGGAAACGTTTGTACTTTATTGGATTAATTGAAAGTTTTTCAAAAAAAAACGAAGATACTCTTTATTAAACAAAAAGGCTAAAAAACAAATAAAAAATAATCTTATTACAAAAAAATGTTTATTTTTGAATAAAAATAAGACCAGCTAGAACCGTACAGCTATTTCTTTCAAATTATCAATTCCTTTCACCGGTATTAACACAAAAGAAGAAAATCTACCTTTGCTCAAAATCCCTATCTTGAAATGAGACTCCAGTCCCAAAAGCATCGCCAATAGCTGTTCCAATCAATAGGTTTTTAATATAGAGAAGAGGTCTGTTTTTTTTAGTGGCAATTGTTAATATAGCCTTATGTTGCGAAAGAAGGAAGCTATGTTTTGGTTTTGTTATAAATGCATAATTATCAATAGGTAGTATTGCTGATTTTTGGTGCAAGTTTTGGTGATTTTGTTTTAATGTTGTTGATTATTATTTAAGTAGTAGCGTTTTAGCTAATCCTAAAAGATAAGACATTTTTGTAATCGTCTAATATGATTCTTTCACGGAGAGTGGTAATGTTTTTTTTCAAAAACTTGTAATTGTTAACTTATTGTTTTTATTGAAATAAGATAAAATTAAATTAAACCAAAAAATACTTAGGTTTTCTTCAAAATGACTTAATTTTTCTCTATTTACCTCATAATTAGAGTACTTTAGGTGTTCTTTATAAAGTAATTTATTGAACTACAGAAACTTTATATTACTTTTGCGTTCATAACCCCCTCCATTTGTTAAAAATTATCACGGATAAATTCCAAAACTTATTTTAGAGCGTGGTAAACTTATTTAAAACTTAATTACATGTCAAAACAATACTTCTATTTTATTTTATGCCTCTTGATGTTTTACACACAAGCAGGTTATTCTCAATTGACGGTAAGTTCAGGGGCATCCTCTGGAGATCTTCAAGTTTGTATCGACACACAGACGGTAGAGATTACTCTACTTGCTCGTAGTCCATTAACAGGAAGCTCGATTGATATTCTTTTACCTCCAGGTATTAGTTATGCCCCAGGTTCGATCACGATTGTATCAAATTCGGCAGGAGTAATTATTACAGAATCAAATATATCGGATCTTCGAAAGCCCTCTTTTACCTTTACAGGGGCAATGAATACTGGAGAGTCTTGTGTTTTTAGTATTGGGCGATGGGCAGATTGTCGAGCAATTGCATACAGAGATCAAGGGAATAATTTGATTGATTCGGTTTTTGCAACCTACAATGATCCTACGAGTATAACGGTAAACAACCTTAGTACGGTAAACACAACGGTTATTCCTTTTGGATTGAATGAAGCCTTAGTTTCTTTGGGGGGAGCAGCAACAGGAGGGGCTATTGAAAGTGTACAAGGAACACCTGGAGATATGCTTACTCGTGATCTTTTTATTACCAATGGTGGTTTAGGTTGTGTTCGAGTTATTGAGTTTTATACGATTGATGCTGCGGTTGGTGTTGAAATAAACCAAGTTGCGGTTACTGGAATAACAGGAACAGCGGGAAGTAGCCCGCCAACATTTCCTATTGTCTTAACTCCAAATTCTACCAATGGCGATACTTCTTTTTATACTTTAGACGTAGAAGTATTACATGGTCTTGGTGCAAAATTATGTAATGGAGAAAGGATTACGATAGAAGAAACTATTGAAATTCTAAACTGTTTTGATAATTCAGGAGATGGTGAAACCCGTTATGGCGTTTATTGGGACTGTATGATGAAGTGTCAACCGATTAATACAACGACAGCAAATGTTTCTATTCCTCCAGGAGTTCCGTCTATTGTGTTTTCTAATGAATCAACGAACGATCAACCAGATTGTTTTGATGGTCAGACGTTCACAAAGACGTTTAGAATATCCAACACAGGGACGGTAAATGCGTTGAATGTTAATTTTGCGATTGAAGTAAGAGCGATAAATGCTAGTGCGACACTTTTATTGCCAAATACATCTACGCTTACTTATTCTACAGGTGGAGGACCGACTTCGATTATAGCCAGTCCATTTGGATCTAAAAAAGCCTCTTATATGATCGATTCAATTCCACCAGGAACTTATGTTGATCTTCAAGTGGATGTAGAACATCCTTGCCCCAGTATCTGCGGACGTTATCTTTATGATGGTTATAGGTTAGAAGATATTTCGTATACAGATCCTTGTGGTGTAGATTATAGTATATCAGATGCAAGTTTTACTTCAAATAGAGAGCTGAATGCTATAAATATGCTCGAAAATAATTTCCCTGCCATAGCAGATGGTCAGACCAGAACTTTTACTTCTTCTGTGGCAAACATAAGAGGATTGACGACTGGATCTACTTTGTTTTGGGAAGTTACAATTCCTCCTTGTGGAGTGGTATTTAATAACAATGCTGGCGATATTGAGTGGGGAGGTGTTACACCTCTTTCGGTTACTATTGTGGGAAATACGATAACCGCAGAGTTTGATGTTGCTAATATTAATGTTTATAATAACGATCTTTTTAGTATTACGTTATCAGGTGTTTGTGGAAGTTGTGGGACGCAACAAAGCCTTAGTAAACGTTTATTAATAAATACTTGTTCTACAGATGCCTTGCATTGTCAAGTTTGTCTTTATGAAACAACGGTGCCTTTAGCTGTAGAAGAATGTAACGTCGGTGGATCTTGTACGGGGGCTAGTGTGAATGGCTTTGAGTTTGTGCGTACTAATTTAGGTTTACCTGATAATAATGATGACCGTTTTCCTGATGCTTCAGGAACTTTAGATCTAACTGCCATTAACCGATCTAGGTTTATTGTTTTTGATACGGCTCAAGCAACCATTAACTCAACTATTTTTATCAATGCAGGAAGTCCTGTTTTGGACCATGCTTATGGTGAATTTACAATAGATGATAACTGGAGCTTTTTGGATGCTTCTATCGAGGTGTTTGATGCTAGTACTGGAACTTCTTTTACTTGTACAGGAGCAACGGCTACGTCAACACTTTCAGGTACCAAACGTACTTATATTGTTGATGTTAGTCCAAGTACCTTAGGAGCAACTTGTGCGGATATGAATGGTTTTGCTTTTGGAGATGGTGACAGTCTTGTTATTCGTGCTAATTTAGTCAACACACTAAATGGTACAAATATTTTTACTGGTATTGTTTATCCAATTGACTTTTATGTTGCAGAAGTAGCGAATCCTATTGACGCTCAAAGATTTTCTTGTGGTGGCAATGCTTATTCTGAAATCTATAGTATTTTTAACATCAATGCGGGGCTTGATATTGCAGGAATTGGAAGATTTAGTTCTTGTGGTGCGAGACAAATTGATTTGGAATTTGAAGCAAAAACAGGTGATAATATACAGAATTTTAATATATTTCCGAATGAATGGAGGCCAATAGCTTATCCTGATACGATTAGAATGGTAATGCCAGCAGGGTATAGCTATACAAGTGCAAGATTATCTAGCTTTTTGGGCGTGCCTAATAACATAGCAATTGAACCATTAGACCCGACCGCAAGTACACTTGTGTTTGCAGTAGGGCAGATTTATCAACCAGGTGGTATTCCTTCTAATCCTGTTCAAGAATTGATTCCTGATGGAATTGAACGATCAGAAGTTCAAGTACTTATTCAAGCTACTTGTGCTACTCCTGCGAATGTAAATGAGCCAATTACGATGATTTTGGATGCTTTTCATCCACTTCCTCAACTCCAAACATTGGAAGTGTTGGACGATACGCTTACGGAGTATAATCTAAATTGGGACAAACCAGATATTTCTATCACGAATGTTTCAAGTCAAACAGCAGAAGGGGCTAGTTCTACTTTAGAGTGGATTATTCGAGTGAATAATACAACGGGTAGTTCTGATGCGGCTAATGTGTTTTTGGGCGCAGCTATTCCTTCTGGAAATGCAACGATTTTAAGCTTGGAGCATATTGCTTCCAACGGATCAGCAAGAGTACCAACAGCCTTGACTAAGGTGAATAATGTTTGGGAGTTTGGTGATATATTGCGAAATGGTTTTCATGACATTAGAGTAACAGCGAGTTACACACAATGTATACCCGATACCTTATTTATTGTTGCAGGATTTGATTGTCCAGTATTTCCGAATAGTTTATCGGCTTATGATAATAGTTGTGAATTGGATAGTATTTCATTATATACAGATCCTAAAGCGGCAACCTTACAGTTGAATCCTATTGCAAGTGGTGTAACAGATGATATTTGTGATACCTTGAATTATTCTTTTACCTTGAATAGTGCCGATTTAGCAAGTGTGTTAAATCCATTCTTAGATGTGACGCTTCCGCAAGGAATTATTTTATTAGGAAATCCAACGATAGAGTATCCACTAGGGACAACTCCTAGACCTTTTACGGTAAGTCCTTCAGGACAGTTTTTAGTAATTGATTTAGCAGCAGCAGATGCTGAGAACCCTGGGACACATGACATTGCAGCGAATGGTCTAGTGGGAACAAGAATGGCACAGAATGCTAGTGAGCGTCAAGCAACGATAACCTTGGTCTTTAGAACCACTTGTGAATTCAGATCTGGGGCAAGTTTTTATTTACAACCTAGAGGAACCTCTCCTTGTGGAAGTCCAGCTGGAGGTAGTAATTTAACTTCTTTTGAACCTCCTGTTGTCATTTCAGGGCTTGTACCTCCTTATAATGTTTCTACAGACATAGAGCTTGTTGGTGGTTCAACTTGTGCCGATACTTTACAGAATATTGTCATACAAATGATTCCTGATGATGCTTCAACGGGGCGTGATACTGGATTTTTTGATCTTCCAGAAAACATTATTTATGCTGGTAACTTTATTTGTGGAGAATCGAATACCTCTCTTTGTCCATCATTTGCAGGAGTAAAAGATTATGCTACTGGTGGTAGTACTGTCCAAGTTCGATATCCTAGTACTTGGACTTTAGGAGATACGATTAATTTTTCATTTGATATTAATACATCGGCTTTTAAAGGTTGTTCCGAATCGGAATTAATCATCGTAAATCATACCGTTACAATGGGAGGGCCTACTTGTGATGCAGATGGATCAGCTTGTGGTGATGTTAAAGTAATTACAGGACAGGCTAACTTAGTTTTCTCTGTTGAAAAACCAGATTTTTCTATTTCTAATACTAGTGCAAAAACGAATTCTATAACAGGAGGACAAGCTTATCAAGTAACTTTTGATGTTACTAATAATGGAGTGGATGCACCTGCTGGATTGGTTGCCGAGTTTTATTGTGCAGATAGTTCAGGAAGCCCTATGGGACTTCCAATACATACTCATAGAATTACAGTTCCTATTTCGAACAATCAAAGGATTTCGCAAACAGTTACTTTTACAACGTTAACTTCTTGTAATAATTTGCACGGAGTGGTTATTTCAATATCACAAAGCCCAATGAGTGCAGCGGCTCAATGTATGTGTGAAAATGAGGAAGCTTTGATTCGAGATGTTTCTGAAGTGGTGGATTTACCAGTTGATTGGTTGTATTTTAATACAAAAAAAATAGAGAATAATGCAGCTCTATTGACTTGGGGAACCGCAACTGAAATGAATAGTTTAGGTTTTGAAATAGAACACGCAAAACCAACCAATGGCTTACCAGAATTTGAAATGATTGACTTTGTGGAGTCTAAAGGAACTTCTGCAACGGGGGCGAGTTATAGCTATAATGTGAAAAATTTAGCACCTGGAGTACATTACTTTAGATTACGCCAAATTGATGCCGATGGTACTGAGGAGTATTCAGAAATAAGAGCAGTCGTCATAACAGGTTCTGAATCTGAATTTAAAATTTATCCGACACTAATTAATCCTGACAATCAAGTGCTGTATTTATATAGCCCTGTGGAAGGTCCTATTGTTGTCGAGGTTTTCTCGATCTTAGGACAAGAAGCGATGATTTTGTATAGTGGAGATATTGTGAAGAATTCATTGAACGAACTGCCTTTGAATATACAAGGCTTTTCTTCTGGTCATTATGTGATTCGAGTTCAAACGGATCAAACCATATTTACACAGAAAATATCGATTATACGATAAACATAAAAAACGGTTGTCTGATTTTCAGACAACCGTTTTCTTTTTATGTGCTGTGTGTTCCGTTCTAGAATAAGGGGACAAAAATATAAATATAAAACTTATCCTACTTGTGATTTTGCTCTATTTTTTAGAAACAATCCAAGGATTAAAAAGAAAGCAACCGAAGCTACGAGAAGACCGATAACCTATGTTGATTTGGCTAGAGGTTGTTGTTGTACCTCCTCCTCCAGGGCCACCAGGTCCGCCCATGCCACTAGGACCACTAGTTGCAGATGGAGGATCGCCATTGATTGGAACACCATCGAGCGATAATCCTATTAATTAGACTTCCGTAATGTCATTATTAGTACTTGCTAATTTCGGTGTAGCAGGAATTAAAAAAGTCAATTGAAGATCGTCATTAGGTGCGGCATCTAAACAGTACGATTTTGACGTATCTGAAATTACCGTCCCCGTAAAATCATCGATATTAACACTACCATCTTGATTGAACATGTTATAACCATCATTTTCAATGGCATTCAATAGACCTGCGCTAAAGGCTTTTACCCCTGGGTTTGTTGCGCCATCATAGACCGCAATACCTCCAATGTCATTAATAGTTTCTGGGCAAAAAGGACCGCTGGCAACAGGATTAGCCGAAAATGTAAGTTGATAACAATCTGCCGTAGTTCCATCTTCTAAAGTCGCCTCTACGGTTGTAAAAGAAACTAAAGAACTACTATTGAATAATGCTTCCGTAATAAAAGATTCTGCCTGAGAATCGCTGTCCTCCTTTGTACAGGAAGAAAAGAGGAGTAGAACACTAACCAATGCTAAACTTGAAATTTTGGAATAGTTCATAATTTTAGTTGAATGGATTATGATAATAAGCCATGTTTAGCCGTAAATTAACTTTAAACAAAGCGAGGTTAAAGTTAATTAGACGGCATGATTTTTAAAATCCCTCTCCTTTAGAGTAAAAAGAGTATAAAATTGAAAATAGGTCACTTATCGGAGCTTAAAGTGCCTATTTTATGGCTAAGAAGTCTTTGACGGTTTTTTGTGAATGCCTTTAAGAAGACCGAAGTCTCTAGGATTTCATTTGTTCCAATGTTTTGGCTAAAAATTGTTTTGGCAATTCGTGTTCAGGATCAAGAACAGCCGCCTGCTCAAAGTATTCTTTTGCTTTGGCGTATTCTGCGGCCTTAAAATAACATTCACCAATAGAAAAAACAGCTAAAAAGCTGTCTGGATTGGTTGCTAAAGATAGTTTAAAATCGGCTATAGCATCCTCCCAACGACCCAAATCCATTTTAGAAAAAGCTCTATTATCAATCGCTTCAAAGAAATTGGGAATAAGCTGAATGGCTTTGCTATACTTGGCAATCGCTTGTTCGTGTTCTTTTTGATTGCCTAATTGATAGGCTTCCTCATAGTATTTACTCGCATATTGGATCACTTCATCTATGTTTGCCGTTTGTTTGATATACTCTAAATAACCAATTAAATCATCGTCTTTAAGCTCCGAATTGGCAAGTAATTTTGGATTTTCAAAACCATTTTCATCAATCGGTGCATGATACGCCATGATTTCTAGCTTGTCCAAGTTTTCTATCTGTGGCAAGGCATCGACTGGGGTATACACCTTGACATGATAGGTTTTAAATTCTACATCATGTTTGATTAGTTGGAACAAACTAAATTTCCCTTCTTTTTCGGTGTAAAAAATAGCACCAGCTTCAAATGTTGTGTGGTTAGGCGTTTCCATCTTGGGTTTAAGTTTAAGTTTAAGTTGCTTGTAGCAGCGTTTTTTTGTTAGTAATAAAGAATTTTAGAGCGTTTGTATAGCAGAATCTAAGCAGTTTTTTTTAGCCAATCACTCTTGCGGTAACTAATAAAAAACTCAAGAATTAAGAGCAGCAAAGCAATGGCAACAAAGATTTGAAAGTACGTTTCATAAACGTCAAACTCTTGTTGTTCAAACTCTGTTTTTTCCAATTTAGACATTTTTTGAACCAATTTGGCAATGACTAAATCGGCATTAGAATTGGCTTTGTAGAAATTTCCACCGCCACTAATTGCAATTTTTTTAATCAAACTGGTATTCATTTTACTTTGAACGACCTGCCCCGATTTGTCCAACTGAAATTGTGCATAGCCCGCATCTTGAATTGGGATTGGGGCGCCCGATTCTGTTCCAATTCCTATGACATAGGTCGTAACGCCTTTGGATTTAGCCGCTTTAGCGGTCTGAACTGCTTCTAATTCGTGATTTTCCCCGTCGGTAATGACAATTAACGCACGTTGTTTTTTCTGTTCTTCCTTTTCGCCCAATTCGACCACCATGTCAATCGCAGATTCAATCGCCGTACCTTGGGTAATGTCTAGCTTAGGACTAGCCGTTTGTACAAATAATTGCGCTGCCGCATAATCTGTTGTCAGAGGCATTTGTAAATAAGGGTGTCCTGCAAACAAAATTAATCCAACACGATCTCCTCGTACTGCTTTTACTAATTTTTGAGCAAATTGGCGCGCCCGTTCCATCCGATTGGGCTTTATATCTTCCGCCCACATACTTCTGGAAATATCCAAGGCGATGAAAATATCAACGCCTTCTTGCTTAACCGACTGCGTTTTTTTTCCCATTCTGGGGTTTGCCATGGCAATGACCAAAAAAGCAATTGCAAGCATTAGCAAGCCAAATTTTAAAGGCCCCTTCACACGAGAAATATTAGGAGCAAGTCGTTCTAACCCTATTAAAGCTCCAAAATGTGCTCTTAGTTTGTTGTTGTGTATGGTAATGGCGACAAACAAGGCAATAAGCACAGGAATGCACAGGAGTAAATAAAAGTAATGAGGTTGCTCAAAATGAAACATAGATGCTATGGTTTTTTATCGAACTAAATGTTTACCGAACAATAGTTTTAAATAAAGTATTGGCTAATAAAACTTGAATTAAGACAAAACAAATGGCTAACAAGACAAAGAAGTGATACTTTTCTTGAAAATTCCGTATCGTTGTGGTTTCTATTTTTGTACGTTCTAATAAATCAATTTTGCTATAAATAGCTTTCAATTGTTCTTTATCTTGCGCTCTAAAGTATTTTCCACCTGTTTCTTTTGCAATTTTTTGTAATAAATCCTCATCAATTCTCACCTGTTGCCAACCATAAATATAACTTCCGTTCGGACGACGTGCAACAGGACCTTGGGCTTGCCCCTTTGTTCCTACTCCAATGGTATAAACTTTTATGCCTAACTTCTTGGCGGCATTGGTTGCTTGCATGGGCGAGGCATAACCCATATTATTTTCCCCATCGGTCAATAAAATAATAATTTTTGACTTGGCATCGCTATCTTTTAACCGCTTGCTGGCATTGGCTAAACCCATGCCTATAGCCGTTCCGTTTTCAATCAAACCACATTCTAACGTAGACAAAAACGACCGTAAAATATTATGATCGGTCGTTAAGGGACATTGCGTAAAACTTTCGCCTGCAAAAACAACCAAGCCAATACGATCATGCTTCCGTTGTTCTACAAAATCAGCCGCCACTAATTTAGAAACAGACAAACGATCTGGTTCAAAATCTTTGGCCAACATAGAAACCGAAACATCTAAGGCAAGCATAATATCAATTCCTTCTGCATGGACATTTTCTTTTTTGAGAACGACCTGTGGGCGAGCCAACGCAATAAGTAAAGCTGTGATGGCGAACAATTGCAATAGTTGAAGAATTGGGCGAGCCTTCACCTTCCAGTTTTGCGCTACGGCAATTCCTTGCGTAGACGATAGGCGGACTTCTGCGATATATTTATCTTGCTTTTTATAATACCACCAAGCCATCAAGGGTACAAAAATCAATAGACCTAGTACGTATGGATTGGCAAATTCTATTCCTCCAAATGACATATATTCTGTTTATTTTTCTACGGTTAGTGGAGCTTTTTCGCCCTCCTCCAATTCATTTGAAGCTAATTTTTCTCGAACGGATTCCATGAGTTCAAAACAAAAACTCAAGGCTTTTTTATTAGCAATATCTAATGGAGATGCTTTGGCGTATTTAATTAAATCGGCATGTTCTAAGACCGTTTCAAATTCCTCGAAAAGAGAGGGATCTAACAACGGTTGTTCTTTTAGTTTGGGCAAAAAAGCAGCCGTTGGACGCTCTAATGCCTTTATTTTGAAACGACCATTGATATAGGTTCTCAATAGGAAAGAAATACTAGTGTGATATTCTTTATAACGATCTTGCCCTAAGAAATCACTTTGTTTCAAGGCTTCTAATTGTTCGCTTAGAATTTCTTCTGGCGTTTTAGGAACAATCGCTTTTGCTCTATTTTTGTATTGCATGAAAGCATAAAATGCCAAGAAAGCCAATACTAAAATCAAAAGAGCCACCACAACAGGATGTTTAAAAAAGGCAACTAGTTGATCTAAAAAATTAGGCGATTCCGCCAAGATCGTCTTAATGTCGGCTACATAAGTACTATCGCCCGTGACTTGTGGTGCGGTCACATTTAGCATTAAACTGGCCGATTCAAATTCTACCAATACGCCATCGTTCTTATACGCAAAGGCTAAAGCTGGGATTTGGTACGTGCCAGGTTCCCAAGCGGTCAGTGTGAATTTTTGTTTGTAGGTATAATTAGGGTCAGCCTTGATGAGTTCTCGTTCTTGTTGCTCAACGATTTCTAGCTTTTCTTTTTCTAATATTTCATCAATAATAGGAAACGTAGGCGTATAACCCGCAGGAACATTCACGATCAATTCCATCGAAATTTGGTCACCAATTAAAAAGGTGGTGCTGTCCATAAAAATAATCGCTTGCCCTTTGTCTTGGGCTAAAAGTCCCCAAGAACAGCTCATCAAGCAGAACAGTAAAAAGAAATAATGTTTTAACATTTTTAGTTGCGTCGTTCTTTAAAGAATTTTATTAAAATACTCAAATAAGCTTCGTTGGTAGCCACAGTCATGACATCAGCATTGTTGCGAACAAATGTTTTTTTGAAATACTGAAAATTGTCCTCGTACCATTGATTATATTGATCTCGAACCGTTTTAGAAGAAGTATCAATCCAATTACTTTGCCCCGTTTCGGCATCTACGACAGGCAAAAGCCCTACATTTGGCATAGAAACTTCTAGCGGATCGTACAAATGAATGCCAATAACATCGTGTCGATTAGCAGCTAATTTGATTGCATTATTATAATCCTGACACATAAAATCAGACAAAACAAAGGCGGTACAACGTTTGGTAATAATATTGGTCAAATATTTCAAGGGATCATTGAGATTGGTCTTCGCTTGGCTGGGCTTTGTATAGATCATATCTCTTATAATCCGCATAATATGTGGTTTTCCTTTTTTAGGAGGAATAAATTTTTCTACTTTGTCCGAAAAAAAGATTGCCCCTACTTTATCATTATTAACACTCGCAGAAAAAGCCAAGGTTGCTGCAATTTCCGTTGCAATTTCCATCTTACTTTGTTGCGTCGTTCCAAAAAAAGAAGAACCACTGATGTCAATCAAAAGCATGAAGGTCAATTCTCGCTCCTCTTCAAAAACTTTCACATAAGGCTCATTGGTTCTTGCCGTGACATTCCAATCAATGTTCCGCACATCATCTCCATATTGGTACTGACGTACTTCGCTGAAAGACATGCCTCGCCCTTTGAACCTTGTTTTGTAAGTACCCGAAAATACTTGGTTGGACAAGCCTCTAGTTTTGAGTTCTATTTTGCGAACTTTTTTTAATAATTCTGTTATCGTCATAATCTAATACGATGAAAATTTATGGATATAAAAACAAAACCCCTACAGGAATGCCTTGAATATAGTCAGACACTCGTTAGCATTTTATTAAAATAAAAAGTAAAAACAAAGCAGATTAATTGCGCCGACAATATAAAATGGAATCAAAGAAGGTTCCATGAGTTCAGACATCTGCAAGTCTAAAGATTTAAAAAAATCACGCATGGCTTTTTGTTTGACCATGGTTTTGTCTGCGCCCGATTGGCGTTGTGCTTTGACAATTTTTAAAATATCGCCACTCGTGAAGAAAATTTGAAAATAAGCACGAATAAAGTCAGGCAATTTTTCCAAAAAATGCTTTTTGCGTTCTTCTACTTCTGCTATAATTTTATTTTCATTGATAGCAGCCCCATCTTCTACTAAAAATTTATCCAAGGTTTTGCTAAATACTTTTGCCGCAAGTGGTCGAATCGCTTCTTTATAAGCTTGCCAAAAAACAACACTTTTTCCATAAGAATAAGCAAAATAGATATAGATGGCTGGAAAAATGGCGATCATTAAAAGTAAACCAGAGATATACCAAGACCAAGACGTTGCACTAAAGTAACCAAATAAGAAAATAAGGGCTAAAATCCAGTTAATGATAAATCCAAGACTAATTATTATGACTACAAAAAGAGAAGAAAGTGCTTTCTTAATCAACTGAATTGGGCTGCTAAACTTATCTAAGTGCTCAATTTCTTCAATAAATTGATCTTCATTTGTCGGGGTCATTTATTTGACGTTTTTATACATTTCAATAATGTCATGGTACTGACCATCTGACATTTTTATTTCTGCGATTCGTTTGCCTTCTTCTTGGAAGCCCATTTTTTGATATAAATGAACGGCTCTTAAATTATTAGCAAAAACGCCTAGTTTTACTTTTTCAATAATCGGGTTTACCGCTGCCCATTTCAAAAGTATTTGAAGCAAACAAGTGCCAATTCCTTGATCTCGATGGGTAGACAAAACACCCATTCCAAATTCTCCTGTGTGTTCAATTCGTTTTCTATATCCATTCCAAAAGTCAATGACACCGACGAGTTCTCGATCTATTTCTGCAACAAAAATACATTTTCCAAGTGCTTCCGAAAAATGCTTGATGCGTTTTAATTGCGCTTCTAATGTCCCTGAGGCTTGAAATTCTTCTAAAGAAGTTAGCACTTGATCGGAGCTGCCAAAAATTTGAGCCGCCATATCATTGAGTGCAAGGGCATCTTGAAACGTAGCTTCTCGAACAAGGAGCGTGCTGCCGTTTTTTAAAATGAATAACTCACGCATAATGCTGTATTAAGGAATTTGAATCGTATTTAATATTTTTTCAACAATTTGCTCCGCCGTAACATTTTCAGCTTGCGCTTCGTAAGTCAAACCAATTCTGTGACGTAGTACATCTTGAGCAATCGCCCGAATATCTTCAGGAATCACAAAAGCTCTTTTGCGAAGGTAAGCATGTGCTTTGGCAGCTAAGGCAAGGTTGATACTAGCCCGAGGCGAACCCCCAAAAGAAATCAAGGGCGCAATTTCGCTCAAACCATGTTTGGCGGGCTCCCGAGTCGCAAAAACAATATCCAAAATATATTGCTCAATGCTTTCTGCCATGTGTATTTTACGAACCGTTTTTCTTGCTTGTAAAATGTCCTCAACCGTTGCAACAGGATTGATCTTCTCAAAATTACCTGTCATGTTCATCCGCATAATAGCCCGTTCATCTTCTTTGTTGGGATAGGTAATAGATGCTTTTAGCATGAAACGATCCGTTTGAGCTTCTGGCAAAGGGTAGGTTCCTTCTTGCTCAATTGGGTTTTGTGTTGCCAAAACCAAAAAGGGTTCTTGCAGCTTATACGTCATTTGACCAATCGTCACTTGGCGTTCTTGCATGGCTTCCAATAAGGCAGATTGTACCTTTGCTGGCGCCCGATTAATCTCATCGGCTAAGATGAAATTGGCAAAAATAGGTCCTTTACGAACCGTAAAGTCATTTTCTGCTTGATTGTAAATCATTGTCCCAACAATATCCGCAGGCAACAAATCTGGCGTAAACTGAATGCGTTGAAAATCAGCACGAATAGCCTGAGATAGGGTGTTGATGGCTAGTGTTTTAGCCAGCCCGGGTAAACCTTCCAAAAGAATATGCCCTTGAGCCAATAATCCAATCATTAGACGTTCCAACATGTATTGTTGCCCAATAATTACTTTATTGGTTTCGATCATTAAACGGTCAATAACTTGACTTTCTAGTGCAATCTGTTCTTGAAGTAATTGTATATCTGCTGAAGTTTGCATGTTCTTTATTTCGATTTATGTTTTAAGCATTTGTTCTTTAGGGATGAAGCTATTTTTGATGATCCAAAAATACTTGTGTATTTAAGTCTTCTTTTAAGCCTTGTCCGATAGAAAAGGAGAAGGCTAGCCCCATGAATTATAATTATAATGTGAATGTAAGCTATTGTTATGAAAGGGCTTAGCTATTTAACATTTCTTAACGGCTAATGTACGGATTTTATAAAAAAATAAAGACGTATTTTTCCTAAAAAACTTAGAAGCATCTACTTTAAGTTGGTTTAATTTTTGAGGTTTGTCTAATTCCCAACTTTTGTTCAAAAAATGAATCCTTCTAATCTACTTTTCTGTTGAACCAAATTAACAATACTTCGTGGATAATTCGTATTAGATTATTACAGGAGCGCTTCGTAGTTGATTTTTAGCTTAATAATTCTCTGGCTATATGAGTATTAATAAATTGATAGTCAATACATTGTAAGTTTTTTTATTGAAAAAACTAAAACCCCACGAAGTACTAAATAAAAGTACTCCTAAAAAGAAATAGCTTTCCTTTTACCTGTTATTTACAGAGTATTAAACTACTTTTATGGTCATTATTTTATAAGAAGAAAATCAGCGTTATGAGAAATTGTATCTTGTTATTTATTGTATTCATGTTGGGGAATAGTGTTTTTGCTCAACGGGATGATATTGTATTAGCAAAAGAAAAAAAAGAATATGCGTTTAATTCGATCAAAGAGTTGAAAGATGGAGCGATGGTGGTTCGATTAAAGACGAATCAGCGCAAAATAGAACTCATAGAGCGCAACCTTAAAAATACGAAGCTGAGTAAGGGACAACGAAAACGCCAAGAAGGAATTTTAGAAGGAACCTTAAAAGTTCGGGATGAATTTAATGAGGCGATTAGAGCGATGTTTTTAGATTCGTTTGATTTTTGCCCTGTTTATTTGATGTACGATACTTGTAGTGCTGCTTTAAATAAAGGGGTGCGGGAAGGTTTGTTTCTGGGGGAAAACAAGGAAATTGATCCTTCGATTAAAATTACGGAAGCCAATATTTTTATTATTAATTACAAAGAACGTGGGGCTGAATTTCCTTATGATGTTTTAAGAGTCCGCAAATTAAAAGAAAAATTAGAAGACCCTTTTCCCTATTATGTTTCTTTGAGAAAATCTTGGATCAATCAAATTAATACGCCTAGAGCTTCTCAAGCTGTACAGCATTTGAATCGTAAGCTGTATGGTTTTTATAGACGTGCCTTAGAGTCGGAGATGAAAGCGGAAGAAACTGTTGATTAAAATGCAGTAAATAAGTAGATGGACAAAATTAGTAGTTTAAAAATTGGAGTATATTTTGTTTGCTAGCAAGTTTAAAAATGTAGCTTTAGCGGGCTAAAGCGAGGCTTTTCAAGGAAGATAGCAGGCAAATAATGTTAATTACTTTTGTCTATCTACTTATAATGCTTGAACCGAGTTTATCGGATGCTTAAATTGTTTCAATTTTACCTAAAAAGCAAGATGCCAGACACTTTAATCCTAGTATCTGACATCTTGCTTTTTTTATAATTAATTTACGATTAAGACCAGAAAAAAATGAAAAATAAAACCATCAGTATTTTAGGCGGAGGTTGGTTGGGGATTCCTTTGGCAGAAAGCTTGGAAAAAAGCGGTTATGCGGTTAAAATATCGACCACTTCCGCAGCAAAGCATCAAGACTTAATCGCTAGAGGAAAAAATGCTTTTCAAGTAAATGTTCGAAGTAAAAGCGTTCATGGAAATGCTGTTCCAACTTTTTTGGAAGCAGATATTTTGATTATTAATATAACGCCCAATCGAGAGGAATTGGATCAAGAGCAATTTGCTAGTTTATTGCCTTTGATAGAAACTTCTAGGATTCAGAAGGTCTTATTTGTCAGTTCGACTTCTGTTTATCCGAACGTCAATCGAAGTGTTTCGGAAGGAGAAGGCATTGAAATAAAAACGCATCATTTGTATCGTAGTGAGTGTTTTTTGAGTGACAATACTCATTTTGAAACAACGGTCGTTCGGATGGCAGGATTGATCGGAGGGGAGCGACACCCAGGGCGATTTTTTAGGAAATCAGGATGGATTAAGAACGGGAATGCGCCTGTTAATTTAATTCATAGAGTGGATTGTATTAACATAATAGAGCAAATTATCGAACAAGATGCTTGGGGAAGTACCTTTAATGCTTGTTCGGATACGCATCCTCTAAAGAAAGATTTTTATCCTAAAGCGGCAAAAAGTATTGGCTTGGACGCTCCGAAAATAGATTTAAAAAGAGAAGGTGCATTTAAAATGGTAGACAATCAAAAACTAAAAAAAGAATTACAATTGACGCTTAATTATCCTGATTTGTTGGTCGTATTAGAAAAGGAGTATTGGATTTAAAGGAGCTGTTATTAGGGGAAGTCAATTTGTTCTACGACATTGATATATATCCTTTTAATTAAATAACGATCATTTTGCCTGTGGACTTCAAAGAACTTTATCAACTGCACAAAGACTTAGTATACAACCTCTGTCTTAGTTATCTTTCAACTGCGGAAGATGCGGAAGACGCTACCCAAGAAGTTTTTGTGAAAATTCACAAACAAATAGCGTCTTATCAAGGAAAAGCAGCACTAAAGACGTGGATTTATCGAATTGCGATTAATTATTGTTTGGATGTGCTGAAAGCTCGAAAGCGTGTCAAACGATTTGCCTTTATTAGTAGTATTTTTTACCCTAATTCAAACCAAATTAAACACGATTTAGTTGAGTTTAATCATCCTGGTATACAATTGGAGCAAAAAGAAGCTTTAGCGTTTTTGTTTGGACATATTGATAATTTGCCAGAACAACAAAAAACGGTTTTGATTTTGGCTAAGATAGAACAGTTGCCTTTGAAAGAAGTCGCCGAAATTATGAATAAAACCCCTAAATCGGTCGAATCTTTGTTGGGACGTGCCAAACAAAATTTAAAGAAAAATTATTAATTTCGAGGTATTGAGTACAGAATGTCGTCTAAAGAACTAAGAAGCGAATACGGTTAGTTGTTTAGCTTAAGCTTTTAATAGATATGGAAATAGACGAAATTTATAATTATGAGTAAAAAAAAGGAATCTAAGGATACCATTGATACCCTGCTTCAAAAGATAGAAAAAGTAGAAGCACCGATGTTTTTGTTTACAAAAATACAGGCAAGAATTAACAAAGAATTAGAGGCTTCAATTCCTATAAAGTATGTTTGGGCAGCGGTCTTCTCTTTAATGATTTTGTTGGTACTCAATGTTTGGACGATGCAAGAAGCAACAGTTCAATCAAAAGATAATATAGCCGTTCTGATGGAAGAAATGGATTTGATACCCCATAATTCATTTTTTTAATAAAACAATTGCAGAGAAATATTAGACGATGAGTAAAGTAAAGTTTCTGACCCTATTGAGTGTAACGCTTGTTCTTATTAATATTGTCCTAATTGGCTTCTTTTTGTTAAGGCGGCCTCATAGGAAAATGATAGATGGGCCTAAAATGTACATTTTCAATCAATTGAACTTAGATGAAAAACAGGTTGCCCAATATGATAGCTTCGTTGTAGAGCATCAGATAAAGAGAAATACCTTAAATGAAAAAATCATGGGACTTCGAAAGGAATTGTATCCCGTTGTCTTAAAAGATGGGAATATCTCAAAAAAAGATCAAATATTAGTTCAATTGAGTGCTGCACATCAAGATTTGGAATTATTGCACTTAAGGCATTTTGAACAATTAAAAGAAATATGTCGAATCGATCAACGTAAACAATTTGACGTTTTAGTAGATGAGTTGACCCATTTGTTTGCTACTAAAGGTCAG
>Ga0055584_100001158_pt1 | contig 25866 bp, 24 predicted proteins | sample OSDHelmetaG_FD_58716 | JGI IMG/M metagenome (GOLD analysis project Ga0055584, IMG submission 58716) | Pelagic marine sediment microbial communities from the LTER site Helgoland, North Sea, for post-phytoplankton bloom and carbon turnover... | ecosystem: Environmental > Aquatic > Marine >...
AGATTCGTAGTCTAGTGCTCTATCCAGCTGAGCTACAGCCGCCCACGCGTGGCGACACCAATAGGCCCGCGCACGAAGGCGTGGAACCTAATCAATAAGCCGTTTCCCCGCAAGGCACCGCCTCGGCCACCGTGCCACCCCCAAAATCAGCCGGGTAAAGGGGCCCAGCATCACCTAAATGCTCGGTATCCAAGGGAAAATCGCTTGTGGGTTTGGTCTGCATTTGTTTAAGATCGCCAAGTTTCAGTAAACTTCAAGTTAGCTGGCCCGTATTACCTGTATATCGTTGGATAAACTCAAGAAATGATTGTTGATGCAGGATCGATGACCGATCACGATCTTTCGAGGTTATTCTACGACGACATGGATATCTGATGGTGTTGCATCGAATGGTAGGGAAATATTCTTCGGTCGCCTTCGTTGTGGCTCTCACGCTTGGTGGATGTTCATTCGTCTCCGACGCGGTTTTCCCAGGAAGAGGTGACGATCAGGCGGTTTCGTCGACGGCGCCAGCGACCTCCGCAAATCAAGGCATTCAGAGCGCGCAAGTGGCCGCCACGCCTGGGGTCAGCAACGCAGCGCCGGTTGCGCCTGCACCGCCCCCCGCGTTGGGCCGCTCCTCGTTCAATCCGCCGGCAGTCACCCCTGGGGTCAACACCGGCACGTTTGTTGGCCAGAAGGTTGCCCAGCTGCGCGGCGAACTGAGCCAGCTTCAATCCAACATCGTTCAACAGAACCAGCGCTTGCAGTTGATCCGCGAACAACTCGCCGCAACATCGCAGCGCTATCACGGCACGATCGCCGCGATCTCCGCCCGCCTCCAAGTGGGTACCACGCCGGGCAACCCGGTTTTGGTCAACCAATGGAACCTCGGGCAGGCCGAACTGGACCGCTTGGGTAGCGACATCAACCAGATGAACAGCTTGGCCAATGCCGTGGCAGCCGATTCGGCGTTTGCGTCGTTTGTGCTGGAAAGCACCCGCGCCACGTTTGGTCTATCCGGCGCCATCGATGAGGACCACCGTCAACTGGTGATCCTGGAAGACGAAACCAACCGGACCGTCGTGCTGATCGATCGGCTGCTGAACGAACTCAGCGAAGACGTCAGCCGCCAAACAGCTTATGTCGGCAATGAGCGCGCGAACCTCACCACCCTATCGCTCGCCATTAAGAATGGTGAGTTGCTCGGGCCGAGCCTTGCGAACCGCGCGTTTGCCAACGCCGCACCGATTTCAAGCTCGCCGCCGCAAGCAGCGACCGCACCCAATCGGAACAGCCAGTTTGCTAACCGTCGGCCTTTGGTGGTGATCCGCTTTGATCGGCCCGATGTGCCCTACGAGCAAGCGCTGTTTTCGGCCATTAGCCGCGCGCTTGAGCAACGCCCGCAATCCCAGTTCGATCTCGTCGCGGTCTCACCGAACCGGGGCACACCTGCCGAGGTTGCGCTGAACACCTCACGCTCCAAAGACAATGCTGAGCGGGTGCTGCGTTCGTTGAATGATATGGGGCTGCCTGCAAACCGCGTGCAGTTGTCCTCTTCGTCGAGCGCCGAGGCGTTCACCAACGAGGTCCACATTTACGTTCGCTAACCGCGACCGCTGCGACCTTAGTTAAGCCCAAACTGATCTTTGTAAGACGGGAAGTCGCCAAGCGATTCCGCGTTGTAGACGCCTTTGGCGATTGCTCGAGCCGCGGCATCAGCGGCTAGGAGCCCGACCGCGGCCAAAAGGGGCGGCGTCATCTCAATATCGCTGAGCGTTCCGGTCGCAAGCGCAAAGACGCTATCGCCATCAAAGGGTGAGTGCACCGGACGGATTGCCCGCGCCAAGCCATCCTGCGCCATGATCGCCATGCGTTTGGCCTGACCGCGGGTCAGTGCAAGGTTCGTAGCCACCGCGACCAAGGTCGTGTTAGCGCCCTCCATGCCCGGTATTTGATACGGCATGTCTTCTGGCGCCACGCGAGGAAGCGCCGATTGCCCACCCAGTTCGCCGGCCATTTCGTACGGTGCGGCCCAAAACGTGGATGAACCGGGCACCACGGTTGACCCGAACGGATTGGCGATCGCCAAGGCACCAACCTGAATGCCATCCTCACGAACAACGGACGCGGTTCCTAGACCACCTTTGAGCGTCCCGGCGGTTGCCCCCATGCCGGCACCGACGTTGCCCTGCTCGATGGTTGCCGAAGCCTGACCACATGCCTCGATCGCCATGACGCGATGGGGTGGATCCTGATGCCAGTCCTGCGCACCACCCGCCGGCGGATCGAAAATGATCGCGGCCGGGACGATTGGGACCGTGATGCCGCGAACTTCAACCCCTCGGCCCTGACCTGCAAGCCACGAAATCGCCCCGCTAGCTGCATCAAGGCCAAAGGCTGTGCCCCCGGAAAACACCAGCCCATGGATTGTCTCGACGCTGTTGGCGGGATCGAGAAGATCGGTTTCCCGCGTCCCAGGCGCCCCGCCTCGAATATCGGCCGCTGCGACGCAAGGTTGATCCGGCAGTAGAACGGTAACGCCACTCCGAATTCGTCCGTCGTGGACGTTGCCCACTCTGATACCATCAACGTCGGTGATGGCGTTGTGTTGTCCGACGGCAATCATGGGCGTTCCTCAGGTGGGACGGCGTAGAGGGAGCATTGTACATGGCCACCGCATATAGAGTATGGGCAAGACAAGCCCGCGCAGCCCTGGTTGCGGTAGTTGTTGTCACCCTATTCGGCCTGCCGATCGCCGGACATACGGCAGACAATGCTTCTGTGTTTGCATCGCGGCAGATGGTGTCGGCCGCGAACCCCTTTGCGACGCGGGCGGGCCTCGAAATTCTTAGGCGTGGCGGCAGTGCTGTCGACGCCGCCATTGCGGTGCAGATGGTCCTCAATGTTGTCGAGCCGCAATCCTCCGGCATTGGCGGTGGCGCATTTCTATTGCACTACGACGCCGCCGATCGCGCCGTGCAAGCCTATGACGGCCGCGAGACGGCGCCGGCTGCGGCGACACCTGACTTGTTCCTGGATAGTTCCGGTGAGCGACTTGGGTTTTATCAGGCTCTGGTTGGCGGCCGTGCGGTCGGCGCGCCCGGCGTCCTGCGGATGCTCGCCCTGGCCCACGACCGGCATGGCGCTCTGCCGTGGCGGGAGCTATTTGATGCGGCCATTGTCCTTTCCGAAGAGGGCTTTCCCATCTCGCCGCGCCTGCACGGCCTGGTGGCAAACGACAGATACCTAGCAACATATCCTGACGCGCGTCGGTTCTTTTTCGAAGCAGACGGCACCGCAAAACCGGTAGGACACATCCTGCGCAACCCCGCCCTTGGCGAAACCTTTCGGCGCGTGGCCGCAGGGGGTGCAGATGCCTTTTATGAAGGATCGATTGCCCGCTCGATCGAGTTTGCGGTGCGCACGGCACAAGACAATCCCGGGCGTCTTACGCTCGCCGACCTTGCCGGCTATGAAGCAAAAGTCCGCACACCTGTGTGCGCCCAGTACCGGATCGTCAACATTTGCGGTATGCCGCCGCCCACATCCGGCGGCGTGACGACGCTACAGATCCTTGGCTTGCTTCAAACCACGCGATTCCCAGGTGCCGTGCCGGGTGGCACGTTGGCCGCACATTATGTGGCCGAAGCCAGTCGGCTCGCTTTTGCCGATCGCGGTAAATATCTTGCCGATCCGGATTTCGTCGACGTCCCGACAGCCGCTTTGCTCGACCGGCGTTATTTACGTCAGCGGGCGCGATTGATCTCGCGAACCGATGTCATGAAAACCGCTGAGCCCGGCACGCCACCGCAACGGCGGGCCGCGAATCCCGGCACAGGATCAAGCTACGAATTGCCATCGACCACGCATTTCTCTGTTGTGGATTCCCGGGGCAACGCGGTGTCGATGACATCAAGCGTCGAAAACGTTTTCGGATCGCGCCTCTTGGTACGGGGGTTCCTATTGAACAATCAGCTGACCGATTTCTCGTTTGCCCCTGAGGTGGACGGCGCGCCGGTCGCCAATCGGGTTCAACCCGGAAAACGGCCACGCAGTTCCATGTCGCCGATCATTGTCTTGGACGGCCAAGATCGGTTTCGCATGGCGGTGGGCTCACCCGGTGGAAGCCGGATTATCGGTTATGTCGCGAAGACACTGATTGGCGTGATCGACTGGCGCCTTGATATCCAGAGCGCTATCGACTTGCCCAACGTGACAAACCGCGGCCGCGCCACGGAGATCGAACTGCGGGAGGATACTGCCGACCTGGTCGCAGACCTGACGGCGATGGGCCATACCGTTCGCGCGGTGCCGATGACGAGCGGCATCCATGGGATCGAACGGGACCGGCACGGACTTTGGGGCGGTGCTGACCGCCGACGCGAGGGCATTGCCCTAGGCGACTAGCGCCGCGCCATCAGGAAAAGCCGCTGCATCTCGAAAAGGGTGTTGCCGTCAGACCGCGGCGGATACGCCGCCGCGTACCGGGCCCGCATCGCCTCGAGGAATTCATCGCGATCGTCGCCCTCTAACGCACCCAGGATCGGCTGCAACGCGGTGGCTGAGAACCACGACAACACCGGGTCATCGCCACTGAGAATATGGGTGTAGTTGATCTCCCATATTTCCAAGTCCTGAACCAACGGCGCCAGCACGTCGTAGTAGAAAGCCGGCGGTTGAACATGATCATAGGAAACCAATGCGCCAAGGCGTTTCCACGACGGCTTCGACGCGATGCACTCAAGAATCTCAGTGTGGGTCGGTTGGGCATAGTTACGCGGCATCTGGACCGCGAGAACACCATCCGCGGCCAAGCCGGCCACCAAGCGCGGCATCAATTCCCCGTGGTCAGGGACCCAGTTGAAGGCCGCGTTCGAAAAGATAAGGTCTGCATCCGATGTCGCGAACCGTGAGATGTCTTCCTGAATCCACGTAATCGCCGGTTCAGCGTCGCGTGCCTGGGCAAGCATTTCTGGCGAGCTATCGATGCCGTTCACGGCGGCATCGGGCCACCGGTTCCGCAAAAGGGCCGTGACGTTGCCCGGACCACAGCCCAGGTCGAAGACCTGCGTCGGGGCGGCAAGATCAATGCGCGCCAGCAGATCAATTGCCGGCTGCCGACGATAACGATCAAACTTCAGATAAAGGCCGGGATCCCAAACCACGCGTTAGCCGACCCGCGCATTTTGGTCGTTTTCATCACCCGACATTTCAAGAATGTTGGTTGGTAGTTCGATGCGAAAGGTCGCACCGCTCTCACCGGTGCGGTGCAGCGTCAGAAGACCGCCGTGAGCCTCAACAAGATCACGTGCAATGGCCAAGCCTAATCCCGTCCCGGAGGGCTTAGTGCTCGACTTGAAGGCCTGGAACAATCGCGACTGTGCAGCCTCGGGCACACCCGGTCCGTTGTCGCTGAAATCAACGACCACACAGTTCGCCAAGGTGGCTGCGGAGAGCGCGATGGTGCCCTCCGAATTGTCGCCAATGGCCTCGACGGCGTTCCGCCCGAGATTCATGAAGACGCGAAATAGCTGCTCGTGATCAGCACTGATATTGAGGCCGCCCGGAACCCGGTTTTCCCACACGACGATCGAATCGTTGCCAAGTCCCAATGCGGTACCGACATCCGAAACGAGATCGCGCAAAGAGAACATCGAGCGGTGGGGCTTTTGCTCGTGGGCTTTTCCGAACTGCAACGTCTGGGTGCACAGCAAAATCGCGCGATCGATGGCGCGCAATAGAACCGGCGTGGCGCGCCGCGTTTCAGGATCCCCGCTAACGGCAAGCCTGTCCGAAACGAGTTGCGCTGTAGCGAGGATGTTTCGCAAATCATGATTAATCTTGCTCACCGCGGCACCGAGTTCGGCGAGACGAGTTTTCTGTTTCAGGGCCAACCGCAAGTCGCCTTGCATCGCCGCAAATTCGTCCTGGGCAATGCCGATCTCATCGTTGCGGTGTTCGGGCTTGCGGTCGGGTCCGGCCCCTTCGGGGTCATTGCGAAACTCGACCATGTTTTCGGTCAACCGCCGGACCGGCCGGACGATCAGAACATGAAGAGCGAAATACACCATGCCTGCGGTGACGGCTGAAATAAGAAGCGACAGCCAAAGCACCCGTGCCGAGAAACTGAACATTTCCATCCGCAGCGGTTCTTCATCAATGACGATATCAACGAGTGTCTTGTTGTCTTCAAGAGCGGGGGCCACGACCCGGATGGTGCGGCCAGGACTCGCCATCGCAGTAAAAGCATCGACGATCGACGACATCATTGTTTGGTTACGCAGATCAAACGAGGCCTTGATCTCTTGCGTGACGCCTACGTTTTCACCGAGGATCAGCGTTCGTGCTTCTTCACGCTTGAGGACAATCGCCTTGATCTCGGCACGGTCGAGGAAATCCTGTTCGATCTGCGGTGTTACCGACCGATCAATATCCGCGGTAAGCGCGAAAGACGCCAGCTGGGCAACGGCAATTCGGTCTTCAAGATAGGTCTGGCGGAAGCGCGCAATCGACGGCACGTAGATCAGCACCTCGCTGACCATGACGAAGAACAACGTGAGTACAAGAAGGCGCCCAGACAGGCTTCGGCGCCAGGGCACAAAGCGCGCGGCGTTAGATAGCCTCATCCCCACGGTGTATCACACAGGGCATGAGAATTCAGCCAAATCGCGCCAAAAAGCGCACAACGCCCTTGACCCGAGGGCTCGATAGCGTCGGCGCAAAGTAGCTACCGGCGGCGCGTTTTCCGATTTCGGAATAGGTCGGGTAAGGCGCAATCAGTCCTGCCATCGTCCCCAATTTTTCCCGACGGCCAACGGCCATGACCCAGGGAAGAATGAGATCACCGGCATTTCGAGCGACAATCTGCACGCCGAGAATCCGCCCCTTGATGGTGCTCACAATCTTAATGATCCCCTCGGGATCGTTCTGGGCGGCAGCACGGTCATTCTCAGCAAGAGGCCAACGCACCACCGAAACTTTGCCGAATTTTTCGCGGGCCTCGTGCTCAAGCATGCCGACGTGGGCGAGTTCGGGATCGGTATAAGTCACCCAGGGAATGACCTGTTTGTCGGCGCGCGCAGGCATCCTAAAGAGGATATTCCGCAACACGATTCCAGCGTGATAGGACGCCACATGGGTGAATTGAAGGCCGCCCGCCACATCCCCAACGGCATAGACCTTTTTGTTTGTTGTCCGCAGCCGCGGACTTACCTTCAGTCCCCGCCGCGTGCGCTCAATCCCCGCTGCCTCAAGTCCGAGATCATCAAGGTTCGGCACGCGCCCGGCGGCGACGAGGAGGTGTGAACCCGTGATTTGTTGAACTTGACCGTCTATTGCGACATCAAGGCGAATTTCATCGCCGGTCTTGGAAACAGCCTGCACTTGCGCGCCGCCAAGAAGGCTGATGCCCTCCGCGCGCAGTCGATCCGTAACGATCTTGGCAAGCTCCTCATCGTCACGGGGCATGAAACGCATCATTTCCATGACAGTAACCCGCGCACCGAGCCGTCGGTGCGCTTGGGCAAGTTCGAGACCGATCGGCCCGCCACCAACAATAAGAAGGTGCTCTGGGCAAATACGGTTATCGAAGATCGTTTCATTGGTGAAGTAGGGCACGGTGTCGAGGCCGGTTATCGGCGGCACCATGGGCGAGGACCCTGTTGCAATGACAAACCGACGGGCGCGTATGGTGTGGTCGCCGGCGATCAATTCGTTGGGCGCCGTAAACTTGCCGCTCCCCCGAATGACCTCAATGCCCATCCCGCGGAATCGTTCCTCGGAATCGGTGGGGGCAATGCCGTCGATAACGGCACGGACTCGTTCGAGGGCTTTGGGGAAGTCGATAGTCGGCGCGCCGTAGCCGATGCCAAAAGGCCGTGCCCGTTCACCTGAGGTCGCGGCTTCGCCCGCCGCCAACAGCGCCTTAGAGGGGACGCAGCCATAGTTCAGGCAATCGCCCCCCATCGCACCCCGTTCGATCAGAACGACCGACGCACCCATCATCGCCGCACCGCTGGCCACCACGAGGCCCCCCGCACCGGCACCGATGACGCAAATATCGGGCGTGAGCAGATTAGTCATCAAGACGCCCTTTCTGCACGGCGACGCTGCAGGGCCTTATACCCAATGGGAAGGAGCGCGAGCACGGCCAAACCGATCATCGGGACCAAGACGTCAGCCCGTAAGAAGACGTCCAAACCAGGGACCTCGCCGCTATCGATGACGGATCCTGTGCCCGCCCCGACGCCGACATAGACGAAGGCACCGGGGATAATCCCTAGCGCGGTGGCCAATGTGTAATTGCGCAGGCGCACACCGAGGAGTGCCGGCACAATATTGACGATGAAAAAGGGGAAGAGCGGAATGAGCCGGAGAATGAGCAGATAGCTGAACTCGTTCAGGCGAAACCCCGCCTCCATGCGTTTGAGCGCCGGGCCAGCCCGTTCGTGCAGAAACGCCCCGATCGTCGATCGGGCGATCAAAAACAACGCCACAGCGCCCCCCGTTGCCCCCACGACGACGCACAGCGTGCCGATTACGTTGCCGAAAAAGAACCCGCCCAAAATGGATAGAACCGTGGCGATCGGTAGCGAAAAGGCCACAACCACTGCATAGGCGACGATAAAACCTACCGCCGCGAGAAAACCGTTTCGGTCCACGAATTCGGCCAACGCGGCCCGGTTTTCGCGAAGCGCCTCAAGGGTGACAAATCGGTCGAGATCGAAGGCAAAAAACGCGACCAGACCGATAACCAAGATCAGGAGGGGCACAAATCGCTTGAGGCCGGAGCCCCTGGGGGGTTTTGGCGGGCGTTCGTCAGTCACTGGGGAATCTCCGTTTGAACCGAGCCCAGATCTGACAAACGATAGGGGCAAATTGAACCATGGCGCGCAAATCTAGCGGATTCGCCATTTTGCGCCGCCATTTTCGTCGCCCGTCACCGAACCGTGATCCCTGGCGAGGGCGAGGCGAGGGAATGCGTGGCTATCGTTGACACTTTCCCCGGTAGCCCGTATACACCGGGCCTTATTTCGAGGGCCTGGGGCCCGCGAAACCTTGGAGATCAGCCGTGAAAAGAACGTTTCAGCCCAGCGTCCTCGTGCGCAAGCGGCGTCATGGCTTTCGCGCCCGCATGAAGACCGCCAATGGCCGCAAGGTTCTGGCTCGGCGACGCGCGAAGGGTCGAAAACGCCTCTCGGCGTGAGCATGCGCCCATGGCGGCGCCGGTGATACGTCTAACCCGAAGAGTCGATTTTCAGCGGCTAACCCGCAAAGGGACTCGCCGAGCGATGCCTGGCGTGGTGATGCAGGCTATTGCACGCCCGGAAGCCGATTCCCATGTCTGCCGCGTGGGATTCACGGTTTCGAAGAAGGTGGGCGGCGCAGTGCAGCGGAATAGGGCGAAACGCAGATTGCGCGCCGCCGTCGCAGAAGTCATTCAGAACCCGAAACCCGGGCATGATATTGTCCTGGTTGGCCGCAAGGCGACGCTAACGCGGCCTTGGGACGCACTTCTTGACGATGTGCGCCGGGCTGGCGCTGACCTTGGGGTCCTTTCGTCGGAGCGTGCTCAGTGAAGGCCCTCCAATTCATCACGCGATTGCCCGCGCTCTTGCTGACCATGTTGATCCGGGGCTACCAGCTCTTTGTCTCGCCGGTGCTTGGCAGCAATTGTCGGTTTGATCCGACGTGCTCCGCCTACGCGCAAGAATCCGTTAAACGCTTTGGCGCGACCCGCGGGACATGGCTCGCCCTAAAACGAATTGCTCGCTGTCACCCCTGGGGTGGCTATGGGCACGATCCCGTGCCTGAACGCGCACCTCAAAATCGGTATCACGATGCTTGATCAACGCAACCTAATCGTCGCCATCGTCTTTTCGGTCGGCATCCTGGTGTTATGGCAGTTCTTCTTTCTGCCCGACCCCGTGCCCCAAGACCCCGCGGTCCAATCCGAACAAACTGCCGACGGTTCGCAATCGGGCGTTCCCGTTCCAGGGGCACCGACAACAAACCTAACCGGCGCCCCCGCCACCCCGGTCGTCCGTGAGCGAAGCGCGGTGCTGACCGATGTGCCCCGGATTTCGATCGACACGCCGGCGGTGTTCGGCTCCCTATCGCTGTTAGGCGGACGGATCGATGACATAACGCTGAAGCGGTATCGCGAGGACATTGATCCGGACAGTCCGCCGGTGATGTTTCTCTCTCCCGAAGAGACGACTAATCCCTATTTTGCCAAATTTGGATGGACCAGCGCGGACGAACTCGCTCTTCCCGACGACGACACTGTTTGGCAATCCTCAGACACCACCATGTCGGCCGGTCGGCCGGTCACCCTGACGTGGGATAACGGCGCGGGTCTTAGGTTCTTCCGCACGATTTCGATCGACGCCAACTACATGTTCACGGTCTCGGATCGGGTCGAGAATTACGGTGAGAGCAGCGTCACGCTTCGCCCGTTTGGCGCGATCGTCCGCAAAGGCGAACCCGAAACGGTCAACTTCTTCATTCTCCACGAAGGCGCTTTGGGCGTTTTCGACGAAGTTCTCGATCAGCAAGACTATGACGACCTCGTCGATGCCGATAACGGTCGTATCGCGATGACACCGGAAACGGCGGGCGGATGGATCGGGATTACCGACAAATACTGGCTGACTGCCCTGGTCCCCGACCAGCAAACCAAAGCCTCGTTCAGCTACAACCATTGGCAGGATTCCAATCGCGACAACTTTCAGGTCGACTTTCACTACATCGATAGCCTGACAATCCCTGCAGGCGACTCGGGCACTATTTCGAATCGCGTCTTCACCGGGGCGAAGGTGGTGCGCCTGCTGGATGGCTACAAGAACAACCTGGGCGTTCCCGGATTTGATCGTGCGGTCGATTTCGGCTTGCTGTTCTTCCTGACCAAACCGATGTTCATTCTGCTGCGCTTTCTAAGTGAGACCATCGGCAACTTTGGTATCGCCATTCTGTTGGTCACTGTGATCGTGAAAGTGATCTTTTTCCCGCTCGCTAACCGGTCCTACCGTGCGATGAGCAAGATGAAAAAGCTCGGCCCGGAAATGGCCAAAATTCGCGAACGCTTCAAGGATGACCGCCAGCGGCAGCAGCAAGAGATGATGGCGCTCTACAAGAAAGAAGGCGCCAACCCCGTTTCGGGCTGCCTTCCCATCTTCGTTCAGATTCCTGTATTTTTTGCGCTGTACAAGGTCTTGTTTGTGACCATCGAAATGCGGCACACGCCGTTTTTTGGATGGATTCAGGATCTCTCGGCGCCGGATCCGCTGAACCTCTTCACCGGATTCGGGCTGATCCCCATCTCGTTGCCGGAGTTCATCCCCGTCATCGGCATTTGGCCGATCCTGATGGGTCTGAGCATGTGGCTGCAGCAGCGATTGAACCCCCAGCCTATGGATAAGATGCAGCAGCGCATCTTCATGCTGCTGCCAATCGTCTTTACCTTCATTCTGGCTCCGTTCCCTGCGGGCCTCGTCATTTACTGGACGTGGAACAACATTCTATCGATCGCCCAGCAATGGGTGATCATGCGCCAGGCAGGGATCAAGAATCCGGCCGCGGTGGAATAGTCTTGGGATGTCATGCCCGATGCATCTGCTGAGGAAACCCGACTAGAAGCCGGGCGTCTCCTCTTTTCACGACACTGTCAGTTTCTGACATCTGCGGTCGGTCGCGACTCTGTTCCAGCGGAAACGCTTCCTGAGATTGCCTTTGCCGGCCGATCAAATGCCGGCAAATCGAGCCTAATCAATGCGCTTGCGGGACAGCGCGGTTTGGCGCGCGCCTCAAATCAACCTGGCCGGACTCAACAGATCAATTTTTTTGAGTACGCAGGCGACCTGCGGTTGGTCGATTTGCCCGGCTATGGTTTTGCCAAAGCGCCAAAAGCGACTGCTGATTCGTGGAACCGTCTCGTCCTTGGGTTCCTACGCAATCGCGCCATCGTGCGACGTGTCGTCCTCCTGATCGACGCCCGCCGAGGACTTATGGCGAGTGACCGCAAGATGATGGCCGACCTAGAAGAAATGGCGGTGGTCTATCAGATCGTTCTCACGAAGACCGACACCCTGACCCGCGCGAAGGTGGCACCATTGGTTGAGACGGTATCAGCCGAGATTGCTAAGCACGCGGCAGCGTTCCCCCTCGTGCTGGCGACAAGTGCCCGCCGCACCAGCGGGATTGCAGAGCTCCGGGCATCACTGGCTGAACTGGCCGCTTAGTCCTGATTCAGCTATAAGCGGCGCATGTCCAAGACCGTTCGAAGCGACCCGAAAAAATTGGCAGAGATTTCGAAGACGCTGGCCGAAGCGCTGCCGTTCATGCGGCAATTTAGCGGCCAAACCTTCGTTATTAAGTTCGGCGGTCACGCAATGGGTGACGACGACCTCGCCATGTCGTTTGCTGAAGATATCGTCATGCTGCGGCAAGTCGGGATTCACCCTGTTGTCGTCCACGGAGGCGGGCCCCAGATCGGCGAAATGCTGGCGCGACTCAATATCGAAAGCGACTTCATCGATGGGCTGCGCGTCACAGATCGCAAAACCGTCGATATCGTCGAGATGGTTTTATCGGGCTCCATCAATAAGCAAATTGTCGACAGCATTCACCGGGCCGGCGGGACCGCCATCGGGCTTTCGGGCAAGGATGGGCGGCTGATTGAGGCGCGGCAGCTTCGGCGGACCACACGGGACCCGGACTCCAACATCGAGAAAATTCTCGACCTCGGATACGTCGGCGAACCGGTAAAGGTCAACACCAAGGCTGTCGACGTCCTGAAGCAATCGGACATTATTCCGATCATCGCGCCGATCGGTGTGGGGCCACGCGGCGAAACCTACAACATCAACGCCGACACGGCGGCGGGTGCCATCGCGGGCGCGCTAGGTGCATCGAAACTACTGATGCTGACCGATATCGCCGGGGTCTTGGACTCTAACAAGGAACTTTTGCCGACGTTGAGCAAATCGCAGGCGATGAAGCTGATGAAAGACGGCGTCATTACCGGAGGGATGATCCCCAAGGTTGAAACCTGCCTTGAAGCCGTCCGTGGAGGGACCGACGCGGTCCATATCCTTGATGGTCGGATCAAGCATGTCTTGCTTCTGGAAGTCTTTACCGAGCACGGCGTCGGGACAATGATCAGCGCTGGCGACTAGGCGAAGATCGTCTACTTCTTGCCCTCAAAGTAGGCAACAAACCAAGTCATCTCTTCGTCCGTCATCGGATAATCCGTGCCTCCACGCGGGTTCAAAACATCCGTTCCCTTTAGGCCCAACAGCCCACGCTGCAGACCCACAGCGGTGCGCATCGCCAAGTTGGCCTTCCAGCAGAGCGCGACGAGGGCGCGATTCGACTTCGCGGATAGGATTCCACGAACGATATCGGCCGTAAGGCTCGACCTTAGTCCTAGAGCCTCTGCGATGAATGCTTGATCGTTGCTCTGCGCCGCGATCATCACAGCCTCATCATCGAGCTTGCCCGCAGCAAAAGCGTTCTTTGCCCGCGCACGCGCCGCGGCATCTTCTGATGATGTTGAGTCGTCCTCTTCTTTGAGACGATCGCGTACGCGCTGTCGGACGTACCGCTCGGTGTCCGCATCAAGATCAGCCCGTGCCGCGAGCTCATCAAGGAGCGCCGCTGCCACGAATCCAGCGATCCGGCGGACGGCAGGCGCAGACAGGCTGGGGCGACGGACTAATGGTTGATGCCATGGTTGATGGGCAGGGGCGGCGCCGATGACCCGGTCGAGCGTCTCTTCACGAATCTGAGCGCCATGGTTGGCAAGAAGGGACGCGATCGATGTCTCGTCGCCCGTCGCCACGATGGCATCACAAACGGCGGAACTTAGCTGCGGGCGCCGCGACACCGATGCCAGAACCTCCGGTTGGCGTGCCCCGGTAACAACCTCAAGCAGGTCGTCGTCGGTGAGTAGAACGGAGTATTGCAGCACCGGCGCGCTCACAACGCTTTCAACGTCTCGGGCAAGGCGTGCGACGATGTCTCGAGGAACATTGGCAGCGCTCTTGATCTCCTCGGAAATGATCTGCCGGACCTTAGGCAATTGGTCTTGCGCCAACGTACTCAGAATCTCAATCGTTAGATCTTGGAGCTTGCTGGACTCGTTGGAGTCAATTTCCGGGATCAAGCGACCGATCTTATGCGCGAGCACAATGCGGACTTCGTCATCCGAATCCGACGCCAGAAGCTGTTCAGCCTGGCGCGGCGATGTCGGGTTCTCCGCGACCGCGCGCCGGACGGCCGACGATTTGTCGGTGGCGAGAAAGTAGAGAATTTCAGGTCGTGCATCATGCCGACTGGCAAGGTCTTGGCGAACATCCGCATTGGGATGGCCGGCGACCTCTTTCTCTTGATCGTAGGTTATTTGCGGCTTGTCTTTCCCTTCGGACCAGCCGAAGAGGCGATCTAGCATACTTTGCTCTCGATTTCGTCCGCGTCGGGAACGGCTGATACCGCGAACCGGCCCTTGCCTGCGCGTTTGGCCCGGTACATCGCCTCGTCAGCGCGCGTCACGAGATCCTCCAGCGGTTCTGCAAAGCTTGGGTTCGTAACCGCGACGCCAATCGACACCCCTAAAGGATGATCCGCGTCACCGGAGAACTGTTTGAGGCGCTCGGCCTCAAGCAAGAGGGACTCCGCTTTGGCGGAGGCACCAGCCTCATCGGTATCTTCCAGCCACATCGCGAATTCATCGCCGCCCAAGCGGGCCACAATGTCACCGACCCGGCTGGTGGAGGTGAGAAGTTGAGCGACGAACACCAATGCGTCATCGCCCCGTCCGTGACCGTGCACGTCATTCACGCGCTTGAAGTTGTCCAAGTCGATGAACAGAAGCGAGGCCTTTCGCGTTGCACGACGCAGCGCGCGAAGCCGCAATCCGACTTCTTCTGAAAAAGCTCGACGATTGAATAGCTGGGTAAGTTCGTCCGTGCGCGACAACTCCTCAAGGAGTTCGCCATTTTCAATTTGCGCAAAGGCGATCCCTAGATGATTCGCCACACCGGATAGAAGCGTTCGGTCGGACTCCGTCCAGTAGTCTTCATCGTTCTTGGCTACACAAATTGCGCCGTTGATACGGTCTCGGTAGCGGCCGACATTGACCAAAACATGAAGCGTCGATTCTTCGGTTTTGACGAAGAGTTCCTCGTCGCCTTCCCGCATCTGGAGTCGCACCGCCTCCACCACCGGTCGCGGTGGCGGCCCTTCAGGTCCGGCAAACTGGACCGCGCCCGTGAAGCTGCCGTCTTTGCGAACGCGCACGATCCAGCAATAGCGGGCATCCAACACATTGACGGTGGCCCGTGCGGCGGCGCCAAGCATATGTTGAGGCTCCACCTCATTGCGCATCGCGTCAACCACATCGGCGATCAACTGTTGGCGTAGTTCGGCAGTATCGAGAGCCTGTTTCTGCTCTTTTTCAGCGGTGATGTCTTTGCAGACGCCGCGCGCGCCGACCCAGTGATGGTCTTCGTCATAAACAGGTCGTGCGGAAACCGCGACGCAGGCTGGCGTTCCGACGGAATTGGTGAGCCACAATTCCTCTTCTTCGACCGGGTCTCGGGTCAAAAAGGGTAGGGGCTGGTCCGTGTCACCTTCGGGATGCAATTCACTGACATGCGCCCCAACGAGATCGCTTGCGGCATAGCCGAGCGCTCCACGGGACGAAACATATGAGAACGTTCCATCCGGTTTCGTCTCCCAGGCAAAGTCCGACGAGCATTCAACAAGATCGCGAAACATTTCTCGCGAGGCGACCAAGGCACCAACAAGGCTCTTCTCGAGAGCGGCTTTCTTTCCAAGTGCCAAAACGTAGGAGGCGGCGCCGGTATCGGCTAATACCGGGAGAAGGAAAAAGTCGACGGCATCGTCCGAGCTGCTATTCGGTACCACAAGTGAACAGGAACCGGCGACGCCGTCATGCGCCGCCTGTCGAGCCGCCTGAATAACGTCAGCGTTCGAGTCGGCGGCGAGACTTTCTGCAGCCGCCCCACCATCTGCATTCGCGGCGACGACCTGGCCGTCATGGGTGAGCAGAATCGCAGGACCGGGAAAGGTTCCGATAATCGCGCGAATATCGATTCCCTGATATTCAGGAAATGTCTCTGAATTCTGGCCCATGTGGGGGCACGTTGCCCCGAATCTCCGGGCCCGGCAAGATCAATCCCGCTGTGGAATTTGAGCTAAATATGCCGATGAATCATCGCGACGTGACAACCTGGCTTTTTGACCTGGACAACACCCTTTACCCAGCCGATTCGGGACTTTTTGATCAAGTTCGGGATCGCATTGGCGAGTACCTTGAGCGCTACTGTGGCGTGAGCAAGGCGGATGTTCCAACAACCCAGCGACGCTACCGCGACCAGTTTGGCTCTACGCTCGCCGGCCTGATGGCTGACAACCTAACCGACCCGGAGCCGTTCCTATCCTACGTCCACGACGTTGACTACGGCGTTATCGACCCCCATCCGGCGTTGGCCGATGCTCTAGCGGGCCTCGAGGGGCGCCGGTTCATATTCACCAACGGCTCCACCGACCATGCCGAGAAGGCGCTGCGCCGGCTGGGCTGCGCCGACCTGTTTGACGATGTATTCGACATCGCCCGGGCCGACTTCGTGCCGAAACCCCATCCCGCCCCCTATGACCAAATCGTCCGCGAGTTAGAATTGGTGCCGCCGGAGACCGCCTTCGTTGAGGACATGGCGCGAAACTTGGCGCCGGCGAAATCCCTTGGGATGATCACAATTCTGGTCGCGCCGACTGCCGGACCCGCGACCGCAGAGGCGGACTACGTGATTAGCGATTTGGCGGGCTGGTTGGGCGCCCGGGCACCGGCGACAAGTTGACTCCGGTTGCCACCGGGCTATTTTCGCCGCGCACCTAGACGGGAAATACTATGAATCAGTCACTTGAGCAGACCATCAACGACGCATGGGACGCGCGCGACGACGTCGGCGTCAGCACCCAAGGCCCCATCCGCGAGGCGGTCAACCAAGCACTCGAGAATCTTGATCGCGGCGATATGCGGGTCGCGGAGAAAAAGTCCGGTGCCTGGCACGTCAATCAGTGGCTCAAAAAGGCTGTTCTGCTGTCATTTCGGTTGAACGATATGGCCCCGATCGCAGGGGGGCCCGGTCTCGACGGCTCTTGGTTCGACAAAGTGGCCTCCAAATTCGATGGCTGGGATGGGCAGCGTTTTGCGTCCGCCGGCTTTCGCGCCGTACCGAATTGCGTTGTGCGCCGCTCCGCCTACATCGGAAAAGGTGTTGTACTGATGCCATCTTTCGTCAACCTCGGCGCCTATGTCGACGACGGTACGATGGTTGACACCTGGGCGACGGTGGGAAGTTGCGCCCAGATTGGGAAGAACTGCCACATCTCAGGCGGCGCAGGCATCGGCGGCGTTCTTGAGCCCCTGCAGGCAAACCCGGTCGTCATTGAGGACAACTGCTTTATCGGCGCGCGATCAGAAGTCGCCGAAGGCGTACTTGTCGAAGAAGGCGCGGTCCTATCGATGGGTGTTTATATTGGCGCCAGCACTAAGATCGTTGATCGCACGACCGGCGAAATCATCATTGGCCGCGTGCCGGCCTACTCCGTAGTCGTCCCAGGCACTTTGCCTGGCAAGGCCCTGCCCGATGGAACGCCGGGTCCATCGCTCTATTGCGCCGTAATCGTTAAGCGCGTTGACGAACAAACCCGTTCCAAGACCTCCGTCAACGAGCTCCTGCGGGACTGAACGGCCTGACACCCATGAGTACCCCAATCGATGCGGTGACGCTGGCGCAGGATATGATTCGCTGCAACAGCGTGACGCCGGCCGACGGTGGGACCCTGGACGTCCTCCAAGCTTCTCTTGAGGGTCTCGGCTTCAAGTGCCACCGCCTGACCTTTAGTGCCGACGGCACAGACGATGTGCAGAACCTCTACGCCCGTTGGGGCACCGCACAACCCAATCTCTGTTTCGCCGGTCACACCGATGTTGTACCGGTTGGTGACGAGGCAGCCTGGTCTACCGACCCGTTCGGCGCACGGGTCGAGGATGGCAAGCTTTTCGGACGAGGCGCATCAGATATGAAGAGCGCAGTGGCGGCGTTTGTCGCTGCCTGTTCGCGCCAACTGGCAGACAGCGAACCCAATGGCTCCATAAGTTTGTTGATCACCGGAGATGAGGAAGGGCCCGCGATCAACGGAACGAAGAAGGTCCTGGAATGGATGAGGGACAACGGCGAGACGATCGATGTCTGTCTTGTCGGCGAGCCGACAAATCCAACGACATTGGGCGAGATGATCAAAATCGGGCGCCGCGGCTCGATGACGTGCGAGCTTGTTGTACACGGCACGCAAGGCCACGTGGCCTACCCCCATCTTGCCGATAATCCTGTTGGCCGATTGGTCAAGATGCTCGCGGCCCTGACCGCCAAGCCAATTGACGCCGGTACCGAGCATTTCCAGCCCTCTAACCTGGAGGTCACGACGATCGACGTGGGCAACCCCGCGACCAACGTGATCCCCAGCGAAGCCCGTGCGCGCATCAACATTCGCTTCAACGATCTCCAGACTTCGGCCGGCTTGGAGCAATGGATGAGGGAAACGATCGATTCGTTCGGCGGTACCTACACGTTGCAGGTGCGTGTCACGGGCGAAGCATTTTTGACCCCCCCGGGCTCATGGAGCAGTCTGGTCGCCGATTCGGTGAAGGCGCGGTTGGGTGTGGAGCCAGAACTATCGACCACGGGCGGAACATCCGATGCACGCTTCATTAAGGATTACGCGCCGGTAGCCGAATTTGGTTTGATCGGCAGCACCATGCACAAGGTTGATGAGCATGTCTCGGTCGACGACATCGTTGCGCTGAGCGATATCTATGAAGACATCATTGGCCGGTACTTCTCGACCGACGCCGGATCGTCCGGATAGCGCACCGCACGAAGGTAGAGACCATCAGCCGGCGCCGTTGGACCAGCAGCGGCGCGATCGCACTTTTCCAATGCGACCGAGATGTCTTCTGGCGACCAACGACCCTCGCCAACCAGTTTGATGGACCCAACGAGCGCTCGAACCTGACTGCGCAAAAAGGAACGGGCCCGGGCGGTCACGCTGATGATCTCGTCCATTCTCAACACATCCAAGGCATCAAGTGTCTTGATCGGTGATTTCGCCTGACAGAAGGCGGCTCGAAACGATGTGAAGTCGTGCTCCCCAACCAAACGATCCGCCGCCGCCTGCATGGCAGCAACATCAAGACCGACGGGGACATGCCACACCCGCCCTTGATCAAATGTCGGCGGCGAGCGGCGGGCCAGAATGCGGTACTCGTAGGTTCTCTCGATGGCGGAAAACCGTGCGTGGAAAGACTCATCCACGACAGCAACAACCATGACCGCAATGGGTTGGGGCTTGAGGTGATAGTTCAGCGCATCGCGCACGGTATCGATCGGAAAGTCCTTAGCAAGATCGACATGCGCCACTTGCCCGGACGCATGGACCCCGGCATCGGTACGTCCCGCGCCGTACAACGTGAGGGTCTCTCCGGTGAAGGCAAGAAGTGCACGTTCGATCGCCTCTTGGACCGACGGGCCGTTTTTTTGGCGCTGCCAACCAACGAACGGTCGCCCGTCATATTCGATGGTCAGTTTGTAACGGGTCATCCGTCGAAGCGCGTGCCGGTGGGCACGGGCCGTCCGGCGAGGAAGGCTTTTGCGTCGAGCGGCTGTCGGCCGGCGATCTGTAACCGCTGGACTCTAATCGCTCCGTCCGCGCAGGCCACGACCAAGTTGTCGGTAAGGATGGTACCAGGAGGCCCGGATCCGTCGGCGACCTCTGCGGCCAGTATTTTGACGCGGTCTCCGTCGAGTTCCGACCATGCGCCCGGCACCGGTGCAAAAGCATTGATGCGGCGAACCACTTGGTTGGCCGGTTCTTTCCAAATAAGTCGGGTTTCGCTGCGATCGATCTTCTCAGCGTAGGTTGTGCCCTCAGTTTCTTGCGGCAGCGCGGTGGCAGAGCCATCAACGATCTTGCCGAGCCAATGGCCGATCAGGGTGCTGCCAATCTCGGCCAACGTGTCGTGAAGGTCGCCCGCGGTTGTCGTCTCCATGATCGGCGTCGACTGGCGGACAAATACCGGGCCGGTATCCAGCCCCTCATCCATCTTCATTAAACAGACGCCCGTCTCGGTATCGCCGGCGAGAATGGCACGCTGGATTGGCGCGGCGCCGCGCCAACGGGGAAGGAGAGAGGCGTGAATATTAACGCACCCCGATCTCGGCGCTGCAAGGATCGGTTGGGGGAGAATCAAACCATAGGCCGCGACCACGGCCACGTCGGCATTCAAAGCACGGAATCGTTCCTGTTCGGCGGCCTTCTTGAGCGATATCGGCGTTTGGACTGCCAATCCCAATTCTTCGGCACATCGGTGCACCGGCGATGGGGTCGTGCGGTGCCCGCGTCCCGATGGGCGCGGTGGTTGGCTGTAGACGGCAACGATGTCGTTGCCAGGAATGACCGCCCGCAAGATAGGAACTGCAAAATCGGGCGTGCCCATGAAGACCACCCTCACGGCGTCACACCTATTCCGCAGCCTGCAAGCGCCGCAGCTTTTTCATCCGTCGCATGATGATGTTGCGCTTGATGGTTGAGACATGATCGACCAACAAGACACCATCGAGATGATCAATTTCGTGCTGCAGGGCAATAGCCTGTAGGCCGTCGGCCTTGATGATCTGGCTTTCGCCGTTCTCGTCGAGATATTGGACATGCACGGCGCTGGGTCTATCGACCTCTTCATACTGGTCGGGGAAAGACAAACAGCCCTCTTCGTAAGGGCCGATCTCATCGCCCTGCCAAACGATCTCCGGATTGACGATGCGGATGGGGTCAGGGGGATCAGGGTCCTTCGCCGTATCGATCACGATGATCCGCCGCGCAATGCCGACCTGGATAGCGGACAAGCCAACGCCCGGCGCGGCATACATCGTCTCCAACAGATCATCCAGCAACGTGCGCACGGTGTCGTCAACGACGTCAACCAGCTGCGATACTTCTCGCAGGCGCGGATCGGGTGCGGTGATGATGGGTAATAGGGCCATTTTTTCTCCAGGGCCCTACGTATGCGTCCGATCTTCGCCGGTCAAGATGGATTGAGATACGGGTTTTGATGCTATCGTCCGAACATGTCGATTGATCAGATTCTTCAGGACTGGCCCTGGCTTCCGATCGCGGTGGCGATCGGGCTCGTCGTTCTCTTGGGCCTCATTCTTATTTCTCGAAACCGCGGTCGGAACGCGGTGGCCGATCGGCGCTTGGCCGAGTTGGCGGTCTCCACGTCGGGCCTGACCCAGGCACAGGCCGAGGTCCTCGGGCAGATCAAGGCGATGGCGGAGGCCACGGCGACACTCCAATCCGCGATGACCGGCACCCTGAACGAGCGGCTGGACGCGGTTTCGGGTCAAATGCAGCAGTCGCTCGAGACGTCAGCGGTCAAGACCGCCGAGAGCCTTGGAGAACTCCGCAAGCACCTCAGCAAAATCGACGAGGCACAGCGCAACATCACGGAATTGTCGAGCCAGGTGGTCAACCTCCAGGACCTGCTGGCCAACAAACAGGCGCGCGGCGCTTTCGGCGAAGTCCAGCTCAACGATATCGTTCGGAACATCCTGCCACCTGGCGCCTACGACCTTCAACGCACCCTTCCCAACGGTACGCGGCCGGATTGCCTGCTTCGACTCCCCAACCCTCCCGGTTCGATTGCGGTCGATGCAAAGTTCCCACTGGAAAGCTATCAAGCGCTCCGCAGGGCGGAGAATGATGCCGAACGCCTGATGGCGACCCGCAAATTCAAGGCGGATATGCAAAAGCATATTCGGGACATCGCCAACCGTTACATCGTTCCCGGCGAAACCGCAGAATCAGCCATCATGTTCGTCCCGTCCGAAGCGGTTTATGCCGAAATCCACAGTGCGCTCACCGATGTCGTCGACGAATCCTATCGGTTGCGTGTTTGGATTGTATCGCCGACGACGATGTGGGCGCTGCTCAACACCGTTCGCGCTGTACTGAAAGATGTGCAGATGCGCGAACAGGCCGACGTGATTCAATTGGAGGTCGGTCGGTTGCTTCAAGATGCAACGCGGCTCGATGACCGTGTTGATGCGCTAGAACGCCATTTCGGTCAGACTGTCGACGATGTGCGCAAGATCAGAATCTCAACCAACAAAGTACTGAGCCGCGGCGAGCGAATCGGCGAGCTTCAACTTGAGACGAAGGGTCCCGAGGAAAGTGATGACGGCGCCGAGGAGCTACCATTTTCGCCACCACCAGGCCCGTCCGATGAGCCCAAGGATCCAAATTCGAGCCGAATTTCAGGCAGCCTGAGGCCGTCGCGCTAAACGTTCAGCGTTACATCGGCAAAAACGAAACCATCACGGGTGACGACATCCCCGACGCTGATCGGCATGGCTGCGTCAAACATCGGGCCGTCAAAAACCAGCGTGTGAAATTCTCCGTTCTCCCCGCAAGGATCGACGTTCTCCGGCAGGTCTCTTAGGAAATCCCCGTCATAAAACCGACCCGCAAATGAGGCATCGAGCTGTTTGGGGTCGACACACACCACCACCGCGCGGAGCCCGCCGGCGACCATGTCCCTCGCAAGTGCACGCGTCGGCTGCTGCCACAGCGGGAACACCGCTGACATGTCGACTTTGGCAAGATTGGCTTCACGATAGGCACGGATGTCCTCGAGAAACAGATCGCCAAACGCAATGGTCTCGATGCCGTCTTTGCGCGCCGCGTCCATCGCCGACACCATGCGCGTTTCATAGACCTCATTCGGGCACGGCGACGGAATCATCACCTCGGTGAGCGGCAAGCCTGCAGCGGCCGCCTGTGCTTGCAGAATTTGACGCCGTACGCCGTGCATCGAGACACGGTCGAATGGCTCAGTGACAGTGGTGAGAAGTCCTACGGCTTCGAAAGCGTTCGTCGTTCTAATCTGATGGAGCGCCCAGGCACTATCCTTGCCGCTGCTCCAACTCAGGAGAACGCGTTCTCTCATGCCTGGTCGAGCGGTCGTCGCGCCTTCAGCGCGGTGTTCAATGTTCCCTCATCGAGGTAATCGAGTTCACCGCCAACGGGGACACCGTGCGCCACTCGCGTCACGATGACATCACATGCCGCGAGCCGATCCACTACGTAATGGGCCGTCGTTTGGCCATCGACCGTGGCACTGGTCGCTAAGACAACTTCCCGCACGCGGCTTTCCTTGGCCCGCGCCACCAGGCCGCTGATGCGCAAGTCGTCAGGGCCAACCCCATCCAACGCAGAGAGCACACCGCCCAAGACATGGAACTGTCCGCGGTACTCGATCACCCGCTCCAAGGCCCAGAGATCTGCGACATCCTCGACGACGCATATGACCGTTTCATCGCGTTTTGGATCAGTACAGAAGTGACAGGGGCTTGCCGTATCCAGATTGCCGCAGGTTGGACACTCGTGCACCGCATCGGCGGCTTTCACCATCGCATCGGCCAAGGGCCGCAGCAGTGTTTCCTTCTTCTTCAGGAGTTGAAGGACGGCCCTTTTTGCGGACCGGGGTCCAAGACCGGGCAGTTTGGATAGCAGCTGAATCAGCCGCTCGATTTCCGCGCCTTGCACGAACCGGGCCTGCCTAGAACGGAAGCTTCATCCCGGGTGGCAATTCGATTCCCCCGGTGAGTTTCTTCATCTCTTCCGAGGCGTGTTGATCGACCCGAGACTTCGCATCGGCACACGCCGCGACAATTAGGTCTTCGACGATTTCGGTTTCGCCGGTCATGAGGGATGGGTCAATGCGCACGGCTCGCACATCGCCTTTACCGTTCATGGTGACCTCGACGAGGCCGCCACCAGATACGCCTTTGAGTTCGGCAACATCTAGTTGCTCCTGCATCTCCGCCATCTTGGATTGCATTTGCTGGGCTTGTTTCATCATTTGGGCAATGTTCTTCAATTGTCGCGCTCCACCGTCACATCGTTCTCCAAGGTTTCTCCGTCGATTTCAGTGACACCTGCCGCGTCGGGCGGCACGATATCGCGCACCTCGCGAATTTCCGCGCCAGGGAATTGATCGAAGACAGCCCGCACGAGCGGGTGACGTTCAGCCTCGCCGCGTCGCTGCGCGGCAGCCGTCTCTTGTTGTTCGTGAATCGTTGGATCGCCCGGTTCGGTTGACGGCGACACCAGCCATGTTTCTCCGGTCGCATCGCTGAGAAAGCTGCTCAGCAACTGCGGCAACCGCGGCGGCGCACGTTCATTCAGCCGCAGATCAATTCGGCGCGGCTCCATGCGCACAAGGTGCACGTTGGTCACGAGGTGGCTGCGCAACCGGTATTCGGTCTTCGCCTCCGCAAGATCGATAACGTCTTGAAAAGTCGACAGCGAAACAACGGCATTTTCATCGGGGACTTCTGCCGGAACGGGGTCAGCCCGCACAGCCGCTGGTGCGGCAGCCTCTTGCCCAATCGACTGCGCCCGCTCGCCTCCACCTGGGGGAGATTGAGGTGCCGGAGCCGCCGGGGCCGCGGCAGGTGTTTTTTCCGCACCACCGTCTTCCAGTGACCGAATGAGGTCCCCAGGGGGCGGCAGGGCTGCGGCATAGCCGATGCGCACCAGAACCATCTCACAGGCTGGGTAGGGTGTCGGTGCCGCCATCACCTCTTGCAAGCCCTTGAGAAGAAGCTGCCACGTGCGGGTCAACTCACCCATTGTCAGTTTCTCGGCCATCGCTTGACCGCGCACACGCTCAACTTCCGTGGCAGTGATGTCGTCGGCCGCGGCGCGGGTGACTTTGAGCCGGGTCAACCAGTGCACAAACTCAAGGAGGTCTTGAATCATCGTCACGGGGTCCGTGCCGAGTTCATATAATTCGCGGGCAATCCCAAGGGCATCGCCGATCTCGCCGCTCATCGTCTTTTCGAAGAGATCGATCAAGCGCGTCCGGTCGGCTAATCCGAGCATGCTCTGCACGGATTCTTCGGTGACAACCCCATCACTAAATGCGAGCGCTTGGTCCAAGAGGGACAGTGCGTCGCGTACGGAGCCTTCGGCGGCTCGCGCGATCATGCCCAAAGCGCCGATGTCGGCCGAGGCTTCTTCTTGCTTGGCAATGTTGTCGAGGTGTCCGATCAGCGTTTCCGAATCGAGCCGCCGCAGATCAAATCGTTGGCAGCGAGATAGGACCGTTACCGGCACCTTGCGAATTTCGGTGGTCGCAAAGATGAACTTCACATGCGGCGGCGGCTCTTCCAACGTTTTCAGCAAAGCATTGAAGGCCGGCTTCGACAGCATGTGGACTTCATCGATGATATAGATCTTGTAGCGCGCAGTGGCCGGGAGGTATCGGACGTTGTCGATGATGTCCCGAATGTTGTCGACGCCCGTGTGACTGGCGGCGTCGATTTCGATGACATCGACGTGCCGGTCTTCGCCGATCGCCTGGCAATGCTCACATACGCCGCAGGGGTCGATCGTCGGCCCTTCCTTGCCATCCTTCCCCACGCAATTGAGGGCCCGGGCGATAATTCGCGCGGTCGTGGTCTTACCGATCCCCCGGACGCCGGTGAGAATGAAGGCCTGCGCAATGCGGCCGGTCTGAAAAGCATTGCCGAGCGTGCGCACCATCGCGCCCTGTCCCACGAACAGATCCGTGAACGTGGTGGGGCGATATTTGCGGGCTAGAACCCGGTAAGACTGATCTTGTTCTGCTGACGCCATAGGTCTTTTGGTGATCGAACGGCCTGCGCAAATTGGCAAAGGTGGGAGGTTGGTGAGGCGACCCGGCTGCATCCCGTTACGGCTGCTTCCTTCCGGACC